>Ga0247840_10000070_pt1 | contig 180794 bp, 166 predicted proteins | sample LaCruzMarch2015__FD_192404 | JGI IMG/M metagenome (GOLD analysis project Ga0247840, IMG submission 192404) | Freshwater microbial communities from meromictic Lake La Cruz, Castile-La Mancha, Spain - LaCruzMarch2015_17m | ecosystem: Environmental > Aquatic > Freshwater > Lake | place: Spain... | reverse complement strand
TTATAACAGAAGAAGACTTCATTCAACTTTAGGATATTTATCACCAACGGAATTTGAAGAAAAAAACAGAGAACAATCAATTGAAAAAGTTGCTTAACTTAGCATCTACTTTTAAGGGGTAAGATCACTTCATCAAAATCATCTTTTTAGTTTGCTTAAAATTATCAGTTGTTAAAGTGTAAAAATAGACTCCGCTGGAAAGTTTAGATGCATCAAAATTAACAACATAATTACCAGCCGATTGTTCTTCATTTACTAATATTGCAACTTCTTTGCCAAGTATATCGTAAACTTTTAAAGTTACCATTTGTAGAGACGCATCGCGATGCGTCTCTACTGGGATAGAATATCGAATATTTGTGCTTGGGTTAAACGGATTTGGATAGTTTTGCTCAAGTATAAAATTATCCGGCAGCACGTCATTTTCCTTTTCAACTGAAACAGGATTAAGCGCAGCAGTTCTTAAATCATCAAAATAATATGCGCCTGTTGTATTGTTTCCGTTTGCGTAAGTCATTTGGAAGCTATCAAAAGTAAACGGCGGTTCAAGAACATTATTTCCAATCCAGTTGCCTGTTTGCCCTTGCGATAAATCCCAATTAACTACTTTCCAGCCAATCCAATCTACATCAATCCACGGACTAACTTCAAACGTAGTTGTTGCGGTTTCTTTAAGTGCAAACCGGAATTTATTTTTATTCCCATCGCCAAAAAGATAAACTTGTATTATTGTACTATTATTAAATGACGGCGATGCAACACTTCGGTATTCTCTAATCAACCAGTTGCTTGCAGAAACATCCCAGCCATAATTTACTTGCATAGATTTTGTACTGCCGCCGCTTATAAAAATAGTTGAATTTGATGATGCAGATGTTTGTTCAGCAATTGTTCCTATCGTACTGCCGGATGCGCCGGGCAGCCACCAGCTTGCAATTCCTGAATCAAAATTATCTATTGTTAATGCAGGACTAAAAATTGAGTAACCAACAGTAAACTCCGAACTGTATTCTGTTTGAGTTGCATTACCAAAAAGATCTTCCAGACCGGGAAGAATTTTTATTGTATAAGTTTCGTTGAACGCTAAAGTATCCGAGACGAAATAGTTAAGAACACTTCTATTGCCTACATAAGTATGTTTTGTAATAAACGGTGCTTTTGATTGATCTGAGTTACGGATAATGTTTACACGGCTTGATACAGTTGAAGTTTTTATCTTTTCATCAAACGAAATATTTATAACAGGTTTCAGATCAACATTAACAGCATTTGTTTGCGGAAAAACATCCACAACAACCGGAGCTTTTGTATCGGGTGCAGAAGTTTTAATTATAAACGAATATGGATCACCGCCAACACCATCACCGTTACCATCGAAAAGATGATTGTATTTATCAAAAGCAGTGCCCTGTATTGTAATCTGATATTGAGAACTGAAAGCTAAATTGGTTGTTGCAAGCGTTAATGTTTTATCACTGTTTGACCACGTTTTTGCAGCAACTTCTGATGGTTCAATTATCAAATTAGATTCAACAGACGGCTTATCCATTGGTCTTGAAAAATTTATTACAATAGTTCCAATTCCGGGATAAACGCTATCGCTATTTGCCGGAACTGTTGAAGAAACAACAGGCGGCTTGTTCGAGATAAGGTTAACATCTTTAAATGTAAAAAAAGTATCTGCCATTGTAATGCTTGTTGTATATGGATCAAATCCAGCTGCAGTTACTTGCAATTGATGTGTACCAGCGGGAACATTTTCAAAATAATAAAAACCGTTTCTAAGCTGGTTAGGATCTATTGAGTATTGTTTGAATAATGATTGGTATGTATCAGTTGTATCAATCAGTCCATTCAAAGTAACTATTGCGCCGTTAACAGCTAAACCGGATTCTGAATCTTTTACAATTCCAATTGAAGTTCCAACATAAGGGCGAGCAACATTATGATATTTTAGTATTGTCCAGAACATTGTTATTGCTTCAACTCTTTTCCAGTTAGCATTCATATTCAATTGATTTTGAGTTGGATTTGTATGAAAGCCTGCTTCACTAAGTTCGGAAGCCATATTTGTTTCGCGGTTAACATGTAAATATGGTTTTGTTCCATCAACGCCGTAAAATGTTCTATCGCCAACCGAGCCGCGAGTATTTGTACGATATGCTGAAGTTAGCAAACCAACCATAATATCAGCCATTTTCTTTCCGCCTTTAGGAGATTTTTCGGGTCCGCCGATTCCTAATTGGCCCCACATAAGTAATGTGCTGTTGGTGGAAGCTGTACCTGAAGCATCGCTGTGGATTGAATGATAATGTGCGGCGCCTAAAGCATTAGCCTGATCAGTTCTTTGCGTCAAAGAAACTTGCTGCTGATCGTTTGTACGGCAGATGTAAACAGTATCAATGTCTGTATAGTCAAGAAGCATTTGTCTTAGATTTAATCCAACGCGTAAAACTTTACGAGCTTCGGAATAATTATAAATTCCCATGTTTTCATTTTCACTATGTCCAGGATCGAGATAAATATTCCAGCCCGAAAGACCTGTTATTTGCTGCGCAAAAACCGGAAAGCTAAAGAATAAGATTAAGAAATAAATTTTTTTGATAGAATTTTTAATTTCATAGTTTTTCATTTTCAATATCTCCGTTACTCAATATTCATTAAATAAATTGAACCATTGTTGTAAACATCAAACACAATTGATTTGCCATCAGGAGCAAAACAAGGATTTAATTCAATTACATCATCAGTATTAGTTAGATTTATTTTTTGTGTTCCATCGGCATTAATACTAAAAATATCCGAAGCCGTAAATTCGTGTCCGTCATCTTTTGTAATCATAAAAATAATTTTGTTGCCGTCCGGCGCCCAACGCGGTCTGTTGCCTTTTCCAAGATCAACAAGGTTGCTTCCATCAATATTGCAAGTAAACATATTTCCGCCCATAACTTCAAAAACAATTTTGTTGTTATACGGCGAAACAGAAAGATTTATATAATCAACATCTTTAACAGGCGAATAAAATATTTGAGTTTCGCTGTCAAGATTCATCTTTCCGATATTATTATTGGCTAAATAAATTATATCGGGTTTTTTCCATCGCATTTGTCCGCCCTGCACTTTCAGTCCGGTTTCAAAAAACTCAACATTACCTTTATTAAAGATGTAAGCCTTCTCATTAAAGAAAGCCCAATCCGGCAGAGAAGGCATCATAGTTCTATAGTCGCTAAGTTGTTTTGCTTCGCCTGTTTGAACATCAAACATTTTAACGGCGTTATATCTTTTAAGATCGCGGTATTCTGCAACACGGCTTAAAATATATTTAGAATCGTAAGACCATTTGTAACCAAAGCCTGCAGAGGTTTCATCGGTTATTTGTTTTATAGATTTTGTGGAAAGATCGTAAATCCAAATTCCGGTATAACCTGTTTTTGTAAACGCAATCTGTTTGCCGTCTGGAGAGAAAAGCGGGTTCATAGCAATTTCATCCGGCGAGCCCGTTAAATAAATTTTTGAAGATTGCGGATAAGCAGAAAATGCAATCAAAAGAAAAAAGAAAAGAAAATAAAGTTTCATAAAATAAACCTTTTTAATTTGAAGAATCATTAATAAACATATAAGAAAAATTTTCTTATATGTTAATTGCTGTTGAAAGATAAAAAAAAAATATATGAGTTTCAGTCTATTTTATTACTTGGTGAATTGATATTTTAAAATGTCAATTTAACAACAGGTAGCAAAATGAAAAACATGATTACAATATTCTTACCTTACGGCAATCCAAAGGAAAACGAAAAGATTATAAAGAGATTCAATGAATCACAATTAGTAAAAGAGATAATACTAATTTCATCAGATGAAAAACACAGTTCATTTGAAAACTCTCGAGTAATCCATAGCGCCCAAATTAAAAGCAGCAATACGGTTAAATTACTTTCTCAATATTCAACTGCGGATTATACTTTGTTCATAACAGGCAGCAAATCAATATTGCCCGGACAGTTTTGTTTAGATAGATTTTTACAGGTAGCAACAAACACAAATGCAGCTATTGTTTACTCGGATTTTTATGAATCCGAAAACAATAAACTTGCCGTGCATCCTGTAATTGATTATCAGGAAGGCAGCCTGCGCGATGATTTTGATTTTGGTGAAATGTTATTTATCAAAACCGGACTTCTTAAAAAAGCAGCCGAAAGCGATAATAACAATTTTAAGTTTGCCGGATTATATAATATGCGGCTAAAACTTTCTCAGCTTGGTTTGTTTGTTAGAATACCGGAATATCTTTACACAGTAGAAAGTTTTGAAGAAGTTGGAAGCGAAGCAAAACATTTCAGTTATGTTGATCCGAAAAACAGGGAAGTGCAGCTTGAAATGGAGAAAGCCGTAACGCAGCATCTTATTGATATTGGCGCGTATGTTCATCCGCCTTTTAAAGAAATTGATTTATCCGAAGTAAAAGATTTTGCTTATGAAGCTTCAGTTATAATTCCTGTTCGCAACCGCGTTAAAACAATCGGCGATGCAATTGAATCTGTTCTTAAACAAAAAACAAATTTTAAGTTCAATTTAATTGTTGCAGATAATCATTCAACAGACGGCACTACCGAATTGATAAGTGAAATTGCAAAACAAGATGATAGACTTGTGTATTACATACCGGAGCGCAATGATCTCGGCATAGGCGGCTGCTGGAATGCTGCTGTCCATCATCAGCACTGCGGAAAATTTGCCGTGCAGTTAGACAGCGATGATATTTATAAAGATGAAAATACTTTGCAAACAATTGTGGATCTTTTCCATAAAGAAAAATGCGCAATGGTAATTGGTTCTTATCAAATAACTGATTTTAATCTTAACGAACTTCCTCCGGGATTAATTGATCATAAAGAATGGACTGATGATAACGGCGCAAATAACGCTTTAAGAATAAATGGACTTGGCGCGCCGCGTGCATTTTACACGCCAGTTTTACGCGATATTAAAATTCCAAATGTAAGTTACGGCGAAGATTACTCAATTGGATTGGCGATAAGCAGGCAATATAAGATTGGAAGAATTTATCACTCGTTATATATGTGCCGCCGCTGGGAAGGTAATTCAGATGCGCAATTAGATATACAGAAAATAAATGCAAACAACATTTATAAAGACAGAGTGCGAACTATCGAATTGCTTGCGAGAAAAAAAAGAAATGTTTAGTTTCAACCGTAAGTACAAAATAATTTTTACAAATAATTAATTACTATCTTCTAATTAAAGAAAGGAAAATTCAATGAAAAGAATTTTTTTACTGTTTACTTTTGTTTTCCTATCTGTTACTCTACATTCACAATCACCAATTGAAGTTGTTAATATGGCAACATATAACGCTTATTCTGGAACAACATCTGATTTAACAATACCTTATTATAAAGACCTTGGTGTAAGAAGAGTTATTGTTGCAGATGCCGACGGTGATGGCGATCAGGAAGTTTTATCAACCGATTATTCAAACGGCGGCAGAGTTCATGTTATGGAATACAACGGAGCCGGAGTTCTTGAAATAATCTGGTCTTCACCTGTATCAACTACTACAAGCGGCTCAACCCCACGATTTCCAAGAGTTGGAGATTGCGACGGCGACGGAAGTCCCGAAATTATTTTTGAACAAAATGGTGAATTAAGAATAGTTTTCTATGAATGGAATGGTACATCATGGGGAACAGAACCCGCATTCCAAATTACAAATGATATGTTTACTGCTGCTGGCGCTGCTGGCAATATTAGATTTACCAGAGAAGCCTTTATGGTTAAAGATGTTGATGGCGATGGAAAATCTGAAATACTACCTTATTGTCTGGGCAACAGCAACAGAGACCTTTATATAGTTGGAGTTGAAGGCTCATTTCCTGGGTTTGCTACAATAGTAATTGAAGGCGGACATCCTGATAATTCTACAAACGGAATTGACTGGGCTACCGGTTCATTTTTTAGCGCTACACCTGCCGATATTGACGGCGATGGAAAATATGAAATTATTAATAATCACTGGAATCAATGCGGTATGTGGGCAGTTCAGGTTAATGGTCCAAACTCATACACATATCCCGATACATCAAAACCTGGTGATTATTACAGATATTCTCCGGCTGGCAACGATGGCGTAAGTTATTTTGGAATGGCTGCTGCCGATGTGAACGGCGACGGACGCGATGAAATTGCCGGAACTTTATATCAAGATAATTTTGATATGGTGCTTTTCTCTTTTACTCCGCAGGATGTATCCTCAAATTTATTCAGCGATGATCCGACCGCAATTGCACAACGTTTCGGAAGGATTGCTTTGAAAACTGATCTTGCTGCTTTAGCAGGAAAAACAGTCGCAGAGTTTTGGCCCTGTGTTAAAGGTGATGTTAATAAAGATGGCAAAGATGAAATTTACACTGGCGGCGGTCGCGGTTTAAATCTTATTGCAGTTCAATATAAAGGCACAGGCAGTTTAGTTGATCCGGCAAACTACACTTCAAATCTTGTTTACAAAGGCGAAGGCGGCGATGTGTTTGCAACTATAAAAGTTTATCATGGCAGAGTTGATACTGTTATTACTCCAACCGATACAAGTTATGTACTTAATCCTGCAATCATTGATACAGTAAAAGAAGAAACACCTTTTACTGCTTATATATTTGCAGACGGTGTTGATATTGATAAAGATGGTAATATGGAAATCGTTCTTTCTGAGCAAAGCGTTTATGATTCAACTACAGTTATTGAATATGTTTGGGTTGATTCAACACATTCGTGGGAACGTGATAATGCAGCACAACATAAGATTCTAAATGAATATCGTAAAACAGTTCGCGTACTTGAATATAATGGCACAACAGGTCTTCAGGATCAGGGATATACTATTGTAACTCCCGATGATTATATAATTGAAAACAATTATCCGAATCCTTTTAATCCTACCACAGTAATTAAGTTTTCACTTCCTTTGCAAAAACAAATATCTCTAAAGATTTATGATATGCTTGGAAGCGAAGTTGCAACTCTTATTAACAACCAGGTTTATGAGAAAGGCAATTTTGAAGTTAACTGGAACGGAACAGATAAAAGCGGCGGTAAAGTAGCAAGCGGTAATTATATCGCCACACTTTCGTTCGGTAATTATTCAAAATCAATTAAGATGACTTTATTAAAGTAAAGGTTTAGTTTTTTACTGAGGCTGAATTAAAAGAAATAGTTTTTAAAGCAAAAAGTATATATATCATTATTCACTTTATACAGACTTATTTTTCTTTTGAAACAGCCTCTTTATTTTAATTTAAAAGCTTCTTACTTAATTAATTTTTGTTGTTTTCATAGTTAAAAGGCAAGTCCTATATTTTTCTAAAAGGCACGCTAATGCAGAAGATATTTTTATTTTTTATAGCTGCGGTACTATTTATAATCAATTCCGATTTATCCTACGCGCAATCAACAGGTAAAATAATGGGAAAAGTTTCCGACGTTGCAACCGGAGAAGGAATACCTTATGCTAATGTTATGATTGAAGGAACTACGCTCGGAGCCGCATCTGATGTTGAAGGCAATTATGTAATATTAAACATTCCGCCCGGCGTTTATAACGTTACCGCTTCTTATATCGGCTTTCAAAAAGTTACGATGAAAGATATTACGGTAAATGTTGGATTTACAACCACAACAAATTTTATTCTTTCCTCCGGCGAAGTAACGCTTGAAGCAGTCATAGTTCAGGGCGAAAGAAATCCTTTGATAAGACAGGATTTAACAAATCCAACAGTTGCAATAACTTCGGAATCATTGGAAATATTGCCTGTTGATAACATAAGCGATGTAATAAAACTGCAGGCGGGCGTTGTTACAGGCGATGATGGAAGCATACATGTTAGAGGCGGTTACGGTAACGAAGTTGCCTATACATTAAATGGTCTTTCATTGAATGATCCTTACGGAAATGCAAGGGCAGTCGGGCTTGCTTCAAATGCTGTTCAGGAAGCATCAGTTTCCACAGGTACTTTTAGCGCCGAGTTTGGCAACGCACTTAGCGGTGTTGTAAATTATGTAACAAAAGAAGGTTCTGAAAAATTTTCTTTTAGCATGAAAGCATACAGCGGCGATTATGTTTCATCAAGAAGTGATCTCTTCCAGAATATTGATGATTTAGATCCTTTTAACCGCGGCAGAGTTGAAGCAACTATCGGCGGTCCAATTCCAATCACCGAATCAACAAGATTTTTCTTTTCCGGCATCTGGGAAAATTTTAAAGGAACTTATTACGGTCAGCGTTTATACAATCCAACCGATTCATATCTTACACCCGATAACTTCAAAAGTTCGGATGAAAGAGCTGGCGATGCTACCGATCCGTATTATTTTAATCCATTTAGTGAGAACAGTAACGGTTTACCAACCGGCGATGGGCAGTATGTTGCAATGAATCAAAGTAATTCTTTGAATTTGCAATTTAATATCAGCCAAAAATTCGGCTCATTATTAAAATTGAAATATGAATTTGTTTACGACAAAGGTAAATCAAGATCATTTAATCCTGATAATAACGGCAGAAATTATTTCTTTAATCCGGATGGCGATGGTTTTGATTATAGTAATGGCGTTATCAATACACTTGATTTAACACATACTGTAAGTGATAAAACTTTTTATACATTAAAAGGCTCATACTCATTTAACAGAGGCGAACATTATCTTTATAAAGATCCCAATGATCCAAGATACCTGCCAAGTTTTTACAGAAAAACTATCGGCAATACGCTTTATTATTCAGGCGGAACTGATAATGATATTACTTACAGAACAACAACTACTTACAGCGTTAAAGGCGATTTAGTTTCTCAGATGTTCGGAGTTCACGAGGTTAAAGCCGGTTTTGAATATAGAAAACATAATGTTAGAAGAGATGGCTATACTTTAGAATTTTATAAACTTCAGGAGCAAAACGGTGTGCCTTTTATTACTTCGTTAAGTGTAAATGATTTATTGTATGATGATAACCTTACTATTTTGCGCGGTAAAACTCAAAGTGTTTCTACTTACGAAAAAGATCCAATACAGGGCTCTGTTTATTTTCTTGATAAAATGGAACTTGCCAAAACAATGATACTAAACGTTGGGCTGCGATACGAATTTTTTGACGCAGCATCAGATTACAATTACGATCTTTCAAAAAATATAACCGATTCTTTATCCGGTTACATGAACGCTTATTTGAAACCTGCGGAAGTAAAACACATGTTTTCGCCGCGTTTTAGTGTATCGTATCCAATAACAGATAGAGGTGTTATTAGATTTTCTTATGGACATTTTTATCAAATCGGCTCGCTTGAAAAATTATATGAAAACGATGTACGATGGGTTCCAAACGTTTCATCCATACCAACATTTGGCAATGCGAATGTTAATCCGCAAAGATCAATTCAATACGAAATAGGATTGCAGCAGCAGTTAACGGATGATTTTAAGTTTGATTTAACAGGTTACTACAAAGATGTGCGCGATTATATTTTCACTCAAACAATTTATACAGAAGAAGCAAGACAATATAAGCTGCTCACAAATCTTGCATACTCAAATGTCAGAGGCGTTACAATTTCATTTCTTAAAAGACGTTCACCTGGCGGTTTGTTTGCAGCAACTTTAGATTACACATATCAGATTGCCGAAGGCAATAGAACTCAGCCGGAAGAAGATTTGTTTTTCAGCGAGGCATCTGGCAAACAAACTGAAACATATCTAGTGCCGCTAAGTTTTGACCGCTCTCATTTAATAAACGGTACATTTACACTTGCTGATCCTTCATCATGGACTGTTGGAATTGTGTATAACATTCAGGCTGGCACTCCATATACACCAGCTTTGCCGCCGACTTTATCAACAATTACTTATGAACAATCTTCATCCACAAAAGCAATGCAGTGGGATGTTGATTTGAAGTTTGAAAAATACTTTTCCTTGGGCTCTTTTGATTATTCCGTTTTCATTCATATTAATAATTTGTTTGATACCCAGAATGACACTTATGTTTATTCAAGTTCGGGTAAAGCACTTTCAAACGTTGAACAGGAACTTGAAGCAAATCAATTTAACGATTTGCGCAATAGAATTGCACGAGGCGATGAAGGCATGATTGATGAAAGTTATCTTGATAATTATTACTCCGAAAGACCGGAGCGCGTTAGCAGACCAAGAGAAGTTCGTTTAGGTTTCTCAATATTATTTAACTAAATACATTTGCAGGATTCAATGATGATAAAGAAAAATATTGTGGTTTCTATCTGCCTGTTATTGCTTGCTTCATATACACAAGCGCAGGTAAAGGATTCCATTGATGATTATTTCTATAAAAATTTAACACCGGAACAATCATTAAAAATTTTTGGTCCTGTTACAGGCGTTAAATTAAATAAAGTAAACGGCGAGAAAAGAGAAATAAAAGATATTACTGTTAAAGGAAATAAGATCACCACAAAACTTTATAACTACGGCTCCGTATGTGCGCCAAGTGTTCTTTCCAATGTTGAAGATTTAGTTTGGAACGGTTTGGGATATGGATTTGAATTTGGTTTGATTGTTGGCGCTGAGGTTATTGATGTTAACGGAGATACTCTTCATTTAACCAGCGATTCTCACGTAAGATCAACAGAAGGCGATTACAGCCCCGATGCTTCTCTTAAATACGGCTGGCTGCCGAGAGCAGGCTATTCCGATAATACTCAGGATGATCTTGCCTCATTAAATGCCGAAGATAGTGACGGCGATGGTAAACCGGATTCTTGGCCCGACCAGTGGTATTCCCCCGGCGCAGGCAAGTATTTGTGGCCCGCATTTCTTGGCGATATGGCAACCGCACCCGATGAAGAAGTTTATTACGGAATGGATGATTTTACAAATTATGAATTTATAGACAGGTATCAGCCTTTCCCTAATGATTTGACTAAAGGCGGTCTTGGTGTTGAAGCAACTGTAAGAATACTTCAATTCAACAATCCGATGGCTGAAGATATTATATTTATGGTTTATCAAGTTACCAACACATCGGAAAAAGATTTAGATAAAGTTTATTTCGGAATGTTCGGAGATCCGCATATCGGCGGCTCATCGGATTATAATGATGACCGCGCTTTTTTTATTCCTCCAAGAGGCGCACTTGCAGAATCATTTAATCAAAGAGCAAGAAGCATGGTTTATGCCTGGGACGCCGACTTTAACGGAATGAGCGGCAAAAAACCCGGCTACTTCGGCTGGAAGTTTTTGGAATCACCATCATTTGATAACAATACAAAAGATGATGATGATGACGGAATACTTGATGAAAGTCCTTTTAACGACAGAGGATTTTTTATTGATGGAATAATAACACCTGTTACATTTGGAATTTACGATATAGAAAAATACACAAAGGTTTACGGTGCGCCTAAAGCAAGATGGTCTGGTGATGAAGACGGCGATTGGGAAGTTGAAAAACATGATATAGGTGTTGATGGTATTGGACCTGAATCGGCAAGTTACCCCGGTGCTGATTTTGGTGAAGGCGATGGAGTTCCTTCGCAGGCATTCTATCTTGATTTAAACAGCAATGGAATTTACGACAGGGAAGAAGCCGGCACATTAAGTGAAGTTCAATTAGCAGGTTACAAGTGGGCAGGCTCGGAACCGAATTTTGGTTATCGTGATATTTCCGAATCCGATATGCTTGGATTGACAGGTTTTACTGCTGCAAGATACGGAGCGCCGAATTTTCCAAAAGAAGATGAACTGCTGTGGCAATGGTTATCAAAACCCGAAATTGATCCCGAACAGGAATTGTTAAAAACAGAAGGCGATAATATTTTTTGTTTTTCAACTGGTCCTATGTCTCTTAAAAAAGGAGAAAGCCAAAGATTTTCTATGGCAATTATAATGGGTGAAAACAGGGATGATTTAATTCTAAACGCAACTACTTCAGTTCGCATACTTGAAGCCGATTATAGATTTGCTCAACCTCCCGCAAAACCCATACTTAAAACAGTTGCCGAAGACGGCAAAGTAAAATTATACTGGGATGCAAAATCCGAAGATTCAATTGATCCTTTAACTTTAGATAAAGATTTTGAAGGTTACAAAATTTATAGAAGCAGGGATTTTAATTTTTCGGATGTTTATACTGTTACAGATGCTAACGGCGTTCCATTTCTTGGGCAGGCATTGTTTGATGATAACACAGGTAAACGCGCTCAATTTGATTTGATAAATGAGTACTCCGGTTTAGCAGAACGCGAATATGATGGACGCGGAGTAAAATATTATCTTGGTAATAATACGGGATTGCAGCACGAGTATGTTGATTCAACAGTTCAAAACGGAATAACATATTATTATGCAGTTGTTGCTTACGATCGCGGCTCATCGGAAATACCACCTACTGAGACACAATCTGTAATTCAGCAAGATCCTTTAACCGGCGATTTGATCTTTGATGTTAATACGGCAGAGGTTACACCGGGTCCGCCTTCAAAAGGTATTGTTGCAGCAGAAGTTGGAATTGACGGCGCTCCGGTTTCGGTAAACTCCACAGCCACCGGCGAAATAAAATTAAAAGTACTTGATGATCTTAAAGTTGACGACAAATTTTACAAAATACATTTTAACGATCTAAAAGTTTTTAGTGTTCTCGATTCAACAGGTGTGGAAGCATCATTTAAATCTAAAGATACAATACTTGTTAATCTTCCGAATAAAAACTTGCAAATTGGCAGTGTTGTGGTTTATGATCAATCAAATAATATTGTTGATCCTTCAAATTATGTTGTTAATTATATATCAGGTCAAATAGCAGGAAAAAAAGCTGGCGATCTGACAGAAGGGACCATCTATAAAGTTTATTACAGATATTATCCTGTTTATCAAAGTACATTATTAAACAGCGAAGATGCAAATCCAACATTCGACGGAATAAAAATATTTGTTCAAAACGATTCGCTTCATTATGATGATGAGAATTCCAAATTCATACATAATGCTGATGTTACTGTACTTGATGAGATAATGTATCCCGCACTTATCGGCGTTGTAAGTTTACGAACAAAACTAAGAGCCGATTGGGAAGTACACTGGTACGATGTTGATACGCTTGCCGATGGAAGCTGGAAATACGCCGACACAGTAAATACTTTATTAGGCAAATTTAGTATGCCGTTTAAGATAATTAATACTACTGTAAACAAGCCTGCAACATTTGTAATACATGAACTTGTAAATAATAAAAGAAATAATAAGCGCTGGGATTGGGGCGAAGGAATTGTATTGCAGCCGCAAGGCGCAACAACTGCAGCTACAAGCTACGAAGTTATTTTATCATTGGATGAATCAGCTTCAACTCAAAAGCTTCCGCGTAACGGCGATGTATATCAAATAAAAACAACAAAGCCTTTTGCAAAGGATGATATTTTTGTTTTTGAAACCAAGAAGGCTGAAATAAAAAATGAAATTGTTAAAGAAAGTATAAACGATATTTATGTTGTTCCAAATCCTTATGTAGCTTACAGCAATTCCGAAAATCCCGGAAGAACAATATCCAAAAGAGGCGATAGGGAAATTCAGTTTAGAAATCTTCCGCAAAGATGTACAATAAGAATTTATACCATAACTGGAGAACTTGTTGACATTGTAGAAAAAGATGACTTTACAAGTATGGCAAGCTGGGATTTACTAAGTTCCGAAGGTATGCGTATATCTTACGGCGTTTATATTTTCCATGTTGATATTCCCGGTGTCGGAGAAAAAATTGGAAGATTTGCGATAATAAAATAATGGAACAGATTTTTTTGAATAGAATTTTCATCGTCTTTTTAGAAAAAGAATTTTACGGAGTAAACCGAGTATGAGAAAGTTTTTTTTACTTTTCACAATAATTTTTTTGATTTTGTTTAATCAATCAAATTTATATTCTCAAATATTTAGAGACATTACAAAAGTAGGTACAACTGCTGCGCAATTCTTAAAGATTGGTCCGGGCGCACGTGCGCTTGCGATGGGTGGAACTTATGCAGGCGTAAGCGATGATATTTATGCGGTCTATTATAATCCTGCAGGTTTGGCGGTTTCAAAAGGCAATGGACAGGTAGCGTTCAATCATACGCAGTGGCTTGCAGATATTGATTACGATTTTGCTTCCGCTTCATTTAATCTTGAATCTTTCGGTTCTTTATTCCTTTCAGTTACATCTTTAAGAATACCTGAAGAGAAAGTTAGAACTTTTGAATTTCCCGAAGGCAACGGACAGTTTTGGGATGCTGGTTCGCTTTCATTTGGTGTTGGATTTGCAAAAAGCCTCACAGATAAATTTTCAATCGGGTTTCAGGCAAAGTATATACAGGAATCTGTTTGGAGCAGTTCTGCAAGCGGGTTCGCATTGGATGTTGGTACATACTATATAACTCCTTTTAATGATCTGGTTATCGGTGCAAGTATATCCAACTTCGGTTCAAAGTTAAAACTTGATGGCAGAGACATTCAGATCAATTATGATCCGGATGATGATCCGGCATCGGGTCCAAATAATATTCCTGCTAAACTTGATATGGATCAGTATGATATTCCGCTTACATTTAGAATTGGTTTTTCGATGGATGTAATCAACACGCGTTATATAAGATTAAAAGCAGCCCTTGATGCAACACATCCAAATGATAATACTGAATATGTAAACACAGGACTTGAACTTGCTTATGATGAATTGATTTTTTTAAGAGGCGGATACAAATCAATATTTCTTGATAACAGCGAGCAGGGAATTACTTTAGGTTTTGGTATTAACTACGAGATGACTTCGGGGCTGTTTCTAAAGGTTAATTATGCTTATGCTAATTACGGCAGATTGGAAAATATACAGTACTTTGATATAGGAATAGTATTTTAATAAGTTAAGATTCCGAAACAATCCGTCAATTAACAGACTAAATGACAAATGAGTTACTTTTGCATAATGTGTGTGTTTAAAAATAAATTATTTGTGATTTAATAAAACCGGAAGTTCGTTTCAAAATCAGGTTAATAAACTGATAAACGAATTTTTGATAAGATAATGTTTATGTTCAAACAATCAAACTTAAAAAACAATTGACTTTAGAAACTAAATTCCATAGTTTTTTAGTAAGAAAAATTAATCATTTTTTAACATTGTTCTAATTGATAGTTATTTGAGTTAAAAAAAATAAAAATCAATTTTAGAACTGCTCCAAACAAGATCGAAGAGAAAACTAAAGGAGTAAGAATTTATGAGAAAACTGCTACTGATTAGCATACTCGTACTAAATACATTTTCAATCCTCACCTTTGCCCAGGTTGGCAAAATAAGCGGTATCGTAAAAGATGCTGCAACAAATGAAGCGCTGATAGGTGCAAACATTTTGCTTGAAGGTACCACAATGGGTGCTGCCACAAATGTTGATGGTTACTATGTAATCTTAAACGTAAGACCCGGCACATATTCTATTAAAGCCTCAATGGTTGGCTATGCATCGCAAACTTTTACAGAGTTAAGAGTTAATATTGATCAAACCTCCGAGGCAAATTTTAATCTCACATCAAATACTTTCCAGACAGAAGAAGTGATTGTTATTGCTGCAACACCAATTGTTCAAAAAGATATTGCATCAAGCCGGGTTAATTTGAATGTTGAAGAAATAGAAAACTTACCTGTTTCAAGTATTTCCGGAGTTATCGGTTTGCAGGCAGGTGTTAGAAGCGGATTAGAAATAAGAGGCGGCTCAGCTAACCAAACTGCTTTTATGGTTAACGGCGTTACTCTTAGAGATGAGAGAGATAATTCTCCTTTTACAGGAATAAGTTATTCCGCAATTGATGAAGTTCAAATTCAAACGGGCGGTTTTAATGCTGAATATGGAAACGTTAGATCTGGATTAATAAATGTTGTTACTAAAGAGGGTCAGAGAGATAAATATACTTTCAGTTTTATTAGCCGATACAGCGGTGCTTCTCCAAAACATTTCGGAATGTCGCCAAATGATCCGAATTCATACTGGATAAGACCATATATTGATAATCAAGTTGCTTGGTTTGGTACTGAATCTTTGGATCCAGAAACAGGTTTACCAGTTTGGAATAAATACACACAGCAGCAATATCCTCAATTTGATGGATGGGTTGCCGTTGCTGAACAGACACTGCTTGATGATGATCCTTCTAATGATTTAACACCGGAACAAGCCCAGCAGGTTTTTTTATGGCAGCACAGACGAGTTACAGAAATTGATAAACCCGATTATGAAATTGATGGTAGTTTTGGTGGTCCTGTTCCTTTTGGTGAATCTTTAGGTAATCTTAGATTTTTTGCTTCTTACAGACAAACTCAAAATGAGTATGTAGTTCCACTTTCTACAGATGGTGTTAATGATTGGGTCGGTCAGTTAAAATTAACTTCGGATATTGGTGAAGGTAAACGATTAATGATTCAGGGTTTAATTAGTGAGGTTCAAGGAACTAACGATAACAATGCGGGTAATCCTGGAATTTTTAGAACTACATCAAGCATTGCAGATGTTATGGACAGAGTAAGTTATATAGATGCCAGAATTTTTGCTCCTGATTATTGGGCGCCGAGTACTATTGATTATCAGTCCTACGGTGCAAAATTTACGCATGTAATTAACCCAACTACATTGTATGAAGTTTCATTAAGTACATTTAGATCCGAGTATAGTACAAATCCGGGACGAGCAAGAGATACTTCCAGAATTTACAGTGTTGCTGGCGTTATGTTAGATGAAGCGCCATTCGGTTTTGCTGATTTTCCTTCGACAGGTATAAACGGTTTAAGAATGGGTGTTGGAATGAGCAATTCCCGCGATTCAAGTATTGTTAGTGTTTATTCTGGCAAAGTAGATTTTCAGAGCCAGATAGATAATATTAACAATATCAAAACAGGCATTGAATTTGTTTATACTGATAACAGAGTTAATTATGCTTCGGTTGATAAATTTCTTCCAAGCGGCAGATCAAGATCTACCTGGAATAACTTCCCGATAAGAGCCGCTGTTTACGCTCAGGATAAATTAGAGTTTGAAGGAATGATAGCTAATATTGGTTTAAGACTAGATTATTCTGATCCTCAAGGTGATTGGTATGAATACAGCACTTATGATAAAGCATTTGCATCTGAAAATTCTCTTGGATTAGATACTATTCTTACAAAAACATCTGTGGATAAACAATTAGATTTAAGTCCAAGAATTGGAATATCATTTCCTATATCAATAAATAGTAAACTATATTTTAATTATGGTCATTTCAGACAACTGCCTAGTGCTGATAATCTTTATTTGCTAAGAAGGTATTCAGATAATAATGCAGTTACAAGAATCGCAAATCCTAATAATCCTTTACCTAAAACCGTTGCCTACGAATTGGGGTACGAACAAAATCTTTTTGACGAATTATTAGTACGAGTTGCAGGCTATTATAAAGATATATCGAATCAATCTAATGTTTCCAGCTCAACTTCTTCTACCGGTTTGGTTGAATATATTAGCAGAGATAATAAAGTTGATTATTTTAGAAGCGAACCAAACAGTTATCAGGATGTACGTGGTTTTGAAATAACCTTTACAAAAAATCGAGGCGCTTGGGTTCAAGGTTTCTTAAATTATACTTATGATGTTAAGACAAGTGGTTATTTCGGATTCTTAAAATATTATGAAAGCGCTTCGTTGCAAAGAAACTATGAATCTACAACTAACGACATATATCAAGAAAAACCATTACCTCGCCCTTATGCAAATGCTAATATAGATATCTTTTCACCAGCCGATTTTGGACCGCAATTAGGTAACTTTTATATCTTTGGCGATTTGAGAGCAAGCTTTGTCGCTTCCTGGACTTCGGGAAGATATATTACCTGGGCTGGTGGTGGTTCCATACCCGGAGTAGAAAATAATCTTCAATGGCAGGATTATATGAATGTTGATTTAAGAGTTAGCAAAACATTTGATTTTATGGGATTTGACCTTCAGATATTTGCAGATATAAGTAATTTATTTGATTATAAATATATGACTGATTATGGTTTTGTCGATAACAATGATTATTTGGCTTATATGAAATCGTTACATCTTCCGGCTGATAAATGGCAGGAAAAATTTGGTTATACTAATGTGCCAGGTGATGATAAACCCGGCGACTATCGTAAAGGTCCTTACATCCCATGGGATGATAACGCATCTGAAAGCCAGAAGGACGAATGGAGAAAAAATAAATCTTATATAGATATGCCTAATCAAGAATTCTTTTCGTTCCTTAACCCGAGAGATATTTTCTGGGGTGTTAAATTATCAGTAGATTTTTAATTAGATTTTTAAGAGGAATCAATGAAACTAAATAACAACAGAATAGGGCTAATAAGTTTAATTATTTGTCTATTTCTAATTTCTTTTTCTTCAGTTTCCTATTCTCAATATGCAATTAAATGGATGTCTGCCGGTTCCCTACATAATTGGTTTTCAGAAATTGGCAGCGAGAGAGAGGTAGGATTTGTTAATGAACAGCAATATGGTCTTCAGTGGCCCGCAATTTTAGCCCATCAGGATATTCAAGCCGCTAAAGGTTTCTGGATTGGTGCAGCAAATTTTACGGATGAATTTAATGAAACATATCCTCATAAAGTTGTACATGTAGGTCCAAGAGTTTCAGGTGCCGGTGAGTTCTTCCCTCAAGGTTTTCAAATGACAAGTCAATTTGATCCTCCGCAGGTTTATGTTGATTTTGATCTTTCAATTGATAAAAATGTGGATAATGATTTTGTAGATAAAAATCTTTTTGCCGATCGCCTGATAGTGAACAAAGCAAATACTCAGCTTGGTATTTCAATGACAAGAAAGATTTATCAGTTCAGCCAGCAATATCACGATAATTATATTGTGTCTGAATATACTTTTAAGAATACCGGCAATACTGATGGCGATGCAGCAATTGAACTTCCTAATACAACGCTTAATAATATTTATTTTTATTATCAATACAGATTAGCTGTATGTGCTAACACAAGATATGTTATTGGCAACGGAACGGGATGGGGAATGAATACTATGAATGATGCACGTGGAGACGGCGTAAAAGTTGATGCCGATAATCCTGATAATCTTCGATTTCAATATGTTTGGCATGGAAAGTTTCCTGCTTTTACAAGATACGACAACCTTGGCGGATCAATCTGGACAAAAGAAATAAATGTTGCTGCAGGCGATACTTTAGGACGGCTTGGCGCTTCTCAATTTGCCGGTATTGTTACTTTGCATGCTGATGTTTCAGCAACTGATAAAAACGACGATACGCAGCAACCTAAAACAACTTCATGGGAAGGCTCGGATGATGCGCTTACTTCAAATAATGATGCCTATAATAAAACAAAAATGTCTCAAGAATATACGTGGATGTCAAGAGGTCATAAATCACCAAGACATGCTGATGCTGTAGAGCCTTCGGGTTTACCTGGTTTTCTTGCCCCCACTGGCGATCCTGCATTAGGTTCCCCGGGTGGATATTCTTTCTGCAATGGTTATGGTCCATATACACTTGCCCCGGGCGATAGTGTTACAATAATATTTGCAGAAGCAGTTGCAGGAATCAGTCAGGATTTAGCTTCAGAAATTGGAGCAAAATTTAAACGTGGCGAAATAACAGCGCTTCAAAAGAATCAGGTGGTCTTTCAGAGCAGGGATTCGTTGTTCCAGACTTTTAGAAGAGCAATGGCAAATCATAAATCAGGCTATGCAATTCCTAAACCTCCTTTGCCGCCTAAGATTTTCAATGTTAATTCTGGAGGTGATAAAATAGCGCTTAGCTGGGAAACTTATGATGATCCGGGTTCAACACTGGAAGGATTTGAAATATACAGAGCTACTGGTAAACAGGATAGTGCTTATACTTTAATTTATACAGCTGCTTCATCAGATAGAAGTTATGACGATACCACACCGATAAGAGGGCTTGCTTATTTTTATTATATAGTTTCGGTTGGCAGTGCTTCAGACAATACAGGCGTTGGTAACACTCCTGCTGGCAAATTAAAAAGCAGTAGATATTATACTCAAACATACAATCCGGCAAGTTTAAGAAGACAGGCAGGTACAAGTATGGATCAAATAAGAGTTGTGCCGAATCCTTATAATATTTCTGCTGCAAAAGAATTAGGTTTTGGTGAATTAGCCCAGAACAGATTATTTTTCTTTAACATTCCCGGTCGTTGTAATATAAAAATATACTCCGAACTTGGTGAATTGGTTGAAACTCTTGAGCATACAGATGGAAGCGGCGATCAGGCATGGGATTCCCTAACTTCTTCCGGACAGGTTGTTGTTAGCGGCGTTTATATAGCTGTTGTAGAAAACCTTGATACAGGCGAAAATAAAATCGTAAAATTTGTAATCATTAGATAAACGGAAAAAATTTTATGAAAACAAAAATAAAAAATTATGTAAAAAATTTGATTCTGATTATTCTGATGATCTTTATTCAGAACAATATCATTTTATCTCAGGATGATGATAATCAAAAATTAGCGCAAACAGGTATGAAGTTTCTCAATGTTTCGTTAGATGCGCGTGCTAGTGCATTTGGCGATGCTGTTACTTCATTGGAATTGAATTCGAGCGCTCTGTTTTATAATCCGGCTTCAATGGGATGGTCTAATAAATCATTTGATGCAACTCTGGGTACTACTCAGTTTATTGCAGATATTAAATATTATAATGCAGCTATTTCCTTTGCTCCTTATGATGGCGATTATGGAATATTTGGACTTAGTTTTGTTTCTGTTGATTACGGCGATTTTCTCGGTACAGTTCGTGCAGATAACGATCAGGGATTTTTGGACGTTGGAACATTCAGCCCAACAGCACTTGCATTTGGTGTTGGTTATGCCAAATCACTTTCGGAAAAGTTTTCAATAGGTGCAAATATTAAATATGTAAGGCAATCTTTAGGCACAAGTATAGTTGATGATGTTGTTACTGATCCGTCGGGCGCTTATGTAAGTGCTAAAACTGAAGATAATAAAATTGATGTTCTGGCTTTTGATTTTGGCATTCTTTATAAAACCGGTTTTAAAAGTTTAAATATCGGTATGAGTGTTAGAAATTTTGCCCGGGAAGTAGAGTATAAAGAAGAAGGATTTCAACTTCCATTAATATTCCAAATTGGCGCATCGTTTAATTTTGCAGATATTCTTGATGTTGACAGATCCGAACATTCTTTACTTTTAACTGTGGATGCAAACCATCCGCGCGATTATCCCGAACAACTACTAATCGGATTAGAATATACTTTTATGGATTTGATTTCTTTACGAGGCGGTTATTCTACACCTAATGATGAAAGAGATATAAGCGCAGGATTGGGAATTAAAAAAGATATTGGCGGTTTAGTTCTCGGTGTTGATTATTCTTATACTCCGTTTGGCGTATTTAATAATGTTCACCGTATCAGTATTAACTTTGCTTATTAAAAATTTATTAACTTAATCATAAATTAAGTTTGGAAAAAAAATGAAAAAAATATTTTTTAAGTTTTTAACGGTTGTAATTTTTCTTTCAGTTATATGGCAAAATGGTTGCAGTGAAGACCCAACTGCGAGTTTATATGAATTACCTGCTGGTAATCTTCCAACACCGGTAATATCGTCATTAACTCCCTCTGCCGAAGCTTTAGCCGGCGTTACTGAAATAACAATTAGTGGTTCGAATTTTTCTGTTGAGCCAAGGAATAATAGAGTATATTTTAACAATCAACCTGCAACGGTTATAAGTGCAACGGCAACACAATTAAAAGTAATTTCGCCTGTTGTAATTTCCGATACTGTTATTGTAAGGATGGCTTTAGCAGGCGGCAATGCAGAGTTCAGCAATGAACTGTCTTACAAACTTAAACCTGCTGTTTCGGAATATTATCCTTTTGATTCAAAAAAAGGAGAACTGCCTTACGCTGTTACAGTTGATGCCAATGAAATTTTATATGTTTCATTATCTGGTTTGGGAACTAAAAAAGTAAGCACCGAATTAGCGCTTAGTGATTTTGCACCCAAAGGACCTGAAACGTTTTTTAGAGCAATGACTTATGCTTCTGATAATGCAATTTATTCAGTTCGTGGCGGTGTAAGAGGAGTATATAAGCTATCACAAGGTGTGGCTCCGGCTGCTTTTGTTTCTTCTTCTCAAGGTATTACAGATAATGTAAACTCACTTGATTTTGATAAATCAAAAAATGTAATTTGGGCAGGTGGAAGTACAGGTATTATTTATAGAATTACTTTTACTAAAAATGTTAAAAAGTATAATTTAACTGGCATCGTTAATTCAGTTAAAGTTGCTGGAAGTTCTTTATTTATTGCTTTAACAGATAATAATAAAGAATTGATATATAAAATGCCCATAGTTTCTGCCGATAGTTTGGGCGCTGCTGAATTGTATCTCGATTTTTCGACAGTTGATACATTATTAAAGGTTGTTGATCTTGCTGTTGCTGAGGATGGTGATTTATATATTGGAACAAATTCTTTTGTTGATCCAATTTATGTTGTACATACTGATAAAACAGTTGAAGTATTATATCCAGGACTTATTAATTCTTCAGTTTATTCGCTTTACTGGGGAAGTGGAAAATATCTGTATATGACTAATATCATTAAAAATGCTGATGCTACAACCACAAATAAAACAGTATTGAGGATTGATATGCAAAAAAACGGAAAACATTAAAAATTTTGTAAATTTAATTTATAACTTCTAACTAAATGAAAGGGCTCGATATGAAAAAAGGACTATTTACTAGTCTATTAGTTGTTCTCCTGTGCAGCATAAGTTTTGCACAATGGACTAATCAAGGCGCTTGGCCTGATGCAAATACAAAAGGTCAATTACATGGTGTTGCCGTTGATCCCGACGGTAAAATTTGGGCAGGAAATTTTAGCCCAGAAAAATTTCTTCCCGCTGGCGGCGGTCCAACTGATTCTGTTACCGCTAATTTAATTCGGGTTTATAACCCAGATGGTACCCAAGCTTCATTCTCACCTGTTTGGAGAGTTGTTGGTAATGGTATAAACGACACTTTAAAAGGCAGCAACGTAAGAGGAATGAGACCTGACCATAATGGCAACATTCTTGTTGTTTTTGGTAATCAGAAAATGTACAGAATTGACTATAAAACCGGCGCTGGAATGAATCTTGTAGCATTAGGTCTTGGTACTTCTCCCACTTCTCCAGCTGTTAGTGATGATGGTAAAATCTTTGTTGGACCTGTTGTTAATGCAGGATTTCCAATATTAGAATTTGATTCAAATTTTAATCTTGTTGGTCAAGCTGTTCCACCTTTTACAATTTCCGGTTTTTCACGAAGTATGGAATGTTCAGCTGATGGTAATACTATATATTTCCCAAGCTATTCACGTGGAATAATCATTGTATATCAAAGACCTGATGAATTATCAGCTTTTGATTCCGTAGGCACAATTATGAATGGCGTTGATTGCGAATCAATTTCATTCAATAAAGCAACTGGTAATTTGTGGGTTTCCGGCGGATCATATAATGATCTTCCAGATGCTCCATATACACCAGGTACTTGGTATGAATATAATGTTGCTTCAAAAACTGTTTTGGACAGTATTAAATGGACTTTCACTACTCCACTTAGTGCTACTGAAAGACCTCGTGCTATAGATTTTAGTCCTGATGGTTTATCTGCTTATTTTGGCTGTTTTGGCGGACCAGGATATCCACTTGTTCAAAAAGCTACTAGAGGTCCTATTACAAACATTACAGTTACTTTCCAGCTTGATATGAGTGTTATGGTTGCTGAAGGAACATTTGATCCAGCTACTCAATCAGTTACAGTAAGAGGCAGTTTTCAAGCAGCAGCAGGCGATCCGGGCGGAGATTGGCAAGGAACTTTCTTTACTATGACTGCAGGCGCTAATCATGTGTATTCAGTTACTGCAACTTTCCCTGGAAGTTTATCCGGATCTAGTTATGCATTTAAATTTGTAAAAATGCCAGGCGATGGCTGGGAATCAACTCCTGATCGTCCACTTACTCTAACTGGATCATCAATGATATTACCAAAAGTTTATTTCAATAATGATGATGTTATTAATGTTACAGTTAAAAATACATTAGTATTCACGGCAGACATCAATGGAATATTAAATGTTGGCGCTGGTGGCGCTTTCGATCCAAATCAAGATTCATTACAAGTAATGGGCTTGGACTGGGAAGGCGGCACAAACGTTGTTGGCGACAGAAGAATGGTAAATTCAAATCCTTTTAATCCTGGTGAATATGTTACCACGCTATCTGTTCAAAGTACCGGTCCTAAAACAAAATGGAAATTCAAAGCTTGGCCAAGCAATAGATTTTCTAATGATGGCTGGGAACTCGGTGAAGATAGATGGTACACTTATGGACCTGATGGGACAACATATACTTATGAATCAATAGTACCAAATATTTTCCCATTATTTGCACCATTACCAACGGATGTTTCTGTAACTTTTAATGTTGATGTTACAGGTGCTGTAAATAAAATAAACGGACTTCCAATACCTATTGACCAATTGGAATATATTGGTATGAGAGGCGGAGCTGATTTCTTAGGCTCATGGTCTTCTGGTTGTTGGTGTCCTGCTGATCTAGCCACTAACAATATGTATAAATTAGAGAATAAAGGCAATAATATCTGGTCAAGAACAGTTGTAGTTCCTGCTGGTACAAATGGCGGTAATTTTGAATATAAATTTGCTGCTATGTATCCTAATGCTGATACTGTTAACGGCGGTACCACACCTTTAGATAATGAAGGTGGTTTTGGACAAAACCATAATTTATTACTTTCAGGCGCATCAGCTATAATTATTAAAAACCACAAATTTGGTGATTTTACAACTGGCATAGAAAGAATTGATGATTTATTACCATCTACTTATATTTTAGAACAAAATTATCCAAACCCATTCAACCCTTCGACTGTAATAAAATACAGCTTGCCCGAAGCAAGTTTTGTTACATTAAGAATATATAATCTTTTGGGTGAAGAAGTTTCAGTTCTTGTAAGTGCAGAACAATCAGCAGGTTCTTATCTTGCTACATTTGATGCTTCACAATTATCAAGCGGCATCTATTTCTACTCATTAGAAACAAAAGGCTTTACAGCGACTAAAAAAATGTTGTTAATGAAGTAATTTAGTTCTATTGATTTGTTTATTCTGAAGAATAAAAATGAAAGGCTCGAGAAATCGAGCCTTTTGTTTTTTATTATATTTGATAAGAATATAAAAAAATCCCGCAACTTGCGGGATTTTTTGTTTGTGGGCGCTCAGGGATTTGAACCCCGGACCCCCTGCTTGTAAGGCAGGTGCTCTGAACCAGCTGAGCTAAGCGCCCTAATTTTAATTCAAAATTTGGTGGACAAATATGCGGCTTTTCTTGTATAAAAACAAACAAAAATATTTTTTTTGAGCGAGCGACGGGGATCGAACCCGCGACATTCAGCTTGGGAAGCTGACACTCTACCATCTGAGTTACGCTCGCAATCTGAACTTTCTTTTTCAATTATTAACTCACATTACTAAAAAGTATCTTTCGCAATCTCAATTTATTAAAATTTATACTGGCATGAATTTAGTATAAATTCCGGATAAGATGAGTTAATAAAGTTGGATAAATACAATTAATCAAAGTTATTAATTAATACTATCTATTGCTTCATCAAGTGAATCGTACAATTCAAAAATTGCAAGTCGCTCATTAATTGTTAATCCAGATTCGGAAAATAACCCGGCTTTTACAACTTTAATTGTACCACCGCCTCTCATAAGCTGTTTTAATGTTACGACTATAACTCCAAAAAATGCCGGATCAAGGGCATCACAAGCACTTAAATCAATGATAATAGTGTTATATCCTAAACTGATATCAGTTTCAAGAAGTTTTTTAAACTCCATTGCTTCATTTACAGTTGCATTTTTAAGATTTACTTTCTCAATAACGTAACCGCCTGCCTGTATTCTACTAAAATTATCCATAATATTCTTTATAATTAACCCTTAAATGCACCAACTAATATGCCATTAGCATTATTTGATTTTTGGCAAAAAAGTAATTATTACTTGTATAATTTATTGATTTTGAAAAATCTACCTCAAAAATAAGAAATATTGCTGAATATAAAATGAATATTTGAAATTAAATACTAAATGTTTCCTCAATTATTTTTGCTTGCTGCTTATTTGATAATTTTGCAGAACCAACTGCAGGGCTTGCTCCTTCAGGGCGGCTGACACAGAAAAGTTTATGCTTTTCATTTACCAGTTCCATTATTCTATTTGATAAGAAATTCCAGGCACCCATATTTTTTGGTTCTTCCTGCACCCAGATTATTCTTTCGGCATTTTTATATGATGAAATAATTTCATTTAATTTTTGTTTATTGAACGGATAAAACTGCTCAATCCTGATTATGGTTGTGTTTGTAATACTGTTCTTTACTCGGAACTTTAGCAAATCATAATAAACCTTTCCGCTTGTTAAAACTATTTTTGAAATGCCGTCCTTATTTTTAATTAAAGTATCATCAAGTATTTCTTCAAATCTTCCGGTAAGAAATTCCTCTTTAGCTGATTTTGCATCCGGTAATCTTAAAAGGCTTTTCGGAGTCATTATAACTAACGGCTTTTGAACTGCCGCTAATATCTGCCTTCTAAGCACATGAAAATATTGAGCAGGAGTAGTGATGTTGCAGACCTGCATATTGTTTTCCGCACAGAGAATTAAAAATCTTTCTAAGCGCGCGCTGGAATGTTCCGGTCCCTGTCCTTCATAGCCATGCGGTAGTAACAAAACTATGCCGTTTGGTAAATTCCATTTTTCATAAGATGAAGCAATAAAGTTATCTATTATAATTTGTGCGCCGTTTGCAAAATCGCCAAACTGTGCTTCCCACAAAACCAAAGCAAGCGGATCAGCAGTGCTGTAACCATACTCAAATCCCAATACGGCTGCTTCGGAAAGTGTACTATCAAGCGCTTCTATACTTGCCTGATTAGCTGAAATATGATTTAACGGAAAATATTCTCTGCCTGTTTTTATATCCGTAAAAGAAATATGCCGCTGGCTAAATGTTCCACGAACACTATCCTGTCCGCTTAATCTAATTGGAGTACCATCAAGCAGCAGGCTTCCGAAAGCAATTGACTCAGCCAAAGCCCAATCAGCAGTTTCTGTTCCTTCCATAAGTTTTTTTCTTTTCTCTAAAAATTTTTCAAGTTTGGGATGTCCATTAAATTCAGAAGGAAAAGAACTAAGTGAGTTAATAATTTTTATTAAAGAAGTTTCGGAAATAAAAGTATTATCATCTTTATGAACTGCATTTAATTCTTTCTTTGTTACGGCTAACGGAGCCTCGTTTGCAAAGGCTGCGCTTTTTCTTTTTATTAATTCAAAAGATTTTGTTAGTGCTGCATTAAATTTATTATGGATTTGGAATGCTTCCTCGATTGTTAAAACACCATCACGAATAAGTTTTTCTTCATATAATTTTCTTACCGAAGGGTGTGTTTTTATTTTTTCGTAAAGCAAAGGTTGTGTAAAACCGGGTTCATCACCTTCGTTATGTCCGTGGCGCCTATAACCAAACAGATCAATAACTACATCTTTTTTAAATGTTATTTTATATTCCAATGCAATTTTAGTAACCCATAAAGATGCTTCGGGATCGTCGCCGTTAACATGAAAGATTGGCGCCTGAATCATCTTTGCAACATCAGTAGCATAAGTAGTTGAACGCGAGTCTTCTGGTGTGGTTGTAAATCCTATTTGATTATTTACAATTATATGAATTGTTCCGCCTGTTCTGTATCCGCTCAACTGCGATAAGTTTAATGTTTCAGCAACAACGCCTTGCCCTGCAAACGCAGCATCACCATGAATTAAAACAGGCATAACTTTTTTATGTGTTTTGCTGTCGTTTAAACGGGTTTGCTTTGCTCGAACAATTCCCTCAACAACCGGATCAACCCACTCAAGATGACTTGGGTTAGAAGCGACTGAAACTATTACTGTCTTTCCGTTTTGTGTTTGATATTTACCTGAAGCACCAAGATGATACTTAACATCACCGGAGCCTTGAATTGAGCCTGTATCTTTTATGTCTTCAAATTCACTAAAAATTGATTCATAAGATTTGCCGATAATATTAGTGAGCACATTTAATCTTCCGCGATGCGACATTCCAAGAACAATTTCAAAAATTCCATGATCCGCACAGAGATTAATTATTCTGTCCATAACAGGAATAAGTGTTTCCGATCCTTCTAAAGAAAATCTTTTATGCCCAATGAACTTAGTGTGAACAAAATTTTCAAATGACTCTGCCTTAATTAGTTGTGTTAAAATATTTTTCTTTTCATCTTGTTCGAATGACGGCATATTTTTATAAGGTTCCATTTTGCTTTGCAGCCAGACTTTTTCCGCAGGATTTTGGATGTGCATATATTCCACTCCAATTTTTTCGCAATAAGTTTTTTGCAAAATATTTATTACTTCGCGAAGAGTTGCAACCTTCAATCCACTAAAACCACCAGCAACAAATTTTCTATCAAGATCCCAAATTGTTAGATTAAAAGATGATGGATCAAGTTCCGGATGATAAACAGAGCGAGTTCCCAGTGGATCAAGATCAGCTAACAAATGCCCGCGTACACGATACATATTAATTAGCTGAAGGACTTTTGATTGTTTTAATATCTCATCGTTGCTGGCGGATTTATCAAATGTACCCGGCTGATAATCGGATTCCCATTGTATTGGCAGCGATGGGATTTTTAAAGTATTAAATATCTCTTCATAAAATCCATCTTTACCGAGAAGCAAATCATTTATTTCGCGCAAAAACATTCCCGATTCGGCTCCTTGTATTATACGATGATCATAAGTACTTGTAATATTCATCACCTTGCTAATGCCAAGTGAGGATATTGTTGAAACAGACATTGCTTGATACTCCGCATTGTATTGTATTGCACCTGTTGCAATAATTGCACCCTGTCCAACCATCAAGCGGGGTATTGATGAAACCGTACCTATTGTGCCGGGATTTGTAAGTGTAACGGTTGTACCTAAAAATTCCGATGGATCAATTGTTCCCTTGCGTGTGCGCTCAACAATGTCATCATAAGATTTCCAGAATTGCTTGAAATTTAATTGATTTACATTCTTAATGTTTGGAACAAGCAACGAGCGTGTTCCGTCTTTTCTTTCAATATCAACTGCCAAACCAAGGTTAATATTTTTACGGATTAAAACAGCCGGTTTTCCATTTGAAACGGTAAAACAATTATTGATTGCAGGAATTTTGATTAAAGCTTTTGATATTGCCCAGCTTATCAAGTGAGTATATGAAACTTTGCCTTCGTTTTTTCTTTGAAGATGCTGGTTGATGATTATTCTGTTTTCTTCAAGCAGTTTAACGGCAATTGTCCTTTGTGATGTGGCAACTGGAATTGTTAAACTTAAATTCATATTATCAAGAATGCGCTGCGCGCTGCCGGCAATTATTTTTATTTCTTCATCATTGTCCGGTTTTGGTATTTCAAGGTTTTTAGGCAAAGTTATATCAGGTAAAGTTTCATTCGTTTCGGAGCTATTTAATTTGTTTTTCCCTTCAACTTTGCCGAAGAATTTTTTCCATTGCTCAGGAACATTTTCAGAATTTTTTTCATATTGATTGTGAAGAAATTCCACAAACCAGGTGTTGGCTCCAAATTTTTCCAATTCTTCTTTTTGATTTTTACTTAATTTATCTTGTTTCATTTTTGTTTTCTTTGTTTAAAACTTCAAATAAGATTATTTTTCTTTTAATAAGAATTTAATATTGATTTACACGATTATTCTATCTAATAACTAAAATAAAATATAAGACTTTCTTTTTAAAATCTATGCAAGAAAATAATGAATTAAAAAATCTCCGGCGTAACTATGATAAAGATCAACTTCTTGAATCTAACATTGAAGATGATCCATTCGTTCAATTCAAAAATTGGTTTAAAATTGTATTGAAAGCAAATATTATTGAACCGAATGCAATGTCGCTGGCAACATCAACTAAAGAAGGTGTTCCTTCTGTGCGGATTGTTCTTCTAAAAGGAGTTGATGATTCCGGCTTTATATTTTTTACGAATTACAACAGCCGAAAAGGGAGCGAACTATTAGAAAATCCTTTCGCCTCTATACTTTTTTGGTGGAAAGAATTTGAAAGACAAGTTCGTATTGAAGGAAAAGTTGAAAAGATTAGTAGAAAAGAATCTGAAGATTATTTTAATTCTCGCCCGCTTAAAAGCAGGTACGGTGCGTTGGCTTCAAAACAGAGCGAAGTTGTTGAGAGCAGGGAAGTTTTAGAAAAAATATTTGCCGATTTTGAAAAGCAATTTGGAGGGAATCCTCCGATGCCCGAAAACTGGGGCGGATATAAACTTATCCCAAGCAAATTTGAGTTCTGGCAGGGCAGGGAAAACAGATTGCATGATAGAATTGTATATGAAAAAAAAGCTACTGGCTGGAAGATTTACAGGTTGCAGCCTTAGAAATTATCTCAACAATCTTTCGTTAAGCAGTTTTTGAAAGTCTCTTCTTCCATCAATGATGAAGTGAATAAAAACTTCTTTTTTGATTATGCGATAAATAATTCTATAAGGTTTGATATGAACTTCAAGAAATTCGTGAATATTAAATAGTTGTAATTCGTGTAGTAAATGTCCACGTTCAGGATATTCTTCAAGCTCAAAACATTTTCGTCGCAGCCTGGCAATTAACTTTTCAGCATTCAATTTCGAGTCATTAAGAAATATAAATTTATATATTTCAAATAAATCATCCTCAGCATCTTCACTAAGAATTACTTTATACTTCACTTTGCTCCAAATTGAATTTGTTTATTCTTTTTTGCAGGCTATCAAACGTTTTGCTGATTGATTTAGCCTTTCCGTCCTTTATAGATTTGCTGCTTAATGCAAGCATTTTAAGCAATGCCAAAGCCTCCTGATTTTTTTCATAGACTTTTACATCCTGTAAAATTGCTTTTGCTTCACCGTTGTGCGTAATTAAAACGGTTTTATAATTTTCCGAAACATCTCTTATTACTTCGGAAGCATGGGCTTTTAAGTAACTTATTGGCTTAACAGATACACTAAGTTTCATAATATTTCCTAAAAATATTTTAACTAAAATATAGACTTTTTAATAGTCGAAACAAATTATTTTATCAAAAGGAGATACTTAGTCATATTTTTATAATTTCCAGAAATCGTTTTTGTTTCCAGTATATCATAATATATTCCCTCAGTTAAAATCCGAAGATCTTTTTTAAAGAAGGCGTTCCCGAAAACAAAGTTCTTGCAGAAATTGCAGTGATGATAATTACCCCGCCAATAATTGCCCAACTGCTTGGTGATTCTCCGTAACCAATAAAAACCCATATCGGATTTAATATTGGCTCCAGCATTGAAATTATTGATGCCTCAACAGCTGGAATTCTTTTTAATCCGTAAGAAAAAATTGCATAAGCTAATGCAATTTGAAAAACGCCGAGAAATGTTACCATTAGTAAATCGTTTGTTGCTAATGTTTGCATCTCAAAAATAAACGGCAAGCAAACTAAAGCAACAATAATGTTACCGTAAAATATTGAACTGTATTGATATTTAGGTTCATTCTTTCTCATTCCAAGAAAGAACGCCGCAAACATTAGTCCGGCTAATAAAGCGACAAAATTTCCTGTTAAATCACCTGGAGAAAGGTTGCCCATAAAAAATAAAGTCATACCGAGAAAACAGATAAAAATTGTAATAACATTTAGTTTCTCAAATTTTGTTTTAAGTAGAATCGGTTCGAAGATTAAAACATAAATTGGTGCTGTGGATTGTAAGAAGATTGCATTTGCGGCGGTTGTCATTTTTGTTGCGATAACGAACGCAATGAGAACAACCGCATAAAACAATGCATTGATGAATGTGAAACCGTTTACAACCAATAATTTTTTGCGGAATAGAATTGCAAATACTATTGCAGCAATCAAGCAGCGAAAAAAAGAAAGCTGCATCGCATTAAGCGAAATCAGTTTTATAAAAAGTCCGCCTGAACTCCATAAAACAGCCGTTATAAAAACAGCAATAAATCCTTTTTGATGTTCTGATAGTTTTGTCATTTATTTTTCTATTTGAAACTTACTCATTCATTTTACTTACAGATAAAATAAAACCATTCGTGAAAATTCATGTAATTAGTGGCTGAAAAAGAACAGCCACGAATAGCACTAATTAACACTAATAAAACTATTCGTGAAAATTCGTGTAATTAGTGGCTGGTGAAGCTTGGTTAAAACACAAATTGTTTTATCTATGCCTAAATTACCAAAAAAGAAATTATATATTTTTCAAATAAAGAGAGAATGAAATACTTTTATAATCCACCAGTGCTTGTTAAAGCAATCTTTAGCGATTTTGCTTGGAATACAAACAACAACAAGTTATTATTTACTTTTGATGACGGACCTAATCCTTCAACAACAGAAATTATTTTGAATCATCTTTCGGAAAAGAAAATAAAGGCATTATTTTTTGTTGTTGGAGATAACGCTCGCAAATATCCCGAATTAATAAAGCTAATAAAAGATGAAGGACATTCATTCGGCAATCATACGTTCAACCATAAAATACTGAGTAAAATTTCCGCCGAAGAGAAACACAGTCAAATATCTTCTGTTAATAAAATATTTGAGGAAGAATTCGGCATCACATTAAAGTACTTTCGCCCGTCGCACGGCAGATTTCAGTTATCAACATCATCTTTGCTAAAAAAACATAACTTAAAAAATGTTATGTGGAGTTTGCTCACACATGATTATAAAAATGATTTATCAATCGTTAAATTTGCCACCGAGAAATATTTAGAAGATAACTCAATAATTGTTTTGCACGATAGCATTAAATCAAAAGATATAATTAGCGATTCAATCAATTTAATTGCTGATATAGCGACAAAGCGAAATTTTAAATTTGGAAACACTAGCGAATGTTTGAACTGATATTTTTATTTATAATAATTGGCTACTTTATTCAGTCGGTTATTTTTATTGCAGGCGCAAAGAAAAAATTTCCGCGAATACTGGATGATAAACTGCCAACGGCAACAATAATTGTTGCAGCACGAAATGAAGAGGATAAAATTCTTAGAACATTACTGTCACTTAATAAACTTGAATATCCCGACGGCAAACTTCAAATCTTAATTGTTGACGACCAATCAACTGATGCAACCGGAAAAATTATTGATGAGTTTATACTTGATAAACCGAGATTTCAAAAAATCACAACTGAAGAGCATCACACAAAGTTAATCGGAAAAATGAGAGCGCTTGCTTATGCAATCAAAGAAGCAACCGGCGAAATAATTTTAACCACCGATGCAGATTGCGAAGTGAAACCACTTTGGGCAAAAACAATTTGTTCGCATTATTTTGATGATGTTGCAATTGTTACGGGCGTTACAACTCAAACTGCAAATAATTGGTTTTCCGGAATGCAGGCAATTGATTTTGTTTATCTATTAACAGCAGGCGCAGGCACTACTAATCTTAACATTCCTATTTCGTGCATCGGCAATAATATGTCCTATCGCAAATCTGCTTACGATGAAGTTGGCGGATACGAAAAACTTCCGCATAGTGTTACTGAAGATTTTACATTGATGAATGCAGTTTACAATCTCAAAAAATATAAAGTAATATTTCCTGTTGATAAAGAATCTCTTGTTACTTCAATTCCATGTCGTTCTTTGATGAGTTTAATTCGTCAAAAAAAACGATGGGGTGTTGGCGGACTTGGAGTTCCTTTTCGTGGTTTTGTAATTATGTTCTGGGGATTTTTTGCGAGCGTATTTACTTTACTTACGCCGTTCTTTTTATCAACTGCATGGCTTTATTTAATTGTATTTAAATTAGCAATAGATTTTTTTCTCCTTTATCCTGTTCATACACAGCTTGGTATTGCAAAAAACCTAAAATACTTTTTTCACTTTGAAGTTTACTATGTTTTATATGTAGTTATACTTCCTTTTATTGTATTGCCTAACAGAAATGTAATCTGGAAGGGAAGAAAATATTAATGCTTTTGCTTTGTAATTACTACGTTACGTATCGGTGCAATGCTTATTGCGAGTTTTGTCATTTCGGTAATCACGAAAATTTTAAAAATGCAGGTTTTACGCAATTAGATGATTTCAAATCAAATGTTAAACAGCTTACGGAGCTTGGAGTTAAATTTATTGATTTAACGGGCGGCGAGCCATTGCTTCACAAGCAAATTGCTGAAATGGCTAAGTTTGCACATGATTTGAAAATGCAAACCAGTATTACAAGCAACGGTTTGCTTTATCAAAAGTTTGCCGATAAGTTATCAGGAAATATTAATCTGCTTCACTTTTCTTTAGATTCGCCTGATGAGGATGAGCATAATAGAATCAGAAAAGTTGATTGTTACAAAAGTGTTTTCAAAAGTATTGAGATCGCAAAATCAATCGGAGAATTTCCTGATATTCTATTTACTGTTACAAATGATACTTATAAAAAACTACCACAGATGCATGCAATTGCACAAAAACATGATTTGGTGCTGCTTGTAAATCCGGTTTTTTCTTATTTCGGAAATCCGGGTCTGAATGAAGAAGCGGTTGATTTTGTTGATGAGTATTGCGACAACAGACTTGATGTTTACCTTAACAAAGGTTTTATGAAATTAAGAAGAGACGGCGGAAATGATATCGAAGACCCAAGTTGCAAAGCTGTTTCGCGTGTTATTGTTATATCACCTGATAACGAAATTATTCTTCCGTGCTATCATTTTGCTAATGATAAAATAGTAATAGATAAACCGATAAAAGAAATTCGTCAATCGGAAAAAATAAAACACTTTAAAAAGATGGAAGGCAGATTTGATTTTTGCAAAGGCTGCACTGTTAATTGTTACTTTGAGCCATCCTTTGCTTTCCCGACAAATTTATATGCTATATCAAGTTTAACTTCAAAGTTTAAATACTCATACAACAAGCTCATCAAACAAAAGATTAAAAAGAAATTACAAACAACTACAAATAAAAAATGATGCACATAAAAAATATCTTTCTACTAATAATTTTATACACAGCAGTTTCTTATTCACAGTGGAAGCACGAACTGTTTCCAGCCGATTTAAATATTCAACCATTTACGGCAAATTTTTTAGAACCAAAAGCAGGTTTTCTTTTTTCTACAAGTGAAAATAAAATACGACTTGATATTTCTACCTCGCGCGATATTGTAAAATGGTTTGATGATGATGAAACAATTTCAGTTGGCGCTGATCTTTTTACTTTTACAAGGTTGCGCAGTACAGATGATTTCAAATTTCCTGTAGAAACTATTGATTATCTTTTTGGATTGAATGCAGGCTACAAAAAGAAATTTAATGATGATGAATTTGGACTACGTTTTAGATTGAGTCATATTAGTGCGCATTTAGTTGATGGACAATATGATAGCCAGAATCAAGAGTGGCGGCAGGGAAGAGAGCCGTTTGTATTTAGTAAAGAGTTTGTCGAGATATTCCCATATTACAGGATTAACAATTTTAGGGCTTATGCAGGCTTGACTTATATTTTTCATGTCATCCCCGAAGAAATTAAAAAGGGTATTTATCAGCTTGGATTTGACTACTTTGCTACTCAAATCGGTACAGATTATTTAACACCTTTTGTAGCTTATGATTTTAAACTCAGCGGCAATGAGAAATATATTGGTAACAATATATTTTCTGCGGGAATTAAATTTGGTAAATGGAATCAACGAGGTTTGAGCATTTACTACACTTACATTTCCGGTAACAGTATTCACGGTGAGTATTTTGATGTGAACGAAAACTATTCCAGCATCGGTTTTAATTTTGAGTTGTAAAAAATATGAATGAATTTCCAAATATATCAGAACGAGTTTACACAACTACAATCGCAAAGGAAAAGAGGAAGAAAATTAAAAATTATCTTATGCACAGCGGATTATTTTTAATTACATTTATCACAACTACATTTGCAGGTGTTGAGTGGACGACAAGTATTCAGCCGCCTTATGAGTTAAGTACACTTTTGCGCGGCTTGCCTTATTCAATAAGTATTTTAGCAATTATCACTTTCCACGAATTTGGACATTACTTTGCCGCCCGATATCATCGTATTAGGGCTACGCTTCCGTTTTACATTCCTATTCCACCAATACCGTATTTTATAAACTTTGGTACAATGGGCGCAGTAATCAAAACTAAATCACCAATCCATTCAAAAAAAGCTTTGTTTGATATTGGAATAGCCGGTCCACTTTCCGGGTTTGTAATTGTGCTTGTAATTTTGATTTACGGATTTACACATGTTCCTCCAATTCAGTATTTACTAAACATACATCCTGACTATTTTTCTACTGACTACGGAAAACAAGGATTGAACTTAGTCTTTGGCGATTCAATTTTATTTTCGGCTATGAGATATATTTTTACCGCGCCAAAAACATTCTTTCCGCCGATGAGTGAAATTTATCATTATCCATATCTTTGTGCGGGATGGTTTGGTTTGCTTATCACTTCAATGAATATGATACCTGTTGGGCAGTTAGATGGTGGCCATATAATCTTTACAATGTTTGGTAATAAAAGACATTTTGAAATATCATCTATTTCCTCAATCATTTTATTAATTCTTGGCTTTGGTGGTGTGCTTGATTCTATTTTGGAACTCAATATTGGATTTGGCTGGAGCGGCTGGTTATTATGGGCTTTTATTTTATACTACATTATAAAACTAAAACATCCGCCTGTATTTGATGAAACTCCATTGGATAAAAGGAGAATGATACTTGGATATATAAGCTTATTTATTTTCTTAATATCATTTTCGCCTTCACCGATAGTGCTTTATTAAACTATTGAGGTGCTTTAATTTTTACCTTGTTAAACTATCGCTATAAAAAAATATTTGATTGTATGAAAAATGAAAAATCTAAACCCGACCATCTTGCTTTTATTAGCAAATTATTTCTTTATCAATTCTTATTTATTTCGCTAACTTTTTTGGGATGCGAAAAGGAATTTGATATTGCAGTGGAGAATGTAAATCCTGACTATCAGGTTACGTTAGTTTCACCTTCGGAAGAAATCCAGTATAATGCAGCAGATTCTCTTGTTGCTGTGCGTATTGCATTCAATCCGGCAGGAAGTATTAAAAGTGTTTTTTGCGAAATTTATGCATCGGACAATTCTAAATTAACATCATCTCCTTTAAATCTTTATGATGATGGAAAAAGTACAAGTGGTGATGCAACTGCTAATGATGGAATATTTTCTAATAAAATTCCTCTTAGCCGGTATTATCCAAACGGAGTTTATAACATTAAATATTATGTTATAGATAATTCGGATCAAAGCAAGCAAGTAGCGATAGCCAATTTTAATTATGATAACGGACAGAATAATATTGCACCTGTTATCTCTAATCTTATTCTTGTTGATTCTATAAATGTTGGAATATCATTTATTTTTAGCGTATTCGCATCTGACGCAAATGGGTATAGTGATATTAAAAATGTTTATTTTGAACTATACCGACCTGATGGTACATTAGTAACAGAAGGGAATGGTAATTCCAAATTCAAAATGTATGATGATGGTAATCTTACTGTTTATGGAGACCAAGTTGCAAGTGATGGAATATTTTCATTTAAAAATTCTTTTTTGAATGATATTTCTACTCAAAGAGGATTTTGGAGATTCGAGTTTATTGCAATGGACAGAGGTAACAAATTGAGTAATAAAATAATTAAGTCGGTGAAAATAATATGATTTTAAAAAATGTTTTCATAATCATAATATTACTTTCTTTAAATATTCTACCACAGTATCAATTATCAGAATATAGGATGAGTGATGAGATTGTTTCTCAAAATAAAACTAATTCTCAAAATCCGCTTAGTAATTCTATTACGGATATTATTTCGAACGGCGATACAATATGGCTTGGTACAAGCCGCGGCGTTAGCCTATCGCTCGATGGCGGTGAAAACTGGACAAACTTTTACGGTCAGGAAAATTTTGGTACGGATAACATTTCGGCAATAGCATATAACAAAACAACCAAAACATTTTGGTGTGCAACAGCTAAATCAACAGAAGTTACCGGCGGACAAACACTACCCGAAGGTACAGGATTAAAATATACTACAAATTTGGGCGCAACGTGGAACAGCATTCCACAGCCGGTTGATCATCCTGATAGCGGTACAATTAAATATGGTAATAATACTTTAGATGCTCTGCCTGTTACTGTTACAATTCAAAATTTAACTTATGATATTGCGTTCACACAAAACACTATCTGGATTACATCTTTTGCCGGAGGTTTACGGAAAAGTACCGATAACGGGCAAACATGGAAACGAGTTGTACTGCCGCCCGATAACTTAAATTCCATTCAACCTTCAGATGTTCTGGATTTTTGTTTATCACCTTCCGATGGAAATTTTTGTGGCGAAGGGAACTTAAATCATAGAGCTTTTTCAGTTGTATCAACTGAAAATAATACTTTATACGTTGGTACAGCTAACGGCATTAACAAATCAACCGATGGCGGAATTAGCTGGACAAAATTCAATCATCAAAACCAGCAGCTGCCAATTAGCGGAAATTTTATAACAGCATTAGGTTATAACGCAACTAATCAAACAGTTTGGGGTTCCACCTGGAAAGCAGAAGATCAAGCAGAGTTTTACGGCATTAGTTCTTCTTCCGATGGCGGACAAACCTGGAATACTTTTTTGCGTGATGAAAAAGCGCATAATTTTGGTTTTAAGAATTATGATGTTATGACAGCAACAGACAATGGCGTTTTTCGTTCATTTGATTTTGGTGCAACGTGGATGCTTCCAAACTCAATTGTTGATGATCAATCCAGCGCATCATTACACACAAACATATTTTATTCTGCTGATTCATATAATAATGTTGTATGGCTTGGCTCCGGCGATGGTTTGGTAAAACTGAATGAAACACCTGGAAGAATCTGGGACGGCAGCTGGAAAATATTTTTTGCATCGCAGCCACTAACCACTAATAATGAAACATATTGTTATCCCAATCCTTTTTCTCCGCGCCAGGAAGAATTAAAAATTAAATACAGTACAGGCGGCGTTGAAAAAAATGTAACAATAAGGATTTTTGATTTTTCATTCAATTATGTAAGAACAATAATTCAAAATGTTGCAAGAAATCGAGATACAGAAGGTGCGCCGGAATTCTGGAACGGCAAAGATGATAACGGAAATATTGTTCCAAACGGCGTTTATTTTTATCGTGTGGAAATCGGAGACAACGATGCGTTCTACGGAAAGGTTCTGGTGATGCAATGAAAAACATAATCAAATTACTCGCTGTATTTATCTTGCTTATCAATACACTTAATTATTCGCAGCCTGAATTTACCGATATGAGTTCCAAGCCCGGAGCATTTAGCAGAATGGGATTTGGCGCACGCGGAATTGGAATGGGTAACGCTATGTCTTCCATAACTGAAGGCAATTTAGTTTCTTATTATAATCCGGCGTTATCACCGTTTCAGAATGATAATTCATTTCAAACATCATATTCGTTTTTATCGCTTGATAGAGCGCTAAACTTTTTAAGCTTTACCCGCAGGTTTGATTTCTATTCTTCAAAAGATACTTCTGCTGTAAAAACTCCTCGTTCAAGCGCAGGCATAAGCGCAGGCATAATTAACGCAGGAGTCAGTGGAATTGATGGAAGAGATAATAATGGATTAAAAACCAAAGAACTTTCAACTTCGGAAAATCAATTCTTTTTATCCGTTGCAAACCGTTTTTCAAGTAAACTATCTATCGGGCTTGCAATTAAATTTTATTACTACAAACTTTATGAAGAAATTACTTCGAGTGGATTGGGGCTTGATATTGGAGCACTTTATAAAGTTAATGATAACTGGAATGTTTCATTAATGATTGCTGATATTAATAGTCAATATGAATGGGATACAAGTCCCGTTTATAATCAATCTGGTTTAACCACAACGGATAAATTTCCGGTGCTGAAAAAAATTGGCGTCAGCTATCGGAATATCGAATATAAACTTATTACCGCTTTAGAATTTGAAAACAGCAACGCTGGAACAAATGTTGTAAGATTGGGTGCAGAATACAATATTTACGAGGGTCTTTTTTTAAGAGGCGGTGTTGATAATATAAATATCAGTAATACAGATGATTCAATAAAACCATCTTTTGGTTTTTCTTATTCAAAAGCATTTGGCGATTTGAAAATTGGTGTGGATTATGCTTTTATGATGGAACAGTATTCTTCATCTGATAGACATATTATCGGAGTGAATTTTAATTTTTAATATTTTGTAAAGACACTAAATACAATTAAGCAGTTAAACAATTTAAAGTACAGCATGAAAAAAATATTTTTAATCATCATTTTTTCTACATCCTTGGTATTGGCACAATCGGCAGGCAACACGGGCTTGTCTTTTCTTAAATATGGATACGGCGCACGTAATATTGCGATGGGCGATGCCGGTACAGCAGTTGCAAATGATATAACAGGATTGTTTTATAATCCAGCAAAGTTAGCTTTAACAGAAAATTCAGAAGTGTTTTTTATGCACAATGAAGGTATCCAGGATATTAGAAGTGAAACGGTAGGTGCTAAAACAGATTTGTGGGGAATACCATTTGCAGTAGGCTTTAATGTAAGCAGCGTTAATGATATTGAATACAGAACTATTCCGGGTGACGCTGAGTCAACATTTAAGTACAATTATTTTTATGGAAGTTTATCCACAGGTTTTTTTGTAACTGATGATATATCTATTGGAGCAAGTATAAAATATTTGTATGAAGGTGTATTAAATGATGAAGCAAACGGCATTGGATTTGATTTTGGATTAAACTACTTGCTTCCTTTTGAGAATTTAACGGCTTCGGCAGTTGTAAAAAATATCGGTTCAATGAATGCTTTACGTAAAGAAGAAACAAATTTGCCAACTGAATTAAGAATAGGCTCTGCATATACTTTACCGCTGGAATCATCCAAATTAGATTTAACAGCAGGAATTGAGTACCAAAAATATCTCGATACAGATGACAATCATTTTAATCTGGGCGCCGAAGTTTTGTATAATAAACTCATTGCTGCGCGCATGGGCTATCAATCAGGATACGAAAGCCGCGGAGTTACGGCAGGCATCGGATTGATGTGGGGCAATCTAAAATTTGATTACGCATTCCTTCCATATTCATTAGGATTGGGAAACGCAAATTTATTTTCTTTGCAATTTAAGTTTTAAGAAGTAGATATTTCTATTAAACAAGCCCGATAATATTTTTTATCGGGCTTGTTTGTTTATAGTATTAAGATGGTTGATGACGAAAAAAAATCATTCTAAAATTATATTCGTTCAAATAAATTATTTATCTCGTTTTCCCAACAAAGTTCTTTAGCAGCTGTTCTGCAATTCTGTTTTAACTGTTTATAAAGATGTTCGTTAGTTACAAGTTGTTCAAGTTTTTCTAATAAATCTTCATTATCTAAATCAACGCACAGCCCAACATTATATTTTTCAATTATATGCTTCATCTGAGGTAAGTTACTAACAACCGCTGGAGTTTCTGCCATTATATATTCAAATAATTTATTCGGTAAAGCATAGTAGTAGCTTAAACTCACATTCTCAATTAAAGCTAATCCTAAAAAAGCTGCGGAAGTATAATTGATTAACTCTGTTTGATTTATTCTACCCAGAAAAAAAACTTTATCACTTACATTCATTGTGGAAGCAAGGTTTTTATAATATGAAAGCAAATCTCCTTCACCCAGAATAACAAGCACAAATGTCTCTGATTTCTGCAAAACATTAAAAGTAATTCCCAGACCTCTTCCGTGCAGAACAACTCCTTGATACAAAAGTATTTTTTTTGCGGGGTTAATTTTTAATAATTCATAAAAATCAATTGTGCGATCGGGTTTTTGCTTTAATGGTAAATTTCTAAGTAAGCAGATGTTTGTTAATGAGTATTTTTCTATCAAAAAATCCTTATCCATTTCACCTGTAACTAAAACAATATCTGCTTTGTGGATAAATAACTTTTCTATAAAACTCCAGAATGATTGAAGTAACTTTTTATCTTTCAATCCAGCAAGATGTGTGAACAGTTCTCTTGAGTCATAAATTATTTTTGCTCTTTTAAATTTTCCGGCAATAATACAAACGGGCAATGTGTATAAATCTTCGGCAAAAATTATTTCAAATTTTTCAAATAAAGCGCTTTTTAAAAGGAGCAAATTAAAACGCAGATAAAAGAATATGGATGAGTATTTCCTAGATAATTTATGAACTGAAATTTGTTCTTCTTGAACGGATAAATTATTAGAAGTCCAATCAAAACCAACAAATTTTGCGCTGAAATCTTTTTTATTTAATGCATCAAAAAGATTATAACATCGTGTATCGTAATAAATATTTCCGAGAAAGGTTATTAGTACATTCTTTTTCACTTTGAATAATTCTAATAAATATATTTTAATGTGTTACGCATAACGGTTTTTGCATCAAACTTTTCTTTGAAATCAATAAGCGGCATACTTGGGGTCATAGGATTTGCTGCTTTTGTATCCTGCGAAACGCCAATATCTACATATTGATAACCATTTTCAGTTGACCACTTAACCACTTCGTACATTACACGATGAATTGGTTTTAAGTGTTCAAACTCGTACAAAAGCATATTGTAAAAACAAAGTGTAACAACTTCATTACAAATAAAAAGATTTGAACCCGCAATCGGTTTATCTTTATAATAAACCATAAACAATTTTATATAATCAGGGAATAGTTGTTTTAGCTTTAACAAATCTTCCAAGGAATGTGTTGGTTTTACATTATGGCGGGCTTTGTTGTCCAATAGAATCGGATAAAATTCATCGTACCGGTCGTTCATTTCGACTCTAAGTTCGTTGCTGTTTAAATATTTTCTAACATTTCTACGAACTGTCGGTTGAAACCTTTGAAAAATATCCTGATCCGGAAATAGTTTTATTGCACTTGAGATGTAATGTAAACTATAATTAAAGCCGGACCATAACATTGCGAAATCTAAATTTTCATTTGGATGTTTTTCATAAATACGCGGAGCAGAAGTTAAAACTAATTCTTTAAGAGAATTCTGCTTTCCGTAATTAATTAAAGTATCAACCAATTCAAGCGCTTTAGAAAATTTAATGTCCTTTGTAACCAGCGAACCGTAACTTGCACCTATTGGCGACTCGAAAGATTCCTTGATTATCCCGCCCGGCAGGACCGCCACAATATTATTATTTTCAGTAAAGATTAAATGTTTAAAGCTAAACTTGTTTGGTGTGTGATAATCAAAAAATTTTTGTTGATGAAAGATCGTTCCGTTATTAGATTCAATAACAAACTTATCCCATTTTTCTTTCCAGTTATCGGAGTATTCTATTATTTCCATATATGTTCTATTATTATTGAGCCAAAATTAACCATTATTTAAACATTACGAAAATCAATTTTGTTTTTGATAAACTTTAAAATCATTAAATGATTTTATTCTTTTAAAATCTGCATCCAACGCAAATATATTTGCAGGAAACTTAAATCCCTGTAGCTTTAACTCATCAATATGCTTAAGATTAATTATTAAAAGATCATTCTTTTTTATTGCAAGATCGTTAATATCTTTGTTCGTAAAAGAATATGTGTTTTTATTAGAACTTTGCAAAAGCTCAAGACTGTATTTTGTAAAGTGATCAGTAAAAATTGTTTTATCATGAATTTCTAAAAGATAATCTTTGAATAGTTTTTTGTTGCTATAGTCAAAAAATATTCTGTATTCGTTTATCATAAATAAACTGCTTGTAAGATATAGAACAAATAGTAAAACGATTGTTTTGTTGCGTTGATTGGAAAGAAAACTGCTAACAATCAAAACAGCTGGTAGTATCAAAGGAAAAACATACCAGCTTCTTGATAAGTTCATAGGCTTATATTCGCCAAGAGAAGTTGTTAAAGAAATCAGTAAAACTGAAATGATAAAAAACCATACATTAACAATCGAGAAATTTTTCTTTTTAAATGAGAAGATAGAAATGCACAGTGCAATTAATGGCAGAAAAAGATAAAATCTTCTAAAGAAAATATGCTTTATGTTGAGTAAAATTTGCGCCGCTATATTAATCGCAAAATTGTTTGAGTGCGTTAGTTTAAAAGCGCTAAAAGGAAAGAAATCGTAGAATGAATAAGCATAGTTCAGGTTTGTTAAATTAAAACGGTAAAGGAAATCGTTGCTGACTAATTTGTAAATGATTGCTTCGCTTATGAAAAATAAAATTGTGAATAGACAAACAACAACAATTTGTTTGATGATTATTTTATTTACGATAAAATTATAAGCAAATATCAAAAGTAAACCGGTAAGCACAAACGGATAATATTCCTTTACAAGCATTGATAAGCAAAAGAAAATTCCGGCTATAAAAGACAAACGCAATGTATTTTGTTTATATGATTTGTATAAAAAATAAAGTCCGGTGTTAATAAGAAACATTGCAGTTGAATCGGCGAAACTTATAGTAGCAAAAACAACTTCCACAGGAAAAAATATTATTAGCGATGCGGCAATTAAAGCAGTTTTAGTGTCATCAAAAAACAAACATGCAAATTTGTAAATCAAAACAATATTGAGAATTGAAACAATAAAAGGCAGAATAATTGTTGACGTTTCATTTGCGCCAAAAATATTCATGCAAATAGCGTTTAGATAAACAAATAAAACTCTTAATAAGAAAGCCGGATAAACATTTTGGCTGTTCCAGTGTTCGCCATTTATTAAGGAAATACTTAATTTTGAGTAGTAAGCATCATCTGAAAAAATATGACCGAAGTAAAAAAACAATCTGATTGCAATTGCTATGATTATAAAAATTGCGAGCACCCATTTTTGATTTATGCCGGTTAAAAATTTCATTAATTAAAATTTGATTTTGCTTTTGTACAGAAAAAATATTATTTCCGGCAATAATATAGCACAGCATTTGATTTTAATTTGTTGCTTTAATTAACACGGGTTATTTATCATATTACAATTTGTTAGTTATTAATTCCAAAAAACATTTAATAAAAACTGCTGCCCTTTATGAATAAAATATCAGTCATCATCATAACAGGTAATGAAGAGAAAAATATCAGCGACTGCTTGAAAAGCGTAAGTTGGGCTGATGAAATTATTGTTGTAGATTCTGAAAGCGAAGATGCAACTGTGCAAATTGCTAAGGAGTTTACGGATAAAGTTTTCATTAGTAAATGGGAAGGTTATGCGAAACAAAAAACTTATGCTCTCAGTTTAGCATATAATGAATGGGTTCTTAGTTTAGATGCTGATGAAAGAGTTACACCTGCACTGGCTGATGAAATATTAAGTATGGAATTTTCAAACAATATTTTTGATGCTTATAAAATTCATCGTGAAAATTATTTTTTAGGAAAAAAAATTTCTACTTGCGGTTGGCAAAATGATTATCAATTAAGATTGTTCAGAAAATCAAAAACTAAACTAACCGATAGATTAGTGCATGAAGGTTTTATTGTTGACGGCGAGATTTCACAGTTAAAAAATGCTATCACACATTATTCTTATCTCAATCTTAAAGACGGCTTTAATAAAATAAACGAGTACTCAACTTTAGAAGCAAATGAAAAATATAAACGTAAAAAAGTAAACGGGTTTACAATTGTATTTTTTCCTGTGCTGGCTTTTTTGCAGCATTATTTAATTCGCAAAGGTTTTATGGATGGTAAACATGGTTTGATGATTTCTTTAATGCACGCTATGACTAAACTTCAGGTGCAAATGAAAATGTGGGAAATAAAAAACAAAAACACCAACTGATGCAAAAGAAACAATTGAGATTATTAATTGCCCGCCAGGATAGAATCGGCGATGTTGTTTTATCAACACCTATTGCAAGAGAAATAAAATCAAGCCAGCCGGATAGTTTTATAGCCGTTCTTGTTCGTGATGAAATAAAAGATATTTATCTCAACAATCCATACGTTGATGAAGTAATAGTATTGAATGAAGAAAAAACATGGACAGGTTTTTGGGCAATGGTTAAAGGGTTAAGAAAATATCATTTCACACATGCTTTTATACTGCTTCCTCAAGAAAGATTAAACTGGATTTTATTTTTCAGTATGATTCCAAATCGAATTGGTGTCGGACATAAACTTTATCAGTTCTTATCATTTACAAAGTATGTTGATAGAAAAAAATATGTTGAGGAGAAACACGAAGCTGATTATTGTATGGATATGGTTCGTAAAATCGGGTTTACTCCAAAATCCATCGAACCGGAAATTTATTTAACATCGAGAGAGCATGAAGGCATAAAGAATTTCCGAAACAATATTGCATCTGGAAGAATTATTATCGGCATCAATTCAAGCAGCGGCGGCTCGGCTCCAAACCTTCCTAAATCAGAATACCGCAAATTGATTGAACTTATAATTTGCAATGAGAAATTTGCGGTTGTAATAACTGATAATATTATTCCGATTGAGTTGAGAGATTTAGATAATGTCATTTATCCTTCTGCAACAACAACAGTTCGCGGCTTAATAAATGTTATTGCTTCTTTAGATTTATTAATTTCAGCAAGCACAGGACCAATGCACATTGCTTCCGCATTAAAAATACCAACACTTTCTTTTTTCTGTCCGCTTCCTGCTTGTTCGCCAAAACTTTGGGGTCCGTTAGGTAACAAATCAGAAATTATTTTACCCGAAGAAATTTATTGTAAAACGCAATGTCCAAAAGACCCGAAGAAATGTGATTATTCAAAAGTAGGTGGACTGCGTGCAGAGGATATTTTAGCGCGAATAAAAACATTTCTTAATTCTATAAAATAGAATGAACATTCTAATTGCACCGAATAGCTTCAAAGAATGTGCTGATTCTGTTAAGATTGCGCAAATCATTAGCCGTGCATTAGCACAAACAAAACATAATCTTATCATCAAACCTTTAACGGATGGCGGCGATGGATTTTTAAGTGTTATACAATCAATATTTGAAGTTGAAACATTGAAATTTCCTCTTAAAAATTGTTATGATGAAAATTACTCCGATTATATTGTTTTGTATGAAAGGAAACATAAACAGGTTTTTGTGGAGTCTGCTGAATTATTTGGATTAAAAATTATACCGCCGGAAAAACGAAACCCATCAAAACTTAATTCCTCAATACTTGGTGAACTGCTAATAAAATTAGCGCAGCAAGTTGAATCAAATAATATTGAAATAGAAAATGTTTGTATTGGTATCGGCGGCACTGCAACAATTGATTTTGCAATCGGGGCTTTAACTAAGCTTGGATTAGAATTGTATGATGAAAAAAATAATTTGTTCGAAGCATTACCAATCCACTTCAATCAAGTTGCAAAAATTGAAAACAAAATAAATCCGCTTCCGTTTTCTGTAAGTTGTATTGTTGATGTTGACACACCGCTTATTGGCAATCCTGGCTCAATCGAAATATACGGCAATCAAAAAGGCGCTGTTGATGCTGAACTTAAAATTATAAAAGATGGAATAAACAACATCTTACATTTATTGAATAAGGATTCTCAATTTCAAATAAAAGATAAGCTAAACGGCTCTGGAGGAGGATTTGGCGCCGGATTTGAAGCTGTTCTAAATACAAAATTAATTTCCGCAGAAATGTTCATTAAAGATTTTATACTTAATGATGTGGTTATTAATAATGTTGATGTTGTAATTACAGGCGAAGGTAATTTTGATTTTCAATCGTTTGAAGGAAAAGGAGTTGGAACGCTGCTGAATATTTTTACAGAATCTCAAATCCCAATATTTATTATTTGCGGAATTTCTAAAATCACTGATGAGGTTTTGTTAAATGAAAACATTCACATAATTAAGTTCTCAGACTACTTTGAAAATGTTGAATCTTCAATAAAAAATTTTGAAACAGGCATCTTAAAATCAGTTGAATCTATTTGTAATCTTCTTCACAAATAGTCTTTCGCGTCTCCTTCAATTTTTTGTAAATTCACGTCAAAGATAAAATCATATTAAGCAATCGGAAAAACGGATGAAAGAATATCTCGATCTTGTAAAATTAGTAGTTGATAACGGAACGTATAAAAAATCTCGCACAGGAATAGATACATTGTCGTATTTCGGCGCATTTTACCGTGTTGATTTATCAAAAGGTTTTCCTTTGCTCACAACAAAAAAGGTTGAATGGAAATCATTGCTGCACGAAGTTTTATGGTATCTTAGCGGAGATAATCACATTAGAAATCTCAGGAATCATACAAAAATATGGGACGCATGGGCTGATGAAAATGGCAAACTGCAAACTGCGTATGGAAGATTCTGGAGAAGGTTTCCGGTGCCGGAAAATAGCGCTGTGCTTGACGGCGAAGTTTATGTTGATGAAAAAAATCCTTTTGTGCGAAAAGAAGAAAATGGCGCAAAAACTTTTGATCAGATTGGCTGGGTAATAAATGAAATTAAAACAAATCCAAACTCGCGCAGGTTGGTTGTATTAGCGTGGCATCCTGCAAATGCAGTTATCAGCAAGTTGCCTCCGTGCCATTATACTTTTACTTTTAATGTAAACGATGGAAAACTTAATTGCCATTTAACGCAGCGTTCAGGTGATATCGCTCTTGGAATTCCATTTAATCTTGCAGCGTATTCTTTGCTGACACAGCTTATTGCGCAGGAAACAAATCTTGAAGTTGGATATTTTGCTCATACAATTGTTGATGCTCATATCTACATTGCGGAAAAAGGCTCTGCTATGGAAAAGTATGATCATCTTGAAGGATTGAAATTGCAACTTACGCGCGAGCCGCTCCAATTACCGAAACTTAATATCGCAAAAAAACCAATTGACGAATTGAAGTTTGAAGATTTTGAACTTGTTGATTACAAATATCATAACAAAATAAAATTTGAGGTTGCGGTTTGATTATAAGTATCATTGTTGCAATAGCCCAAAACGGTGTAATTGGAAAAGCTAACGGGCAAATGTCTTGGCATGTAAAGGAAGAGTTTCAGCATTTTAAAAACACAACGTTCGGATTTCCTGTAATTATGGGAAGAAAAACTTTTGAAACTCTCGGCAAGCCGCTTAAAGGGAGATTGAATATTGTTGTAAGCAGGAATGAATCTTACAAAACATATTATGAAGATGTTTTAATAAAGTCTTCGCTTGATAGTGCAGTTGAATATTGCAAAGAAAATAATCCTGAAAAAATATTTATAATCGGCGGCGGAGAAATTTATAAGCAGGCAATTTCTTTTGTTGATGAAATGATAATTACATTTATGAAATTTGATGCTGAAGGCGAAGTTAGATTTCCTGAGATAAATAACGATGATTGGGAAATAATAAAAATTAAAGATGAAGTATTATTTGAAATATTTAGATACGCAAGAAAGAAATAATGAGTTCACTAATAAAAATATTGCCGGAAAATCTGGCAAATAAAATTGCTGCCGGCGAAGTGGTTCAACGACCGGAATCTGTTGTTAAAGAGTTGATGGAAAACTCTATTGATGCAGGAGCAACTTCTATTGAATTGATTGTTAAACAGGCTGGCAAATCTTTAATTCAAGTTTGCGATAACGGATTGGGAATGTCTGAAGAAGACGCAGTAATGTGCATTCAAAAACATGCAACAAGTAAAATTTCAACACTAGCTGATCTGGAATCAATCAAAACAATGGGCTTTCGTGGAGAAGCGCTTAGTGCAATTGCATCCGTTAGTCAACTTGAAATAAAAACAGAAACCTTGGATAGTGAAATTGGTACTTTGCTTAAAGTTGAAAGCGAAAGTGAAATAACAAAAGAAAAAATATCTGCGGCTAAAGGAACCTGTATATCTGTAAAAAATCTTTTTTACAATATTCCTGCTCGCAGAAAGTTTTTAAAATCCGATACAACAGAATTAAAACACATCATTGATACTTTTAATCGTTTGTCTTTAGCTCATCCGGAAATAAGCTTTAAGTTTTATAATTCCGAAAATCTTACATTTGATTACAAAAGCGGTACACTTGATGAACGAATTGAACAGGTGTTTGCGGACAATATGCTTGATGCTTTGATTCCGGTAAACCAGTTGACTGAATATATCAGTTTGAATGGTTATATCGGCAAGCCTTCGATATTTAAGAAAAGTCGCGGTGATCAATTTTTGTTTTTGAATAAAAGATTTGTGATGAATAAAAATATAAATCACGCTGTGTTTACAGCTTTTGAAAACATACTCGAAAAAGGAGATTATCCGTTCTTTATTCTTTTCTTAACTATTGATCCTGCAAAAGTTGATGTTAATATTCATCCATCAAAGTTGGAAGTAAAGTTTGATGATGAGAAAGACATTTACAATTTTGTTTTATCGGTTATAAGAAAAAGTATTGGTACTCACGATCTTGTTCCAAATATGTCGTTTCAAGCAAGCGAAAGCAGTGATGAAAAATTAGCGTTCAATCCTTTCAACTCAGTTAAGCAAAATGATTTTTCAGACAGACCGAATTTTTCTAAAAATTATAATCGAGAGAAAACAGCGGTAACTGATGAAGATATTGATCTTGTTTTTAGTTCTCTTACAAAAAATATTTTTCCTAAAAACAGCGGCAGCGATAATTACAATCAAATAAACTTAAATGATGAAAGAACGATTGAAAAATCTGCGTCAACTGATTTAGAAACTTCTTTCATTTATCAACTGCATAACAAATATATACTTTCGCAAATCAAAACAGGCTTGATGATAATAGATCAGCACGTTGCTCACGAAAGAATTTTATATGAAAAAGCGCTTTCTCTTTTTGAGGCGAACATGCCTTTTACACAGCAACTACTTTTCCCGATTAAAATTCAATTTGATCTTGCAAGCTACCAGATATTAAAAGAATTGGATCCGATGATTACTAAACTTGGATTCAGGTTAAAGTATCTTGTAAAAAATTATGTTATGATTGAAGGCGTTCCGGATGATTTCAAAAGCGGCTCGGAAGAAAAAATATTGCGCGAGTTTGTTTCAGAATATTTAAGCAATCGAAATGAAAAACAGCTTGAAGAAAAAGATAACATCGCCAAATCTTATTCATGTAAAGCTGCAATTAAAGCCGGCGATAAGCTGTCTGAAAAGGAAATGCGATTACTCATTGATCAATTATTCGCAACATCAATGCCTTATGTTTGTCCGCATGGCAGACCAATTGTAATTAAAATATCGCTCGAAGAATTTGATAAACGATTCGGCAGAACGTAAAATTTAATTCAACGAACTGCGATTTAATTCAGCGGAATCAATTCCAAGAATTGAACTGAAATAATAAAAGTAAAAAGCAAAATGAGGTTAATATGATGAACCCCAAATATACTATCCAAAGAAAAAGTTATGATGAAAAAGCTAAGTCAGCTAATACAAATGGAATGAAATTTACAACTGTTAGCGGAGAGGAAGTAAATGTTTTTTACGGACCGGATGATATTGAAAATATTAATTACTTAAGCGAGATCGGTTTTCCAGGTGAATATCCTTATACGCGTGGCATCCATTCGAGCGGTTATCGCGGTAAAATCTGGACGATGCGCCAGTTTGCAGGATTCGGAACACCTGAAGACACAAACGAGCGATTTCATTATTTATTAAATCACGGACAAACAGGTTTATCTGTTGCGTTTGATTTACCAACCTTGATGGGCTGGGATGCAGATGCGCCTATTAGTAACGGCGAAGTTGGAATTTGCGGTGTTGCAATTTCATCATTGCAGGATATGGAAATCCTTTTTAATAAAATTCCGCTTGATAAAGTTTCAACATCCATGACAATTAATTCTCCGGCTGCGATGATCTTTGCTTTCTATCTTGCAGTAGCACAAAAGCAAGGAGTTGCATTAAAAGATTTACGCGGCACATTGCAAAATGATATTTTAAAAGAGTACATCGCACAAAAGGAATTTATTTATCCGCCCAATCCTTCAATGCGAATAATTGTTGATATGATTGAATATTGTAAAAACGAAGTACCGCAATGGAATCCCGTTTCGGTTAGCGGCTATCACATTCGCGAAGCAGGTTCAACTGCCGTGCAGGAACTTGCATATACGCTTGCTGATGGATTTGCATACATCGAAGCTTGCATTGAAAGGGGAATGGATGTTGATGATTTTGCGCCCCGGATTTCTTTCTTTTTTAATTCTCATTTAGATTTTTTTGAAGAGATTGCAAAATTTAGAGCAGCGAGAAAAATTTATGCCAAGCGAATGAAAGAAAAGTACGGCGCAAAAAATCCGCGTTCGTGGTGGCTGCGGTTTCATACCCAAACTGCGGGATGTACTTTAACGGCGCAGCAGCCGGAAAATAATATTGTACGAACTGCATTTCAGGCTCTGGCAGGTGTGCTTGGCGGAACACAATCGCTTCATACTAATTCGATGGATGAAACTTTGGCGCTGCCGAGTGAAAAAGCAGTTAAGATTGCGCTGCGTACACAACAATTAATTGCTTATGAAACAGGCGTTATTAATACTGTTGATCCGCTTGGAGGAAGTTATTTTGTAGAGGCTTTAACTGATAAAATGGAAAAAGAAGCCAATGAAATTTTTGATCAGATTGATTCACTTGGCGGTGTTGTTGCAGCTATCGAAACCGGATATTTCCAGAAAGAAATTGCCGATGCAGCTTATCGTTATCAAAAAGAAGTTGAACGAAAGGAAAAGTTTATTGTCGGCGTAAATGAGTTTGTTGAGGAGAATGAAAAAATTGATATTCCTATTCTTACTGTTTCTCCAGATGTTCAAAAACAGCAGATAAAAAGATTATCTGAATTAAAACAAAGCAGGAATCAGGAATCTGTTGCAAATAGTTTAGCCGATATAAAGAGTGCAGCAGCAGATGGAAAAAATTTAATGCCTGTATTTTTAGATGCTGCAAAAAATTATGTAACACTTGGCGAAATGATCGCAGAGCTTAAAAATGTCTTTGGTATTTATGAAGAAACTGCGGTGTTTTAATGATTCAAGATTATATTATTCTGATACTACTTATTCTTTTAAGTGCATTCTTTTCAAGTTCCGAAATGGCGTTTATTGTTTCCAATAAACTTAAAATTGAAATTAAAGCAAGAAAAAAAAATTTAGCGGCAAAAAGTGCATATCATTTTGTAAAAGACAGTCAAAACTTTTTTTCAACTATTTTGATAGGTAATAACGTTGTAAACATTGCCTTCGCTTCGATAGCTACGATAGTTTTATCACAACATTTTGGTTTCAGCGAATATGGAATATTATTTTCCATTACAATAATAACGCTGGTGTTTGGCGAGTTGATCCCGAAATATATTGCACGCGAAGGCGCTGATTCTCTTGTACTGATTCTTTCTATACCTCTTCGCGTATTATCAATAATTCTTTATCCTTTTATAAAATTAACAACAGGCATAACTAAATTAGTTACAGAAAGAAAACAGGAATCAGTTGAAAACTTATCACATCTTTTTGATAAGGAAGATATGAAAATACTTGTTGACGAAGGACATATTGCAGGCAATGTAAAGAAGGAAGAAAGTTCGATTATAAAAAAAGTTTTTGATTTCAGCGATCAAAAAGTTTACGAAGCAATGCGTCCGAGAACCGAAATAACGGGAATTGAAATAAACGATTCCGTAAAAAGTGCTGTTGATATTTTTATTGAATCCGGCTATTCCAAAATTCTTGTTTATGAAGAAAACTTTGATAACATAAAAGGCGTAATACTTGCAAAAGATTTATTCGGGAACCCGAAAGAAATTAAAGATATTATTCGCGAAGTTGAATTTTATCCCGAAACAAAAAAGAGTCTGGAAATATTGAATGAATTTCTGAACAGCAATGTTTCAATGTCTGTTGTGGTTGATGAATTCGGCGGTACTGCCGGCATAGTTACAATGGAAGATATTATTGAAGAGTTATTTGGAGAGATAAGAGATGAATATGATACCGAAGATATTATATGCAGAAAGATTTCAAGACATTCCTATATTGTTAGCGGTAAGGTTGAGATTGATCATATAAACGATAAGTATAACTTGGATTTTCCTGTTGGAGATTATGAAACTATTGCAGGATTTATTATTGATAAACTTGGCTACATTCCCAAACTAAATGAAACTGTCAGGATTGATAATTACGAGTTTATAATAATCCGTGCCGATAATGTAAGGATTGATCTGGTTAAACTTATTATAAAATCAGATGAAAACAGAGGCTGATAATTCACATATAATTTTGTTTGACGGCGTTTGTAACTTTTGCAATTACTGGATTGGTTTTATAATCAAGCACGATAAAGAAAGCATTTTCAAATTTGCGCCGCTTCAATCGGAGAAAGGGAAGCAGATTCTTAATAAATTAAATCTTAATGAAATTCTTTATGATTCAATCATCATGATTTCAAAAGATACTGTTCACAAAAAATCATCGGCTGTTTTTGAAATCATAAAACATCTTAAAGGATTTATCAGAATATTCATTCTGTTTAAATATTTGCCGCAGGCTTTAACGGATTTTATTTATGATGTTTTAGCGAAAAGTCGTTACAATTTATTTGGAAAAAGAAAAAATTGCAGAATACCCGCGTCTGATGAAATCGAAAGATTTCTTTGATACGGTTTGTAAAAATCTAAATTGGGATAGAGAATATTTTAAGTTAAATTTGCAGCGCAAAATCAAGAATAACGGACTATTGTTAAAACTAAACATTGAATCAAAAGACTCGAACTCCAAAGCACGAACAGGCTGGTTTCAAACAGAGCATGGAAAAGTTGAAACACCTATTTTTATGCCTGTGGGAACTCAAGGAACTGTAAAAGCTGTAAATCAAGATTATCTTGCAAATGAAATAAAAGCGCAGATTGTTCTTTCAAATACTTATCATCTTTATTTGCGACCCGGAACTGAAATACTCGAAGCGGCGGGCGGACTGCATAAGTTTATGAACTGGCAAAAACCAATATTAACCGATAGCGGTGGTTATCAGGTTTTCAGTCTTACAGAATTAAGAAAATTAAAATCAGATGGAGTTGAATTTAAATCACATCTCGACGGCTCAAAACATTTTTTTACTCCCGAAAAAGTAATTGGGATTCAGCGAAGTATTGGCTCCGATATTATGATGGTGTTGGATGAGTGTGCGCCTTTTCCGTGCGATTATAATTATGCAAAAAATTCTGTTGAGCTAACAAGTAACTGGGCAATCTTAAATAAAGAAGCGTTTGAAAAATCTCATTCACTTTACGGGCATGCACAATTTCAATTTGGAATTATACAGGGCAGCGTATATAAAGATCTAAGAGAAAAATCAGTTAACGATTTGTTGAAGTTAGATTTTGATAGTTATGCAATTGGCGGGCTTGCAGTCGGTGAACCGATGGAGCAAATGTACGAACTTGTTGACTTTACAACCGATTTTATGCCGCAAGATAGACCGCGTTATTTAATGGGTGTTGGAAAACCTGAAAATATATTGGAATCAATTGCTCGCGGTATTGATATGTTTGATTGTGTTATGCCCACGCGTAACGCACGCAATGCTAATGTGTTTACGTGGAACGGTTCGCTTTCGATGCGCAATGCAAAGTATAAAGATGATTTTAATCCGCTTGATGAGAAGTGTAATTGTTATACTTGCAGAAATTATACACGCGCTTATTTAAGGCATCTATTTATTGCAGAAGAAATTTTGGCGCTTGAATTAGCATCAATTCATAATCTTTATTTTTATCTTGAACTTGTAAAGCAAGCAAGATATCATATAAATACGGGCGACTTTTTAGAGTGGAAAAACAAAACAGTTAACGAAATTTCGAATAAAAAATAAAATCAAAAGGAGAAAGTAAATTGGAAATGTTAATAGCAATGGCTCCGCAGGGCGGAGAAGGCGGCAGTGGAAGTTTAATAAGCACAATAATAATGTTTGGCGCTATCTTTGCCATATTTTATTTTATGATAATAAGACCGCAGCAAAAGCGCGCTAAAGAAAGAGAAGCGCTTCTTTCAAATATTGAAAAGGGTGATAAAATAATAACAAGCGGCGGCGTTCATGCAACTATCGTTGGTCTTGAAGATAAAACAGCTCTTATTGAAATTGCGCCTAATGTTAAAATTAAAATAGATCGAACAGCAATCGGCAGCGTTGTTAAGTAAAATATTTAATTTTGTTTTAGTAACCTGTCGGTTCATAGGCAGGTTACTTGGCATATCTATCTGAAAATTTTCTATTAGATTTTATCATAAATCCACTTCACAATTTTAATAAGCATTAAAATTTCGTTATTTTCATTCCAGTGTTTAACAGGCTTTTGGATAATAAATCTGGAATATTAAATGAAATACTTAATCATACTTTTATTCGTAGTTGCTTCCTTAGTTATAGCTCAGCAAAAAACAGTTTATGTTGCCCACATAGATGGAGAAATAGATTTAGGCTTGGCTCCGTATGTCAATCGTGTTATTTCCGAAGCGGAAGAAAATAATGCCGAAGCGATAATATTTAAAATTAATACATTCGGCGGCAGAGTTGATGCAGCAACGCAAATCAAAGATGCAATTCTGTCCAGCAAAGTTTTAACAATTGCTTTTGTAAATAACCGCGCAATTTCAGCCGGAGCATTAATAACATTATCCTGCAATAAAATTATAATGGTTCCGGGCAGTTCAATAGGGGCTGCTACGGTTGTTGATGAGACAGGAAAAAAAGTAGGTGAAAAATATCAATCATATATGCGTTCCGAGATGCGCTCAACAGCTGAGAAGAATGGCAGGCGAACAGATATTGCAGAAGGTATGGTTGATGAAAGAGTTGTTGTAGCTGGTTTAGATGATAGTACAAAGTTAATTACTCTTACAGCAGAAGAAGCATTTAAATATAAAATTGCCGATAGCGTTTTAACAGATTTTAATGATCTACTTGCGATGTTTAATTTGAAAAGCGCAAATAAAGTAGAGATACATTCCAACTGGGCAGAAGAAGTAGTAAGGTTTTTAAACAATCCGATTATTTCCTCAATTTTAATTATGATTGGATTTTTTGGTTTAATGGCTGAAATAAAAACACCCGGCTGGGGTTTAGCCGGCACTGCAGGATTAATTTCACTCACCGTATTTTTTGGTTCTTCCTATATTCTGGAACTGGCTTCTATACTTGAAATTATGCTGTTTGTTATCGGATTGATTCTTGTTTTAGCAGAGATTTTTGTTATTCCAGGTTTCGGTGTAGCAGGGATATCCGGAATTATTTTAATCTTTGCCTCAATATTTCTCTCGCTGCTTGGCAGCAAACCTTTCATTGATATGGAAATGGTTTCTATTGCAATAATACAACTTTCGGGTGCGATGCTGTTTGCATTAGCCGGAATGTTTTTTCTTGTAAAGTATTTACCTAAATCTACTGCATTTAATAAACTTGTTTTAGCAGAATCTGAAACAGCAGAAAAAGGTTTTGTGTCTTATAAATCCGAAAAAGAATTAGTAGGTAAAATTGCAATTGCTTTCACTACATTGCGACCCGGCGGCACAGCAGAAATTGACGGGAGAAGAATAGATGTGGTTGCTGATTCAGAATACATTGATAAAGGAACGAAGATAAAAGTTTTGCGCGTTGAAGGTATTAAAGTTGTTGTAACGCCAGTACAAGAAAACATAAATTAAAAAAAGCCGGATTAAAACCGGCTTTCTTTAATGCAAAATTTCAATTATAGTTTTTCAACCACATAGATATTTAAAGTCAAATCTTTTCGTGTTCCTTTTTGTTTTCCCATCGGAGTATTTGCTTCCATTGTGTATGTAATTTCAAATCTTGTTTTAGTACGTGATTTAATTTGATGTCCTTTGTCCACATCAAAATAAATTTTACCTTCTGCGGTTGATAAAGGTTTTTGAAATGTGTATAGAATCCCGCCTTGATTGGCTTTTGATTGACCGGAATAATTAAAGATAGCGCCTGCATCAATTACAGCAATACGGTCGTCATCCAATTTTTCTACGCTTGCAACTTTATAAGTATTTGTGTAATCAATTTGATAAGACAAAAACGGAATAGTCGGTTGTTGAATCTGCCATGTAGAATCCTTGTAAACTTCTTTCAGAGGAACTTTACGAATTAATTGTGTAACAATCGGCTGCAAAAGTTTATTTATTAAATCCTGTCGAATCATACTTTTTTGTTCAGTTGTTAGGCTATCGGCAGCTTCTTTAATTTCTAAAAATTTGTTTGAGATTTTATCAGCTCTAAAAATTTCAAGTATATCACCTTTTTTATTAAATCTGACACTAAATGAATTATTATAAAATGACTGGAACTCAGCATATTTTTTAATATCCTCTTTAGATGTGTCTTTACCTGCTTCAAACTTAAAATATTCTGCACCTGCTGTAGCTTCTAATTTTACGGAATTTACTTTTATATCAACTTCTGAAGTTCCTTCTTCATCAACTTCATTAACAATCAAATCAAGCAGATAAACAATTTTTTGCTCAACGCCCTGCGAAATTGTTGTATCCATAATCATAGTTTGAACATTGTTCGAAATATTTGTTAACCGATAGGAAACTTTATCGCCCTTCTTAAATTTATATTCCATTAAAAAAGGTTTACCTGAATTATCAATTCCTTCCAATTTTAAGTCTGTGGAATCAAAAGCATATTTCTCTTTATCGCTTAATATTTTTTCGGGTTCATTTTTATTATCGCCGCATGCAGCAATTAAAATTAAAGTAAACAATAACACAAACAGTTGTTTTAACATTTCTTCCTCTTAGTATAGTAAATAATTATTTCTTTTTTCTTTGAACTTATTTAGTTCGATCTGCCACGAATCAAAAATCGTTTCAGTATCTGTATTTTTCAAAAGTTGTTTCCTTAAATCATCATTTCCGGCAAGCCTGTCGAAAGATGATTCATTAAATTTTATTTTATCCCCGTACAATTTAACGAGAATAGACAATAGTTTTATGCTGAATTTTACGGATTCAAATTCGGCAGGATTTGTAATTGAAATTTTTATTCCGTTGCACTTTTCATTTTCAAATTTTGGATTGCTTGCCATTTCTTTAATATCCACAGGAACAAAAGAAACAGGTTCAAATTCGGCGCCTGTTATTTTTAATTGATTTAATTCATCACACAGATTGTTTGAATTTATAAACGGTGCTCCGATTTGCAGAAAAGGATAATTAGTTCCTCTTCCTTCCGAAATATTTGTACCTTCCAGCAAACACGTTCCCGCATAAGTAATTGCTGTTTCAAATGAGTTTATATTCGGAGATGGTGAAATCCAGTTGACAAATAATTCAGCATTTATTTCTCTATGCCAATTTGAACATCTGACCACTTCCAATTTAACGCTGCCTTTTGCCGATATTAATTTTTCTCCTGTAAAAAACATTGCAAGTTCACCGACAGTCATTCCGTGTGTAACTGGCAAAGGAGCAATCCCAACAAACGATCTGAATTTATTTTCAAGTACAGGTCCATCAACATATTTACAGCCAATCGGGTTCGGGCGATCGAGAACAATTATTTCCTTATCATTTTCAGCCGCTGATTCCAAACAATAAAATAATGTTGATATGTAAGTATAAAATCTTGCCCCAACATCTTGAATATCAAAAATCAAAATATCAACATCATCAAGCACATTTTTTGTTGGCTTTTTATCATTTCCGTATAATGAAATAACGGGAATATTTTTATAGCGATCATTTTTATAATCAACCACTTCGCCGGCTTCAGCACTTCCTTTGAATCCATGTTCAGGCGTAAAAATAGCCGTTACTTTTTGATCCTGCTGATTTATAAGCGCATCAATCAAATGAGTTCCGTTTGATAAAAGAGAAGTATGATTGCAAATTATGCCGATGCGTTTACCTTTTGTCAGATATAATTTTTCCGACAATAGAATGTCTGCACCGGTTTTTACTTGCGCAGTTAATTCAACCGCTAATATAAAAAATACTATCGCAGCGGAAATAAAAATTCTATAATAAATATTTTGCAAATTTTGCTTTCAAAAAAAACAACCTCCGTTAAAGCGGAGGTTATAAATAATAAACTTAATTACATCTTAAGCAGGAAAATTTTCAATCAATTCTTTTTTACAAAAAAAGAATGAAATCTCAATTTCCGCATTTTCATTTGAATCCGAACCATGAACTGCGTTGTAAGCTTTACTTGTTGCGTATAATTTTCTAACAGTTCCTTCTTCGGCTTGTGTAGGATCTGTAGCGCCGATAAGTTTTCTATAATCTTCAACTGCATTATCTTTTTCAAGTGCTATCGGGATGCACGGACCGGAAGTCATATATTCAACAAGATCATTATAAAAAGGTCTATCTTTATGAACTTCATAAAATCCGCTGGCGGCTTCTTTAGAAAGCTTAATCATTTTTAGTGCTTTAATTTTAAATCCGGCTTTTGTTATCATAGAAATGATCTCGCCAATATGATTTTCTTTGACTGCATCCGGCTTAATAATAGCCAATGTTTTATTACTCAAACTGTTCTCCTATTTCTTTTTATTTTTTTTCTTATTTGATTTTTTATGACGTTTTTTTGATTTCTCTTCTTTTTTCTTTTTACTGTCTTTTTTTGATTTAATATTTTCAGCTTTAAGATTTTCCACCACTGGTTTTACCTCAACCGGAAGTATTTTTTTTACGGAGCTTAAAACCTTTTTAGCAACAGGCTTTTTACTTTTTAACTTCTCAATAGCTTTTAGCATTGTAACGCCGATTTCTGCGGGGTTTTCAACAACATGAATACCTGCTTTTTTCATAGCTTCCATTTTTTCAGCAGCCGTTCCTTTACCACCGGAAATGATTGCGCCGGCGTGTCCCATTCTTCTGCCCGGGGGTGCAGTTCTTCCAGCAATAAAACCAACAACAGGTTTCTTAACATTTTTCTTGATATACTCGGCAGCTTCCTCTTCTGCGCTTCCACCAATTTCACCAATCATTACAATACCTTCGGTGCCAGGATCATCATTAAACAATTTTATTACATCAATAAACCGCGAGCCAATGATCGGATCGCCGCCGATACCAACACAAGTTGATTGACCGAGTTTTACATCAGTTAATTGTTTAACAGCTTCGTAAGTTAAAGTTCCGCTGCGCGAAACAACGCCGATTTTTCCTTTGCGATGTATAAAGCCGGGCATTATTCCAACTTTAGCAATTCCCGGCGATATAACTCCCGGACAGTTTGGACCAACTAAAACAATATCTTTTCCTTTAATTGCATTATAAACTTTAAGCATATCATTTGTAGGAATTCCTTCTGTTATGCAGATTATAACTTTAATTCCTGCATTAGCAGCTTCAAGAATTGCATCAGCCGCAAAAGCAGGCGGCACAAATATTACCGATGCATTTGCTTTTTGAATTTTGACAGCATCAGCAACGGTATTATAAACAGGAATGCCGTTAAATTCTGTTCCACCTTTCCCTGGTGTAACTCCTGCAACAACTTTAGTTCCGTATTCAATCATTTGAGTTGTATGGAAAGAGCCTTCGCCGCCGGTTATTCCCTGAACAACAAGGCGGGATTTATTATCAATAATAATTGCCATAAATATTCCCTTTGATAAGTAAAATTTTGTGCGCAAAAATAAGGAAATTCTATTGAAGTATAAACCATTATGGATTGATGATTACCAATTGTTTTTTGAATTGCACGTCAAAGAAATAATTCTGGTTATAAATTATAAAAACTTGCATAAGATTTGATGTTGGAGTAAATTTCAATTAAATAATTATATCAGGTGATATTATGATAAATAATCAAATTTATACCCAGTATCTTGAAAAATTAAAATTATTAAGTCTGGATGAAAAAATCTTTATTGTTGAAGAATTGTGGAATAATATATTATCTACAAACGAAGAAATTCTACTTACCGATGAACAGCGTAAAGAACTGATTCAACGATTAAACTCGTATCATAATAATTCAGAAGCGGGAAGAGAATGGCTGCTTGTTAAAGAAGAAGTAAAATCTAAACTATGAATTATAAAATTTTAGTTCAACCCGAAGCAGAAAATGATTTAATAAGCGCTGCAAGATGGTATGAAAAAAAATTAAAAGGGCTTGGAGAAAGTTATTTGCTAAGTGTTGATTCAACTATTCAAGCAATTATGCAAAATCCCGAATTGTTTCCAATAATAATAAATGGAATTCGAAGAGCACTTATTAGAAAATTTCCGTTTAGTGTTTTTTATCTTATTGATAAAGAGCGAATCAATATTATCGCTGTTTTCCATACAAGCAGGGACCCTAATAATTGGGAAAAAAGAATTTAACTCATTTATAATTTTCCGGAGTGTATTTTGTCCAAAGTAATTATAGACAGTAAAGAAGTTGACTTGAAAAATTACATTACATCAAAGCTTACAAAATCTGATTCAATGAACTTTCGAGATGTTGATAGCGCGATTGATTATATCACAAATCTTGTTGAAACTATCGGTGAGATTATTTTGGTTTTATATGATAAAAAGTTGATAGATGAAAAGGATTTGGAAAAGATTTTAAAAAATAGATTTTAGTTGTAAATCGTAAAGAGCAAATACAAATCAAATTGTTGATTCAATTTCTTTATAACCAATTAAATGTAAAACTTCCGTTTCGCCCATTTTGAAAGGCTCCTCTTCGGCAAATATAAAACCAAGATTTTTGTACCATTCAAGAGATTTAACATTTTGTTTCATTACGCCAAGCCATACTTTGTTATAATTTTTGCTGGCTGCACTTGCGTATGCTGTGTTAAGAAGTTTTTTGCCGATTCCAAATCCCTGATACACAGGCAAAACATATAATGACGAAACAAAGAATTTTTTGTTTACCGCATCATCAAACAACTTCATCCAGCCGGCTGTAATAGAATCAACTTCCGCAATAATTCCTTTTGTAGATGGATTATTTAATATTTCAATCATTCTTTCTTTATTGTAATACTTTTCAAAATGAAAAAGTAAATCCTTTTCCGGTATAAATGAATAAGTATCTTTCCATGTGGTAAGGAGAATATCTCTAACCGTTTGGAAATCTCCTTTTGCCCAGTTGCGGATTAAGATCACGTTATTTAATTTCATTATGGATTTGTTTTGCAAATTGAAATAATTTTTCTTCATCAAATTGTTTTGCAAGTATTTGCATCCCGATCGGCAAATTTTCCGAGTTCATTCCAATCGGTACATTTAAGCCAGGAATACCGGCAAGGTTTGCAGATGTTGTATAAATATCGCTCAAATACATTTGTAATGGATCGTTTGACTTTTCGCCAATCTTAAAAGCTACAGTAGGAGCAGTTGGTGTTATCAGCAAATCAACTTCGGAAAAAACTATGTCAAAATCTTCTTTAATCAGTCTTCTAACTTTTTGAGCTTTTCTGTAATAAGCATCGTAATAACCTGAAGAAAGCACATAAGTACCGAGCATTATTCTTCGTTTTACTTCTTTACCAAAACCTTCAGTGCGCGAGTTTTCATACATCTCTTTAAGGTTGGAATAATCTTCTGTTCTAAATCCGTAACGCGCTCCATCGAAACGTGCAAGATTTGAGGAAGCCTCTGCGGTTGTTAAGATGTAATAAGTTGCAATGGTGTATTCAGTCATAGGCAGCGAAACAACTTTTACAACAAAACCTTCGAGTTTTAATTCATCAACTAAATTCAATATTGCATTTTTTATTTCTTCATCAAGTCCCTCCGCAAAACACTCTTTCGGAATTCCAAGAATTAATTCTTTATTTGAATCAAAAGCCTTCGTAAAACTTGGAATTTCTTTTTCCACAGATGTGGAATCATTTATATCTTTGCCCGAAATAACTTCCATAACTAAAGCGATATCATCTATATTTTTTGAGAAAGGTCCAATTGAATCGAATGATGAAGCGAAAGCAGTTAATCCAAATCTGGAAACTCTGCCGTAAGTTGGCTTCAAACCGTAAATTCCGCAAAACGCAGCAGGCTGCCGTATTGAGCCGCCCGTATCTGTGCCGAATGAAACATCGCAAAGATTTGCAGCAACAGCAACAGCCGATCCGCCGCTTGAACCACCCGGTACACGCGTTTTATCAACAGGATTTAATACGTTGCCATAAGCCGAGTTTTCGTTTGATGAGCCCATTGCAAATTCATCGCAGTTTGTTTTGCCGATTATGATTGCATCTTCATCAATCAATTTCTGAACTGCGGTGGCTGTGTAAAGAGAATTAAATCCTTTAAGAATATTTGACGAACAAGTGAGCGGATGATCTTTGTAAGCAAGCACATCTTTAATTGCTATAACCATTCCGGCTAACTTGCCATGCTGATTATTTTTTATTTTCTCATCAATTTTTTTTGCTGATTCAATTGCTTCGTCAGCAAAAACAAAATTAAAAGCATTTAGTTCTTTTTGATCTTCAATATTTTTTAGAAAATATTTTACATTTTCAACAATATCTAAATTTCCTGCTTTAATTAGTTCAAATTTTTCTTTGTGATTTTTATAGTAAGTCATATCATTAAAAACTAAAGTGATTGTGTATGTTAAATTAAATAAAATAAGAGAAAGCATAAACTTTTATTGATATAATTATTCGCCATTTTTTTTTGATAACCTAACAATACCAAATTTCCAAATTGAATCATTATTTTAATTTGATTATCTATACAACAAAGAGATAAATATTTTTTTTAGGTTATGATAGACAAAGATAAAATACACTTAGCTGTGGAGTACTTTAATAAAGCATATCAGTTGCACATGAGCGGCAATATTATGGAAGCAATTACAGCGTACAAAAAATCTATTGATTATTGCCCGACTGCAAAATCACATACTTTTTTGGGATGGGCTTACAGTTTAAACAGCAGATTTGATGAAGCAATTGAAGAATGTAAAATTGCTATTGAACTTGATCCTGATTTTGGAAATCCATATAACGATATTGGTTGTTACCTTATAAATCTTCAGCAGCTTGATGAGGCTGTTTACTGGTTGGAGAAAGCAATAAACGCCATTGATTACGAACCGCGATATTTTCCTTATTACAATCTTGGGAGAATTTATGAACGAAAAGGTGATTGGTTTACAGCGCTTAATTACTATTCGGAAGCGCTAAAGATCAATCCCGATTACGAACTTGCAAAGAGTGCGCTTGTTAAATTAACCGCGATGATGAATTGAGTTTACAATTTCAACATCAAATTAAAATTGTAAAACTATCTTTGTGTTGGTAAATTGCTTTAGAGTTATTACAATTTTTCTATTTAATAAAATCCAAATTGAGTATAAATGAAAGTTAGTGAGTTACTTAAACCCGAATATATAATATCCGATCTAAAAGGCGAATCAAAAGAAGAAATAATAAATGAACTAATTGATCTTTTCAAAAATGATCCGCGAGTTGAGGATATTGAAAAAGTTAGATCAGCAGTACTTGAACGCGAAAAAGTAATGTCCACAGGGGTTGGAAAAGGTTTTGCAATTCCGCACGGAAAAACAAATGCAGTAAAAGAAATTGTCGGCGCATTCGGAAAAACAAAAGATGGTATTGATTATCAATCGCTTGATGGTAATCCGGTACAATTAGTTTTTCTTCTTGTTGGAAAAGATAATTTGATTAGCACGCACATTAAATTGTTAAGCAGGATTTCGCGCTTGATGAATAAGGACGATTTCAGACATCGTTTGATAGAGGCAGAAAGTTCTGAAGACATTGTAAAATTATTCAGCGATGAAGAAGAACATTTCTTAGAACTTTAATTTCAGTTCAAATATAAAATTATTAATAAGTTGGTCAGTTAAATTTATTTCGATTCACATCAATCACAATTCTATTTATGATTAAAGCTATAACCGGTACAAAAGATATACTGCCTTCCGAAATCTCTAAATGGCATCATCTTGAAAATTTAGTTAGAGAAACATTTAAGATTTTTAACTACAAAGAAATTCGCACGCCGGTTTTTGAAGAGACTGCATTATTTGCCCGCGGCATCGGTGAAGAAACTGATATTGTAAGCAAAGAAATGTACACTTTCAAAGATAGAAGCGAAACAAGCGTAACATTACGACCTGAAAATACTGCCGGAGTTGTACGCGCATTTATTGAACATTCTCTTGGGGCGCAGCAATTATTAAATAAACTTTTTTATATAGCGCCAATGTTTCGGCAGGAAAGACCGCAAGCCGGCAGATTGAGGCAATTTCATCAGTTTGGCGCAGAAGCTTTGGGAAGCGCTTCTCCATTGCTTGATGCTGAGATGATTCAAATTGCTTTTCATATATTAAAAAATCTTGGCTTAAATAATTTAGTAGTTAAAATAAATTCACTTGGAATTCCTGAAGTTAGAGAAAATTATAAGAATGTTTTGCGTGATTATCTTAAAGATAAAAAAGATAAACTGTCAGAAGACAGCCGAAAAAGATTTGATACTAATATTCTTAGAATATTCGACAGCAAGATTGAAGTTGATAAAGAAATAATGAAAGATGCGCCTTTGCTTATTGATTATCTTGATGCGCAAAGTAAAACTGATTTTGAAGTTGTAAAGAATTATCTGATTAAAGCTGGAATACCTTTTGAAATTGATCCGGCTTTGGTGCGTGGATTAGATTACTACACAAAAACAACTTTTGAAATTGTAAGTGGAAGTGTTGGTTCGCAAAGCGCTTTATGCGGCGGCGGAAGATATGATTTGTTAGTTGAAGAACTTGGCGGCAAACAAACACCGGGCGTTGGCTTTGCAGCAGGAATAGAAAGAATATTACTTGCTTGCGAAAATGAAAAGTCAATAAAAATTGAAGATGATACCATTGATGTTTATTTGGTTAAAATAGAACCAAAATCATACCAGCTTTCTGAATCCATACTTAAACCTGAAAATAAACTTGAGCTTGAACCTGAACTTGAACTTATTAACATCGCCTCTGTTTTACGAAAAGCAAACATTTCTTGCGATTACGATTACCTAAATCGCAGCATCAAGGCGCAGATGCGCGAAGCAAATAAGTACAGCGCAAAGTATGTTGTGTTTGTCGGCGGCGATGAGTTTGAGCGCGGTGAATTGAATATAAAAAATTTATCAACTGGCGTTCAGGAATTAATTAAGATTGATGATTTTGAAAAACTAAAATCTTTGATTAAAAATTAATGTCATTAAAAAAACCAAAAGACATTCCGGATATTCCAAAATCGCGGGAAAAGGGAATTGAAAAACTTAAAAAATCCACACCGCTAAAAAAGAAAAGTGAGATTGAATTCAACTGCAAAATCTATTTTTATAAAGGCGGAACAAATGGAAAACAGAAATACAGATTTGAAATTGAAACCTTAAAAATATTCTCATTCCTTAATTATAAACTGACCGCACAATCAAAAAAAGAAAAAAAGATAATTGATATAAGCTTACTGGGCTTAACTGCTTTGAATGATTATCTTGCTAAAGTACAGCCTGCAAAAGTTGAAATTGATTTTGAAGAATTATTCGGTGAATACACAGTTAATATTATAAAACAGGATGGAAGCATTAATAGCGCTATCGTCAATTATAATATTTTCAAAAAGGAAATTGAATTAGTAAAAGAGTTTTTACCTGATAAAAAGAACAACGGAAAGTTTTGCACTTTTGAAGTTGATAGAGAAAGTTTCAGCTATTCTAAGGAATACAAATAATGAATTTAATCATCGGCAGGAAACCGGTTTTGGAAGCGCTTAATTCAAAGGAAGAAATTTCGCAGGTTTATATTTTGTTCGGGCAGGAAGGCGGAATTATAAATGCAATCCGGATTGCGGCAAAGAAAAAGGGTATTAAAGTTAACCAGATACCATTCGATAAATTCAAACAGATAACTCAAAGTAAAATTGCACAGGGTGTTGCGGCTGTAAAATCAGAACAAAAGTTTTATGAACTTAACGATATTATTTCCGATGCAAAAAAATCTGTGTATCCGTTATTGTTAATTTTAGATTCCATTCAAGATACACATAATGTTGGTGCGATATTGCGAAGCGCTGATTGCAGCGGTGTTGATGGAATTATTATAACTAAACATAACTCTGCACCAATAAATGAAACAGTAGCAAAAACATCTGCCGGCGCAAGTGAATATGTTAAGATTGCACAGATTAATAATCTTGCACAAACAATTGATGAATTGAAGCGAAATGGTTTCTGGATTGCTGGCTCGTATTTAGATGGGGCAACTGATTACACAAAAGTTGATTACAAAATTCCGATTGCGCTTATTGTTGGAAATGAAGAAAAAGGGATTAGAAAACTAACTGCTGATAAATGCGATCATCTTGTTAAAATACCTATGAAAGGAAAAATCCAATCATTAAATGTTTCAGTTGCGACGGGAGTTTTGCTTTTTGAAATTTTGCGGCAGAGAAATTTGTGATTGAAGGTTAGCTATCAGTTAATTATTTTTCTATAAACAAAAGAGGTGTTTATGAAAAAGTTAATAATATTTTTCTCACTATTTCTTTTACTTCCGATATACTCTCAACAATTTCATTCCTTAACCGGAATTGAAGATAAAAATGGCAGCACAATACTTCTTTATAGATCAGGCAGTCAATACTATTCGTACAATCCAATTTATAAATTTAATACGCAATCATTATCAGAATCACTTCTGATTCAAGCTTATTCAATTAATTATCCAAGCGGAGAATTATCAAAAGCTGTTCTTGATTTTGAATTCTTTTCAAATAGTGAGACTGATTTTATGAATGTTGGATTTGAAATAAATCCTGATAAGCATTCATTCATTGCCCGAAATGATACGATTATTTTTGGTAGAGGCGAAAATTTTATAAAGGTTGACATATCAAAACAAAATTCGCAAAAAGTTTTTGTATTTGGCAGCGATGGCACTTTTAAAAGCTGGGATGGTGGTTTTACTTTCATAAAAGATACCATCCCTGTAATATCTGAATTTATCCCGATTTCATTATCAGGTTTTGACGACAAAGTTCTTTTTGGAATAGATAGTATTTACAATTTCGTAAAATCCAATGATGGCGGTGCATCATCAAACATTGTTGACACTTCTAAAGTATTTTTTGATGAGTACTTCAAAATGCAATATGATTATAACAAGTTATTTGTTTATAGATTAAACTGGTCACATGGTAAATACACACTAAATGTTTCTAATAATAAAGGGAATGCTTTTACCTGGTCAAAGGTTTATGAAAGTGAACATCCAATTTATATTGCAATTAATTCTTCAGAATCCGGGGTTATTTACCTTACTGATGGCAAGCAAATTTATAAATCATCTAATGGCGGTTTTACCTTTGTACCGTTCAGGAAATTACCTCAAAAACTTATAGGTATATACAAAAAACCAAATTCAGACATTCTTTATGCTGCAAGTAAATATAGTCTTTTTGAAGTTCGAACTGATTCAATAGTAATTCTAAAATCCTTTCCTGTTTCCAAATATGATTTAGATTATTATCCTCTTTCCGAAGGTAATAAATGGATTTATGCTATTACTATCGCTGATTTCAATGATTACTTTCCTAATTACTATTTTTATAATAGTTATAGAGAAGTTTTGAAGGATACTTTACTTTCAAATGGCGAATCATATTTTAAGATTATAAGTTTTATTGATACTAATGATAAAGCATTTACTTATGAAAGAATAGATTCAACAACGGGCAAGGTTTACCGTTTTTACGATCAGGATGGTTTAACTTCTGATGAATATTTAATTGATGACTTATTAGCAGAAGTTGGAGATACAACATTTAGTAGTCGAATGCATGAACCATATAATCATTTATTTCCTGTTATTTGTTTAAGGCAAAGTATATTTAGCAAATGGAACATTCAAAAAGATGAAAAACATTTCAGAACACATGGGGATTTAACTGGATATTCTTATCGGCTTATAGAAAATATAGGATTAGACAGTATTAATTATGAATGGGATTTTGGGTACAGTCAATCTTTTTTAAAAGGTTGTGTAATAAATGGAATTGTTTATGGTGATACATCTTTCGTTTTAGGTGTTGAAGATGAGGTAAGTTTTATCCCAGAGAAATTCAAATTGAATCAAAACTATCCCAATCCATTTAATCCAAGTACGAAAATAAGCTATCAGTTGCCGGTTGCCGGTAATGTAACCTTAAAAGTATTTGATGTTCTAGGAAAGGAAGTTGCTCTAATTGTTGATGACTACAGAAATGCTGGGTCGTATAATGTAGAATTTTCAATGAATAATTTACAATTAAGTTCGGGAATTTATTTCTATCAGATAAAAGTCAGCCCGTCTGAAAGCAGACAAAACAGTTTTACAGAAACCAAGAAGATGATATTAATTAAATAAATTTTGAAGGATTCTTATGTTCAAATATTTTTTTGCTTTTATACTTTTTTTTAGTATTCAAATTATTGGGCAAGAATATCTTAAACTTTATGGATATTATATTCCGGATAATATCCAAACTGATAAAGTACTTAGCAAATCTCTTGATTTGAATTTGGAAAGAAATGCTAAACTAAACCCTGATTTGATTTATTTAACGCTTAAATATTACCAGCAATATGATGGAAGTAAGTTCGACACAAAGTTATTTGAAATTCTAAAATCGAATGAAAGGGTCTGGCTTTCCGAACGAACACGATGGGCTGAGAATATAATCAAGAAATTAAAGGCTGCTGAAAATCACGATATAATAAGTTATGCCGAGCCGGAATTAAATAACTTATTAATTGTTATAAAATCAAAAGAAGATGACAAATTGATTGATTTGACTGAAAATGAAAAACAATTGAGGGATTTTTACGTTATTATGTACTATAATAAAGATTCTAAAATGAAATTCGATGAAAATATTGATTATAGTTCTGTGCGCAGCCAGATGGAGAGCGCTAAAAAAAGATATTTTACTGATATAAAGGAAAACCCGGGATTACCTGCTTCGCCATCAGAAATTGTGAACAATGTAATTGAAAATTGGTATCTATTATTTGATGATAAGAATATTGACGCTTCAGATCTTTTATTAAATTCTATCTCTGCTGTAATACTTGATATTAGTAGAAAAAAATATTCTGTTTTCTTGGGCGGTGTTTTTCTAAATAATACAATCAACTTCCAAGAAAGTATTGAATTTTCAGGAATTGATTATATCGTAAACTTGAGTAATACAGCTTCTCTCCCTCAATTTTCCTTAGGTATTGGGTATAAACTTTATTTTGAAAAACAGTCTTTTTTTCTATCGTACGTTGATATTCAGGGTTATTATTCAAAAGGTTATTCAGAAAAAAATGCTGAACAATCAGTTGTATATAACAATACTGTTGTAAACGGGAGTTTTACTACTCAAGAAATGCTTAGAAATTTTGATGACGTATATACGTTATCCTCACTTAATAGTTATGGTCTTAAATTATCGTTTCCAATTTTTGAAAATCATTTATTAAGAATTGAAGGTGCATTCAATTTTAGTTTTAATAGTTATATCTATACTCCTAATATGTATTTTACATTCTCTAAATATAGAACTGAATATAACACTAATGGACAACCAATATTTCGAGAAACTCTTTTATCAGGTGGCAAAACAATTACTGATGAAATTAAAAAAGAATATTTTGCCTTTATTCCTACACTTGATGTGTCATTAAAAATTGATAGTCGATATGGCGTTAAAATGATAGCTGGTTATAATTACGTTGCTTTAAATATTTTTTACAATACCGCATTAATTTTCTAAAGTTATTTTATTGTGATTAACTTTATTAAAAGGAGCCTTTGCTCCTTTTAAACTCTGTTTGAATGTAAATTACGGTTGACTAACTTTTCATAAATAATCAGATTATATGCTGATGAAAAATTTAAATGAATTAACTTCAAAAATTAAATATTAACCTCGGCGAGATATTTCTTACAAAACACAAAACATTCTCAATCTATTTATAATATCATCAGATTATCATTTGATTAAAATTCTTAATAACCACCAATATAAAAATGGAAGGCTAACTTATATCATAACAATAATCTGACACGTAATATTTTATGAGGAAATAGTACGATTCTTTTGTAAAAAAAACTTTCCCGAAATCTTGATTAATTATTCTTTTATGTAAATATAAACTTTGTATTTATGGGCAATATTGTTTCTCTAATTACAAGATTTGGTTTATTTAATTCGTTAATTATTTTTTATGTTTGAAGGTATTATCAACCAAAAAGGTAAAGTATGTATTTATTTTCTAACAAAGGGAAACATTCAGAAAAAAATGATTTAGACTTTACGAGTTTAAATAGAAGAAAATTTGCAAAAGTGTTTTTGCCTGTGATTGTTATATTTTCATATCTTTTTGCCGGTTGGGGAAATGTCGGTCATGCAATAATAAACAAGAACACAATTCTTACGGCGCTTCCGGAAATGAGTTTCTTTCAAAGCTGGGTTAATGTTCTTGTTGCGCATGCATCAGATGCTGATTACAGAAAATCCGATAACCCCGATGAAAAGCCCAAACATTATATTGATATTGATAACTATCCGGAATTTATTTCATCAGGAAGTATATCCCATAATTTCGATTCTTTGGTTTCAAAATACGGTTATGCTTTTGTTTTAAAACAGGGAATTCTTCCGTGGGCAATTTTAGCTGCTGCAGAATCTCTTGAAGTTGCACTAAAAAATAAAGACGAAAACTCTGCAATGTTATTAGCTGCCGACCTTGGTCATTATGTTGGGGATGCACACATGCCATTGCATATTACTAAAAATTATGATGGACAATACTCAAATCAAACAGGAATTCATTCTCGATATGAATCAACAATGATTCAAAAATATCAGGCTCAACTTATTTACAACGGCGATAGTCTAAAATACATTCAAAATTTACCCGATTATGTTTTTAAAATGATCACGGATAATTATAAATATGTTGATTCACTTTTAGCCGCTGAGAAGGCTGCAAAATCTTTTGCCAACGGCAGTACATCCAGTACAGTTTATTATGATAAGTTATGGCAGCTCTCAAAAAAATTCACACTAAAATTATTTAAGGATGCTTCGCATAAATTAACTTGTATAATTTATACTAAGTGGATTAATGCTAACGGAACTGTAAATGAAATAGATGATAATCCAGACAAGAATGTATTGAATTATTTTTTATCTCAAAACTATCCAAATCCATTTAATCCAAGTACGAAAATTCGTTATTCCATTCCTGTAATAACGAATCGCGATGTGTCTTTACAATGGGTAACATTAAAAGTTTACGATATTCTTGGTAACGAAGTTGCAACACTCGTAAATGAAGAAAAGGCGCCGGGCAGCTATGAAGTTGAATTTTCTGCTGAACAGAAAAATATTACTTCACTTACAAGCGGAGTTTACATATATAGAATTACATCCGGCAATTATTCGGAATCAAAAAAAATATTGCTGCTGAAATAAAATCAATTTTAAAACTCAAATTCAAAACTCAAGTCCTTTAAAGAAACTTAATCATACCGCTGGTCTTTAAAATAATAGAAAAGCATACAGTGGCAACAAAAATCCAACGGTCATACAAATCAATACAGTTGAAGAAAAAGTGTAAAAAGTTTTGGATACAAGAAAAGAATTTCCACAAAGCAGCCATGCAGATTTGTATAATCCGCTAACAATGCTGGCTGCATTAGTAAAATCACATAAGGAGTTTGATAAAGCAGTTTATTTATGTTATCGCCTGCGATAGTTTCCAAACGAAATAAAAAGAATTGAATTTCTTTTTGAGCTTTATGAAAAATATACAAGCCCTCTTTTTGCGGAAAAGAAAATAGCTAAAAAGAAAAATTGATATTTGTCTAAAATCCTATCTCAATTAAATCAGCAAACTTTTTTTCATTCTCAAAATTTTTTAAATCAAGCCGGAAATTAGATATAAAACCCCCAACCATCTTACAGAGGTTAAGTAAGAATAAAGATAGAATATCCATATTAAATAATAGATATGCGAAATAATAATTAAATAATTAAGTTAAACTTGACATATAACCTTAATAAATATATTTTCGCCAATAAAAAAAGGAAATCTATGAAGAAATTTTGGTCAATTTCATTTGGGATATTGTTTGTAGTGTCTTTGATAGGTGCGTTCTTGCCACAAACAAATCAAATAATTACTGGCGAACCTGCGAACTCTGCCGATATTGCTTGGATGTTAACTGCAACTGGTCTAGTACTATTGATGACACCTGGTTTATCATATTTTTATGGCGGAATGGTTAGCACAAAAAACGTAATATCAACAATGCTTCAAAGTTTTGTTGCGATGGGAGTGATTAGTTTGCTCTGGGTTGTGTTTGGTTTTAGTCTTGCTTTTGGAGAAAGTATTGGAGGATTTATTGGCAATCCGTTTACATACTTTATGTTTAATGGCGTTGGTGCAGAAACTCATCCTGATCTTTCCCCAACAATTCCATTAATGCTTTTTGCAATGTTTCAATTAAAATTTGCAATAATTACTCCGGCTTTAATTACTGGCTCATTTGCAGAACGGGTAAGGTTTTCATCATACCTCGTGTTTATAATTTTGTTCAGCATATTTATTTATGCACCGCTTGCACATATGACGTGGCATCCGAATGGAATTTTGAGACAAATGGGGGTACTTGATTTTGCAGGTGGAACTGTTGTTCACATGTCGGCAGGTTTTGCGGCGTTAGCTGGGGCAATAATTTTAGGAAGAAGAAAATCTCACTTAAATAATGAAAAACATAACCCTGCAAACATTCCTTATGTTTTATTAGGAACTGGATTACTGTGGTTTGGTTGGTTTGGATTTAATGCAGGCTCGGCTTTAGCAGCGAATGCAGTTGCAGTATTAGCTTTTGCAACAACAAATACAGCATCTGCCTCTGCAGCAATTGCCTGGATTTTCTTCGATGCAATGCGAGGTAAAAAACCTTCTGCACTCGGCGCATCTGTTGGAGCAGTTGTAGGTTTAGTTGCAATAACTCCGGCTGCAGGATTTGTAACAATTGGTCAAAGTATTTTTATCGGAACAGTTGCTTCAATAGTAAGCAACTTAGTAGTTAGCTGGAAATCAAAATCCACACTTGATGATACATTAGATGTGTTTCCGTGTCATGGAATTGGCGGAATGGTTGGAATGTTTTTTACAGGAGTATTCGCAAATCAGGTTGGTTTGATTTATGGAACAACTAATACATTTCTTGTTCACATTGCCGCATTAATTGGTGTTAGTATTTTTTCTATTGGCGGATCCTTCATTCTTTATAAGATTACAGACGCAATAATTCCGTTACGAGTTTCTGAAGAGCAGGAATACATAGGTTTAGATATTAGTCAGCATGGCGAAGGAGAAATTGACTATCAGGAAGAAGAAAAAGCAAGTACAGCATTTACCGAAACAGTTTTACAGTAACATATTTTTGCAGCCCTCCAATGATAAGGCGTAACTATTATTAGTTGCGCCTTTTCTTTTTGAATTTGTGTGTGCAAATTGTTTAAGAATTATTCCCTTTATTAGTTACAAATGATCATTAGAAATTATGCACTGCTGTTGCTCAATAAAAATTTTGGTTTTAATGCCACAGTAATTTCAATCTTTAAACCTGATTCTCATCTCAAAATTTTTTAAGTTTGATATAGAAAATGAATTTACTTTTTATGGAGTTATAAATGATTAATAAAATTGTTCCCGCAGTTAGAACCGAAAATATTACTTATGCAGTAAGAGATATTGTTGTGCTTGCAAATCAAGTTGCAAAGACCGGAAAAGAAATGTTGTATCTAAATATTGGCGACCCGAATCTTTATGATTTTGTTCCGCCAAAACATCTTGTTGATGCAACGTATCAAGCTATGTTAAAAAACTTAAACGGATATGCACCATCTTCAGGCATTGGCGAAGCTGTAAAAGCAATTGAAGCCGAAGCCGAGCGAAAAGGCATAACAAATGTTCACGACATTTTTGTAACCACAGGCGCAAGCGAAGCTATTGATATTTGTTTAACTGCACTTGTAAACGATGGTGAAAATGTTCTTACTCCAACACCGGGTTATCCGCTTTACACAGCCATTGCAAGCAAACTTCAGATGATGGAAAATCCATATTATCTTGATGAAGCGAATGGCTGGCTGCCCGATATTGAAGATATAAAATCAAAAATAAATAATAAGACAAAAGCGATTGTACTTATCAATCCAAATAATCCAACAGGCTCGCTCTACACAAAAGAAAATTTGCAGCAGATTGTTGATATAGCGCTTGAGCATAATCTTGTAATCTTTGCTGATGAAATTTATGACAAACTTTTGTTTGATGGTAAAGAACATATTTCAATCGCATCATTAAATAAAGATGTTTCTTGCATTACATTCGGCGGACTTTCTAAAAATTATATGGTGCCGGGTTTTAGAATAGGATGGGGAATTGTTAGCGGTAGAAAAGAAGTACTTGCTGATTTTATTGAAGCTATAAACAAAATTTTGCGTGCAAGATTATCTGCAAATCATCCCGAGCAATACGGAATAAAAGCATCGCTCGAAGGCAATCACGATCATCTTACAGAAGGAATGAAAAAACTTACTCGCCGTAGAGATTTAACGGTACAAATGTTAAATGCAATTCCGGGAATTTCCTGTGTAAAACCCGAAGGCGCTTTTTATGCCTTTCCAAAATTGGAGATGAAACAACCTGATGCACATTTTGTTGGTGAGTTAATTCGAGAAACCGGAGTTGTAATTGTTCCGGGCAGCGGCTTTGGGCAGGTTCCTGGCACCCATCATTTTAGAGTTGTATTTTTACCTAATGAACAAATATTAGAGAAAGCGTACAAAGCAATCGGTGAGTTTTTTGTTAAGTATAAAGAAAAATTTGCGGATTTGGTGGAAGTATAAAGTTGTAAGTTATGCCGAACTTGTTTGGCATCTGACTAAATTTCAAAGACCCTGAAATAAATTCAGGGTAACTTATTTATTTCTGAATTTTTCCTTTCTTGATTGACTAAACCTCTTTACAAAAGCTAAAATCCGGTTTAATAAGTGATTTATTAAGCGATAAAAAACTTGTAAAAGTTGATGATGGAGATTCATCAAAAACAGCTTAATTATTTGTAATCCTGTCACAAATATTTGATATATTTGTGACGAAAAAAGGTTAAAAAATGTTAAAAACCCTTGAAATACAAATACTTAGAAAAATTGGTAAAGCTAAGGGGGGTTCGCTATTTTTTAATGAACAGTTTCTTACTTTTGGCAGCAATGAAGCAGTAAGAAAAGCACTCGAACGTCTTGTGAAAAAAGAAAAATTAAAAAGACTCTCACAAGGTATTTATTATAAACCATTGGAAGATCCTGTGATTGGTAAATTAACTCCTGGGATTGAATCTGTAGCAAAAGCGATTGCAAAGCGGGATAAATCTCGTATTGTACCAACCGGCATTTATGCGCTTAATCGTTTAGGACTTTCTACACAGGTCCCGCTTAATGTTGTTTACCTTACAGATGGTGCAGGGCGTAAAATTAAAATTGGCAACCGCACAATAAATTTTAAAAAGACAACACCAAAAAACGTTGCTGCAATTGGCGAAATAAGTAAGTTGGCAATTCAGGCATTAAAGACAATTGGTCAAAATGAAGTTACGCAGGAACAGATTGAAAAAATTCAACTGATTCTTAAAAAAGAAAAGCGTACTCATTTGGAATACGATATTAGATTAGCACCCGAGTGGATTAGAAAAATAATGATTCCTGTACTAAAGGAGCAATCTTATGGATGATGCCGCATTAAAAGAATGGTTCAAACTTTCAGATGAAACAAAGAAAAACATTTTTAATGAGATAAGTGCTAAAACAAATATACCAGCCGCTGCTGTAGAAAAAGACTGGTGGGTAGTTCGCACTCTCGATCTCATCTTTCAAATGGAAGTTGGACCACACACAGTCTTTAAAGGCGGCACATCTTTAAGCAAAGCCTGGAATCTCATCGATCGCTTTTCAGAAGATATAGATTTAGCATTAGACAAGAAATTCTTAGGATTTGCGGAGATTCGAAGTAATTCACACGTTACAAAATTGCGTGAAGCATCCTATCAATTTATTTCTGAAAAATTTTATCCTGCTCTTATAGAAACTTATAAAAAAGCCGGATTTGATGTTAAGCTTAAAAAAGAAGAAACTATTGCACACGATCAGGATCCAATAATTATTGAGGTACACTATAAAACTGTTACTGAACCGTTAGATTATTTGCCTTCCAGAGTTCTTATCGAAATTGGCAGCCGTTCTTTAATGGAGCCATCTTCTCAAAAAACTTTTTGTTCTCTTATTGGCGAACATTTTGCCGACATACCTTTTGCGGATAAAACAATAACCATTCCAGTAGTAAATCCGGAAAAAACTTTTCTTGAAAAAATATTTTTACTTCACGAAAACTTCCAGCTCCCACCCCAGAAAATGAATGTTGAGCGATTAAGTCGTCACTTTTATGATATTGAAAAAATAATGGATACAGAGTATGGCAAAAAAGCATTTCAAAATAAAGAGTTATATAATCACATTATAGAGCATCGAAAAATAGTTAATCCACTGCGGGGAATTGATTATGCAAATCACTCACCTGATAAAATTTATCTACTTACTCCTGATGATATATTAGAGGAATGGAGAAAAGATTATAAACAAATGCAGGAAAGTATGATATATAAAGAGTCGCTTTCCTTTGATAAATTGATTGATAGAATAAAAAAATTAAAAGATAGAATTAACAAATTAAAATTTTAAGTTTTGTTATGGCAGAATACATAAATATTGAGAAACTATTTCTTGATAAACTTCGACAGCTAAATTGGCAAGTAATTGATCAGGGATTTGGTATGCCGCAGGAAACAGAAAAAAGTCTGCGCAACACATTCAGAGAAGTTGTTCTTAAAAAACTTACTCCATTCATTATTCATTTAATAAAAACGCAATGACCAAAATAAAATTTAAAAACACATTGGAATCGCTGCTAAAAAAAGACAGCCGGCTTGTTGACGAAAATAAAGAACTTAATTTAGCTGCAATAAGAGATTTGGCGGATAAAACCGACGCTAAACTAATTGAACTTCTTTTAAGCAATGATGAAGCAGTAAAAAAGTTTTTCCTTAAAGTACCTGACCCGAATTCCTCGGGGAAAGATGTTTTGGTTTTTAAACAAAACGATTTCAAATTCTTTTTAGACGGCAACCAAATTGATAATAGTTACACCGCTTATGAAAACCGCATTGGTTTAACAATCGGAAACCAATTACTAAAAGATAGCGGAAATGTTGTTCTAAATTTTCCTTTTAAAGATTGTGTTTTGGAAGGAGGACAAAGCACCGAAGAAGGAACTGATGACTATTTTGAATACAATGAAGACAAAGAAAAGTATGAAGTAAAGGTTGCGAAACGGAAGGAAATATTTTTTAATGAGGTGCTTGCACAAGATGAAATAGACTGGCTTTATGAACCAAAAGCTTTTACTAACATAAAAAAATACACTGCTAAAGGCGAAGAAAAAATAAAAGAGTTTACAAGAAACCAAGAAGGCATTATTACTGACAACCTGATTATTAAAGGAAACAATTTACTTGCACTGCATAGTTTGAAAGAAGAATTTTCTGGGAAAGTAAAACTCATATACATTGACCCACCTTATAATACTGGTGGAAGTGCAGAAACATTTATTTATAATAATTTTTTTAAACATTCATCTTGGTTAACTTTTATGAAAAATAGATTGGAGATAGCAAAAAATCTATTAAGAGATGACGGTTTTATTGCTATTGCTATTGACCATAATGAATTATTTTATTTAGGAACCTTAACAGACGAAATCTTTGGTAGAGATAATAGATTAGGAATTATTACTGTTGTTCACAAACCCGAAGGTAGACAGTTTGCTAATTTTTTTAGTGCATCAAATGAATTTATGCTTGTCTATGCTATAAATAAAAATTTAGCTGAATTTGAAAGTATAGTCTTAGATATAGAGAAAGAAGATTTATTTAATGAAAATGATGAAGCTGGTTTATTCAGATTTAAAAATTTTATAAGATTAACAGATGGTAAATATAGTTTGAGAAAAAATAAACCTGATGGTTTTTACCCTATATATGTTAGTAAAGACTTAAAACATTTTAGTTTGACTAAAGAAAAAGATTATGAAGTTGCACTACCTATCACAGATAAGGGAGTAGAAAGAGTTTGGAAAACCTCTGGTAAAACATTTATAAAAAAAGTGGATGCAAATCAAATAATAGCCGAAAGAGAAAATGGGAAAATAGTCCTGTATGAAAAATTGAGAGCAAGTCAGGTTTTTACTACACACTGGATTAATAAGAAATATCATTCCTACCATTTTGGAACAAAGCTATTAGAGGAAACTTTAGGTAAGAAAGTTTTTAGTTTTCCTAAATCAGTATATACAGTATTAGATACATTAAAAATAATGACTTCAGATGATGATATTATTCTGGACTTTTTTGTAGGTAGCGGCACAACAGCTCATGCATTAATGGAATTAAATAAAGAAGATGGTGGCAACAGAAAATTTATATTAGTTGAACAATTAGATTATGTTGAAGATGTTACAGTAAAAAGAGTTCATCAAGTAATCAAAAATAACAAGAGCGGTTCTTTTATTTATTTAGAACTTGCAAAATGGAATGAAGAAGCGAAAGAAAAGATTGCTGATTGCAAATCGCTTAAAGAATTAGAAAAGTTGTTAAATGAATTATCCGAAAAATATTTTCTTCATTATAATGTAAAACTAAAAGAGTTTAAGGAGAAAATAATTCACGAAGAAAACTTCAAAAAACTTCCATTAAAAAATCAGCAGGAAATGTTCTGTAAAATGTTAGACTTAAACCAACTTTATGTAAACGCAAGTGAAATGGAAGATAAAAAATATGGTTTAAGTAAAGAAGATATTGCTTTAACAAAAGTTTTTTACAGCAAAATAAAGTGACGAAATAATGAGCGACATAAAACTATTTGAAGAAAAGAAAGTCCGCAGCCATTGGGATGATGAAAAAGAGATATGGCATTTTGCCATTGTAGATGTTATAGCCATCCTAACTGATAGCCCAAACCCACAAGTATATTGGCGTGTAATGAAAAAAAGGTTGAAAGACGAGGGGAATGAAACCGTTACAAATTGTAACGCTTTGAAAATGGAAGCCCCCGATGGGAAAATGAGATTAACCGATGTAGCGGATACAGAGCAGCTTTTAAGGCTTATCCAATCCATTCCATCTCCTAAAGCCGAACCGTTTAAGCAATGGTTAGCAAAAGTGGGATATGAAAGGATGCAGGAAATAGCTGATCCATCGCAAAGTATAGATAGGGGAAGAGAAAACTGGCAAAGATTAGGAAGAAGTGAAAAATGGATTCAGCAGCGAATGACCGGGCAGGAAACCCGGAATAAATTGACTGACTATTGGAAACAGAGCGGCGTAGAAAAATCGGATGAGTTTGCTTTTCTTACCAATATTATTCACCGGGAATGGACAGGGCTTACCGTAAAAAAGCATAAAGATATTAAAGGATTAAAATCGCAGAACTTGAGAGACCACATGAGTGAGGCAGAATTAATTTTTACAGCACTCGCGGAACTTTCAACAAGACAGATAGCCGAAACCGAGAAAGCAAAAGGGTTAGCGCAAAATGCCACAGCAGGTAAGAAAGGCGGCGGAATAGCCAAAAATGCACGCATGCAATTGGAAGCCAAAACCGGCAAAAGTGTAGTAACCAATGAAAACTTTTTGCCGCTGGCAAAAGAGAAAAAGAAACTGAAATAACTATGACGGCAAACAACATTGTATTGGAAGATAATTTTAAAGGCAGCATTGTAAAAGCAATGTTGCAAAAAGTTGAAATTCCAAATTATCTAACCGAAAATTTAAAATATGATTTGTTTGATTGGCAGCGGGAGGCATTGCAACGTTTTTTGATGTACGAAAATCCCGAACATAATTTGATGCAAGACAGTAACTTGCCAACACATTTGCTTTTTAATATGGCAACCGGCACAGGTAAAACGTTACTGATGGCTGCTCTTGTTTTGTATTATTACAAAAAAGGTTATAGACATTTTATTTTCTTTGTTAATCAAAACAACATTGTGGGCAAGACGGAAGAAAACTTGATAAATCCGAACCATAACAAATATCTTTACAAACAGAACATTGTAATTGACAACAAAACCATTCGAATAAAAAAAGTAGAAACGTTTACAAACAAGACAGACGACATTCAAATTCTGTTTACTTCAATTCATAAGTTGCATAACAGCGTTTATGCAGTAAAAGAGAACAGTGTCTATCTGGAAGATTTGCAAAAGAAAAACATTGTGATGCTTGGAGACGAAGCGCATCACTTGAATGCTGATACTAAAAAGAAAAAAGGAGAGCAAGAGGAACTTGAATTAACAACAGCACTAAGTGAGAAAGCAAGCGAAGTAGATTTGGAAAAAAGTTGGGAGAATACGGTAATCAAGAAAATTCTTTATAAAGGGAAATATCCGAATGCAAACGACAACAAAAATGTATTGATAGAATTTACAGCAACTGTTCCTAAAGATAAATCGGTAGAAGAAAAATATGTTGACAAAACAATTTTTCGTTTTGACTTAAAAGATTTTTTGAGGGCGGGGTACACCAAAGAAATTAATTTGGTTTCTTCCAGGTTCAATAAGAAGCAAAGAATAATTCAGGCATTGTTATTTAACTGGTATCGTTACAGAATTGCATTAAACAATGGACTTCAAAACTTCAAACCCGTTATTCTTTTTAGAAACAAATTTATAGAAGATTCTAAAAAAGACTTTGAAGAATTCAAGGAACTCATAAAAAATTTATCAATAAAAGATTTTGATTTTTTGACTGAGATAAAGTATGAGAAAACACAGGAAGGTGCTGAGATTTATCTGAAAGGAAAAAGTAGAATAATGGACATCAAACATTTTCTTTCAGAAAATAAGATAGAATTGAGTGAAGTTATAAATTATTTGCAATACAATTTCTCTGAGAGAAATTGCATCATCACCAATTCAAAATCTGGAACAAAAACAATTGAGAAAACTAATGAGGAACAGGAAAAATTATTGAACTCATTGGAAGATAAAAACAATCATATTACTGCCATATTCACCGTGCAGAGATTGACTGAGGGCTGGGATGTTTTAAACTTGTTTGATATTGTTCGCTTGTATGAAGGACAAAACGAAGGAGGTTCAAATACTAAAACATCGGTTGCTACTACTTCAGAAGTTCAGTTAATAGGAAGGGGCGTTAGATACTTTCCGTTCAAGTTTAATGATAAACCAATTTTGAAAAGAAAATTTGATGACAATCTTGAACACGAATTGAGAGTGCTTGAAGAATTTTATTATCACAGCGATGATGAACATCGTTATTTGAGTGAGTTGAAAAACGAATTAAAGAACAAAGGATACATTGATGACAACAGAAGGGTAAAATACTTTTCATTAAAACAAGAGTTTAAAGATGATGATTTTTATAGAACAGTAAAACTTTTTATGAATGAAAGAAAAGATAACCCAAACAGAAGAAAAATTACATTGGATGAAATCAAAAAAGATTTTCAGTTTGAAGAAAATGTAAAGTTGATAAGTGCAGAAGAAACCAAAGTAGAATTGGATAAGGAGCAAGACACAACAAGATATGCACCAAAAAAAGAAGATAATAAAACCCTCACATTTGAGCTGAATAAATTTGACAAACACATTGTAAGAAAAGCAATCAATATTAAAGCAAAGAAAGATCTTTCTGTTTTGCGTTTTGAAAACTTAAAACACGAATTAGACATTGAAAGCATTGATGATATTTTCAAAGATAAATTTTTAGGCGACATTGAGATAAAAATTGTTACTCCTAAATTCTATGAGGACATGAACGATATTTCAAATGATGTTCAACTTGAAATTCTATTGGGTTTCTTTAATGTAATTGAAAAAAGTTTAGCTGAAATTTCAAACCCTCACATTGGTTCGGATTTTTCAGCAACAAAGTTTTCCATTGTCTTTGACGGTTCAAAAGAAAAGTTGGTTGAGGAAAACGAGGCGAACAAAATTTTAGAAAAAGAATTAGTTGACAAACCCTGGTATGTTTTGGATTCATTTAGCGGAACAAGTGAAGAACAAAGTTTGATTTTATTTCTTAAGGACACGATGGGAAATTTAGAAGATAAATACGAACAGGTTTTTCTTTTACGCAACGAGGAAGTTTATACCATTTACGACTTTGATAAAGGTAGAGGATTTCAGCCTGACTTTTTATTGTTTTTGAAACAGAAGAAGAAAAACTTTTACTACCAGGTTTTCATTGAACCCAAAGGCGACCAGTTCAAAGATAGCACAAGTGGTTTTGTAGAAGGCAAAGAAGGTTGGAAAGAAAAATTCTTAGAAGATATTTCAGTAAAGTATGGTAACAAGAATATTCTAAAGATAGAAAGCAAAGAGTACAAACTAATCGGTCTGCCTTTATATAATGAGAAAAAGAAAAATGATTTTAGAAAAACATACAATTTAACATTAGGAATAAAATAGTACGACATATTTTTTGATAAGTATGAAAACAGCATCTATAGTTACAAAATCATATTACATTTTATGAATTCCTCATTTTCCTTTCTTGATAGACTAAACCTCTTTATCTATTTGTAAATGCTAAAATCTGGTTTAATGTGATTTATTAAGTGGTAAAAAACGCGTAAAAGTTGATAATGAAGGTTCATTAATAACAACTTTGTAATATCGTTGTCATTCCGGACTTGATCCGGAATCTCATTTCTTGGATTTTACCCGTTTTTCATAAAGAAAACCTGTTTTTCGTAAAACACAACTAATTACACCTATTATTCGTTAGCAATACCTATTTTTCATATATTTGGAACAAATAAAATTCAGTTAAGTTTATGAGTACTATTAAATTTTCAAAAGAAATAAATACTTTTCAGAGCAGAGAGATTCCTGAACCAGGAAATTTGGTTGGCTATGGAGCGTTAATTGAAGCTCTAAAACTACATTTGCCATTACCAAAGCGGTTGGCTCTGATAAGTAAAAAATTTAAGCAGTATGAAAATGATAACTGGTTAGTGTTTACTCCGCGGCATCAACCAGCAGAAACGCTGTATGCTCAATTAGTATTTGCTCTCAAATATGAAGGCATCAATCTGCTATTCTTTAAAAAATTATTTGAAAAAATCTCAGAAAAAGAAATGGTGGATTTAATTCAAATAGAATACTCCGGTCAGTATGCAAGAAAAATATGGTTTCTATATGAATGGTTGATGGAAAAACAGCTTCCAATTCCTGATCTTACAATAAAAAATTTTATAACTTTAGTTGATGAGACAATTCAATATGCTTCACCCGTTGCGGTAAACTCCAACAGGCATCGCATCAAAAATAATTTACCGGGTAATGTTAATTTCTGTCCGCTTATCTTTAAAACAGAAAAACTTGAGAAGTACATAAATGAAAATTTAACTGCCAAAACTAATCTTGTTATTAAAGAAGTTCACAAAGATGTTTTGCAGCGTGCTTCTGCCTTTTTATTATTAAAAGATTCTAAAGCATCATTCACTATAGAAAATGAAACTCCTACTAACGGTAAAGCAATGAATTGGGGAAAAGCAATAAGTCAGGCTGGAATAAAACCATTAAGCAAAGATGAATTGATTCGTTTACAGCAAATTGTAATTGGTGATAGTCGTTTTATTAATATGGGATTTAGAAAGGAAGGTGGGTTCGTTGGTGCGCACGATAGAACAACTATGGAGCCAATTCCGGATCATATCTCAGCAAGATGGCAGGATGTTGAAACTCTAATAGACGGATTGTTAAGTACTGCTAAAAAATTAGAAATAGAAAAATTTCATCCGGTACTTGCCGCAGCTAAAGTTGCTTTTGGTTTTGTATTTATCCATCCGTTTGTAGATGGTAATGGAAGAATTCATAGATATCTCATTCATCATTTATTATCTATAATGAATTATACGCCGCAAGGCATGGTATTTCCTGTTTCAGCAGCAATTCTTGATAAGCTAGATGATTATAGAAAAATGTTGGAAAGTTACTCGCACCCTATTCTTGAGTTTATTGAATGGAGAAAAACACAGGATAATAATGTAGAAGTGTTAAATGATACAATTGATTATTACCGCTATTTTGATGCAACACTTCACACAGAATTTTTATTTGAATGTGTTGACTATACAATAAGTAAAATTATACCGGATGAGGTTTCTTATTTACAAAAATATGATTCAATGAAGCTTTGGCTTGATGATCATTTTCAAATGCCTGATAAAATGGTTGCTTTGTTGATAAGATTTATGGAACAAAATAGTGGTTCACTTTCAAGCAGAGCTAAGGAAAAAGAGTTTGCTGAATTGAAAGAAAGTGAAATAATTGAGATAGAAAAACTATATAAAAAAATATTTATAGAATCTTGAATTATTTAACATAAAGCAATTTTTCCTTTCTTGATTGACTAAACCTCTTTATCTATATTTGAAACACATTTAATCATCATTAATAATTGGAAATTGTGGATAATTGTAAAGTAACTACGCTTTCAAACGGTGTAAAAATTGTTTCCGAGTTTATTCCTTATCTTAAATCGTTTTCATTGGGATTTTGGTTTAACATTGGCGCACGAGATGAGAATTTACGCAACAATGGAATTTCACATTTCATTGAGCACATGCTGTTTAAAGGAACAAAATCCAGAACAGCAAAACAAATCTCCGATGAAATAGAATCTTACGGCGGCTACTTAAACGCCTTCACTTCTAAAGAACATACTTGTTATTACGGCAGAGGTTTATCGGAAAATTTCAAAAAAACTTTTATTGTACTTTCTGATATGATTCAAAATCCATTGTTCAAAGATTCGCACATAAAAAAAGAAGCCGGCGTTGTTGTTGATGAGTTAAAAGATATTGATGATAACCCAGAAGAATTAATTTTTGATAAGTTTGAAGAATCTATATTTAACGGAAGCGCTTTAAGTTTTCCGATTATCGGAACTGAAAAAAATATTCTTTCATACAACTCAAGTATTCTTCATCAATTTCATAAATCAAATTACCGGTTGGATAATTTATTGATTTCGGTTTCCGGCGCAATCGAACACGATGAAGCAGTAAGATTAGCTGAAAAATATTTTACCGGAAGAAAAACCAATTCAAATCAAAAAAGAAAAAATTTTATTAAATATTCTGTAAGCAGTTTAATTGTCGAAAAAGAAATTCAGCAAGTTCATTCAATAATAGGAAGAACTACTTTTGGATTTAATGATCAGCGCAGACACAAAATAAAAGTGCTTTCCACTTTGCTTGGCGATGGAAGTTCATCACGGCTTTTTCAAGCAGTTAGAGAAAAACTCGGAATGACTTATCAAATAAATTCTTTTCTAAATTCTTATTTAGATGTTTCTGCTTTCGGGGTTTATTTTTCTACAAACGAAAAGCAAGCAGAAAAAGTAAATGAAATTGTTCATCGAGAATTTAAAAAGCTTAGAACAATTGAAGTTAAACAAAAAGAGCTTAACCGCGTTAAAGAATATATTAAAGGCAATACGTTGATGAGCCTTGAAAATACAACAAACAGAATGACCCGATTAGCAAGTTCGATTTTACACTTCGGTAAAATTATTTCGGTTGATGAAATACTTAGCAAAATTAATTCCGTAACGGCGGAAGATATTTTAGAATTGTCTAATGATGTTTTGAACGAATCATCATTAAGCAAAATTATTATTTGTTCAAAAGAAAATTCAATAAAAAAAGCAGCGTAAAAATTTAGAGTAAGTTATGCCAAAATTTAAAGTTGATGGAAAAGAATTAGAATTTAAGCAAGGTCAAACAATCATTGAGGCGGCTAAAGAAAATGGAATTGAAATCCCAAATTTCTGCTGGCATCCAAAATTATCTGTTTCGGGTAACTGCCGTATATGTTTGGTTGAAGTGGAAAAAATGCCAAAGCTGGTTATTGCATGCGCAACTGTTGCCGCGGATGGAATGGTTGTTCACACTGAATCCGATAAAGCAATTTCTGCAAGAAATGCAGTGATGGAATTTATGCTGATCAATCATCCGCTTGATTGCCCGATATGCGATGAAGCCGGCGAATGTAAATTGCAGGATTACGCTTATCAGCACAGTACTGGCGAAAGCCGTTTTGTTGAAGAAAAAGTTCATAAGGATAAACGAGTAGAACTTGGACCAAATGTAATGTTTGATGCCGAGCGTTGTATCTCGTGTTCGCGCTGCATTCGATTTTGTGATGAAGTTGCAAAAGATGCTGAACTTACATTTATTAAACGCGGAGATAGAGTTACTATAACAACCTATCACGGAGAGCAGCTTGATAATCCTTATTCGATGAACGTGGTTGATATTTGTCCCGTTGGTGCGCTTACTAATCGCGATTTTAGATTTAAAGCGCGTGTTTGGGATATGTCTCAAACAAACACAATTTGCAATGGCTGTGCACGCGGTTGCAACATTGAAGTTTGGGTAAGAAATAATGAAGTTCTTCGACTTGTGCCTAAACACAATGAAGAAGTAAACAGCTACTGGATGTGCGATCACGGAAGATTGAATACTTTTAAAAATATAAATGCCAATGACAGAGTAAACGGTCCGCATATTCGGGTTGAAGGAAAATTAATTTCCGTTGGATGGGATGAAGCTTATGCTAAAGTAGCATCAAGATTAAAATCTTTTGCTAAAGATGAAATAGCAGTTCTGGGTTCGGCGTACGCAACTGTTGAAGACAATTATATTACTGCAAAATTTGCAAAATCAACTTTAGGAACAGGTAACTTGGATTTTATGCGCCACATAGATCAATCTTTTGGCGATGATATTTTAAGAAAAGATGATGTTACTCCAAATACTTTGGGTGCTGAACTTGCAGGTGTAACTCCATCAAAAAATGGTTTGAATTATAGTGGAATTATAAAAGCAATCCGCGAAGGCAAAATAAAAGCGCTTTACATTACAGAAGATGATATTATTGCCGCAGACCCTGATTTAGAAAATGTTCTTGCAAAACTTGATCTATTAATTATCCATGCGGCAAACTTTAACAAAACATCCTTGCTTGCAGATATTGTTTTTCCGGCTGCTACTTATGCTGAGAAGAATGGAACATTCGTAAATTTTATAGGACGGATTCAAAGAATACGACCTGCGCTGGCTACGCTTGATGTTGATAGGGCGCTTGAAGGAATGGCGATGAGCAGGCTTGATAAGTTCGGAACAAAATTCGATCGCTGGGCGCAAGGTAAACACTGCGATGCAAGATCAACCTGGAAAATTTTAACTGGTCTTTCATCTGCACTTAATCAAAAATTTAAATACAATCTTGCCGAAGAAGTTTTTTATGATATAAGCAATTCGCTCGAAGCATTTAAAGGAATTGATTACGATTTAATTGGCGAGCTTGGTGTTCAGTTAAAAACTATCGAATCAAAATCTACAATAAAGATTTAGTTAATAAGGAAGAATTTCTAAATGGATGCTATCTGGAATTTTTTGTGGTCAATCATTAGCTTTTATAATTTTTTGTTAATAAGAATTGTATTGGTTCTTGTTATGATGTTCTTAACTGCGGCGTATCTTGTTTACTTTGAAAGAAAAATTAGTGCCTGGGCGCAAAACAGAATTGGACCAAATAGAGTGGGACCTTATGGATTGCTTCAATCTTTTGCAGATGTTTTTAAACTTTTATTCAAGGAAGATATTGTTCCGGATAAGTCAAACAAAAAAATACATGCTCTTGCGCCAATGATTGCTTTGTTTGTTGCATTTACAACTTATGCAGTTATTCCAATTGGTCCCGGAATTACTATTGCCGGATACAATATTCCGATGGTAATAGCAGATGTTAATATCGGAATACTTTATGTACTTGCTTTAACATCGCTTGGAGTTTATGCAATTACTTTTGCCGGATGGTCATCTGGCAGCAAGTATTCTTTACTTGGCGGAATTCGTTCATCGGCACAAATGATTTCTTATGAAATTTCTATGGGATTTTCTGTTGGAGGTGTGTTACTTTTATCGGAATCGTTAAGACCGATTGCAATTGTAGAATCACAATCAGGCTTGATGTGGAATGCAATAGTGCAGCCAATTGGTTTTATAACATTTGTTGTTTCAGCTTTTGCAGAAACAAATCGCTTGCCGTTTGATTTACCCGAAGCTGAACCAGAACTTGTCGGAGGTTATCACACAGAATATAGCAGTATGAAATTTGCAGCGTTCTTTCTTGCTGAGTATGCAAATATGCTAATTGCAAGCACATTGATTGTAACCTTATATCTTGGCGGCTGGCAAATTCCTTTTATAGAAAAGTTAGGTTTATCATCTTGGTTAGTTTTGCTTTTACAGGTTGCAGGATTTTTTGTAAAAGTTGGTGCACTCTTATTTTTCTTTATATGGGTTCGATGGAGCATACCAAGATTCAGGTATGATCAGCTAATGAATTTAGGCTGGAAAGTTATGTTCCCGTTATCGCTAATTAATATTATATGGGTTGCAGTTTTAATTATGATACTTAACTAATTATTGTTTATCGTTTGAAAAAGATTATTAAATATTTTTACATCTGGAGTTTTGATGTTACAAAATAAAATACCTGAAAAGAAAAGAATTAAAGATTTAACCTTATTAGAAAAAATTTACATACCTGAAATTTCAAAAGGACTTTGGCTGACATTTAAAACTATGTTCAAACCTAAGTTTACAATGCAATATCCCGAAGAGAAATTTATTCCGGCACAATCATATCGCGGCAGACCTGTACTAGTGCAAGAAGAAAACGGGGAAGAGCGTTGTGTTGCTTGCGGGCTTTGTTCAAGGGTTTGCCCTGCACTTGCAATTGAAGTTCAAGCTGCCGAAACGGAAAAAGAAAAAGAAAGATATCCCGAGCGATTTGAGATAAATATGCTTCGATGTATTTTTTGTGGTTTTTGTGAAGAGGTTTGCCCCGAAGAAGCAATAATTATGAGTAAGGATTATGAACTTGCTTTTTCTAATAGGGAAGATGCAATTTATGGTAAAGATAAACTTTTAATTCCTGTTCACCAGTTACAAGATAGAATTGATTTTTTAAGAAACTTTAGATAGAGAATTTTTTTTTCATCATTTTTATGATAAAAATAATAATAGAACTTTTTACTGTTTGATAAATCAGTTTAGTTCTCTTTTTATATCAAATAAAATTTATGTTATCAAAAACGTTAACAAGTGCAACTTATGGAATTGATGCTTACATCGTTGAGGTAGAAACTCATGAAGAAAAGCAAATCCCAGGTTTTATAATAGTTGGGCTTCCAGATAACGCAGTTAAAGAAAGCCGCGAACGAGTTATCGCCGCAATAAAAAATTCCGATATTAAATTCCCGAAAAAGAAATTTACAATAAATCTTGCCCCTGCGGATATAAAAAAGGAAGGCAGTTCATTTGATCTTGCAATTGCAATTGGAATACTTGCCGCTGAAGAATTAGTAAGTTCGGAATTATTAAACGATACAATTTTTCTTGGTGAATTATCTTTAGATGGAACTTTAAGGCACATAAAAGGTGCGCTTCCAATATCAGTTGAAGCAAAGAAAAAGGGGATTAAAAGAATCATTTTGCCTAAAGAATCTGCAAATGAAGCCGCTATTGTTGATGATGTTGATGTTTATGGATTAGAAAGTTTGCGCGAAGTAATTGATTTTCTTAATGGTGAAATTTTTCCTGAAAAAACGTTAACCGATAAACATGAATTATTCTCATCAATTAATTCATATCATTTGGATTTTTCGGATGTAAAAGGACAGGAAAATGTTAAACGTGCATTGGAAGTTGCTGCATCCGGTGCGCATAATATTTTAATGATTGGTCCGCCTGGTTCCGGCAAAACGATGCTTGCAAAAAGATTTCCGTCAATACTTCCGCCGCTTACTTTTGAAGAAGCACTTGAGACAACCAAGATACATTCCATTGCTGGAATCTTACCAAAACAGAAAGCGATAATTACAGAAAGACCATTCCGAAGCCCGCACCATACTGTATCGGATGCAGCTTTAGTTGGCGGCGGTTCTTTTCCAAAACCCGGTGAAGTTTCCTTTGCTCATTTTGGAGTTTTATTTTTAGATGAATTGCCGGAGTTTAAAAAGAATGTTCTGGAAGTTTTACGTCAGCCTCTGGAAGACGCAAAAGTAACAGTAAGCCGCTCAAAACTTTCGCTTGAGTTTCCTGCAAACTTTATGCTTGCCGCAGCAATGAATCCATGTCCTTGTGGATTTTACACTGATCCAAATAAAGAGTGTACTTGCTCGTCTCAACAGATTCAAAAATATATGGCAAAAATTTCCGGTCCTTTATTGGATAGAATTGATATTCATATTGAAGTTCCTGCTGTTAAATATAAAGAGCTTTCTTCTAAGTCAAATGGGGAAAAATCTTGCGATATTAGACAACGAGTAATAGCTGCAAGAGAAATACAGCAAAAAAGATTTAGAGAATACAATCATATATTTAACAATGGGGATATGGGTTCAAAAGAAGTTAGAACTTTTTGCAAGTTAGATGAACAAGGGGAAGAGCTGCTTAAAATGGCAATGACAAAATTAGGTTTATCTGCGCGTGCCTATGATAGAATCCTAAAAGTAAGCCGTACAATTGCCGATCTCGAAAACTCAGAAAACATATTACCGCAGCATATCAGTGAAGCAATTCAATATCGAAGCCTCGACAGAGAATTGTGGAAACACTAATTTTCTAACATAATTTTTGAAATAGAAACCTGTAAACACGTCTTTTTTAAGAATAAAGTGGAATTCAATTAAAATTTGATTTTGAAATTAAGAAATATTTGCATATTTGTATGAATAAAAATATATTTGTCGCTCGCTTTTAATTTAGCAATGTTGCGGGCGGACGCCGGAGTTGGAGAGCCGGGGCGGACTGTAAATCCGTTGGCATGCGCCTTTGGGGGTTCGAATCCCTCGCCGCCCACATATTATTGATGATTCCAACTTAAAAAGTTGAAATTTTTAGTTCTTTTTTAATGCGGGAGTAACTCAGTTGGCTAGAGTCACAGCCTTCCAAGCTGTTGGTCGCGGGTTCGAATCCCGTCTCCCGCTCAACGTTACATAAAACTTTAATGTAGTTTTATTTTTAAAAACTGATTTTGCATCTCTGCTGACGTAGCTCAGTTGGTAGAGCACATCCTTGGTAAGGATGAGGTCACCGGTTCAATCCCGGTCGTCAGCTCAATAGAAAATTTTGAATAGTTTAAGGAAATCAAATGGCTAAAAGCAATATAAGACAAATAATTGTTTTAGAAAGTACAGCGGGAACTGGGTACAGATATTCAACTACTAAGAATAAAAGAACTCATCCGGCTCGCGTGGAATATAAAAAATATGACCCGGTCGCTCGTAAACACGTAATATTTAAGGAAACCAAATAAATATATACGTCAGTGGCTCAATTGGTAGAGCAGCGGTCTCCAAAACCGCAGGTTGGGGGTTCGAGTCCCTCCTGACGTGCAGAAATTTGAAAGGTTATTATGAAGGAAAAAATTATTACATTCTTTCAAGATGTTGTGAAAGAAATGAAGAAAGTTACCTGGCCTACAAAAGTAGAACTTATCGAATCAACTAAGATTGTTATTGTTGTTTGCTTGGTTTTAGCTGTTTTTACTTATGGTATTGATATGCTTATCAGTTTTGCTTTCAAAGGGATTTTTTAAACCGTTATGGAATCTAAATGGTATGTTGTCCGTACTTTTTCCGGACATGAAAATAAAGTTAAAGCCAGTATGGAAGCAGGGTTAAATGAACTTGAGCATCTTAAAGCCAAGATTGTTGAAATTCTTGTTCCTATGGAAAAAGTTTTTGAAGTAAAAGACGGAAAGAAAAAAAGCAAAACTAAAAATTTTTTCCCCGGTTACATTTTAATTAATGCAGATCTCGATAATCAGGTTAAAGATTTTGTTTTGAATACTCAATCTGTAATGGGTTTTCTGGGAACAGGTGGAAATCCAAATCCTTTGCAGCCTGAAGAGGTTAGAAGGATTGTCGGTAGAATTACTCAGGATAGCTCAACCGAAAGAATGGAAACGATTTTTAGAAGCGGTGACCTTGTGAAAATAATTGATGGTCCATTTAATAATTTTTCCGGAATTATTGAAGAAGTAAATGACGAAAAGATGAAAATTAAGGTAATGGTTTCAATCTTTGGTAGAAAAACGCCTGTCGAAATTGATTTTGTTCAAGCTGAATTAGAAAAATAATTATTAGAAATTAAAGGTTAGTATTATGGCTAAGAAGATCACTGGATATATTAAATTGCAAATACCTGCCGGTAAAGCAAATCCTTCGCCACCTGTTGGTCCTGCTTTAGGACAAAAAGGTGTTAATATTATGGAGTTCTGTAAACAGTTTAATGCAAGAACTCAAGATAAAGACGGACTTATAATTCCCGTTGTTATTACAGTTTATAGTGATAAATCATTTACATTTATTACAAAAACTCCTCCAGCAGCAGTTTTATTAAAAAGGGCTGCAAAGTTGGAAAGAGGTTCTGCCGAATCACATCGGACTAAAGTTGGCAAAGTTTCTAAAAAGCAAGTTAAAGAAATTGCAGAAATTAAAATGCCAGACCTTAATGCTTTTGATATTGATCATGCTATTAGTATGATTTCCGGAACTGCTCGCAGTATGGGCATAACAGTTGAAGAATAATTTAATTAAAGCTTAGTTTTTAATTTATTGGTGATTAAGATGAAAACAACAAAGAGAAATAAAGAAATAAAAAAATCAGTTAGCTTGGATAAAGAATATTCAATATCTGAGGCTATTCAATTGCTAAAAGATAATTCCAAAGTGAAATTTGTGGAATCTTTAGATTGTGCAATTAAATTAGGTGTTGATCCAAGACATGCTGATCAAATGGTTAGAGGTACTGTTTCACTGCCTCACGGAACGGGAAAAACAATAAGTGTTTTAGTTATTGCAAAAGGCGCAAAAATCCAGGAAGCTTTAGATGCTGGTGCAGATTTTGCCGGATTTGAAGACTATCTTGAAAAAATTAAAGGCGGATGGGCAGATGTTGATGTTGTAGTTGCTACACCAGATTCTATGTCCGAACTTGGAAAACTTGGTAAAATACTTGGACCAAAAGGTTTAATGCCAAATCCTAAAAGCGGTACAGTTACTATGGATGTAGCTAAGGCTGTTAAGGAAGTTAAAGCCGGGAAAATAGAATTTAGAGTTGAAAAAGCAGGTATTATCCATACTCCTTTGGGAAAACTAAATTTTGAAACTGATAAGCTTATTGAAAATACAAAAGCTTTCTTAAACACTGTTATAAAATTAAAGCCTTCATCTTCAAAAGGTACTTATGTAAAAAGCTTGTTCCTATCTACAACGATGGGACCGGGACTTAAAATTTCCAAAGATGAATTAATTGTAGTTAAATAAGATTTTACGCACTCAAAAAATAATAATAGCTTCTAACCGACCCGAAATAATAAATTGAGATACGGGAGATAAATGAAAAAGAACGAAAAAGTAGATTTAATTGCTGAAGCAGTAGAATTAATCCAGAGTTCAACTGCTGTTTATCTAACTGATTTTTCTAAAATAAATGTTGCTGATATCAGCGAGATTAGAAATCAGTTTAGAAAAGAAGGCGTTCGTTATAAAGTATTTAAAAATACATTATTCAAACGAGCCATTGAAGAAACAGGAAAGTATGAAAGACTTTCCGAACATCTGGTAGGTATGACTGGTTTTGCATTCGCTTCAACAAACCCGGTTGCACCCGCAAAAATTATAAAGAAGTATAACGATGCTTCTCAAAAACTTAGTCTTAAAGCATGTTACATCGAAACGCAATATTACGATGGAAGCAAGTTAGCAGAGTTAGCTGAATTACCGACCAAAGAAGAATTGATTTCAAGTATTCTTGGAAGTCTAGATTCACCTGCTGCCGGTATTGTAGGATCAATTGCTGCAGTCATTAGAGAATTAATCAGTGTAGTTGATGAAATCTCTAAAAAAGAAGCAGCTTAATTATTAATATAGAAACTTAATTTCAGGAGAAATAAAATGTCAGAAAAAGTTGCACAAGCACTTGAACTAATAAAAAGTATGTCCCTTCTCGAAGCTTCAGAATTAAAGAAAGCATTAGAAACCGAATTTGGTGTTTCTGCTGCTGCACCCGTTATGATGGCTGGTCCTGCTGCTGCATCCGCTGCACCTGTTGAAGAACAAACAGAATTTACAGTTATTTTGCAAGCTGCTGGCGAGAAAAAAATTAACGTAATTAAGGTTGTTAGAGCTCATACAGGCTTAGGCTTAAAAGAAGCAAAAGATCTTGTTGATGGCGCTCCAAAGCCTGTTAAAGAATCTGTTTCTAAAGATGAAGCAGAAAAAGTTAAGAAAGAACTCGAAGAAGCCGGCGCTACTGTTACTTTAAAGTAATTGTAATTATTCAGTTTATTTGATCTTTTCGAAGTGATAGGACGGTAATTTCCGTCTTATCGCTTTTGTATTATGTAGAGTATATGATTTGAATGCTTAATATTTAGCATTTATTAAACTTTAGGAGGTTTTTTAATTGGAAAATAATCGTATTTCCTTCGGTCGCATTCCCTCTGTTATTGATATACCTGATCTCTTGGGAATTCAAACTGAAACGTTTGAAGATTTTGTTCAGCTTGATACACCTGCTTTAAAAAGAGACAGCAAAGGGTTGCAGCAAGTTTTTAATACCAATTTCCCCATTTTTGATAATAAAGAAAATTACAGATTGGATTTTCTGGAATATTATGTAGAAAAACCACGGTTTTCTATCGAAGAATGTTTGGAACGCGGGCTAACTTTTGCCGCTCCTTTAAAGGCTAAATTGCGCCTTTCAACAAAGGACCCGGAAACAGAAGAATTTATTAATACAGTCGAACAGGAAGTATATCTCGGAAATCTTCCTTTTATGACTGAAAAAGGCACTTTCATTATTAACGGTGCCGAGCGTGTTGTTGTATCACAATTACACAGATCGCCCGGTGTTGCATTCTCTCAAACAGTTCATCCAAATGGTACGCCAATATATTCTGCTCGTATTATTCCTTTAAGAGGATCGTGGGTGGAATTTGCGACAGATATTAACTACGTAATGTATGTCTATATTGATCGCCGTAAAAAATTTCCCGCAACAACTTTATTAAGAGCACTCGGTTATCAATCTGATGAAGAAATATTAAATCTTTTTAACCTTGTTGAAAATGTAATTGTAAAGAAAACAGATCTTAGAAATTATTTAGGCCGAATGATTGCCAGCGATATTTTTGATATGTCAACAGGCGAAATCTTTTTAACTCGCGATGCAATCCTTTCAGAATCCGATCTGGAAAGAATTAATGATGCAGAAGTTGATGTACTTAAATTCATTAAATCAGAATCTACAAACGATCAAAATCTTATTGTTAATACTCTTAGAAAAGATACATCACACACACGCGAAGAAGCTTTATTTGCAATATATAGGCAGCTTCGATCCGGTGAAGCTCCAGATCTAAATACTGCAGAGGCTCTGATCGAAAAATTATTCTTTAACGATAAAAGATATGATCTCGGTGATGTCGGTCGCCACAGAATGAACCATAAATTAAAACTTCAAATTCCGGAAACCACAACAGTTTTAACTATTGAGGATATCATTTCAATCATCACTTATATTATTGATCTGAAAGAAGGAATGGTATCAGTTGATGACATTGATCATCTTGGAAACAGAAGAATAAGAACAGTTGGTGAGCAGCTTGGTCAGCAGTTTAATGTTGGTATGGCTCGAATGGCAAGAACTATTAAAGAAAGAATGAATATGCGGGATTCAGAAAACTTTACTCCGCAGGATTTAGTAAACGCACGTACGATTAGCAGCGTTATAAATGCTTTCTTCGGTACAAATCAATTATCTCAGTTTATGGATCAAACAAATCCTCTTGCAGAAATGACTCACAAAAGAAGAATGTCTGCATTAGGACCGGGCGGCTTAACTCGTGAACGAGCAGGATTTGAAGTACGCGACGTTCATTATACGCATTACGGTCGTCTTTGCCCTATTGAAACGCCAGAGGGACCGAATATCGGTCTTATTTCCTCATTAACTATATATGCTCGTGTTAACAGATATGGTTTTTTAGAAACACCATATAGAAAAGTGGTTAAAGGCAAAGTAACCTCCGAAGTTGAGTTTTTAACAGCCGAGAAAGAAGATGATTTTACAATTGCTCAGGCTAATGCACCTATAACTGAAAATGGTAAATTCATTAACGATAGAGTTAAATCGAGATTTAAAGGTGAATTTCCAATTGTACATCCTGAAGATTTGCATTATATGGATGTTGCTCCGGCACAAATTGTAAGTGCAGCAGCTGCGCTTATTCCTTTTTTGGAACATGATGATGCTAATAGAGCATTGATGGGTTCAAACATGCAACGTCAATCAGTACCGCTTTTAAAACCGGAAGCACCAATAGTTGGAACTGGTATGGAAAAAAAGCTGGCTATAGACAGCCGCGCATTATTAGTGGCTGAAGATAACGGAGTAGTTGAGTATGTTGATGCAAATAAAGTGATAGTTAAATATGATATCAATCCGAATAGTTTTGAAGCATTAACAAGCTTTAATGAAGTTCGTGAAGTTGTTTATACGCTTACCAAGTTTCATGGTACAAATCAGGAAACTTGTATTAATCAAGTTCCTATTGTTAAAGAGGGACAGAAGCTAAAAAAAGGCGATGTTCTTGCTGATGGCGCTGCTACTCAAGGCGGTGAATTAGCACTTGGCAGAAATGTTCTTGTTGCGTTTATGCCCTGGAGAGGATATAATTTTGAAGATGCTATTATCATAAATGAAAAAGTTGTTAGTGAAGATGTTTATACATCAATTCATATCGAAGAATTTGAATTGCAAGTAAGAGAAACCAAACGCGGTGAAGAAGAGTTAACAAGAGAAATTCCCAATGTTAGCGAAGAAGCTGTTAAGAATCTTGATGAAGATGGTATTATAAGAGAAGGCGCCGAAGTTAAAGAAGGCGATATATTAATTGGCAAAATAACACCTAAAGGTGAAACAGATCCTACTCCTGAAGAAAAACTTTTAAGAGCAATTTTCGGAGATAAAGCCGGCGATGTTAAAGATGCTTCGTTGAAAGCGCCTCCTGGATTAAAGGGAACTGTAATAAAAACACGTTTGTTCAGTCGCAAAAAACGTGATAATGATTCAAAGAAACAAGAAAAAGTAGCCTTTGATAAATTAGAACACGAGTTTAAAAGAAAGCTCGAAGATCATTATCAAAAGTTAGTTGAAAAACTTTCTAAGATTACGAAGGAACAAAGCACTACTGGAATTAGAGATTTAGACGGAAGTATCGTTTTAAGAAGCGGTGCCGGAATCAAAGAAGATACTTTTTCCGGAATGGAAGATATTACCAAATTAGATTATACTCTTGATTGGTTTGAATCAAAGAAAATAAACAATATGATACATTCATTGTATAAAAATTATTTTCTAATAAAAACTGATATTGAAGAGGATTTTAAGAGAGAAAGAATTAAAATTCAAAGCGGCGATGAGCTGCCGCCCGGAATTGTGCAGCTTGCAAAAGTTTATGTTGCTAAAAAGCGTAAACTTTCTGTCGGTGATAAAATGGCAGGAAGACACGGAAATAAGGGTGTTGTAGCTAAAATTGTTCCTTCTGCCGATATGCCTTACTTACCTGATGGAACACCTGTTGATATTATTTTAAATCCACTTGGTGTACCTTCACGTATGAACCTCGGTCAGTTGTATGAAACTGCTCTTGGTTGGGTTGGTAAAAATCTGGGTGTAAAGTTTGCAACTCCTATTTTTGACGGTGCAAAAGTTGAAGATGTTGAAGAATGGCTTGCAAAAGCAGGTTTGGAATCCGGAAGTAAAACCGATTTGTTTGATGGTAGGACTGGCGAAATGATGCATCAAAAAGTTACTTGCGGTTATATCTATATGCTTAAACTCAGCCATCTTGTTGACGATAAAATTCATGCAAGGTCAATCGGACCATATTCCTTAATAACCCAGCAGCCACTTGGCGGTAAAGCACAATTTGGCGGGCAAAGATTTGGAGAAATGGAAGTTTGGGCTCTCGAAGGTTACGGAGCCTCAAATATATTGCAAGAAATTTTAACAGTTAAAAGTGATGATGTTGCAGGCAGAGCAAAAGTATATGAATCAATTGTTAAAGGTGAAAATTTACAAGAACCGAATATTCCTGAATCGTTTAACGTACTTATAAAAGAACTCCAGGGCTTAGGTCTGGATATTAAAATAAGATAATCGTTAAACAGAGTAAAAATCAGAAATTAGGAGATTAAAAAATGGCTTTTAGAGTTCAAGAAAATGCAATGAGAGATATTACAAGTATCACTATCGGCTTGGCAAGCCCTGATGATATTTTATCGAGATCTTACGGCGAGGTTACTAAACCTGAAACGATTAATTATAGATCGTTCAGACCTGAAAAAGACGGTTTATTTTGCGAAAAAATATTTGGACCTACCAGAGATTGGGAATGTTTTTGCGGTAAGTATAAAAGAATAAGATACAAAGGTATTATTTGCGATAGATGCGGTGTAGAAGTAACACAAAAAAGTGTTCGTCGCGAAAGAATGGGGCATATTGGTCTTGCCGTTCCTGTTGTTCATATCTGGTTTTTTAGAACGCAACCATCAAAAATTGGTAATATTATTGGTGTTAGCTTAAAAGAACTTGAAAAAATAATTTACTATGAATCTTATGTTGTACTAAATCCCGGTATTACTGGATTAAGCAGATTGGATCTTATTTCTGAAGATCAATACTTTGAAGTAATGAATTCTTTACCAGACGGAAATGAAAAATTAGATAATGAAGATCCGAAAAAATTTGTTGCAAAAATAGGCGGCGATGCTGTTAAAGAAATCTTAAAGAAAACTAATGTTGAAGAGCTTTCAAAACATTTGAGAGAATTGGTTAAGGTTGAAACTTCGCAGCAGAAAAAGGCAGATTATTTAAAACGACTTCGTGTACTCGAAGCTTTCAAAGAAGAAGAAGGTAAAGTTCCGAATAAACCCGAATGGATGGTACTTAATTACATCCCTGTAATTCCTCCGGAACTTCGTCCACTTGTTCCGCTTGAAGGCGGAAGATTTGCAACAAGTGATTTGAACGACTTATATCGTCGTGTAATTATTCGTAATAACAGATTAAAAAGACTTATTGAGATCAAAGCCCCGGAAGTTATTCTTCGTAATGAAAAGAGAATGTTGCAGGAAGCTGTTGATGCACTTTTTGATAACTCAAGAAGAGGCAGCGCAGTGCGAAGCGATAACAACAGACCGCTAAAATCTTTAAGTGATATGCTCAAAGGTAAACAGGGCAGATTCCGTCAAAATCTTCTCGGTAAACGCGTTGATTATTCAGGTCGTTCTGTAATTGTTGTTGGTCCGGAATTAAAACTTCACCAATGCGGTCTTCCAAAAGATATGGCTGTTGAACTTTTCAAACCTTTCCTAATCAGAAAACTTATCGAAAGAGGGCATAATAAAACTGTTAAAAGCGCCAGAAAAGTTGTTGATAGAAAAGACCCTATTATTTGGGATATTTTAGCAAAAATTATCGAAGCACATCCAATTTTATTAAATAGAGCACCAACTCTTCACAGACTTGGAATCCAAGCCTTTCAACCAACTCTTATTGATGAAAGAGCTATAAGACTTCATCCTATGGTTTGTACGGCTTTCAATGCGGATTTTGACGGTGATCAGATGGCTGTTCACGTTCCGCTTTCGTACGAGGCTCAACTCGAAGCCGCACTGTTGATGTTAAGCAGTCACAATATTCTTTCACCGCAAAACGGCAGCCCCATTGTTGTTCCAACACAGGATATAGTTTTGGGATGTTATTATCTTACCAAGTTTAAAGAAGGTGATAAAGGCGAAGGAATGGTTTTCTCTTCAACTGATGAGGTTATCATTGCTTATGATAATAGAGTTGTTGGATTACATGCTAAAATTAAAGTTAGAGTTGCCGGAGAAATGATTGAAACCACAACAGGAAGGGTTATTTTCAATCAAATTGTACCAAAAGAAATGGGATACATAAATCAATTATTGATTAAAAAAGCATTTGGCGGAATTATCGGCAAAATGTTTATGAAACTTGGCAATAAAGTTACTGCAATTTTTCTTGATGATTTAAAAGATTTAGGATTTAGATATTCAACTGCAGGTGGTTTATCTGTTAGTTTTGGCGATATGATAATTCCTGAAGAAAAAGTTGCGTTGATTAATAAAGCAAATAAAAAAGTTGAAGGCATCCTTAATGAACACGAACAAGGTGTTATTACGGACGCAGAAAGATATAATAAAATTATTGACGTTTGGACACACACAACAAACGATGTTGCCCGTGCGTTAATGGATAAAATTAAACTGCATGATAAAGGTTTTAATTCTCTGCACATGATGGTTGACTCCGGTGCAAGAGGCTCCCAGGAACAGGTAAGACAGTTAGCAGGTATGAGAGGTTTGATGATGAAACCTCAAAAATCATTATCTGGTCAGGCTGGCGAAATTATTGAAAACCCGATAGTTGCAAATTTCAAAGAAGGACTTTCAGTTTTAGAGTACTTCATATCAACACACGGTGCAAGAAAAGGTTTGGCAGATACAGCACTAAAAACAGCTGATGCAGGCTATCTTACAAGAAGGCTTGTTGATGTTGCGCAGGATGTTATTATATCTGAAATTGATTGCGGAACAATTCTCGGTATTGAAATTAAAGCACTTAAAGATGTTGAAGAAGAAAGAGAACCATTAGCTGAAAGAATAACAGGTAGATTTACACAGGAAGATGTTTACGACCCGCGTACTGATGAGATAATTATAGAAGCTGGTGAAATGATCACTGAGAGTATTGCTGAAAGAATAGAAGACGCTAATATTGATGCGGTTTATATAAGAACTGTTTTAACTTGCGAATCCAAACGCGGCGTTTGCGTAAAATGCTATGGTAGAAATCTAACAACAGGTAAACAGGTGGAAATAGGCGAGGCGGTTGGAATTATCGCTGCACAGTCTATTGGTGAGCCTGGAACGCAGCTTACATTACGTACATTCCATTTGGGTGGTACATCTTCAAGAATTGCATCTCAATCACAAGTTGAAGCAAGCATTGATGGTATTGTGAAATTTGAAAAAATAAACTTTGTTGAAAAAGTTGAGAAAGATCCTTTTGGTGGAGCAGATGTGAAGATCAAAGCCGTAACCGGTCGCAGAGGCTTGATTGAAATTTATGATGAGAACAACAGACAGCAGAAAAAATACGATGTTCCTTATGGTGCGGAATTATTGGTAAGCGACGGACAAAAAATCAAAAAGAAACAAGCGCTTTATAATCACGATCCATACAATGCTGTTATTCTAGCAGATTTGAATGGTCGTGTTAAATTTGTTGATCTTGTTGATGGTATTACAATTCAGCAAGTAACAGATGATCAAACCGGGCACGTACAGAAAGTAGTTATTGAATCAAAAGATAAAAACCTAACTCCAAGTATGCTGATTGAAAATGAGAACGGCGATAAAAAATCGTTCAATTTACCTATCCGTGCTTATCTATCAGTTGAAGAAGGTGAAAAAATTGTTGCAGGAACAATTCTTGCAAAAATTTCAAAACAAACTACCAAAAGTAGAGACATTACAGGCGGTCTTCCAAGAGTTACAGAGCTTTTTGAAGCAAGAAGTCCACACGAATCAGCTATTGTTGCAGAGATCGAAGGATTTGTAAAGTTCGGAGCCAGAAAAAAAGGTTCGCGAGAAATACTTGTAACAGCACCTGACGGCTCTGATGAAAAAAAATATAATGTTCCTCTTCAAAAACATATTTTGGTTCAGGAAGCTGATGAAATTCCTGCCGGTGAAAAAATAACAGATGGACCAATAAATCCACACGATATTCTTGCAATTAAAGGTACAAGTGCAGTTCAGGAATATCTTGTAAATGAAATTCAGGATGTCTATCGCCTGCAAGGTGTAAAGATTAATGATAAACACATTGAGGTTATTGTTAGACAAATGCTTCAGAAAATCAGGATAGTAAATCCAGGCGATACAAGATTTTTAGAAGAAGATACAGTTGATAGACTTGAATTTTATGAAGAAAACAATAAAGTATTAAATATGTTTTATATTGAAGATAGAGGCGATTCAAAATATAAAACCGGACAATTGATTGCTAAATCAAAGTTACGTGAGATAAACTCCGAACTTAAAAAGAAAGATAAAAAAGAAATAATAGTACGCGAAGCAGAGCCGGCAACATTTGAACATATTTTGTTGGGTATTACTCAAGCAGCCTTATCAACAGAAAGCTTTATTTCTGCAGCATCATTCCAGGAAACAACTAAAGTTCTTACAAATGCTGCAACTGAAGCGAAGGTAGATCATTTACTTGGGTTGAAAGAAAATGTTGTTATGGGTCATTTAATTCCAGCAGGAACAGGACTCAAAAAATATAAAAATATTATTTTGGACTCTGAAGAAGTAGAAGTTTTAAGTCAAAATATTACGGTAAAAGAGATTTTATCTGAAAATTGATTTAAAACTTCAAGATAATAGTCGTTAGTTTGACGCTATTTCACAATATTAACGATTAAATATAAAAATAATTGCAGTTTTCTTGACAAAATTTAGATAGAAAACTATATTTGACGTCTGAATTTTTTTTAGTAGTAAACTTTAGGAGATTGTGTGCCTACAATAAATCAGTTAATTAGAAAAGGTAGAGTTAAAATTTTATCTAAAAATAAAGCGCCAGCGCTTGATGCTTGCCCTCAAAAGAGAGGTGTGTGCACAAGAGTTTATACTACAACTCCTAAAAAACCTAATTCTGCTTTAAGAAAAGTTGCTAGAGTAAGGCTTACGAAAACTAATGTGGAGGTTACTGCATATATTCCTGGTGAAGGACATAACTTGCAGGAACATTCTATTGTTATGATTCGTGGCGGCAGAGTTAAAGATCTACCTGGAGTTAGATACCACATTATTCGTGGTACACTTGATACAAGTGGAGTAGCAGACAGAAAAAAAAGTCGTTCAAAGTACGGTACTAAAAAACCAAAAGCGAAATAGAAAATGAGAAAAAGAAGAGCCGAAAAGAGTTTTATAAAACCAGACCCTAAGTTTAATGATCTTCTGGTTTCAAAATTTATAAACTGTGTTATGTATGATGGAAAGAAAGCTGTCGCGCGTAAAGTAGTTTATGATGCGTTTCAGTTGATTGAAGACAAATCGAATAAACCAGGCGTTGAGGTTTTTAGAAAAGCAATCTCAAACACTCAACCAATGATTGAAGTTAGAAGCCGTAGAGTTGGTGGAGCTACTTATCAGGTTCCTACTGAAGTGCGACCTGAAAGAAGATCTGCTTTGGCAATGAGATGGATAAAGAATTATAGCCGATCAAGAGGCGAAAAATCTATGGCATCTAAATTAGCCGGTGAACTAATTGCTGCCTCAAACAACGAAGGCTCCGCAGTAAAGAAAAAAGAAGATACGCATAAAATGGCTGAGGCAAATAAAGCATTTGCTCACTTTAAATGGTAGTTGGTAAAGATATAAAAAGAATTTATGGCATTAAAAGTTAAAATAAATAAGGTTCGTAACATTGGTATTATGGCTCATATTGATGCAGGTAAGACCACGACAACTGAGAGAATTCTATTCTACACAGGTAAACTGCATCGAATAGGTGAAGTGCATGATGGTGCTGCTACAATGGATTGGATGGAACAGGAAAAGGAACGTGGAATAACTATTACAAGTGCTGCAACAACTTGCTTTTGGAATGATCATCAGATAAATATTATTGATACACCCGGACACGTTGATTTTACAGTTGAAGTTGAGAGATCTTTAAGAATTTTAGACGGTGCTGTTGCTCTTTTTTGTGCAGTAGGCGGTGTTGAACCTCAATCTGAAACAGTCTGGCGTCAGGCTGATAAATATGGTGTTCCACGCTTGGCTTTCATCAATAAAATGGATAGAACCGGTGCTGATTTTTATCACGCCGTTGAAATGATGAGAGAAAGATTAGGCGCCAATGCAATCCCCATCAATTTGCCAATTGGCGAAGGTGATATGTTTGTTGGTGTTATTGATTTGATCAAATTTAATGCTCGTATGTATCATGAAGAATCTTTTGGATCTACATTTGATGAAATTGCAATTCCTCATGATTTAATGGAAGTTGCAACTAAATATAGAACACAAATGCTTGAAGCAGTTTCTGATGTTGATGATACTTTGCTTGAAAAATATCTTGAAGGTAAAGAAATTAGCTCTGAAGAAGTTGCCGCAGTTCTAAGAAAAGCAACAATTGATTTAAAAATTGTTCCTGTTTTATGTGGTTCTTCATTTAAGAATAAAGGCGTTCAAAAACTTCTTGATTCTATTGTTGATTTTTTACCGTCTCCAAATGATGCTCCGGCTATTGAAGCTCATCATATTGGAATAAATGATCTAATTACGAGAAAAGTTGACGAAAATGAAAAGTTTACTTCGTTGGCTTTTAAAATAATGAACGATCCATTTGTTGGAAAATTAACTTTTTTTAGGGTTTATGCTGGTACATTAAAGGCTGGCTCTTATGTTTATAATTCTGTAAGCGGTAAAAAGGAAAGAATTAGCAGATTGCTTCAAATGCATGCTAATCACAGGGAAGAGATTACTGAAGTTAAAGCTGGCGATATTGCTGCCGCTGTTGGTCTTAAATATACAAGAACAGGCGACACATTATGTTCCGAAGATGATCCTGTTGTTATGGAAAGAATCATATTTCCAGAACCCGTTATTCAAATTGCAATTGAACCAAAAACTAAAGCTGATCAGGATAAGTTATCCGATGCTTTATCAAAATTGTCTGATGAAGATCCGACATTTAAAGTTAAAGTTGATGATGAAACTGGACAGACGTTAATAAGTGGAATGGGCGAACTTCACCTTGAAATTCTTGTTGACAGAATGAAAAGAGAATTTAAAGTTGAAGCAAATGTTGGTAAACCACAGGTTGCTTATCGCGAATCAATTACATCCACAGTTCAAGTGGAAGGAAAGTTTGTTAAACAATCCGGTGGTCGTGGTAAATTTGGTCACGTATGGATTGAGTTATCACCAAATGAAGCAGGTAAAGGTTTTGAATTTATAAATGGAATCGTCGGTGGAGTTGTTCCTAAGGAATATATTCCTGCTGTATCACACGGAATTGTAGATGCTATGCGCAACGGTGTTATTGCAGGTTTTCCGATGGTTGATATTAAAGCAAAATTATACGATGGTTCTTATCACGATGTTGATTCAGATGAAATTTCTTTTAGAGTAGCAGGTTCAATGGCATTTCAAGCCGGAGCAAAAAAGGCTAATCCGATTTTATTAGAGCCGATTATGTCAGTAGAAGTCGTTACTCCTGAAGAATATCTTGGCGATGTTATGGGAGACCTAAATTCACGTCGAGGTAAAATAGAAGGATTTGCTGCTAGAAAAGATGCACAGGTTATTAAAGCTTATGTACCACTATCTGAGATGTTTGGTTATGCTACTGTTTTAAGATCAATGAGCCAGGGTAGAGCGATTTATTCTATGCAGTTTGATCATTATTCAGGCGTTCCAAAATCAATAGCAGAAGAAATTGCTGAAAAAACATTAGGCAAAAAATCAACATCAAATTAATTGCTGAAACAAAAACAAAAAGAAAAATTATAAAAGGAGAATCCGATGGCTAAAGAAAAATTTGACAGGAGTAAACCTCACGTTAACATAGGTACTATAGGTCACGTAGATCATGGTAAAACAACATTAACAGCTGCCATCACTATGGCTCTTGCTAAAAAAGGATTATCAGCTATAAGAACTTTTGATAGTATTGATAATGCTCCCGAAGAGAGAGAACGCGGTATTACAATTGCAACAGCTCACGTTGAGTATTCAACTGCTAACCGTCACTACGCTCACGTAGATTGCCCTGGTCACGCAGATTATGTTAAAAACATGATAACAGGCGCTGCTCAGATGGATGGCGCTATATTGGTTGTTGCTGCAACTGATGGTCCTATGCCACAAACAAGAGAACACATTCTTCTTGCTCGCCAGGTTGGTGTTCCAAAAATGGTTGTTTTTATGAATAAAGTTGATATGGTTGATGATGAAGAATTAATTGAATTAGTTGAAGTTGAATTGAGAGATTTATTAACTCAATATGAATTCCCAGGTGACGAAATTCCGATTATTAAAGGCTCTGCATTACATGCTTTAGAAGCAGGCGCTTCAAATGCTGATCCAAGTGACGAACGTTATAATTGCATCTGGGAACTTATGGATGCTGTTGATAGCTATATTCCGGTTCCGGAAAGAAGCACTGATAAACCTTTCTTAATGCCTGTTGAGGATGTATTCTCAATTACTGGTCGTGGTACAGTAGCTACTGGTAGAGTTGAAAGAGGTCAGGTTAAAATTCAGGAAGAAGTTGAATTGATAGGATTAGGACTTCACAAGAAAACAGTTGTTACCGGTATTGAGATGTTCAGAAAAGAATTAGATCAAGCAATGGCTGGTGATAACGCTGGTATTCTTTTGAGAGGCGTTGATAAAAATGAAATAGAAAGAGGAATGGTTCTAGCTAAAACCGGCTCAATTACTCCTCACAAAAAATTTGAAGGCGAAGTTTACGTATTATCAAAAGATGAAGGTGGAAGACATACTCCATTTTTTAATGGTTACAGACCTCAGTTCTATTTCAGGACAACAGACGTAACTGGTGTTGCTACTCTTCCTGAAGGAACCGAAATGGTTATGCCGGGTGATAATGTTAGATTAGCAATTGAATTAATTGCTCCAATCGCTATGGAAGAAAAATTAAGATTCGCTATTCGCGAAGGTGGAAGAACAGTTGGTTCTGGTGTTGTAACAAAGATTATTGAGTAAGTTTAAGAGTGTTTCAGTTGAGAAGGGAGTTTCTTGCTCCCTTTTCTTATCTAATTTAATAAAAGGAGTTGATTAAGTGTCCGGTCAGAAAATAAGAATTAAGTTGAAATCGTACGATCACATTCTGATTGATAAATCTACCGAGAAGATAATTAAAACAGTTAGAAGTACAGGAGCTGTAGTTTCAGGTCCTATTCCTCTTCCAACTAAGAAAACCATTTATACGGTTTTGCGTTCTCCTCACGTTGATAAAAAATCTAGAGAACAATTTGAAACAAGGGCACATAAAAGAATAATTGATATTCACAACTCAAACAACAAAACCGTGGATTCACTAAGCAAGCTTGATATTCCAGCGGGTGTTGATATCGAGATTAAGTTATAATGAATTTTGGAGATAAGATGTCTGGTATAATTGGAAAAAAATTAGGAATGTCTAACATCTTTGGTAAAGATGGAGAGATTATACCTGTTACGGTAATTCAGGCTGGTCCTTGTAAGATTGTTAATATTAGGACTAAAGAAAAAAATGGATATGAAGCTGTTCAGTTATCATTTGGTGAAAGAAAAGCAAAGCATACTTCCAAACCGTTAGCTGGTCAGTTTAAAAGCAGTGGTCTAACTCCTGCGCGTCTTCTAAAGGAATTTAGAGATTTTAAAGTTGGTGATTATAAAATAGGTGATCAACTTGGCGCTGATTTTTTTGTTGAAGGTGAGACAATAAAAGTTAAAGGAAAGACTAAAGGAAAAGGTTTCCAGGGTGTTATGCGCCGCCATAATTTTGGTGGTGTAGGAGGTACAACTCATGGTCAAAGTGATAGACTTAGAGCCCCAGGTTCCATTGGCTCAAGTTCCTATCCTTCAAGAGTTTTCAAAGGGCAAAGAATGGCCGGCAGAATGGGTAATGATAATGTTACAATTGCCGGATTAAAAGTAGTTAAAGTTATTCCAGAACAAAATTTAATTTTTGTTAAAGGCGCTGTTCCTGGTGCTGTGAATACAATTTTAGAATTGATTAAGAAGTAATTCGGTTAATAAAAATGACGCTTGATGTATTAAAAATAGACGGTTCTAAATCAGGAGAACAAATAGAGTTACCTGATAGCATTTTTGCTATTGAACCAAATGATCATGCTATTTACTTGTCTGTTAAAGCTTTTTTAGCTAACCAGCGACAGGGAACTTCCAAGTCGAAGGAAAGAGGCGAAGTAAGAGGCGGAGGTAAAAAACCGTGGAAACAGAAAGGTAGAGGCGGTGCACGTGCGGGTACTTCACGATCTCCTTTATGGGTAGGTGGCGGAACTATTTTTGGACCCCGTCCAAGAGATTACCGACAGGATTTACCTAAAAAATTAAAAAGATTAGCGCGTAAATCTGCTTATAGTTATAAAGTTAAAGATGAGCAGTTGTTAGTTGTTGAGGATTTTAATATCGAGCAGCCAAAGACTAAAGATTTTTCAAAAATCTTAAACGCTTTAAAAGTTGCAGGTAAAAAAATTCTTTTACTAACCGAAACAAATAATGTGAACATTTACAAATCCGGAAGAAATATTCCTAAAGTAAAAATATTGGAAGCCGGCAAAGCATCAGCTTATGATGTTTTGAATAATCAGGTTCTAATCGTTCAAAAAAGTGCTTTGAAGGAAATTGAAAAAACATTTGCAGCAAAGGAAGAGGTGGTTAATTAATTATGAATCAAGTATTAGTAAGACCTCTTATTACAGAGAAGATGACAAACATCAGTGCCGATCAGGCTGGCAAATACGGATTTATTGTAAATCCAGATGCAAATAAAATTGAAATTAAAAAAGCTATCGAAAAAAAATTCGATGTTCATGTAGTTGATATCGCAACTATAAATTATTCAGGCAAAACCAAAACACAATTTAGAAAAAGCGGACGCTTTGAAGGTAAAACTGCTAAATTCAAAAAAGCAATTATTACACTAAAAGAAGGCGAAACAATTGAGCTTTTTGCTCAAGTATAGTAGAGTAAACAGGATTATCTAATGGCAATTAAGAAATTAAAACCAACTACACCGGGTACAAGATTCAGGTCTAATTCGACTTTTGATGAAGTAACTAAAACTACTCCCGAAAAGTCACTTACTGTTTCGATTAAAAAATCAGGCGGCAGAAACAATACAGGTCATATTACCACAAGATTTATTGGTGGTGGACACAAAAGAAGATACCGCATAATTGATTTCAAAAGAAACAAACCAGGTATCGAAGCAAAAGTATTTTCGATAGAATATGATCCAAACAGAACTTGCAGAATAGCATTACTACATTATGCTGATGGCGAAAAAAGATATATTCTTGCACCAGAAGGTTTAAAAGTTGGCAGCAAAGTCATATCTGGTCCCGGCAGCGATATTCAAATCGGCAATGCACTTCCATTAAAAGATATGCCCCTTGGAAGTTTTTTGCACAATGTAGAAATGAAACCAGGTAAAGGCGGGCAATTAGGCAGAAGCGCTGGCGCTTCAGTTCAATTGATGGCTAAAGAAGGTGATTTTGCTCAATTAAAAATGCCTTCCGGTGAAGTTAGATTGATAAGATTAGAATGTATGGCTACTTATGGAGTTGTAGGTAATTCAGAACAAGAAAATATCAGCCTTGGCAAAGCCGGCAGAAACAGATGGCTTGGTAAAAGACCAAGTGTAAGAGGTGTTGCTATGAATCCTGTTGATCACCCAATGGGCGGCGGTGAAGGTAAAACTTCGGGCGGCGGGCATCCGGTTTCTCCTTGGGGTCAAAAAGCTAAGGGCTTAAAGACCAGAAAAAGAAAAAAAGAATCCAATAAACATATTATTAAAAGACGTAAATAGTAATTAAAAGGTAAGCTATGCCAAGATCGGTAAAAAAAGGACCTTATTTAGATTATAAACTTGCAGCAAAAATAAAAAAGCTGAATGATACGAATCAGAAAAAAATTATTAAAACCTGGTCTAGATCTTCTACGATTTTTCCGGATTTTGTTGGGCACACGATTGCTGTTCATAACGGTAATAAAATGATTCCTGTTTACATAACAGAAAATATGGTTGGACACAAACTTGGTGAATTTTCGCCAACAAGAATTTTTAGAGGTCATCCCGGGACTAAAGCAGAAAAATCGGGTAAATGATAAATAAAGGATTTGAATTCAATGGAAGCTAAAGCAATAAACAGATATATTGGTTCCTCACCCAGAAAAATGAGACTCGTTATTGATCTCATTCGTGGTATGCAAGTAGATAAAGCTTTGCAGGTTCTGCACTTTTCTACAAAACATTCTTCAAAGGATGCTGAAAAAACTCTCAGATCGGCAGTTGCTAATTTATTAAACTCCGATGATGCAAAGAGAGTTGAACCTCAAGATTTAGTTGTTAAAGAAGTCTATGTTAATCAGGGACCTACATTAAAAAGAATTTCGCCTGCTCCAATGGGGCGTGCATACAGAATCAGGAAAAGATCCTGTCATCTAACTGTTGTTGTAGCAAGTAAAGTTTAATTAAGGAGAAAGATTTTTGGGACAAAAAACACACCCGGTAGGATTTAGAGTTGGAGTTATCAGAGGATGGGATTCCAATTGGTACGAAAATAAAAGTTATGCAACTAAGCTTAAAGATGATGTAAATCTTAGAACTTATGTTAAAAACAGATTAAAGAAAGCCGGTATTTCGAGAATAGTTATTGACCGAACTTCAAAGAATATAATTGTTACTATTCACACTTCGCGTCCCGGAGTTGTAATTGGTAAAAGCGGTAAAGAAATTACCCAGCTTGAAGAAGAATTAAAGCAGATAACAAAGAAAGATGTTAAAGTTCAGATATCTGAAATTAAAAGACCTGAATTAGATGCTTATCTTGTTGCTGAGAATATTGCAAACCAGCTTACAGGAAGAGTATCGTTTAGACGTGCTATGAAAACATCAATAACTGCCGCTATGAGAATGGGTGCTGAAGGTATCAGAATTATGTGCGCAGGCAGATTGGGTGGAGCTGAAATGGCTAGAACTGAACAGTACAAGGAAGGAAGAATTCCTCTTCACACAATAAGAGCTGATATAGATTATGCAAACGGTAGGGCTGAAACAATTTACGGCTCAATCGGAATAAAAGTTTGGATTTGCCGTGGTGAAATCTTAGGCAAAAGAGTTACTGAATAAAATCGTTTAGGAGTTTTTTTCTTATGTTAATGCCCAAAAGAGTTAAATACAGAAAGTCACAACGAGGTAGAAGAACCGGCAAAGCCTACAGAGGCAGCGCTATTTCGTTTGGTGATTTTGGCTTGAAAGCGTTGGAACCAGCCTGGATTACAAGCAGGCAAATTGAAGCTTGTCGTGTTGCTTTGACAAGAAAAATGAAAAGGGACGGTAAAGTTTGGATTAGAATATTTCCAGATAAACCGGTTTCAAAAAAGCCGCTTGAAACAAGAATGGGAAAAGGTAAAGGCGGTCCGGAATTTTGGGTTGCAGTAATTAAACCCGGGCGTGTTCTATTTGAAGTGTCTGGTGTTTCTAAAGAATTGGCTAATGATGCTTTGAAACTTTGTTCATTCAAATTGCCTATTAAAACAAGAGTGGTTAGCAGACCTGATTACGAATAAAAAGAGAATTACAGCAAATGAAACTTTATGAAATAAAAGAAATGACAAGTGATGAACTTGTAAAAAGAATTGATGAAGAAGAAATAAATCTTGTTGATCTTCGTTTCTCTCATCAGCTTAAGCAATTAACAAATAGTGCTAAATTGCGTCTTACAAAAAAAGATATCGCACGCATGAAAACAATATTAAAAGAAAGACAGTTGGCACAGGGTGCAGCTCAAACTGAATTAAAAGAAGGAGCTAAAGCTTAAAGATGGAAGGACGTAATTTTAGAAAAACCAGAATTGGAGTTGTTGTTAGCAACAAAATGGATAAAACCATTACAGTAGCTATCGAAAGAAAAGTTCCGCACCCGATTTATAAGAAGTATTTTAAAAAAACTACTAAACTTATGGCGCACGATGAAAAGAAAGAATGTGGTATTGGTGATAAAGTAAAAATTATGGAAACCCGTCCCCTTAGCAAAAATAAGAGATGGCGGCTTGTTGAAATTGTTGAAAAAGCTAAGTAAGGAGATTCTAAAAGATGATACAAGAAGAAACCAATTTAATTGTTGCCGATAATTCCGGAGCTAAACGTGTCAGGTGCATTCGTGTACTTGGCGGCAGCGATAGAAAATATGCAACAGTTGGCGACACAATAGTAGTTTCAGTTAAAACCGCAATACCTAACGGAACCGTTAAAAAAGGTGAAGTTTCGCGTGCAGTTATTGTAAGAACAAAAAAAGAAGTTAGACGCAAAGACGGCTCCTATATTAGATTTGATGAAAATGCTGCCGTTTTGATAAATGCTCAAAATGAACCTAAAGGTACACGTATATTTGGACCTGTTGCAAGGGAATTGAGAGAAAGACAGTTTATGAAAATAGTTTCTTTAGCTCCAGAAGTATTATAAGGATTTTGGTAAATGAAAATTAGAAAAAACGATCCGGTAATTGTTATATCCGGAAATGATAAAGGTAGATCAGGTAAGGTATTGAAAGTATTTCCTAAAACTTCCCGGGTTATTGTTGAAGGTATTAACATGAGAACTAAACATGTTAAACCTACTCAAAAATCACCACAGGGCGGCAGACAGGTTAAAGAAGCTCCAATACATTCTTCTAATGTTATGATACTTGACCCTAAAACAAAAATGCCAACAAAGATTGGCGCAAGAATTATACTTGACGAAAAAACAAGTAAAAAGAAAATTGCCAGAGTTAGTAAAGTCTCAGGCGAAATGATTCCATAGAAATTTAACAGAGTTATAAATAATGGCTGAAAAGAAAATAAATAAAACCGAAAAAGAACCACAGAAGAAGGGTACAACTAAGAGTGCGCCCACTAAAGCGGCTGCTTCTACCGAAAAAGAAATTAAAGTTCCGGTTAGATTAGCAGGAGTTTATAAGAAAGAAATTTCGCCTTCTTTGGTTAAAATTTTCAATTACAAAAGTGTTATGCAGGCTCCTAAGCTCGAAAAAATTGTTTTGAATATGGGTGTTGGCGCTGCCGTTGCCGATCAAAAAATAATTGAGGAAGCCGTAAAAGAACTTGAAACAATTACCGGACAAAAAGTTAGTGTTAGAAAATCTAAAAAAGCTATTTCAAATTTTAAACTGCGCGAAAATATGAACATTGGCGCAATGGTTACACTTCGTAAGGAAAGAATGTACGAGTTTCTTGATAGATTGATTAACATTGCTTTACCACGTGTAAGAGATTTTAAAGGTCTTTCCGATAAATCATTTGACGGTAGAGGTAACTATACACTTGGCGTAAAAGAACAGAATATTTTTCCGGAAATAAATGTTGATAAAATTACCAGAGTTATGGGTATGGATATTACCTTTGTAACATCTGCTAAAACAGATAACGAAGCTTATGAATTGTTAAAAGCTTTTGGAATTCCATTTAGAAAAAAAGAAATTAATTAAGGAGCCTAAGGAGAATTAATGGCAAGACTAAGTATAATTGCTCGTGATAATAAAAGAAGAAAGCTAAATGAGAAATTCAAAAAGCTAAGGGAAGAGTTGAAAGAAAAAGGTGATTATGATGCCTTGCAAAAACTTCCCCGAAATTCATCTCCGGTAAGATTAAAAAATCGTTGTATGTTTACAGGCAGAGGAAGATCTTATTATCGTAAGTTTGGTGTGTCTAGATTAGTTCTCAGAGAGATGGCTCTCAGAGGTGAGATTCCAGGATTAAAAAAATCAAGTTGGTAGGAGTTTATAATTATGTCAGTTAGCGATCCGATTTCAGATTTTTTGGTTAGAATCAGAAATGCTTCTAAAGCAAAAAAAATAAGGGTAGAAATTCCTGCTTCAAAAATGAAAGTAGGTATGGCGGATATATTAAAGAAAGAAAATTATATTCATGATTATTCAATAATTGAAGACGATAAACAGAATGTAATTAAAATTCATTTAAAGTACCGGGAAGGTGTTTCTGCAATCTCAGGTTTAAAAAGAATAAGCAAACCGGGGCTTCGTATTTATAAAGACGCTTCGCAGCTTCCGAAAGTTTATAATGGTTTAGGTACTGCCATTATCTCTACTTCTAAAGGTCTCTTAACAGATAAAGAGGCTAAAAGCCTGTCTGTTGGCGGCGAAATTATTTGTTATATCTGGTAATATTTTTTTGATGGAGAATTAAAGTGTCAAGAATTGGAAAAAAAATAATTGAGATCCCTAAAGGCGTTTCCGTTAGTGTTAACGGAAGTGTCGTTTCGGTTAAAGGTCCTAAAGGGCAGCTTCAGGAATCTTTCCGTGATAATATGATTATTGAAGTTAAGGATTCTCAGATTGAAGTTAAAAGACCCGATGATCTAAAAGTAAACAGAGCTTTACATGGCTTAACCCGTGCGCTTATACAAAATATGGTGCTGGGTGTTAATGATGGATTCAAAAAGACTTTAGATATTGTTGGTGTGGGATATAAAGTTGAGTTAAAAGGTGAAAACCTGCTCTTAAATATGGGCTATTCGCATCCGATATACTTTATGCCGCCTCAAGATATTAAACTTGAAGCACCAACACCTACACAAATAGTTATATCAGGCATCAACAAACAAGTTGTAGGTCAAGTTGCTGCTAAGTTAAGATCAATCAGAAAGCCTGAACCATATAAAGGCAAAGGTATTAAGTATTCTGATGAACACATTTTGAGAAAAGCTGGCAAGACAGCAGGTAAATAATTCTAACGGAGTTTAAAACAGATGTCAACTAATAAAAATAATCCAAGATTAAGATCTAAAACGAGAATAAGAAAAAAAATTACGGGAACAACTGAAGTTCCAAGACTTACCGTTTACAGAAGTCTTAATCAAGTATATGCACAAATAATTGATGATTCAACTGGAAATACTCTTGTTTCAGCATCCTCTTTATCCAAAGAATTACAGGATGAAGTTAAAGGTAAAAAAGGAAAAATTTCCAAAAGTAAACTTGTTGGAAGTTTGGTAGGTAAAAAAGCGTTGGAACAGAAAATAGCCAGTGTTGTTTTTGATCGTAACGGGTACAGATATCACGGCCGTGTACAGGCAATTGCCGAAGGTGCCCGTGAAGCCGGATTAAAATTTTGATAATTGCCGGATCGTCTAATGGTAGGACTACGCCCTTTGGAGGCGTCTGTAGAGGTTCGAATCCTCTTCCGGCAACCAAAGCGTAATGTAAATTTATTTAACTAATGATTGTTTGGAGTTTTATTTGAAAGCTGTAAAATCAACTGATACTGACGGACTAAAAGAAAAAGTCGTTCACATCAACAGAGTAGCTAAAGTTGTTAAAGGTGGGCGCAGATTTAGTTTTAATGCTATTGTTGTTGTTGGCAATGGTAATGGCGTTGTTGGTGTTGGTCTTGGAAAAGCCAATGAAGTTACCGATGCTATTTCCAAAGGAATTGACGACGCAAAGAAAAACGTGGTTAAAGTTTCCGTTATAAAAGGAACTGTTGCACACGAGATTATTGGAAAGTTTGGAGCTGGTAAAGTTCTGTTAAAACCCGCTTCTGCCGGAACAGGGCTAATTGCTGGCGGCGGCGTTCGAGCAGTTTTAGAAGCAGCCGGTGTTACTGATATTCTCACTAAATCGCTCGGCTCAAGTAATCCTCATAATCAGGTTAAAGCAACTCTTGATGGATTAGTTAAGCAGATTGATGCAAGAAGAATGGCCTCAAAAAGAGGTATTACTATTAAAGATTTGTTTGTTACTTCGAACTGAGGAAAAAATGGCTAAGATTAAAATAATACAAACCGGAAGTGTAATTGATAGACCTAAAAATCAAAAAGCTACTATTGTGGCTTTGGGTTTAGGTAGACCAAACTATGAGAAAATTCATAACGATACTCCTCAAATTAGAGGAATGATTCAAAAAGTAATTCATTTAGTTAAAGTAGAAGAATTAAAAGATTAATAAGGTTTTATAATGGATATTTTAAGTAATCTTAAATACGCAAAAGGCTCTAGAAAAAATCGTAAACGCGTTGGCAGGGGCGAAGGTTCAGGTCATGGTGGTCAATCTACGCGTGGTATGAACGGACAGATGTCCCGTTCGGGCGCTAAACACAAAGCATGGTTTGAAGGTGGGCAGATGCCGCTTCAAAGACGTGTACCTAAATTTGGATTTACAAACATATTTAAAATTGAGTATCAGGTCATCAATCTTAATGCTTTGCAAAGATTAATTGACGCTGAAAAAATAACAAATCAAAATTTAGATGCTAAAGAATTAAAAACCTTAGGTTTAATTTCAAGTGCTAAAAAACCTATAAAGGTTTTGGGTAACGGCGAGTTAAAGAAAAAAGTTACTTTAGCTGTTAATTCATTTAGCAAGTCGGCTCAACAAAAAATTGAAGCAGTCGGCGGAACTATCACAAAGATATAGTATAAAAAAAGATGTCAAGATTTACAGATACCTTTAGAAACATTTTTAAAATTAAAGAATTGCGCGATAGAATTATCTATACTCTTGCACTTCTTGTAATTGTTAGATTTGGTTCCCATTTAACAATACCCGGTGTTGATGCCGCTTTACTTAGTGAAGCAGTAAAAAACCAGTCGTCAAACAGTCTTTTTGGATTGTACGATTTGTTTGTCGGCGGCGCTTTTTCTAACGCTGCCATTTTTGCATTGGGAATTATGCCTTACATTTCAGCATCAATTATTTTGCAGTTAATGGGTGCAGTTGTTCCTTACTTCCAGAAATTGCAGCAAGAAGGCGAGGAAGGCAGAAAGAAAATCACTCAGCTTACCCGATATGGAACTGTTTTAATTTCTGCAATGCAAGCTTGGGGTGTTACAATTAAATTATTAAACACTAATTATCAAGGTTTGTCAATAGTTCCCGAGCCTATTCAAGGATTTGGCTGGATATTATCTACAATTTTAATTTTAACTGCCGGAACAATGTTTACTATGTGGATGGGTGAACAAATTACTGATAAGGGAATCGGTAACGGTATTTCATTAATAATTTTCATAGGTATTATTGCACGCTTTCCAGTGGCAATTTTTGATGAATTAAATTTACTTTTAAGCGATCAAAGAAACTGGATTATAGAAATTGTACTTTTTGCATTTATGTTTTTTATTATTGCTGGCGTGGTTTTAGTTACACAAGGCACAAGAAGAATTCCTGTTCAATATGCTAAAAGAGTTGTTGGTAGAAAAGTTTACGGCGGAGTTACTCAGTATATTCCGTTACGTGTTAATACTGCTGGTGTAATGCCGATTATCTTTGCTCAATCTATTATGTTTATTCCTGCAACAGTTCTTTCATTCTTTCCGGATAACGAATTTTTGCAGATGGTTGCCGGCTGGTTCCAGTTTCAATCACCAATTTATGCAACTATATATGCTTTGATGATTATCTTCTTTACATATTTTTATACTGCAATAGCATTCAATCCAAAAGATGTTGCTGATAATATGAAGAAGCAGGGCGGCTTTATTCCTGGTATTAGACCCGGAAAGCAAACTTCAGAATTTATAGATAATATTTTAACTAAAATTACTTTACCGGGTTCTTTCTTTCTGGCAATAATAGCAATACTTCCAACATTTGTATCTGTCTGGGGTGTGTCTGCTAACTTTGCGCAGTTCTTTGGTGGAACAAGTTTACTTATTGTTGTTGGTGTTGCTTTAGATACTTTGCAGCAAATTGAATCTCATTTGTTAATGAGACATTATGATGGATTTATGAAGTCCGGTAAAATTAAAGGTCGCAGATAGTTTTTTGTGATTTTTATTAAAACTAAAAAAGAGATTGATTACATTAGAGTTAGTTGTAAATTAGTTGCTGAAACTTTACAACTACTTAAATCAAAAGTTAGAGCAGGTATTACAACCTTAGAATTAGATCAAATTGCTGAAGATTATATAAGAAGCAATAATGCAATACCGGCTTTTAAAGGATATTCACAAGGTGGTGCGCCGGGTTTTCCTGGTTCGATTTGTTCTTCTATTGATGATGAAGTTGTTCATGGTATTCCAGGTTCAAGATCTCTAAAATCAGGCGAAATTATAGCTATTGATATTGGTGTTCTTAAAGATGGTTATTATGGTGATGCAGCTTTAACAGTTGCCGTTGAACAAATTGTAGATATTAAACAAAAGTTGATGGATGTAACTGAACATTCTTTGAAACTTGGTATTGAGCAGGCATTAGCTGGTAATAGGGTTCACGATATTTCTAATGCAGTGCAGGTATATGTTGAAAATAATGGGTTTTCTGTTGTTAGAGAGCTTTGTGGACACGGTGTAGGAAAATATTTGCACGAAGAACCTTCTGTTCCAAATTTTGGAAGAAAAGGAACAGGATCGAAGTTAAAAAACGGAATGACAATTGCGATTGAGCCTATGGTAAATGCAGGTACTTATAATATTCGTACAAAAAAAGATGGCTGGACGGTAGTTACTGCTGATGGTTTACCCTCGGCGCATTTTGAACATACAATTTTAATAAATGATAATTCACCGGAAATATTAACAATTTGTTAAATGGCTAAACAAGGACCAATTAAAATAGATGGAATTATAACCGAAACGTTGCCAAACGCAACTTTTAGAGTTAAGTTAGATAATGGTCATGAAATTCATGCTCATATTTCCGGTAAAATGAGATTGCACTTTATAAAAATTTTAGTTGGAGATAAAGTTTCGATTGAATTATCTCCTTATGATCTTACTAAAGGCAGAATTACATACAGGTATAAATAGGAATAATTATAATGAAAGTTAGAGCATCTGTTAAAAAGATTTGCGATAAATGTAAAGTTATTAAGCGCAAGGGTGTTGTAAGAGTTATCTGCAAAAACCCTAAACACAAACAACGTCAAGGTTAAAAACAAAGGAGTATATCATTGGCTCGTATAGCTGGAGTTGATCTACCAAAAAATAAAAAAGTGCTTTTCGGATTGCAATACATCTATGGTATAGGTGAGCATACTGCTGCAACTATTTTAGAAAAAGCAAAAATAAGTCCTGATAAAAAAGTTGCTGATCTTAATGAAGAAGAAGTTGCTGAAATCAGAGCTATCATTACTTCTGAATATCGAGTTGAAGGAGCTTTACGTTCCGAAGTTCAACAAAATATAAAGCGACTTATGGATATTGGTTCGTATCGTGGTGTAAGACATCGTAAAAGTCTTCCTGCCCGAGGGCAAAGAACGAGAACGAATTCCCGAACAAGAAAAGGTAAAAGAAGAACTGTTGCCGGTAAGAAAAAAGCACCTTCTAAGAAATAATATTTGATAATACGGAGATTTAAGAATTGGCTAAAACTGCAAAAAAAGTAAAGAAAAAAGCTCACGTTGATTCCAACGGTGTAGCACATGTTAAAGCGACTTTTAATAACGTTATTGTTACAATTACTGATATTTATGGTAACACAGTTTCCTGGTCATCTGCAGGAAAAAACGGTTTTAAAGGTTCAAGAAAAAACACTCCATTTGCTGCTCAGGTTTCTGCCGAAGCTGCAGCAAAAGAAGCCTATGATATGGGTATGAGAAAAGTAGAAGTTTTTGTTAAAGGACCCGGTTCTGGTAGAGAAGCTGCTATTAGAGCATTACATACTGCTGGTTTAACTATATCTTCAATAAAAGATGTTACGCCAATTCCGCATAACGGATGCAGACCACCTAAGAAAAGAAGAGTTTAAAAGATTGGAGACTAATTAAATGGCAAGATATACTGATTCAGTATGTAAACTTTGTAGAAGAGAAAAGCAAAAACTTTTTCTTAAAGGACAAAAATGTTATTCGGAAAAATGTCCTATTGAAGAAAAGAATTATCCACCGGGTCAACATGGTCTTTCAAGAAGATCTAAGGTTTCCGAATACGGTGTTCAGTTAAGAGAAAAACAAAAAATCAAAAGATCTTATGGTTTGTTGGAAACTCAATTTAGAAATTATTTTGAGAAAGCTAATAAGCAAAAAGGCAGAACTGGCGAAAATCTAATAAAACTACTTGAGAGAAGATTAGATAATGTTGTTTACAGACTTGGATTTGCATCTTCAAGAAAACAAGCAAGGCAGTTGATCAGACATCGTCATATATTGGTTAATAATGGGCTTGTTGATATACCGGCTTATTTATTAAAAGCCGGCGATACAATCCAGATTAAGGATAAAAGCAAGAAATTAGATGCAATACATAATTCACTAAAAAGAGTAAAAGATAATACTTATAACTGGCTTAACGTTGATAAGGCTTCACTTTCCGGTACTTTTGTTCAGATACCAGATAGAATTGATGTTCCTTTGAATGCCAATGAACAATTAGTTGTTGAACTTTACTCGAAATAATTTTTTTTAGAATAAGAATAGAGGATAATAATGAGCATATCATCTTTAAAGATGCCTGAAACAGTTGTTCTTGATGAAGCCAATTATACAAATTCATTTGGAAGATTTACATTACAGCCGCTGGAAAGAGGCTATGGAGTAACTTTAGGAAACTCAATTCGCAGAGTTCTATTGTCATCTTTGCAAGGTGCTGCTATTACTTCAGTTAAATTTAGCGGTGTTTTACACGAGTTTACAACTATTGAGGGAATTGTTGAGGATGTTTCCGAAATAATTCTGAACCTTAAACAAGTAAGGATGAAACTTCTTTCAAAGAAAACTGCAAAAATTGATATTTCTTTATCAGGTCCGGGTTTCTGGAAAGCCGGTGATCTTCAAAAATCAAGTGTTGATGTTGAAATACTAAATCCAGAATTACACATTGCAACATTAAATAAGAACGCCAAAATCGAAGTTGAACTTCGTGTTGGTAAAGGTGTTGGTTACGTTCCTGCAATTGAAAATGTTATACCGGATCAAACTATTGGTGTAATTCCAATTGACTCAATTTTCACTCCTATCAAAAAAGTGAAATATGATGTTGAAAATGTTAGAATAGGTGATAAAAATGACTTTGAAAGATTAACATTTGAAATCACAACTGATGGTTCGATTGCTCCTGATGATGCACTTACGCAGGCAGCCAGAATATTAAAAGAACATGTACAGTTGTTTATAAATTTTGATATTGAGCAGGAAGAAGAGCAAAATACAAGTATTAAAGACACAGAGTTTGACAGGATTAAAAAAATTCTTTTAACTCCGGTTGATGATCTTGAATTAAGCGTTAGATCGCATAATTGTTTGAAGGCTGCTAATATTAAAAACTTGGCAGAGTTAGTTAGAAAAGACGAGCAGGAAATGCTCAGGTTTAGAAATTTCGGAAGAAAATCTTTGGCAGAGTTAATGGAAATTGTTGAAACTCTCGGGCTTGATTTCGGAATGGATGTAGATAAATATATAAAAGAAGATTCTGAAAAAAATTAATCCCGATAGGTTATTAAATGAGACATAGTGTTAGAGGAAGAAAATTAGGCAGAACAGCAAGCCATCGCGCGGCATTGCTTGATTCATTAGCAATTTCGCTTTTAAAGCATAAACGAATTAAAACTACCGAAGCGAAGGCTAAAGAAGCACGCAGCTATGTGGAAAAATTAATTTCAAAAGCTAAAAAAAATGATTTACATGTTCGCCGTCAGATAATGGCTCACATTAATGATAAAGAAGTTGTTAATGAATTATTCAGCGAAATTATTTCCAAAATAGGTGATAGACCGGGCGGATATACTCGTGTTGTTAAACTCGGTAATCGCAATGGCGATGCCGCTGCAATGGCTATCCTTGAATTAGTAGATTATAATGATGTTGCTAATAAAAAAGCAGAAGAGAAAAAAGAAAGAAAAGAATTAAAGTCTAAAGAAAAAGCTGAAAAGAAAAAGAACGAAAATATTGAAGATGCAAAAGTAGTTGAATAGCTTTTACTTCAAATAAATTTATAACCAAATTATTTCGGAAAGAGTAGTCGTCATAAAAAATGATTACTCTTTTTTTATTATGTTCCAAAATCAAAAATTCATTGCGTCGGCTTATAATTTGTCTGAAATACCAAAACAGAGATTACCGGAAGTTGTTCTTTGCGGCAGATCTAATGTTGGTAAATCTACTTTTATTAACTCCCTGTTTAATAAAAAAAATCTGGCTAAAACAAGTTCAACACCTGGTAAAACAAGATCTATAAATTATTATTTAATTGACGAACAGTTTTATGTAGTTGATCTGCCTGGTTACGGATATGCTAAAACAAGTTTATCCGAACGCAGAAAATGGGGAAAACTTATTAAGGAGTTTTTCACGACTTCGGGCAATATTCAGCTTGCAATTCATATTATAGATAGCAGACATAACCCGACTGAATTGGATGTTAACCTGAATGAGATGCTGCGAGATATTTCAATTCCTTACATTGTATTACTTAATAAATCCGATAAACTGAAGCAATCAGGATTTTCTGAAAGTGTGAAGAACACAAAAAATTTTTTCCCGGAAATGTTGCTGAATGAAAATATGTTTTTCTTTTCATCTGTAAAGGGAACGGGAAATAAAGAAATTAAAAAGCTGTTAGCCGCACTATTTTATAAATAAGTTTTTATCTTTGCCACGTAAAGTTTGTTATTTTATAACTGAAAATATATTTTATACTCAAACAATAATCATCTGTAAGAAATTTAGCTGATGGACAAAAGACAAAAAAAACGAATACTGATCTTCCTGTTAATTCCGGTTTTTCTTATTCTACTCTTTTTAACTGATGATTGGCTTTTACGAGCCATTACTATTGCAGTAATAATTATTTATGTTGCATTCATTATCTTTCTTAGAGATTCTGTTAGATTTGACGGACGTTATTCAATCAACGAAAAAGTTGATGATATAAATGATGATGACTATGTTAGCCATTCTCAAAGCGATCATGATGATTCTTTTACAATCTTATCTAAACAAAAAAATATTGAAGTAATAACTTCATCCAATTACACTCCGGAGTTCAAATCACCAAAAACAACTTTAATACCTCCCGACCTTCGCGAACGATTTGAAGAAATTGCAAAAGAAACTATACCTGCTGAAATAGGACATCAAGGACAATTTGCATTTGCTCTTGAAAAGATATTATCGGTTATTAAGGAATCTTACTCTGCACATACAGCAGTATTTTTATGGTACAACAAGCAAAAAGAAAAACTAACTATTGATAGCTTTGTATCAGCATCATCTAATGAAATTGCCAAAAGAAAATTAGATGTTGAAGATGATATACTTAGTAAAATAGTTCAAAAAGGCGAACCTGAAATATTGAGCGATATTTCTCCCGCCGCAGAATATGATGTAATTAGATATTATAATAAACCGCAGGGAATAAGAAGTTTTGTTGGTGTGCCTATATTTTATGAAGGCTCTCTAATTGCCATCCTTGCAATAGATTCTAAAGTAAGCGATCTATTTGGCATCGAAACTATTTATTCATTGGGCAGGTTTGTTCGGGTTATCACAATGATCATTCAAATATTTGAAGAGAAACATTCTGATACTGTTTCGCAGCAAAGGTTAAAGGGCTTATTAAATTTAATTGGACCTGAAACAAATCTTGATAAGGAAGAGAATGTTTTAAATTCACTTCAAAGTTCAATATCGGATTTAATAGATTGGGATGCTTTTGTTTTTGTTTATTACAAACCCATTGAGCAAAAATTTGAAGCTATAAGAGTTGTAAACAAAACTTCACTTAAATATATCGGTCAGGGTTTACACATTGATCTTACAGGTACATTAGTTGGTAAAACTATTTTGTCTGGTATTCCTGTTAAAATTGATGATACCGCAGTGGATAGTTATAAACGTTACTCTAAGAACGAAGACCTTACTTTTGACGGCTCTTTTCTGTCGGTACCATTGATGTATGCAGATCAAAATTTTGGTGCGCTGTGTTTTGAATGTTTAAGGAAGAATGCCTATACTAATTCCGACGTGAGATTTCTTAAAAGTTCTATAAATATTTTTTCGTATATCATTTATTCATTGTCATCTCAAAAATTAATTAAAAGTCTTATCTCACTTGATCTGGAAACAAGAACATTGAATGTTGATACTTTTAAAGAAAGATTAATTTCAGATCTTTATAAATCACAATCTCTTAATCTTCCGGGAGCACTTGCACTTGTTAAAATTGATGATTTTTTAGAACAAGAATCATTGTTTGACGGAAATCCTCTGCCCAAGGTTATTAAAGTATTGGCAGATACGATAAGTATTGAAATGACGCCGTTAAATATTTTTGGCAGAGTGGATGAAAAAGTTTTTGCTGTTTTCTTTTTTAATACCGATCCAAAGGTTGTATTTATTTGGGCGGAAAAGCTGCGGGTTAAAATTGCAAGAAAACCGATCTCAGTTGTTACAAAACAAAATACTTACACAATCTCAATTGGTGTTGCTTCTACAATGGGTAAAACTGATTATGATGAAGTATTCCAAAACGCAAATCTTGCACTTCAGAAAGCTCTTGAAAAGGGCGGTAATTCAGTTAAAAGTATCAACTAATATTTTGTTTTTTGAATGAATAACTTTTTTATAATTGTTCTTGATGGTCTTGGTGTTGGCGAATTACCCGATTCTGCATTGTATTCCGATCAGGGCAGTAATACATTGCAAAATATAGCTGAAAAAGTAGGCGGACTGAATTTACCAAATCTTCAAAAACTCGGGCTTGGAAATATTATTTCCGTTAAGGGTATTGATCCCGTAAATAATTCAGCAGCATCGTATGGAAAAATGTCTGAACTTTCCAAAGGTAAGGATAGTACTACCGGGCATTGGGAATTGAGTGGACTTTTTGTTGATACTGATTTTGATTATTTCCCGAAAGGTTTCACTAAAAATATTACAGATAGTTTTTTAGCTCTAACAGGATTAAAAGGATTTCTTGGTAATAAAGCAGCCTCTGGCACAGAAATAATTATTGAACTTGGCGATGAACATATTAAAACAGGCTTCCCGATAATTTATACTTCTGCTGATTCTGTATTTCAAATTGCTGCGCATCAGGATGTTATACCATTGGAAAAACTTTATGAGATTTGTGAGATAACCAGAAATCAGGTACTTGCTGAGCCTCTAAAAGTTGGAAGAGTTATAGCAAGACCATTTTCAGGCACAACCGGAAAATATGAAAGAACAGTTTACAGGAAGGATTACTCACTTGATCCACCTGCCGAAACAATTTTAGATGTTTTGCACAAGAATAAAATTAATACAGTTGCTGTCGGAAAAATTAATGATTTGTTTAATTATCGTGGAATAGCTTATCAGGAAAAAACCAAATCAAATAAACAAGGATGTGAAAAACTTATTAGTTGTACGTCAAAATATCAAAACAGTTTAATATTTACCAATCTTGTTGATTTTGATGTTTATTTCGGGCATAGAAATGATTCTGAGGGATTTGCAAATGCTTTAAAAGATTTTGATTGTTTTCTGCCTGATTTTATTGATAAACTTGATGCAAGCGATAGAGTTATTTTAACAGCCGATCATGGTAACGATCCTACAACACCAAGTACTGATCACAGCCGTGAATATGTGCCTGTTATCTATTTTGGCAAAGATAAATTATCATCTGATCTTGGAATAAGAAAAACTTTTGCAGATGTAGGAAAAACAGTTGCTGATTACTTTAAAGTTTATAATAATCTTAAAGGTCAAAGTTTTCTTAATGAATAATAAATTGAATTTAAATACGTTCATAGGTTTTAATATGAGTAGCACTAAAGATTTTTTATTATTTGCAATTATTTTTTTTATTGGACTGTTATTTATTAATTGTTCATCTTCTTCGGGTTCTTTAAGATATGCCAGCACAAACGATAATGAAAATTCTACTGAAACAATCCAAGAACGTTATTCAGCTGACAATAATTCTGCAATTGATGACACTGTTGATTTTATAAACGAAGATGTTCCTGAATCCGAAGACCCAAGCGATTTACCCGAAGATGAAGCAGAAATTGATTTAACAAATTTGTTAAAGAAAATTAAAGAAGAGTCTCCCGATACAAAGGAAGGATCATCAATCTCAACAAAAAAAGAATTGATGATAATGGAAATTATTAAGTACATGAATACTCCGTACAAATACGGCGGCAACTCTTTAAATGGAATTGATTGCAGTGCTTTCACTCAGAATGTATATAAAGATTCCTGGCTGATTTCAATTAACCGTTCTGCAAGAGATCAATATCAACAGGGGATTGTAATAGCAGACAGAACCGAATTAGAGTTCGGTGACCTTGTATTTTTTAATACGCGCAGAAGAGTGCGACCAGGACACGTTGGTATTTATATCGGTGAAAATCTTTTTGTTCATGCTTCTTCGCATAGTGGCGTTACAATTTCATCATTGGAACATGATTATTATAACAAACGCTACATGGGCGCCCGAAGAATAGATGAATCTGAAGAATGAAAATAAAATGGAAATCAATTGTTAGAATATTGATTCTAACAGAATTATAATTATCCTCTATTTAGCATTTCTATAACGATAGGATGTAAAATGGGATTAGCTGCAACAATACTGTTACCTTTTACTGCATCGTTTCCCTGATAGTCAGTAATTACTCCGCCAGCGCCTTTGATAATCGGAATTAGAGCCATTGAATCCCATAGGCTCATAATCGGGTCAATCATAATATCTGCAAAGCCTGTTGCCAATAGATAATACCCGTAACAGTCGCCCCAATTTCTATATAATTTTACTTCTTTGATAAGTTTATTAAAACCTTTAGGGTTTAGATACTTCTCGATATTTAAATGATCAGTTGTTAGTAAAGTTGAATCGGAAATCGAATCACACTCTCTAATTCTCACTTTTGAATTATTTAACAAACAAATTTGATTATCACCATATAAAAATTCATTAAGAATTGGATGATTAATTACTCCGATAATTGGTTTTCCATTATGCAAAAGAGCAATTAAAGTTCCAAAACTCAGTGCGCCGGAGATAAAACTTTTTGTGCCGTCAATAGGATCCAAGACCCAAACATATTCTGCCTCAGGATTATAATTTCCGAATTCCTCTCCAATAATTCCGTGAGAGGGAAATTCTTTCATAATCAATTCGCGCATTACTTCTTCAGCTTTTTTATCGGCGATAGTAACGGGAGATAAATCGGATTTACTATCAACATTAATTTTAGTTCGGAAATACTGCTTAATGATTTGACTGCTTTGCAGGGCGAGATTCCCTAAAAAAGGTTTTAATTCTAAATGATTTTTTTTCATTTTCTATAAACTTTGTTTTAAAGAAAGATGGCAACAAAAATATTTATAACACTAATATTTAACTTTAATAAATGAGAAAGATAAGATTATGTAATTATAAAAATAATTTATTTTTTTATTTTAACTAAAAATCGCTTAAATAATTCATTAGAAGTAATTGCGTCTAATATATTATTTATAAAAAAAAGTATTATTGAAAAAATAATAAAAACAATAGTTGTTAATACTTTCGAAGGAAATATAAAATATGATATAGCTATTAAGGCTGAACCAATTGAAATTAGATGAATAACAAAGACAACTCTTTTATGACTTATATTTTTACTATATAATAAATGATGGAGATGATTTTTATCTGCTAAAAAGGGATGATTTTTATTGTAAATACGGATGAATAATACTCTAAGCGTATCAATCATCGGTAAAGCAAGTGATATAATTATAAAAGATAAATCAATTGTTTTTTCATTGATCTGAAAATAATCACTATCTGCTGGTCGAATTTCAGCAGAAATTAAAATAACTAAAAAAGTAATAAAGTAACCTAAAGTCAGTGAACCACTATCACCTAAAAAGATTTTTGCTGGATTTCTATTAAATATCAAAAATCCTAAAGTAGTGCCAATTATTGTTGAAGCAAGAAATGGAGTAAATGAATCCTTTGCTTTATAAGATAAGATCAAGCACATTAGTGCAATAATTAAGGAATAGCCTGAAACAAGCCCATCCATGCCATCCAATAAATTAAAAGAATTTAACAATCCAACGATTAAAAAAAACATTATTAAATAATCTAAGCCGGGTGGTATTGTTAAATCTAAGAATTTAATAACTGTATAATTATTTGTATAAAAAGAAAAAAGTAGTAAAAATGATCCAAAAGTCTGAAATAGAAATTTTATGTTCCATTTAACATTCCTAATATCATCTACTAATCCCAACAAAAAAATTATAATTGCTCCAGCTATAAAATATTTTATAGATGCAACATCGTGATAAAAAAGTAAAGTAGTTACAATAATAACTAAGAATACTAAAATTCCACCAATTCTTGGGATTGGTTTAGTATGCAAGCGGCGCTCCTCCCCATTCGGTTTGTCAACTAAATCCATTTTAATTAAATATTTAATAAGAAATGGTGTTAAAACAAGTAGAACCAAAAAAGAAAAGAGGATAATAATTGGAAATATCACTAGAATTTCACCCAAATTCTTCCACAAATAAAAAATGACTGTAAACCTTTAATTTGAAATATTTTAATGATTTAAATTAGTATTTATAACCAGTAAAACAAAACATAAACGTGTTTAACATAATGCTTAAACAAAAAATTTCCATAAAATAATTGTTATTAATATTTCTAAGAAACTCAATGTTAAAAATGATAAACTTAAAAAAGAAATAAAATATAAGAAATATTATTACCATATGACTTTGCTTTTCTTAAAATAATATTTATGGACATAATTATCATCACTATTATTAAAAACCATAGAGTAGTGCCACAGAAAACCCAGAATCTTCAGACAATCCATATTGACTATAAAACCTACCATCAGACCTCATTACATTTTGATATGAAATATTGAAATACAAGTCATTTAAGGGATTATAGCTTAATCTTAAACCTAATTCAGAATATGTGCTTACATCTCCCGAGAGAAGGGGATACGTGGAAGTTACTCTATTATAATAGTCGTTTATATCTTCCTTCGAACCTTTTTTAATCAATTGAAACATAGCTTCAATTTTTAATGGACGGGCTAAATACTGCTCAAATAAAAAATAATACTGAACTGAATTAGAACCTATCCAGTGACCCAACTGATATCCTGAACTAAAATATGTTTGTGCAGGATCCCCGTTCATATAGCTGTATGGTTTAATAGCTGTATACTCAATAGTTAAATAACTATCACTCCAGAAAGGATTTGTAAACTTACTGCCTAAAGTTACTGCATAAACCTGTGCATTATCTCCGCCGCTGAATATTGATTCCGGTGAAAACTCATCAATATATAAAGAAAAATAAAATTTACTTTTTATTTCTTCCCAGCGGTAAGAAGTGTTAAAAAATATCTGTGCATTATCTCCTGTATCGCCGCCGCCCATGCTGTTGTAATGATCAGCAAGCCGATAAAAAACCGGAAGGAAGTATATAAATTCTATCTGGTCGCTGTAGATAATTGATTCACCGAATGATAACCACCAGCTTTCAAACGGCTCAAACGATAGTGAATGACTTACATAAAATTTCTGCCTGCTTGAATAGGATAATGACCTGTCTAAGTATGTAGAAGTAACACCTGTATATCTAATAGAATTTGAATCGATCAGATCGGAATTTAACCACGCATGGATAAAATTATAATGAAACCATTTAACAGGACTAATATCAAGTTTTATAAAAGGAAAGCTTGGAGCTTTTGAAGAGAGAATAACAGGGGACTGATAACCGGAACCGATATTTATAAAATCCTTAGCCATTGTAAATTCACCCCATTGCCAGCCGAAGCTTAATCCGCCTCTTGTCTCGCTGTATTCAATTTTATCAATATCACTTTTTGAAATAATAACTCCAGTTTCAGGCGTAAATAGTTTTCTGAAATCTAAATTATCACCTTGTTCAAGGTTGTCTCGGTAATCAAAATAAAAACCTAAAAAGCTGCTTATCCTGCCCTTAAATTTTATTCCGCCGTAATGATGATAATTCTTCTTTGAAAAATCATATCCCAATCCTAAAACCGGATCAACATCAAAAGTAAAATTGCTATCGTGGTATTTATATAACTTAAACCTGTCAACATCACCTGACTTAAAAAATTCACTTATTTCAGTTGTATCTCTTTCAATAAATTTTATTTCAAACGCATATTCTTTTTTATAAAAATCTAATTGCTCTTTTTCTATAATTGATAATACAGAAACTTTATTGCTAAGTTCTAATAATTTTTCAGCAATCGTTAGACGGGTGTATGGGCGGATAGCATCAAAAATTTTAATGCTGCCTTTTGATGCCTGGTTATCAAGAAAAAAATAAATATCCTGATTGTAAATAGGCTCACTGATCGATTGGGCATCTAAAAGATTATTTAAGAAGATTATAAAGATTAACGCCAAATAAATTTTCATCACAGTTTATTTAATTTTAATAAATATAAAAATCTTAGCAATTGTAACTGCCTCTTAATGCGTGTAGGTTCTTTCAATAAACGGTATAACCATTCTAAATTTAACTTAAGAAATATTTTTGGCGCACGTTTTAATTTGCCACAGTATACATCAAAACTACCACCCAATCCTAAATAAAGGGCAGGGTGCTTACTTAGTAATTCATTCATTAGATATTCTTGTTTTGGTGTACCCATAGCAACAAAAACAATATCCGGGTGCTTATCAATTAAATCGAGTATTAGTAGTTCCTTCTCGCCATCTTTAATATATCCGTTTCGATAATTTAATATAGTAATCTCAGGGTGCTCTGTTTTTAGTTTTCTTGCGGTCTCATAAATTACTTCTTCACTTGAACCAATAAAATAAAAGTTTTTACATTCTTTATATTTTTTAATTATGTCCAGCCAGAGTTCAACACCGGGTATTTTTTCAACAATAAATCCTTTTTTCTTTAAAGCCCAAACTGTACCTATCCCGTCTGGATAACCAATATTGTTATTTATTATTTTAGTTAATTGTTCATCTGCATTTAAAATCTTCTCAGCATTTATAGCGACTAACATTTTTTTTTTATCAAAGATAAAATCCAATAATTCTAATTTGTCTCTAAAAGGATAAACTTTCTTATTTAATAATTGAATCTGTCTCATTCTATTTTTTTACTTATTGATAATAAATAAAATGACATAGCGCAAAACATAAATGCCTGACTCCAACGCATGTAGGGAATTTTAGATGAAAAAAATCGCTTCTTCTGATAAATAAAATACCCCGTTTGAGTTTGCATATACTTTATAGTCCATTCCATAACCTTTTCTGCCAGATCCTGATATTGTGTGAAGTAATTTAATCTGTTTAAAGTCACAAAGAGTTGGGCAGGGCAGTGAATATCGATAGGATATACTTTATTATGGTAATATTTTGGTGTCCCATCATCCATAAAAAAATTATTTATATAATACTCAAATCCTCTTTTAATGTTTTTATCAAAGCTTTTATCACCCGAATAATTCTGGAAGGCAATCAATCCATCCAGATTATAACCTGTATGGAAACTGTCAATCCAGCTTTGAACTGGTAATGCACCATAAACCCACGAACCATTTTCTTTTTGTGCATCCACACAGGCAGTTACATTTTCCCTGGCTGCTTTAATGTATGCTTCATTATTTGTATAAGAATAGCAGATGCTCAATAATTTGCTTGCTAAAAGTGATGCATTGTAAACTGTATTATTTCCATCAAGTGGCGCGTATGAAAAGAGAAATCCTTTTTTAACTTTTGTTCGTTTAAGATCATTTAATACAAAATCTGCTGATGATAATGCTGTGGAAAGATATTTCTCATTCTTAGTTATTTCAAAAGCTTCAAAAAGTGCTGATGCACAAAATGTAGTTGCGACTACATTAGGAGTCCCTTTGGGAAATAGAAATAATCTTCGCGCCTGCCAATCAAAATTATAACCCCAGCAGGAACCCGAATACCCCTTGCTTTGCATACTAATTAACAAATCAGAAAGTTTGATTATCTGATTTAAAATATCTTCAGAACTTCCGAACGAATCATTTCCTGTTTGATTAGTGTATTTATAAAGATTGCAGTAAGCAGTTAAAAATAATCCTATACCTTTTGTGTTATAATCTTTAGGAACAAGTAAGATTTTGCGCAGATTAATAGGGTTACGTTTAAAGGTTTGTATCCATATAAGTCGTGCAATATCCCAATATTTTAATGGAGTAACTTTGAAGATTTTTGAATTAAGTCCATCGTAAGGATCCCAACCTTTAAATGATTGTGCTTCACAATAATTTTTAAGACGTCTTAAGCTAGTATGAAAGCTGCTAATAGTCATTAATTTACATTAAACTTTAACTGGCAAACCTGTTTTTAATGATTCAATAACTGCAAAACTGGCTTTTGTTACTGCTATTAAATCATCAAATGGTATTAAAACTTTACCGGCATTTAAACTTGAAATATACTTTTCTACCATTTGCTTTTGCCCTTTATCCTGATTGAAAAGCTTTTTCTTTAATTTATTTTTACCGAATATTTTTAGCTCCTTAAAATTATCTAGTACTCCGGACATTCCTGAATTAAAAACTTCTATATATTCTTTTGGCATTGATTTAGGTCCATTAGAATAATAACCTATCATACCTGTCGAGCCATTATTAAAAGTAATATTAATACTTACACTATCATTTTTGTTTTCAGTGTCGGGTAATGCTGATGCATAAACTGATATTGGAATACTTCCATTTAGCCAGGTTAAATAATCAATGAAATGACATGCTTCGCCTATAATCCTGCCACCACCGATTTGCAAATCCTGGATCCAGGAACTAATCGGAATGTTTCCTGCATTTATACGATACAGCATTGTCATAGGACCGTTGCCTAAATTTTGTTTCAGTATCACAGATAAAGAACTGTAACGTCTGTTAAATCCAACAAGTATATTACTATCGTGTGAAAGAAGTTTTGCGTCTATGATTTCAGTAAGTTCATCATTTTTTAAACAAAGAGGTTTTTCTACAAAAACATTTTTATTAGCCATTAGTGATTTGAGTACATACTTGGCATGTGAATCGTGCCGTGTGGTAATAAATACAGTATTTATTTCATTGTTAGAAAAAATGTCTTTCTCATCAGAAGTACAAAACTCAAATCCGTATCTCTCAGCTACTCTCTTTGAAGTAGTCCCTGAATTAGTCATCACCCCTTTTTTAACAGTCACAGCAGGAAGATTTGGAAGCAAATTTCCCTGGGCATAACTACCTGCGCCTATAAATGCAATATTGATTTTTCCGGAAGGTTTGGCATCATTTACATATAATCTTTTTGTCTCATCAGGTCTTTTATTATAATCATATTTTAAAATGATACCAATATAAGGTTCAGCCTTATCAACGATCATATTATAAGCCTTTACAGCGTCTTCGAATTCAAATTCATGTGTTATCAGGTATGAAACATCAATTTTTCTATCATATATTAATTGCTGAAAAGCTTCCATATTTCGTTTCTCAGTCCAGCGCACATACGGGGCAGGGTAATCAATTCCTTTTTCTTCATAATTCAAATCATAACGCCCTGGCCCATAAGAACAAGACATTTTTAATTCCAATTCTTTTCTGTACCAATACGGGTCTCTATCAAAACCTGTTGGTACCGCTCCAAGTATAATCACTTTCCCTTTTTTACGTGCAATTGCCCCCGCAAAATTTATGGGATCATCGCTGGATGAAGCTGCTGCGATAATTACTGCATCCGCGCCAATACCATTTGTAAACTGAGTTATCTTTTCTTCGATACCAAGCTCTGAACGTACGAATGCTAAATCAGTACAATGTTCTCCAGCTAATCTTATGGCAGATGAATCTATATCAATGCCAATGACTCTTACACCAGATGCTCTAAGTATAAGACAACTGAGTTGACCTAAAAGACCTAATCCTATTACTGCACACGATTCACCTAATCTTAAATCTGCCTGCCTTATACCTTGCATAGCAATTGAACCAAGTGTGTTGAATGACGCTTTTTTCAAGTTTGTGTCATCTGACAACTTAACACACAGATTAATTGGTACAGCAATGATTTCTGCGTGATTTGCGTAACCAACCCCGGCGCAGGCCACCTTATCACCTATTTTAAACTCAGTTACATCATTTGCAACTGCTATCACTTCACCAGCTGAAGAATATCCAAGAGGGGAATAAGCTTCTAATTTTTTTGTAACTGCTCGGTAAGTCTGTATAGGTCCTTGTTGAGCCAATACTTCTAATACCTGTTTTACTTGTTGTGGTCGTTCTTTAGCTTTGCCAATTAATGATTTGCGTGCTGTTTGTACTGTGCTACCTTCTGTGCCAGAACTGATTAATGAGTAATGATTTTTTATAAGAATCATACCTTTATTTAACACAGGTTCAGGTACTTCTTGAACTAGCATTTCACCATCACTTAATTTTTGAGTTAGTTGTTTCATTTACATATTTAATTAATCAATAAAATTTCTTAACCAAAGTTCGAGCGTTAAAAGCTGATAGATTTGATAGGCTTTATCTTCTTTACCGTTTCTATCCACCTGTATGATATCCTTTATTTGGTTATAGTTGAATAAACCTCTGTGTTTAATAGTAGACTCAGAAAGTAAGTCATCCACCATCTCAGATAAATCATTGGATATCCAAGATCTGATAGGTGCACCAAACGAAGCCTTGGGTCGATAAATAATTTCTTTTGGTAGATATTTTTCAGCAACTTTTTTTAAAATATATTTTGATTCGCCACACTTATATTTATACTTTCCTGGTATCGACATTGCAAATTCAGCAACTTCTTTATCTATAAAGGGAACACGCAATTCAACTGATGCAGCCATTGACGCTCTGTCCGAATAAGTTAAATTTAGTCCATTCATAAACATCGATATATCGGTATAACACATTTTATTAATTATATCATCATAGCCGGAATTAAACAAATCACTATGTTCTTCAATTATCAAATTTATTTCTTTGCTCACGTCAAAGTTAAATAAATTCTGTATTTGCTTGGGTAAGAAATATGAGTAACTCAAACGGTATGCTTCTGAAGAAGCGGATTCAGCGAACATAATAAACTTTTTACTCCATCTGTTAAACCGCAAACCTTTATTCCCATATTTTACTGGTAAATTATTAACTAACATTTTGATGGGATATTTTATTACTTGCGGCAAATGCTTATATCTTTCTGCGTAAAGAGTAGCTTTTTGTCTTCTATATCCAAATAATATTTCATCCGCGCCCATACCGGATAGAATAACTTTCATGCCTCTATCTCTTACAGCCTTACAGATAAGATATGTATTTAAAGCTGCTGGATCACCTATTGGCTCGTCTAGCGTGTTAACAATAAAGGGTAAATCCTTAACTATGTTAGCATCTAATATTATTTCATTATAAACGAACCCTTCTTTATCAGCTATTCTTTTGGCGTAATATTCATCGGAAGACATCTTTTCAACATTTTTATCCTTAATAGATGTGCCAATAGTAAATGTTGTTATCGGTGCGATATATTTATTTGCTCTTACTGCTATTAATGACGAGTCCAATCCTCCGCTTAAGAACGAACTTACAGGTACATCGGAGACAAGATGTCTTTTTATTGAATTATTAAGTATGCTGTCAAATTCTTCAATTAATTTTTCTTCGGAAGCATTTGAAATATTTCCTTCATTAATTTGCCAGTATCTTTTTACGGCTAGGTTGTTATTTTTATCCAGAATTAGATAATGAGCTGGCGGCAGTTTATATACATTTTTAAATATGGATTCGTTGCCCGGGACCCATAGATAGTTTATAGAGGCTACCAATTGTTTAATGTTTAGTTCTTTATGAAATATTTTAAGTTTTGAAAGAGTTTTAAGTTCTGAAGCGAAAGCAAATTTAGTTGTATTATGATAATAGAAGAGCGGTTTAATACCGAAGTGATCTCGAGCTAAAAATAAAGATCGTTTTGTCTTATCATAAATAGCAAAAGCAAACATTCCAATAAAATAATCCAGACACTTTTCACCATATCTATAAAAGTATTCTAAAACAATTTCTGTGTCGGAAGTTGTTCTGTAATTTATTCTATTATTCTTGTTAAGCTTATCTCTTAATTCTTTGTAATTATAAATCTCTCCATTAAATACAATTACAAAATTATATTTCTCAAATGGCTGGTTTGCTTCTTCTGAAAGATCTATGATACTTAAGCGTTGATGGGAAAGGGCAATTCTTTCGTCCGACCATAATCCTTGATGATCTGGTCCTCTATGTTTTTGTAAATCGTTAACGTCTGACGCTAAATATTTATTGTTTTCAAACCCTATAAAACCTGCAATACCACACATAATATTTTATAAAACCAATCTATTTCTAATAAAATAATGTAAGCATACTACTTTGTTTAACATAAAATCAGATATCATTTAATTTGTAATCTTGCCAGAAATTGATAATTTCTTCAAAACTATAATTTGAGGAAATACTTTGAAGATGAATTTTTAAATTTGCATAAGAGAACCTTGTTTTAATTGGATGACAGGGAATCCCAATACAAATGGTATATGGGGGCATAGATTTAGTAACTACACTGCCAGCACCAATAACTGTCCCTTCACGGATAACTGTACCTGGTAAAATGGTAACATTTGCCCCTATCCAAATATCATTTTCAATCGTAATGGGATCAATCTTCCTTTTATTACTTACTTCGAATAGAGTTTTACCAGGAATTGAATATGAATGATTATCACATTCAATTACTACGTTAGGCCCGATCATAATATTGTTTCCAAACTTCAAATCTCGCGCAGAGATATAAAACCTTCGAGCAATGAAAACATTATTTCCAAAAGTAATTTCTTCTGGTCTTATAATATATCCCCCAGAAGATAATATTACATTTGTACCCACTGACTTAAACTTTAGAAAACTTTTAAAATAATAAAATCTTCTAATTATGTATTTAAATAATTTCATTTAACCACTCTTTTTCAAAATCACTTTTTAAATTCTTTAAGGAATATTTTGTAGATATATGAAGACTACTTTCATTTGGTTCAGGTAAGGTTAAAGCTTTGATCATTAATTCTGCAAATTGTCCAATATCTCTTTTCCCCAAAACGAAGCCATTTTGATTTTCAATTATCATTTCCCTAGCGCCACTAATATCAGTTGATACAATTGTTTTCCCGCAGGCAATTGCTTCAACCATTGAAGTAGGCCAGCCTTCTACTAATGATCCTAAAACAAATACATTCGCCGCATTCAAATAAAATGCAACTTGTTCAGGTGATTTCCTTCCAGCTAAAATAACCTGATTGTTATTAAAATAATTTGAGACATAGTCATCAATTTTTGACCTGTCTTCACCGTCACCAACAAAAATGAATATTGAATCTGGAATTTTCTCATTTACTATTCTGAAGGCGTCCAATATTAATGACCATCCTTTTATATAAGAAAGTCTTCCTGTGGTGATAAATATTTTTGTTGCTTGACCAAGATTTATTTGGTTACGGCACTTGCTTTGATTTAAAACTTTAAAAACTTGATTATCATATCTAGTTGGAAATTGTTTTATAAAATCCGCCGATATTCCATATCGTTTTGCCATTTGCAAAATAGTATTATTATCAGAAGCAGCCAGTATTTTAGTTGTGCTTGATTTTAAATCGTTAAATAATTTCTTTTCATATACTTTCCCAAATATTCTTAAAAATTTATATTTAGAAAGACCAACTGAATTACCTAGCCCAGCAAAGCAAAAACAAAAATTCTTCCATTTATGCTTTGCTAATACAAAAACAAATTCTGGGGTTTGTGTAAAAATGTTTTCTAATCTATTTGTACATATTTTATTAATAAATTTATTTAAGGCAAAGTAAGCAAATAATCTTTTAGGAAATCTTGTCTTTTTAACATCTTCTACACTACATATTCCAAAAAAGTCGTATTTAGTACCATCGATTTCTTTCACAAACCACACTCCAATTGGTTCACCATCATTGACAAAGCCGACTAAACTAACACTATTAGGAAAGCATGAAATTAATTGTTTGGCAAAAGTAAGTGTACCCCCTAATGGAAAAGACTCAAAATCGCAAGCTTCAATGTGTATAAAGTTACTCATTTAAAAGGTCTTTATAATAATTAATATATTTTGCTGCTGTTTCAGAAACACTAAAATTTTGTTTGACAAACTTAAGAACTTCAATGCACTCATTTAATACAATATTTTCATTTTTATTCATTATCTCAAAAATTTTGGATCCACAATCTCTACCGTCAGTAATATTAAATTTCATACCATATTTTCCATTTCCAATAACTTCTAATGGCCCATCAATATCGGACACTAGAACTGGAACTTTAGCAGCCATAGCTTCTACAATTGTTAAACCAAAACCTTCGTATAAAGACGGCTGCACTAAGAGATTATAATCTTTAAGATGTTCATAAATATACTCTCTATCTTTAAGCCCCAAAAAATTTACAAATTCGTTAAGTTGATATTTATTAACAAGTTCTTTTAAATAAGCTAATGATTTTCCTTCACCTATAAAATCCAAGCTAATATTTTTTATACATTTTTCATACACAATTATCTTTAAGGCTTCCAAAAGAATGTGCTGTCCTTTTATCTCGTTGTTTAAGCTGCTGACCTGCACAATTCTGAATGTTTTATAAGTATAGTCTTCTCTTTTTAATATCTCATCTATATGTATACCGTTATAAATTAACACAGGTTTGATTTCACATCGCAATTCAATATCTTTTTTTACAGCGTTTGATATTGCAAACACCTTTTTATATTTTCCAAGATAATCTACTGGTACACGTGTAGTATGAATAGTAATTACCGCATTTTTTCTGTAGGCAATTATTTGTATTGCTGTGAGATGGTGGCAATGAATCACGTCTGGGTTTATTTGTAAAAGATACCAATTAAGTTTGAATATAGGTATTGGCTTTCTCGACTTCTCTTTACGTCCAATTAAAATTACTTTAACTCTTTTATCAATTTGGTCAAGAAGTTGCTTGTTTACTTCATCATTGATAATAATAAGGGATACCTGTTCAGTCTTTATTTGTTCGTTGAGAATATCAACCAACATTGTTTCAGCACCGCCTGTATTTAAATCAAATATGAGATGTACAATTTTCATTTTACTTTGTTTAATATATATCCTTCACTACCCTTTAGTGAAATAATCCTTGCTGGAATGCCCGCTGCAACTCCATTATCCGGAATGTCATTTAACACTACTGCATTTGCACCAATAGCAGCGTTATTACCAATGGTAATATTTCCAATTATTACAGCGCCAGGGCCAATGTAAACATTATTTTTAATGATTGGATATCCAATATTTTTACCTCTGGAACTATACCCTATCGTTACACCTTGCGATATGTTACAGTTTTTTCCAATAAGTGCTTTGTAAGTTATCACTATACCACCAAAATGACCAATATAGAATCCAGGCTCAATAGTAGTACCTATTGGGATATCATAACCAAACTTGTATTGCAGTCTTCTTATTTTAAACCAGAAGAGAGGATACAGCCATTTATATTTGTCTCTGATATGTGAAACAATTCTGAACCAAAACATATATTTGAATCCCGGGGATCGAAAATATATATTAAAAAATACTTTTAAAGTGCTTTGGCCTGTATATCTATACAAATCATCTCTTATTAATGATTTTACTGATGCCATATCGTACTTTTAATTTTGCTTTTAATCATATAAAAATAAACTCGAACCAATATATTTTTTGAATACCATTTTGCCCCTTTTTTTAATAAAACTTCTTTGATATTAATTAAAAATTTTATTTTTCCAGTGTCTGTTTTTGTTCCAGAATAGATGCGGAATGCAGCCAGTGGAGAATTAATTTGGACTGAATATATTTTGCCGACTTCCAGTAAATCTAACCACAAAGCTAAATCCATGCAGTAATGATTGTTAACATCTAAATAATTAATTCTCCGCACAATTTCTCTAGGATAAAAAGATCCTTGTTGTATGATGACATAATTTTTGTTTAGCAAGTAATCTCTATTGGGAATATTAACATTTTTCTTATCAATAATTTCACCCTGTTCGTTTATCCAATCTAGGTATGAAGAATAGTAAACTGTACCATCAGGATTTTTTTTATACAATTGCACGATATTTTTTACACAATCAGGATAAAGTATATCATCTGAGTTTATCCAACCAACAAGTTCGCCTTTAGCAAGTTTAAATCCTTTATTAATTGCGTCTGCCTGACCTTTATCTTTCTCGTGAATAACTACATTAATTTTACCTTTATATTTTTCAACTATCTGCATAGTGTCGTCAGTAGATCCACCATCAATAAAGATGTACTCAATATTATTGTAAGACTGGTTTAATACACTTTGTATAGTAGCTTCTACGAATCTTTCTTGATTATATGATGGTGTAACGATTGTAACTAAAGGATCTGATTTCATTTCAAATTGTTTTTTTTATTTGATAATAAATTAATATTGGAAATAGCCAAAATTGTCCAGAGGCAATATCGGAAGAAGCAAAAGAAATTATTGTTATTGTTATAAACAAATAAACAAACATCGTAATTGATAATGGACTGATTAGCCTAAGTTTATAAAATCTAATTAACAAATTAACATAGTAGATTACATATATAATTGTGCCTAAAAACCCCAACCTTAAAAAAAGCAATGACCAGGCGATATCTGCGGTGTCGAGTTGTGTTACCATTCCGAATTCATCTCTAAGGCCAATTGTAAAAACATAAGGAAAATTCTGTTCCGTTATATTACCTACTCCAAAAAGTACACGTTGAAAACTTTGTGATACATAATAAAACCTCTCTGCCATCTGTAATATTCGCAAAGAAAAATTCCCCTGTACGTTACTTGTTAAGTCAAAGGTTTGGACATCCCTAAGACCTTCACTGAACCGTTCCTGAATTATGGGATTAGTTGTGACTAGAAAAATTAGCACTAGTATCAGGATAATTCCGGCAAATAAGTTTTTTAATTTTAATTTTTCTTGAAGTATATAAACTAATAAAATTCCAAGTACTGTTGCCAGAAACAATGAACGTATCATAGAAGTGATAAGTACTGTTGAAAAAATAAAGATATAAAAATATTTTATCTTTAGCTCAAATTTGAAATGTTTACTAAACAATAGTAAAATAAAAAATATTATTAAAACTGAGGGTATAGCTGCTCGTTCAATTAAAAAACCCGGAGTCAGGTATTCTGTTTTAACCTCTTTGCCTAAAAGCTGTACGTTAAAGAAAAAATCAATTATTGTAATTATTGCCGCAATTGCTAAAGCGTTTAATAAATATTTAATCAGTTTTTTTATATTTTCTTCAGGGATAAGTGCAAAAATCCAGATGCAAGATAAAAATATCCAGTGCCTGGATGTTTTTATGATTGAAAGCAAATCTATTCCATTGAATATCAAATCAACCATAATAGATACTAGAAGAAATAATAAAAATAACTTAATGTACTTGCTTAGCGGGGTTTTGGGTAATTTGAAATTATTCTGCTTTAGGATATAAAAGCACAGCGCCAAATATAAAACCAAACCTGAATCAGAAACATTATGCGTAAATAAAAACTCAGATATATTTGATCCGAGATTTAAAAAACTTGTTGTAAGTAGGATAAGTGAAAATAAAACCCACGTGAGGTTTCCCTTATATAAAAGAATTAATGATACTAATAGAACGATGACATCCATTAAGCAACTAGTATTTGTATTAAATAATTTTTAGATAGTGCTATTGTCACAAAATATAGTAACAATTTTAGATTAAAATTTTTTTTCATAGAACATTCATGAAATTCCAATTCTCTGCTTTTCTGATAATTGATAGCAGAACCGTGATTATTTATTTCCTATAATGATAATATGTAAGGATTTCATTTAACAAATAGCTTAATTCCCAAACGAGACAAATTTAAGCTATCTCCCGAGTAACGTTTAATGTCTTCTAAAGAAATCATATTGAAACTTCTGTATAGAAAAATTGCAGCTATAATAACTATCATTGGATCAAGAACCATTCGCAATAAATTTGATGTGATAAATGTATTTGTCATAAATCCAATCCCAAACATTATACAGCCCACTATCAATAATTTTATTATCTGTTTTGATGAATCGAAAATAAGACTATCAAGATATTTATGCTGGTAGTATAAAGATAGTATAAATGAACTTACAATAGCTGCAACATTGCCAACTATTAGTGCATAATAACCTAAAAATTGAATAGTTATAAGGAAAAATACTCCATTAAATATCACATTTGATAACTGTAAAATTATAGTCTTTTGCGCTAAATTTTTTGCCATCAAAAATTGATAATTAGGAATTACTGAGCTACCTATCAGATGGAAAGAAATAATAAAGATCGCTGTGATTGAAATAATGTCCACGTCTTTACCGATCCAAATACTTATGAACGGGTGCATTAATAATATAACTAATACAATTATTGGTACAATTATGAGAAATGATTTTTGTTCTAAATCGTGTACGTATTTACGAATAACTGATTTATCTTGTTCCTTGGAAATAAATGGAAACAAAGGATAAAAAATTTGAGCGATAAATCCCCATATTTGGCTGCGTAATTTCAATGCAATATCATAAAAACCAACTTCTGAAACCCCAATAAAATTTGAGATTAATATTTTAGACAGAGGTTCATAAAAGAAACCTATAAGCCCGCTTGCATAAATCTTTAGACCATAGCTTAATTGTTTCTTAGTTGCATTCTTGTAATTGTTATAGAAACCAGCTGCCGAATATTTACCCCATACTTTTTTTGCATTTATTATAGTAATTACTAACCAAATCAATGCTGCAATGAAAATCGCCAAGCCAATTGCGGGCAAATTAAAACCTAAGAGTAGTGCGGTTAATATTAGACCCCAATATAAAAAATTGTAAAAAATTTGCACTAAGCTTGTAACATAAACTTTTTGAAGTGCATCAAGGATAGCCTTAAACACTTGACCGATTAAAAGTAGAAAGTTAGCCCATAATACCAATATAAAAAGACCTTTTGCTTCATCAAAAACTTTTAATGGAATTTTTAGAAGATCTAATAAAATAAATTCATTAAAATAGATAAACACAAGTGTCAAAGGTAAAATTGCAGCTATTAACAATATAAGATTTACGAAAATATCAATATTTGATTTTTCACTCCTTCCTTGCTCTGCGATAAATTTTACTAAAGCATTTGTTAAACCCAAATTTGTAAAACTATTTAAATTACCAACAACCATAACTAACGCGAATACACCATAGGTCACACTACCGAGCATTTTTATGAAAACCGGGATAACCAAGAACACAAATATTAGGTTTATTACTGCCTGCCCCAATCCAAAAATAGAGTTCTTTGCTAAAATTCTTTTCATTTATACAACTACCGCTAGGTATACAAACAACATTAAAAAAATCATTTGTACTTTGGAATACAAATTATCTCACTCGTAGATGTAATACTCTGATCAAATTTTTCTATACTAAAACTAAACTTATTTTTCTTTATAAATCGCAATTCATATCCATTTCTTTCTAAATAAATAATAAACTCTGCTTTTGAGTTATGATTTAAATAGAAATTATTATATTCGCAGAAAATTATCGGTTTAAAATTTATTATAGTTTGTTGTGCCCCCTTAAGTATTTCGTAATCTAAACCTTCAGCATCAATTTTAATTACATCAATTTTGCTGATATTGTTCATCATAATAAAATCATCCAAAGTTATAACATCTACACTATCAATACTTACAACTTTTTGCATTGGTTTTGCAAGCAAAGAATTATAGGCGTCGTCTTCGCATCTATAAAAATCCTTCTTTCCAGATGAATCAGATAAAGCAAAATCAAAGACTTCAATGTTTTTATAATTATTGATTTCAATATTCGATTTAAGTTCACTGATAATAAATTTTGAAGGTTCAAATGAATATACTTTCCCTCCATCCTGAAGTTTACTCGCTGCCAATAATGAATAAAAACCGATGTTCGCTCCTATATCAAAAATAACGTCTCCTTTTCTTATTAAGTCAAAAAAAAGAAACGTATTTTCGAATTCAAATGTGCCAAAATAGATACCCCTATCGACATCTTTTTTAAGATTTAGCCTTATTTTTATTTTAAAAAATGGGTGTAAATAAAGAATAGGTACTTGGTCGTTTTTTGTTTTTTTTAGTTTATAGGATAATAATTTCCAATAAATCTTTTTAAAGATGTAAAACCCTTTGATAAAATAGCTTCGTTCTTTAATAATAACATTACTCATTTTTTATTTCTATTTTAATTATTTTATAATTAGATCAAATAAACATTGTGTATATGCGATTTATTAAAATTGAGCCATCATAATTGATGTGGTAAAATGTTAAAAATCAAAAACATATAGTTAGTCTTTAACTATCAAATTAAACATTACTTATAGTAAGTCTTTATTTAAAAAAATACCATCTGCTTGCAACAAATGTTGTGTCTTCGGGTGTGAAAATCCATTCTCAATGGCAATCAATTCAAAGTTCTTTTCATTAAGATATTTTATAATGTCAGGTAGTAGCATTTCATCCTTGTAAAGTGGTACAATAGCCATCTCAAGTTGCAGTATAATTATTTTTTGTAATGAATTTTTAGCACCATCTATTACATTCTTTTCATATCCTTGCGTATCTACTTTTAAAGTGATTCGATCATCATCTTTAAAATATTTCTCGAAGATATCATCAAGTCGCTTAATTTTAATTTTTTCGTTACTTACATATATAGAATTTGGTGAAGCATCTTTATGTGAATCTAATATTTCATTAATGGAACTGCTAAACGAATTACTTGAAATGTTTATTGTACTAACAACATTTTCATTACCCAAAGCATAGTTATTTTGAATCCATTTTTTATCATTCTTAGCATTTATACTTAACTGTTTGAAAGCAGAAGTCTGAGGTTCAAATGAAATTATTTCACCATCAAATCCAAATTTTCTAATGCTCATGGCAAATTGCCCAGAATTAGCACCTACATCAAAGATTTTGTTTATTTTATATTGTTTTAGAAAATGAAGTCTTCTTCTGAAATCTGCACCTGGGTAACGGTTTATTTGATACCCAATTTTTTCTAAATAAGTATTAATCAATTTTTTCATTTTTTATTTAAGTCCCTTTATAGATATTAATTGGCAATTAATACTAACTTTCATAAGTTTTTAATTTTTCACCATATAAAATGAACCAGGTTCACGCCCTTTTTGGCTCTTGTAAATCGGACATTTATCGGAAAATAACTTATAATATTTGTGCGAAAGGTAGTTAGTTGCACCAATAATCCTAAATTCTTTATTATTGGTTAAAAAAGCTTCAAGCAAATACTGTTCATTCCAAAAATTTTCACCGAACCATTCATCAAGATAATCTCTTGGGGTGAAAATATCGTGAATATGAATAATCACACCTTTATTCAGTAACGGTAATAATTCTAAATACTCAAATAAAACATCACCCTGTGGGCGAATAATATGTGAGGAATCAATAAATAAAATATCGTTTTTTTGCAATGTCATAAAAATTTCTAAACCAACATCTTCAACTCTTTTCCTAATTACTTTTACTCCTATTTCTTCAAGCCAATGTTGTTCATAAGGCTCAATACAAATATGTTAGCAGTGATAATCTCCAGATTCCAAAATATTTTTATTAGTTGCATTTCTAACCATTAGTGTTGAATTACCACTTCCAATTTCGATAATATTCTTTGGTTTAAACAATCGTATTATATTATATAAATATTCTGCATCACCAGATAAAAAAGCCCCAATATTATAACAATATTCTAAAACATTATTGGATTTATTAATGGGGAATTTTAATAATTCATCATTGTAACTAAACTTACTCAATATTTCTAATTGTTCAGCATCATTAAAATCAATACCAGGTAAAAACCGTACTTTTCTGAGTGAATATCGCAAGTGTTTTGGATTAAATAATGGTTCATAGTAATAGTCTATAATAGGTAGTAAACCAATATGTAAAAATATCTTTTTCGCAAGGGGGAAGTTCTTTAATTTATTTTTGCGTATATAACGGAATATAATTGCAAATATTAATGTAAATGGTGAAAGGAGAAGGTCAATTAAACGTTGAGTAATTAATCTAAACTTATGGCGGATTTTACTAACAATCAGAATGGCTTTATGACTTAAATATTTCTCAATAATTTTCTTAATAACATTTTGTTTCAATGAAGATACCTTTGGTTAAATGGTGATTCTTTAAAAACTACCTGAAGGAAGTCTGGTGAAAAATAATTCATATTTAATATAAAAAATATTAACAATAGCTCGCTAAATAGTTTCAGACAAGAATCATATATTTATATATAAACTCAATCAATCGAAATTTTTATTTTCTACTAACGTGTGACTAAAATCTGTAAAAAATAATTTGTTCTTAACAGAAAATACCAAAAAACTATTTTAACTCAAAACCTACAAAATTTTCAAAAATCATATCAAAAATGGAAATACTTGTAGAATTAAACCTATATTATGTATTAGGAAATGATAATTAAATTAAAATTTTTAGTATAAATGCTATGAAAAAAATAGTACTTAGCCCTTAAAAAATAATACTAAAGTTGGAAAATTATTATTATAGGCTATCTAAAGGCCAACAAACATCTATGATAATAGCGAAAAATAATCGACAAATGGGGTTGTGAATCCATAACTAAACAGTGGCTTAATTTATTATCAACTTTTTTTAAAAAATCACAATTCCAAATGACCCAATCTATTTAGTTTTGATTAAAAAACTTACATATTTCTTCAAAACGTCCTTAAAAATGAAATACAAACAGTTGAATATAAAACTAAAAAACATTATTGTAATTAATGTAATCAATCTTTTGGGTCCGGCTTTTTTTATAGGATTTTTTGCAAATTCCTTAATGTTTAAGACAGGCGCATTTTTTATCTGATCAATTCTTGAAATTTCAAGTTGCTTCGTAAGTTCAATATAAACCGCCTGAAGTATTTCAACACTGCGCATTAATCTACCTTGTTCTAACAGCAGGTTGGGTGATTGAGCAGTAACTCTGTTTTGTTCTCTAAAATTCTTTAATTTATTTTCGGCAATTATTAATGAATCTTTTACTTGGTATGTTCTTTTTTCAATGTAAAAACTCTGTTCAGTTGCATAGGATTTTATTTGAGTCCGTATGTAAAGATCCAAAGATTCTACAAGTTTATTAGCAACATCAGCCGATAATTGAGCTTCGGGCATTGTTGTTTTAATGTTTAATATTTTAGTCATTCGATCAACTTCAGTTGATATTCTATTTTTTGTCATAATTTCAAACAGTTTTAGAAATCGTTTCCTTTCTTGGAGCACAATGTTGTTATCACTATCATCAATCTCAAAATATTGTAACAAATTTACTGAGTCAGGAAATTTTTCAGTTTTATACTTATCATAAATAACCCTGTTTATAACTATTTCACTGAATAAAAGATTTTGATAAATTTCTGTAGGGGCTGCTTCACCAACCTTTACACCAGCCAGTTCAGCAAGCCCGCTAAGTTGACTTAGCATATTTGATTTGCTGCCGTATTCTGGTAATACTGTAACTGTACTTTCATAGTATGGTTTTGCAATAAAAATCAAATATAAAAGAGTAACTAAAAGAACTGAAAAATTAACAATAAGAAATTTTTTCTTATTAATAAGTAACAAGTTAATATATGGGTTTACTTTTTCTACAAAAGATTTAAACTTTTCCTCAAAGGAACGGTTATCTTCTGGTTCGTTTTCGCTACTTTGTAATATTGTATTTTCTGACATTCTTTATCTTAAATGAATTATAATTTTTTATAGTACTATATAATAATCTCTAACACTAATTAACTTGCTGTGCAAGAACAATAATTGTAAGAGCACTAGCTAAAATTGCAAAGACATCTCTTATTGTTGTACCCAAATCAAATGTATTGTTACTTGGTGGTGGTGGGATTTCTTTAGTAACAATAATTACAGATCCGTCATTTGTAGTCGGATTGCTTGAAAATAAGCCAAATCCAATTTTTTTTGTTTCGCCGTTTGCTTTTGTATATAAAATATAGTTAGAGCTATCCGTTGCGCCGCCAGCTTTATCTATATAATCCTTTACATTATTACCGGGTATATATTTATATAATCCAGGATTATTAACTTCGCCGGAAACAACAACTGTATTAGGAATCTTTGGAATAAATATTTCGTCCCCATTTTTTAATATAACATCTTGATCTTCATCTTCATCGTTAAATAACTTTTCCATATCAATTATTAATCTTTTGCCATCTCTTGTAAATGTTGAACCATATAGAAAAGACTCGCTGGTGGGACCACCCGATTTTCTAATCAATTCAAGTAAATTTTCAGATTTTCTTTCTAACACATAAGTGCCAGGGTAATTAACTTCACCCATTATTCTTACAACTCTTTGCTCATGATAATTTGGATTTTTCCTAACAACGATAATGTCTTTATGTTCTAAGTAAAAACTAGTTTTTATTGTGTCAGAATTAAATGAATTACTTTTTAAAAAGAAGAGAGGAAGTGGAACTGTATATGTCTCAGTCAATTGATCCCCACCGTACCCGCTTGGTCTAATTCTGCTAACATAAACTTCAGTTCTCAAAGATTGTTCATTAAAACCACCAGCTTGCAAAATAAGATCCATAACATTCATATTTGAATTTAAAGCAAATTTACCAGGATTTCTTACTTCCCCCTGAATAGTAACAAATTTATCGAGAACCTTGTCAACTTCGGCGCTATAAATGTATATTTTGTCACCGGGTTCAAGATATATATTAAGAGTCTGATCCCAGAGAAGCTTTTGCAGATCAAAAGGAATAATTCTTGTTGTTAAACCATCAGGGTTTACACGAATAAGATCACCTCTTGCCGTAAATGCTCTTCCTCTGAAGAATGGGTCTTGAAGTCCGCCGGCTCTAAAAACCATATCAAATAAAGTTAAACTGTCTGCATAAGGAAGAGTAACATTTTGTTTTACATATCCAGATATTGAAACATTTTTTTTGTCAATAAGTTCATAGATAGAATAAATCTTTACTTTATCACGTGGTTCAAGTTGAATATTTTGAATTGGATCACCTTCAAGTGCTTTTGCTAAATCAACAGATATAAACTCAAAACTTTCGTCAGGTCTTGTTCTTATAATATCAACTTTTCCGTAGTATGTTTCCGGTAATGCACCTTCCGCCTTTTTAATCAACTGACTTAGCGTTTTTACAGTATTATAGTCATAAGTGCCTGGTCTATAAACCGAGCCCTCTATTTCGATGAAGTTTTCTATTTTATCTAAAATAGGGAACACAACTATTACATCTTTATCATATAATTGTATATCAGAGTTTTTTCTAATAACAGATGACAAATCAACATCAATAAATTCTCTATCAAGTTTGTTATTTATTCTTTTTTCAAAAGGAGTAATTCTATTTATCTGTAATCTTCCTGCATAAGCTTTTGCATTCAGACCACCTGCAAATTCAATTACTTTTTGTAAATTTTCACCATCTTTTAATTCATAAATCGCAGGTCTAAAAATCTCTCCACTAATAGATACAGATTTTTTTCTTGGCGGAATAAAAATCATATCATTGTTCTGTAATCTCACATCACCAATTAGCTGCCCTTTTAAAATATAATCATAGATGTCAACTGTAGTAAGAACTTTGTTGTTACGAATTACTCTTACATCACGCAAGCTACCAGATGTTAAAGGTCCGCCAACAGAATATAAAGCATTAAATACTGTTGCAAAACTACTGATATTATAACCACCAGGCTGTGCAACCTCGCCTGTAACAAAAATTTTAATAGGTTTTAACTTTGATAAAGATATATCTAAAAATATAGTTGGTGGATCACTGGCAAGCCCTTCATAAAATTTTGATAAATAAGCAGTTAATTTTTTTTGCAATGCTTCATAAGTAGTGCCCGATACGAAAAACTGTCCGGCAGTTGGAATAAAAATATTACCTTGCTGATCTACAATTAACTCGTATTGTAATTCCGCAGCGCCCCATACTGATAATCGCAATTTATCTCCAGGTCCAATAATATATCCAGGATCAATTGCTCCAATTTCAGATGGTTCAAATGATGATGGTATATTTTTGAAAAGGTTGTAACCGAAATATTCTAATCCGCCTTCTGAAGCAGCAGGAGGAGTATCAACTTTGATTTCACCTTCAGTAATATCTGATTTTGATAAAGGTGTTATAATAACATTAGTTACATTATCTGGATTTTCAGCAGGTGTATTATTTATATTAGTGGTTACGGGAGCAACTGGCATAGTAGCATCTCCACTAATATAAGTACTTAAAAATGAGTCGTAGTCCATTCCATATTGCTTTGCAAGCCTTCTGGCATCATCTTCGGTCATATTCTTCTTTTTTAATGCATCCAATACATCTGTTTTGTTGGATATTCCTTCTTGATCAAGCCTTTGTTTAATTTGCTGTTCCGTTTGAGAGAAAGATAATTCAAATATGCCGAGTGTAAGAAAGAATGTAATAAAAACTATTAAATATCGCATGTATAACTCTTTATAGTAATAAAAAAAACTTTTAGAATAGGGTTATGACTTTTTATTGAAACTTTTTGAAATATAATAATTAATTTCTACATGTAAGATAACATTCTTAATTAACAAAATAAATTTTTGCAAATATGTAAAAACTATTTTGAAAAGAACATCTTTAAGGAAATAAAAAATAATGATAATGCAAAAATCTTTTGAAGTACATTTTCAGGTAAACTTACAGCAAACTTGGCACCAAGCCAGCCGCCAAAAATAAATCCTATACAAATTAGTCCTGCAATTTTTATATCAACAAAACCATTCTGGTAGTAAGTATAAGCTGCTAAAATGCCGATGGGCGGAACCATTAAAGCTAAAGTAGTGCCCTGTGCCTGTTGTTGAGATAAACCAAAGAAAAAAACTAAAACGGGTATTAAGATAACACCGCCTCCTAATCCAACAACGCCGCTAAAAGCGCCGGTTAATAATCCAAGTAAAACAAAAAGAACTTCCTTTGGCATATATAATCCTCTTTGAACTAATTATTGATATTTATTTTATTACGGTAATTTCTCCAAAAATAAAGTGGTAAACCAAGTAAAATCAAAATTGCACCCATTGCTGCATTTTCTAAATCTGAAATTAATGTATTTACAAGAAATAAAAACGAAAATAAAACAAAAATTATCGGAGTATATGGATACCCCCAAACTTTGTAGGGTCTCGGAACATCTGGCATTTTTTTTCTTAACACGATAACACCCAAAGCACCAAGCATATAAAACAACCAGGCTGCAAAAATAACATAATCGGTTATTGTATCGAAAGTACCGGACATTACCAATAAACACGACCAGAGCCCTTGAGCAACTAAAGACGAATGAGGTGTTCCAAATTTTGGATGAATCTCAGCCAATTTTTTAAAGAACATATTGCTTCGCGACATTGCAAAGCATACACGCGCAGTGGAAAGAATGCTGCCGTTTAGAGCTCCGAATGTTGAAATTATTACTGCTATTGAAACTAATGAGGCACCAATTGGACCAAAAATGATTTCTGCAGCAGTTGCTGCTACAAGTGGAGAATTAGCCATTTTATCAACAGGCAAAACATATAGATATGCAGCATTGATCAGCAAATAAACAAAAATTACTATTAAAGTACCAATTAGTAAACCAAGCGGAACATTGCGTTGTGGTTGTTTAATCTCTCCAGCAACAAAAGTTACATTATTCCATCCATCATAAGCCCAAAATGCTCCGGCTAATGCCAAACCAAGTAACGAAATAAGATTTGAAGATGTTGCTTCCGGAATTAATAAACCAGATGAAAGATTAGAAAAACTTCCTGTTCCACCAGTAAATAAGAAAATCGAAAGGAAAATAATAGTTGCAATTTTAATCGCTGTTATAATTGATTGTACAACTCCGCCAAAGACAACACCAACATAATTTATTCCAGTTAAAAACAGAATACAAATAATTGCAAGTGCTTTAGAGCCAAACTCAATAAAAGGGAAAATATTTCCAACAACAGGGATATAAAAAGAAAAATTTTGCATAGAAAGAGGAAGTTCAGGGAATTTAATAAAGTAACTCAAATATTCTCCAAATACATAAGCAATTGCTGCCTGGCTTCCGGTTTGAATTACTGCAAAAATTGACCAACCATAGAGATATGAAATAAAATTTCCATACATTTTTTGAAAGTAAACATATTGACCGCCTGTTGCGTCAATCATGCCAGATACTTCTGCATTACACAATGCACCAATAAATGTTACTATTCCTGCTACTAACCACACTATTAATAATAGTTCCGGAGACATTAATTGACCTGCCATAGTAGCCGGTTTTCTAAAAATTCCGGAGCCAATCATAGAACCGGCTGTTATCATAATTGCGGCGGTTAAAGTTAAACCGCGTACAAGTTCAGTTTTTGGTTTGTTCATTTCTTAATTTTTGAATGTGATTTAGTATTTTGCTTGAGATTTTTTTATAAATCATTTATTTAGTTAGGAACTTAACTAAGTTTATTAAAATGAGCAAAGGATTCAAAATATTTTTTAAGATTTGTTTTATAAAAGGAAATCCGATTTTTTAAACAGCATATTTTGATTTCTCAATTTTAACACAATTTAATCAATTCTAAAATACTGATTAAGATTTTTATGAATACATTACTCGAACAGCTTATTCTTTGTATAGAAAAAGGAAGGATAAATTCCAGTTCAAACCATCCTGTTGAAATGGTGGGAATGGATGGGGCAATTGAGCTGGCACAAAAAGCAATCAATAGTGGTATAAGTGCAAATCAATTATTAAATGATGCTTTAATGATCGGAATGAAAAATATCGGTGTAAAATTCAAAGAAAATAGAGTTTTTCTTCCTGAGGTGCTTATTTCGGCAAAAGCAATGAAAAGTTGTATGGAAATTCTTCAGCCATATTTTGTTTCTGGCGAAATCCAGCACAAAGGCAAGGTTTTACTTGGAACAGTTTCCGGAGATTTACATGATATTGGCAAGAATATTGTAAAAATGATTCTTGAAGGCGGCGGCTGGGAAGTACTTGATCTTGGTGTAAATGTAACTCCCGTAAAATTTGTTGAAGCTGTAAATCAACATTCAGTTAAAATTGTGGGATTAAGCGCGCTTCTTACAACTACAATGCAAAATATGGGCTCCATAGTTAAAAGTTTGAAAGAAGAGTGCAAAGATATTTGCATTATTATTGGAGGAGCGCCGGTTACTAAAACATTTGCTGATTCAATTTTTGCAGATGAATATTTTTCCGATCCGCAAGGGATGTTAGATTTTATTAATAAAAAATTTGCATCTGTATTATGAATAAATTTTTTATTAATGAAATATTAATCGAAGAATTTGAACTTGATTATGATGAATTTTATTTAGATAAGTATCAAATTCTAAAATCGGTTGGTTATAAAAAAGATGATATACCAGATTTGATCCAGCAAGTTTTTGATGAAGTACTTATTGATTTATCTAAAAAAGTAAACATAAAAGGTGGATTTAAAATATTTCCCTCAAATCAAATCTCTATCGGAAAGGAACATATAATTATTTCCGGTATAACATTTAACTGTGGAGAAATAATTAAAAGTTGTTTGACAGATTCCGAAAGTGTTGTTTTACTTATTTGCACAATTGGAAATCAAGTTGAAAAATGGACTAAATCATTATTAGAAAAAAACGAACCGCTTGCTGGATATTTTTCTGATTTAATCGCTTCGGAGTTGGTTGAGATGGCTGCAGATAAATTAGAACTTAAACTTGAACAAATGCTTAAACTTTATAAAATAAAAACCACTACTCGCTTTAGCCCGGGTTATTGCGGCTGGGATGTTGGTGAGCAGCAAAAATTATTTTCAATTTTGCCAAAAGGGTTTTGTGGTGTTACTTTAAATAATGAATCAATGATGTTTCCTGTTAAATCTATTAGTGCAATTATTGGAATTGGCAGCAATGTCAGTAAGAAAAAATATAACTGTTCAAAATGTGTTTTAGAATCTTGTTTAAAAAAGGATAGATATGAAAAATATTTCTAACTTTCTTAGTAACGGTAAACTCCTTGTTTCAGATGGTGCTTGGGGAACATATCTTTTTAAAAAAGGATTAACCGCTGGCAGCTGCCCCGAAGAATGGAATTTAACCAATCGAAATTTTGTAATAGAAATCGCCGACAGCTATGCTAAAGCTGGTGCTGATATTATTTCTACAAATAGTTTTGGAGCAAATATATTTAAATTAACTCAATATGGTTTGGCAGATAAACTCTATGAAATCTGTAAAACATCTGTTGAATTATCCAAAAAGGTTGCTTATAATAAAATTATTATGGCTTCACTTGGACCCACAGGAAAGTTTTTAATTTTAGGTGATGTAACTCTGAAAGACCTTTACAATTCGTTTATGCAGCAGGCGATAGCTTTTGAAGAAGGCGGTGCTGATGCTGTTTGCATCGAAACTTTTTACGATTTGGATGAAGCTGAGCAAGCTGTAAATGCTGTTAAAGAAAATACGCAGCTTGAAGTTATTTGTACTTTTACTTTTATAAAAGCGTCAGAAAATAATTATAAAACACTAATGGGTATTTCTCCCGAACAAATGACGGAGTCATTGTTAAAAAAAGGAGTAGATATTGTTGGAGCAAATTGCGGTTCCGGCTTTTCGGATATGGTTGAGATTGTAAAAAAGATAAGATCAGTTTCTAAAGATGTTCCAATTATGGTTCAGGCTAATGCAGGAATACCAATTCTTATAAACGGAAACTTTGTGTATTCCGAAACTCCTGAAAAAATCAAAGAAATTATTCCAAGGATTATTGATGCTGGGGCAAATATAGTTGGAGGGTGTTGCGGTACTACACCTGATCATATCAGGGTAATCTCAGAAATTATTAATAGACATAATCAAATGAAATTCAGCAAAAAAAAATATTTATAATCACATTGCAGCATTGAATTCTTTAACTGTCTGAATCATTATTTTATAATTTTCCAGTTTTACGTATTCAGGAATTGAGTTTCCGCTGCCCATACAGAATGAACATTTGGGAAACAATTTTTCAATATTGAGCAAAACATTTTTCTTAATATCATCAACACTGCCTCGGGCTAATAAATCAACATCAATATTTCCAATAAGACAAAGCTTATCGCCATACTTGTTTTTAACGTCTGTAATATCCATTGCTTTTGGTTCAATTGGATGAATTGCATCAACACCTGCATTTATAATTTTGTTCATAACATCGTAAAGAATTCCATCGCTGTGATAGATCAATGGTTTATTATATCGTTTAGCAAGCAGTCCTATTTTTTGTAACCAAGGGAAAAAATATTTATCCAAAACATCCGGAGAAACAAGTAAGCCGTTTGTGTAGGCAATATCATCACTATACCATAGTACATCAACAGCATCCGATTGAGCAAAATATTCAAACATACTTAATACAAGTTGACCGATATGATTATTTAATATTTTTATTAAATCTTCGTTCTCAAAAAGCGCCATCGAAAAAGATTCAAATCCCATCATTTCCCAAGTCATTGTAAAAATATCGCCATATTGTCCAACAATTCCCATTCCATCTGGTAATAAAGATTTGACTTCTGTAAATTTTGAATAGTCAAAATCTTTGGCATTAGGGAATATGTACTTTTCAAAATCACTAATATTCGTTATTAATCCATTGTTTTCGGAAGCCCATTTTCTAAAAACAGTTCCATCATCATTGTATGAAACATTATCGCTCAAACCGATTTTTAACGGATTAAAATCTGCAACTGGTTGAAGTTTTATATAGTCATAACCAGCTTTATACCAGAATTCTATTTCATCATTTAGATTTAATATTTTTTTTGAGAGAAATTTTTCTTTAATGATTGGATGAACTCCAAGCTCTGCTAAAGGAATATAATTTATTTTCTCTCGTTTAAGAGTTCTTATAAAATATTCAATATTAGGTTGCAACATTTTTTGTGTCTTTGATAATAATGTGTAACAAATTTAACGAATCTCTTTTAAAGTTGTTCTAAGGGATTATTTTAGTTCATTTCTGTTCACACTTTTGGTTTCTCTATCATACAAAGACGCCATTTATCAATAATCAATTCCCAACTGCTGATTTATAATGTAATGTTGCTACGGAAATTAATTAAAACATTTATCAGGAGGTTCAAATGAAAACTCGTATAATTTTTTCAGTAATTCTAATCGTAGCAATTTCAGTAACATCTTTCGGGTTTGGCATACCCGCACCGGCAGCAAATAAAAATTTTAATCGCGATTTGATAGTCAAAAATCTTATTAACGGGATAAACTCCGGAAATGAAGGATTGAGATTAAGTTCAGCATATTTTTTAGGCGAAATGGAAGCCGATGAAGCTGTGATTCCATTGTTAAAAATATTAAAAAGTGATCCCAATGAAGATGCCCGAATTCTTGCAGCACTGTCGCTTTATAAAATTGATGATTCAAGAGGATTATTTGCAATTAAGCAAGCTATAACTTTTGATGATAGCGAAGTTGTAAGAAGAACATGCTCTTTGTTTTACAGGGCATATTTAGAAAAAAGCATAAAATGATTTTCTCTCCTTAATAGTTCAATGTTCTCTGGTTGGTTGGTAAACCCGATCGAAAGATCGGGTTTTATTTTTAATTCTTTTATTTGATTAAATTTTCTTTAAAAAATTTTATTGTTAAATCTTTTGCTGCCTTGGTTGCTTCTTTATCAAATTTTGAATTACTTGGATTTGCAAAAGCATGATCTGCATTAAAAGACTTTATTATTACAACTTTTCCAGCGGCTTTCAAATTTTTTTCAAGATTACCATAAACTTCTGGCGTTATCCAGCTATCTTTTTCTGCAAAAATACCCAGCACAGGTGAATTTAGTTCTTTAAAAGTACCAGGTGAGTTATCAATAATTCCATAATACATTACACAGGCTTTGCCTTTCTTGCCCAGCAAAATACTTGCCTGTAAAGACCATCCGCCGCCGAAGCACCAGCCAAGTGTTCCGATACTTGCATCTTTACCTGTAAATTCTATTGCTCCATAAATTATATCACGGGCTCTTTTATTATCAACCGACTGCATAAACTTTGCGGCATCTTCTCTATTTTCCGCAACTTTACCATCATAAAGATCAATAGCCAGAATATTTATTTCGCCTAGTTTTAGTTGTAACTCATCGCTTTCTTTTTTGATGTAATCGTTCAATCCCCACCATTCGTGGAAAACAAAAATAAATTTATTAGATGGTTTTGGTGATTTTACGAAATAAGCATTGCCGTTTTTTCCATCACTTGTTTTAAAATTAATCATTGATCCCAGAGCATCTTTTAAAACAAATTTTTCAGGTATCTGATGAATGTCCCTAAAATCTTTTTCATCGGAAAACTTTACAAAGGAAATTTGTTCTTCTGCTGTACAGCATGCTTTATCCTGCGCAAGTGTTGTTAATAATATACCGCAAAAAAATATTATGATTGATATTTTTAGTTTCATTTTGATCCTCCAGATTGTTTTATGTTATTTATTATAAAATCCATCAATCATATACTAAGTTAGATTAAGTTTATTATTGAAAATTACGATGAGATAAATTAGCTTTACTTCAAGCTAATAAAAACATTTGAAAGTTAAATGGTAAAAAAAATATTTATTCTATTGATGCTCTTTCTTGTTATTCTATCCTGCGCAAGTAAAGAAGAAAAATTGCAAGCTTATAAAGATTATGTTGCTAAAATTTCTTCAGGTTTAATGTATGAGGAAGGCATAAACAATATAAAAGTAATCGGGGAGCGAAGATCAATATTTCGCTCGTATTTTGCTGATGAGCAGTTAGTATTTATAAATGAGAATATGAGTATTGGCAGAAGAGGCGAATCAGCTAATCATTATTACTTTAAAGATAATGAGCTTATTCATTTTGAGGAAAAAAGCATTCTGTTTAAAGATGATTCTTTATCTATTGATAGAAAAACCATTGTTAATTCATTATTCTTTATTGATGGAAATGATACACTTGAAACTAACAGAATAATTGGCGGTGAACAACAGGCATTATCATTTGAAGAAATCAATCGCATTATTAAACATGCACAAATACTTAAAGAAATCTCATTAAAGAACAGACCCAAAAAGTAGTTTTATAAATTAGCTTTACTATATTATTTATTAAGTATTATAAAGTTTGAACGTCGAGTATTATTATCAATTTGATTACTAAACATTTTTTTATTAGGAGAATAATTTGATAGCTGATAGAATTAAAGAGATTGGTGCTTCGCCAACAATGATGGTTGCGGCTGAAGCCAAGAAATTAAAATCGGAAGGTGTTGATGTTATTGATCTAAGCATGGGAGAACCGGATTTCCATACGCCTGATAATATTAAAGATGCCGGAATTACAGCAATTGAAGAAAATAAAACCAGATATACTTTAAATCAGGGGACTAATGAATTAAGAATTGCAATAGCTGCAAAACTTAAACGCGATAATCATCTTGATTATAACATAAATGAAATAATAGTTTCAAGCGGTGCAAAGCAAAGTGTGTTTAATAGTATTCTTGCAACTGTTAATCCCGGGGATGAAGTAATAGTTCCTGCACCTTACTGGGTTTCTTACCCTGCCATGGTTGCGCTTGCGGGCGGAAAAGTTGTTGTTATAGATACAGATGAATCAACAGGATTTAAAATTACACCTTCACTTTTAAAAGCAGCTATTACAAACAAAACAAAAATGTTGATACTCTGCAATCCTTCAAATCCAACTGGTTCAGCTTATTCGCAAAATGAATTGGAAGGACTTGGAGAGATAGTAAGCCAAAGTAATTTTTATGTTCTTGCTGATGAGATTTACGAAAAAATGGTTTATGACGATTTTAAGTTTGTAAGTTTTGCAGCACTCGGTAAAGAAATAAAGAAAAAAACAATTCTGGTTAATGGCATTTCAAAGGCTTATGCAATGACGGGTTGGAGAATTGGTTATACTGCTGCACCGGAAAATGTAGTTGGTGCAATTAATAAAATCCAGAGTCACACAACCTCACACGCTTCAACAATATCTCAGCATGCTGCAATAGAAGCAGTAGCCGGTCCGCAGTATGTAATTAATGAAATGCTTGATGAATTTAAAAAAAGGCGCGAATACTTTTATAATGAATTAGTATCAATTAAAGGAATTACTTGCTATAAACCGGAAGGAGCATTTTATCTTTTTCCCAACATATCGCATTATCTTCACACAAAATCGAATGTATTGAAAATTGAAAACTCTTTTGATTTTGCAATGCACTTGTTATACGAAGCTCATCTTGCAACAGTACCGGGCAGCGCTTTTGGAATAGAAGGATATTTACGGATGTCTTACTCAACCTCAATGGTTCATCTGCACGAAGCAATTTACAGGTTGAAAAAAATATTAAGTAAAACTTAAAATTTATTTACTCAGATAAAGCAAAAGAGATTTCTGAACTTTGTCAGCAGGAAATTCTTTATTAGTCCAAAGCGAAAAAGATTTTCCAGCTTGCTGAACAAGCATGTCCAAACCGTTAATTATTGTTGCACCATTTAATTCGGCAAGTTCTAAAAATTTTGTTTTTATGGGATTGTAAACCAGATCAAATGCCACCTGATCTTTTACAAAAGCATTGGAAGCGCTTATAATACTATCATCAGCATTTGGAAACATTCCAACTGAAGTTGCATTAACTAATAAAGCAGAATTGTTTAAGATTTCTAAAATATCAGGCTGCACCAATTCAATTGCTTTTATGAAATCAAACTTCATTTTTTGTTTGAAATATCTTTTTAAGTTTTCTGCAAACTGCTCGGTTCTGTTAACAAGAATAATATTTTTTGGTTTGAAGTATCTTATTAAAGTGTAAATAACAGCACGTGCAGAACCGCCGGCTCCAAATATGCAAACCTGATTCCCATCTATATTTGATTTGTATGGATTAAGAGATTCAAGAATACCATTTACATCTGTATTGTATCCCGTCAGTTTTCCAAGTTCATTTACAACAGTATTTACTGCTCCGATTATTGATGCTTCTTCAGAAAGTTTATTAAGATATTCTATCACTTTTACTTTATGCGGAACAGTTACATTAAATCCCCTCATACCTAAAGCAACGCTGCCTTTTACTGCATTTCTTAGATTAGTTGAATGAACTTCAAATGGCAAATAAATTATTCCTGTATTTGTTAGCTCCGCCGCAACATTATGAATGAAAGGCGAGTGGCTTTGTTTTATCGGATATCCAAATAATCCGATTAATTCTTTATTTGTGTAGAATGAATTTTGCATAAAATATTTTTAAACGATTATGTTATTAAACTTCGCCCAGTAATTTTTTATAAAGTTTGGAAGATTTTATTTCGGGATGTTCTTTTTCAAACTCCGATTTTATTTCAGGGTCAATTATAAACGCAATTTTAAGACAATCAATTGCCTCCTGTGTGCGACTTAAAACAAAGTTTACTTTTGCTTTGTAGTACAATGAATCGCCATCTTTTGGCTTTATTCTCAGACATTCGTTAAAAGAGTTCAATGATTCCAGCCATTCACCGATTTCAAAATAAGTTTCGCCTAAATTAAACCATACTTCGTGGTTATCGGGTTGTAATCTGGCGGCTTCTTTATAACTGAAAACACTTTCATTAATCTGACCAAGAGAATATTCAAGATCGGCTTTTGCCTGCCATGCGTCTGCGCTATCCTGATACAGTGAAATTGCTTTATTAAAATCTTTTAATGCCAATTGAAATTTGCCCAATGCATCGTAACAAAAACCGCGCGAAAGATAAGCATCAAAATACTGATCATTAAGTTTAATTGATTCAGAATAATACTTTACTGCATTTGTAACATCTTCAAGTTCTTCATAAATACTTGCGATGTTGTAAAGCGCAGTTTCATCGTCTTTATCAATTTCACTTGCCCGCTTAAAACACAAAATTGCATCATTCAATTTTCCGGTATCTGCAAGCGCATTACCTTTGTTATACCAGGCATTTGAGAAATCTTCATTGATAGAGAGCGCCAAATCATAGCTGTTTATGCCTTCTTCAACTCTGTTAAGTTTTATTAAAACAATGCCTCTGTTATAATATCCATTTGGATTGTAAGGTTCTAACTCAAGAAATTTATCGTAAGATTGTAGCGCTTTATCAAGTTGCGCCAAATTCTCGTAGCAAAATCCAAGCTCGTAATAAACTTCAGAGTAATTAGCATCTCTACTAATTAAAAGTTCAAAATAAGTTACTGCTTTATCTAACTTTGCCCTGCGCTGATAGAGTAAACCTAAACTAAAGAGCGCATCATCATTTTCAGGTTCTAACTCCAAAACTTTTTCAAGTGATTCTTGAGCTTGATCAAATAATTGTAAATTTTCTTCTGTTGCGGATTTATCCATTAATGCTTCTGGATCATTTGGATTTAGCGATAAGGATTGTTCAAATGCTAATAGCGATTCGGGGAATCTGAATAAGCCGTTAAGTACAATACCTTTTCTTAACCAGTATTCTGAGTTGTATGGAAAAATATTTACCAATCTATCAAGTAAAAATAAGGCATCTTCGTATCGGTCAACATCCATGCACAATTGAACAAGTTCTTCAATTCTATCAACTGAATCGTAAACGTAACCGCTTTCTAAAATTGCTTTACAAGCCTTAAGTTCCTCATCAATACTTTCTGACGGGATATCAAAATTTTCTTCTTCGGAAAATTCAGAATCGAAAAAGGACATCAAGTTCTCCTAACTGTAATTTGTTTTGACAAAAATCTATAACTAAAAAAATAGAAAAACAAGCAGGCAAAAATTGTTAGTTAATTTAAAAATTTGTATTAGAAAAAAAGGTACGGACAGTTTGATTTACCAAATTGCTCATACTTTATTGGAATTTAACCAAAGGCTTATTAAACCTGTGCTTAAATTTTGATCAATTTATTTTTAAAACGGCTGTTACTTTAAGTGCAGCATCCTGCAGACTTTTAGCAACATCAAAATTTAAACCCGAATGTTTAAGTAGTTCTGCTGCTTCTTTGGCGTTTGTGCCTTCAAGCCTAACAACAATAGGAACTTTAACTTCCATTTCTTTAGCTGCATCAATAACGCCCTGTGCAACGCGGTCGCATCTTACAATTCCGCCGAATATATTTATCAAAATTGCTTTAACATTCGGATCGGATAAAATAATTTTAAATCCGTTTGCAACAGTTTCTTTATTTGCTCCGCCGCCAACATCAAGGAAGTTTGCAGGTTCGCCGCCTGCAAGTTTTATGATGTCCATTGTGCCCATTGCAAGTCCGGCGCCATTAACCATGCAGCCAACATTTCCATCCAACTTTATATAATTAAGATTAAATTTTGATGCTTCAATTTCAAGTGGGTCTTCTTCATCAACATCTCTATAAGCTAAAATATCCGGATGTCGGTAAAGCGCATTATCATCAAAATTCATTTTTGCATCAAGCGCAACAACACGATCATCATTTGTTATAACTAATGGATTTATTTCAAGCATTGATGCATCGGTTTCTTCATAAGCCTTATAAAGCGTTTTGATAAATGGAATAAAACTCTTAAAAGCGTTGCCTTCAAGACCGAGAGCGAAAGCTAATTTGCGAGCCTGAAAAGACTGTAAACCAATTGCAGGATCAATCCATTCTTTTACGATTTTTTCGGGAGTTTCTTCAGCTACTTTTTCAATTTCAACCCCGCCTTCGGTGGAAACCATAATTACGTTTTGAGAAACAGAACGATCTAAAAGAATTCCGAGATATAGTTCTTTCTTATAATCCAAACCTTCGGTAATAAAAATAGTTTTTACAACTTTGCCTTCGGAGCCGGATTGATGAGTTACCAAAATGTTGCCAAGAATTTTTTCAGCATATTCAGCAGCTTTTTCAACTGATGTTGTAAATTTAACGCCGCCATCGAGCACTAAGTTTTCTCTGTTTCGTACATCATAAACTTTTCCTTTTCCTCTGCCGCCTGCGTGTATTTGGGATTTTACTACAAATTGGTTTATGCCGCGCGCTTGAAGTTTTGCAATCGCATCATCAAACTGCAGCATACTTTTAATTGCAATTCCATCCTGAACTTGAACGCCAAATTTTTTAAGTGTTTCTTTTGCTTGATACTCGTGAATTTTCATTTATTATCCTTGAGTTATTTTTATAAACTTTTGTTGTTAAGAAAAATATTCATCCTTCGACTTTGCTCAGGATGACTAATAATTTATTTAAATATTTTTTCACTCATCAATTTTGCCTGCAAGAACAGAAGTAAATAATCTCTGCCGCCTGCTTTTGAATCTGTGCCGGACATATTGAATCCACCAAATGGATGACCTCCAACTAATGCGCCTGTACATTTTCTGTTAAAATACAAATTGCCAATTAACAATTCTTTTTTAGCGCGTTCAAGTTTTTTTCTGTTCTTTGAATAAACTGCGCCTGTCAGTCCGTAAATAGTATTGTTAGCTATCTTCAGGCTTTCATCAAAATTTTCCGATTTAATTATTGCGAGTACAGGTCCAAAAATTTCTTCTTGCGATAATCTTGCCATCGGATTAATATCATAAAAAACGGTTGGCTGAATATAATAACCATTTCCATCAGCTTTAGCGCCGCCTGTAAGAAGTTTACCTTCTTGCTTTCCAATTTCGATGTAACTTAAAATAGTTTTTTCTGCACTGCTGCTAACAACTGGTCCGGCAGAGTAATTATCTTCAGCAGCACCAACTTTTAATTTTTCTGTTTCTTCTTTTACTTTTTGAACAAACTTTTCATAGACTGATTTATCCACAATTGCTCTTGAGCAGGCAGAACATTTTTGTCCCTGAAATCCAAAAGCTGCTGCAACAACTCCTTTCGCTGCTTCATCAATATTTGTTTCTTTATCAACAATGATCGAATCTTTTCCACCCATTTCAGCAATAACACGTTTTAGCCAGATTTGTCCGGGTTGTACTTTTGCAGCCAACTCATTTATATGAATTCCAACTTCCATTGAACCTGTAAAAGAAATAAATCTTGTTTTGGGATGTGCAACAAGTGTGTCACCAACTTCTGCTCCGGAACCGGGTAAAAAGTTTAATACGCCCGCAGGTAAGCCGGCTGCTTCCATAATTTCGTAAAAAACTCTGCCCATCATCGGCGTATCGCTTGATGGTTTTAACACAACAGTATTCCCTGCAACAATTGATGCGGAAGTCATACCGACTAAAATTGCAAAAGGAAAATTCCAGGGTGGAACTGCAACACCAACGCCAAGCGGAATATAAACCAATTCATTCTTTTCACCTTTTACGGGAGTAATTGGTTGTTTGCCGCCATAGCGCAGCATTTCTCTGCCATAAAATTCAAGGAAGTCAATTGCTTCGGCAGTATCAGCATCTGCTTCAGTAAAATTCTTTCCTGCTTCAAGAATCATCCAAGCATTTATTTCAAATCGGCGTTTACGTGCAATTGCGGCAGCTTTAAATAAATATCCTGCTCGCTTTTCTGCTGGTACATATTTCCACTCGTTAAATTTTGTATAAGCTGTTTCGATTGCAAGTTTGGCGAGTTCTATTGTTCCTTTATTAAACTGAGCAATTATCTCATCTTTATTGGAAGGATTGTATGAAACTATTTTTTTATCGGTCTTATAACTTTTACCACCGATGATAATTTCATAAGTTTTACCAAGCTGTTTTCTTACTAACGCAAGCGCTTTTCTTTGTTTCTGGATGTTGGCTGGTTTTGTAAAATCATTGATTGGTTCATTTTTGAACGGACTAACTTTCATAAAATCTCCTTTTAAAAATCTAAAATTTATTGCCGAAAAATTAACTCAATTGAGATTGATTAGCAATTAATGTTTTATTCAATTGCAATTTTTTGTATGAGAAATGAAACGTTGAAGAAAAAGCATTTCTTAGTCTCAATTTTTCTTTTGCATTTAAAATATTTGATGTTATCTTATCATTAAATCTTTCTTACAGATAAACTATTTTACTTATCAAGCGGTAAAATATAACTTTAACATAAATCAGAAAGGAAACAAATGAGCACTCATAATTATTTAACAACTGTTCCTCGTCTTTATCAGCATCTTACCGAAGAGTACAGCAAGGAAACAAATAATTTTGTAATTAAACATAAAGTTGAGGGGAAATTTGTTGGGATTAGTTATGATCAATTAAAAGATGAAACTGATTCATTTGCTTTCGGGCTTGCTTCACTTGGTGTTATTAAAGATGATAAAATTGCTATTATTGCGGAAAATAGACCTGAATGGGTTTACAGTGATTTTGCAATTCTTGGGCTTGCCGCTATTGATGTGCCGCTTTATCCTTCGCTTACTTCCGACTCTGTTGAGTTTATCCTAAATAACTGCGAGGCAAAAGGAATTATTGTTTCAACAAAATTTCAGCTTAACAAAGTGATGAAAATTAGAGACAAATGTAAATTTCTAAAGTTTATAATTTTATTGAATGAAAAAGATTATGATTCAAATATCAAAGAGCTTTACACTTTTAGTAAAGTGCAGGAATTAGGCGGCAGCTTTAAAAAATCGCATCCGTCTTTGTTAAAAGATAATCTTGCAAATATTAATCCTGACGATGTTTGTACAATCATATACACTTCCGGAACTACCGGCGAACCGAAAGGCGTTGTGCTTACTCATAAAAATATACTTTCCAATGTGCAGGCAGCGCTTGATTGTTTTCCAATTACAAAGGATGATATTTTCCTTTCATTCCTTCCGCTTTGCCACATCTTTGAAAGAATGGCTGGATATTATACAGCTTTTGCAGCTAAATGCGTTGTTCATTATGCAGAAAGTATAGAAACAGTTGCGCAAAATCTTGTTGAAGTAAAACCGACTATTATGACAACTGTGCCGCGATTGTTTGAAAGAATTCATTCAAAAATTATTAAGAATGTTGATGCACAACCCGAGAAAAAACAAAAAATATTTTACTGGGCAATGGAAATCGGTTCGCAATATCAAAAAGCAAAAAGAACCGGCAGAGTTCCGATCACTTTATCTATAAAACATAAAGTTGCAGATAAACTTGTGTTTAAAAAATTGCAGGAAAAAACAGGCGGCAACCTTAGATTTTTTATTTCCGGTGGAGCCGCGCTTCCAAGAGATTTGGGTGAGTTTTTTGAAGCGATAGGAATTGTTATTGTTGAAGGTTACAGGCTTACAGAATCATCACCTGTTATTGCAGCAAATAGAGTAGAGCATTACAAATTTGGTACTGTTGGTAAACCTTTTCCAGGTGTGGAAATTAAGATTGCATCGGATGGAGAAATTCTTGCAAAAGGTACTAACATTATGCAATCTTACTACAAGAATAAAAAAGAAACAGAATCAACAATTAAAGACGGCTGGCTGCATACAGGCGATATCGGTGTTTTTGATGCTGACGGATTTTTAATGATAACCGACAGGAAAAAACATCTTTTTAAAACTTCTGCAGGCAAATATATTGCGCCAACTCCCATTGAAAGTATGTTTCTTGCAAGCAAATACATTGATCAGTTTATGTTGATTGGCGATAGAAGAATGTTTTTAACAGCGCTAATTGTTCCTGATTTTGAAGCGGTTAAAGAATACGCCGATTCGCATAAAATTCAGTATTCCAAAGTTGAAGATTTGGTGAAGGATGAAGAGATTTATAAAATGCTTAACAAAGAAATGGATCAGTTCCAGAAAAAACTTGCCAACTACGAGCGCGTTAGAAAGTTTGTTTTGCTTGATAGACCTTTTACGATTGAGTCCGGCGAAATTACACCAAGCCTTAAAATTAAACGTAAATATGTAGAAGAACGATACGGCGATTTAATTGATCAGATGTATCAGAGTTTAGAAAAATCTGTTCCGATGAATTAAATTAAAACTGAAAACTATAATTACTTTATGAAAAAATTTATTGTGTTCTTCGCTGGTTTAATAATTTTAGCGGGAGTTCTTTTTTTTGTTGATGAATATCTTCCTGCAATGATTGCGGAAAAACTGCCCAAAACCGATAAAGTATTGGTTAAAAAATCCGAGCGAAAATTATTTTTATTAAAAAATAATAAGGTTATAAAAAGCTATAATATTTCACTCGGCAAACATCCGTTGGGTCATAAAAAGAAAGAAGGCGATTCCAGAACACCGGAAGGCAATTACCTTTTGGATTACAGAAATCCCGAAAGTGATTATCATTTATCAATACATATTTCTTATCCCGATAGTATGGATATACTAAGTGCATCTGTTTATGGATTTGCTCCCGGCGGCGATATTATGATTCACGGTAAACCAAATAATTATGGCTGGATTCCTTTTTATTTTGAAAACGCCGATTGGACTGAGGGATGCATTGCAGTTGGTAATTCCGATATTGAAGAAATATGGAACTCAGTTGCAGGTGGAACACCGATAGAAATTGTACCCTAATTTTTTGAGCTTTTTCTCTTCGTTCTAATACAGATTTATCGGTTTTGCTACTACCAGTCTCTTCGGGGACTAATTCCTTTTTTAAACGGTTATGTTGCGTTTTTAGTTTATTACAAGTGTATTAAAAAAACTGTGATAATCTTTATTTCCAAGATTTAGAACAAATAAATTAAATCTACATCTAGTAATTGCAGTATATATTAACTCTGGTGTAATGAAGTCATTATGCTTATGATTTTCAATTATTATGAATAGATTCTTAACTTCCCAGCCTTTGAAGCTATGAATTGTAGAAAGTTTTACAAATCCGGGATTCATTCGGAAGTTACGTTTTTTGTTTTTACGGATTAAATCAATCTTGCTTTCATAAATATTATTTTGCTCTTTGGAAAGTTCTTTTACTTTTATCTTGTCAAGTTTTTCTCTCCAAATTCGATATTCATTAATATCAAGTTTGGATTTTGATAACAGTTTTTGAAAGTTTGATTGAGTGGGTGCATAATTAAGATATTTCCAATAACATAATGATAGTATTAAATCGTTTATATTGCTATTAAATATTTTAATCCCTTCCTTTAATACTTCATTCTTCGTCTCGATTTTATAATCAAAGTATAGTTTAATATCTACTTCTTTTGTTTCAAACATTGTCTGCGTTTTTTGAAAACTACTGTGGCGAATAAATGAATCTAATTCCTTTAGCGTTTCTATTGTTTCTGCTAATACACAAATATCATTTGGATGAGCCTTTATTTTTTCTGATTCTTCTTTGATAAAATTAAAAATTTCATCAAGATTATGTTTCTCAATGTTTTTGTATATAAACTTTTCTTCGTATTGTGATTTAAACGGTATTTCAATAGTGTCAATATCATATTTCTTTGAGAAGTAAAATCTTTGAAATTCTTCAGCTACTTTCGCAGCTTTATTAGAAAGTCTAAACGTTTTACTTAATTCTTGATTCCATTTCCCTAAAACATTTGTTCTAGGTTTTTTATCTGCGTCCATTTCTTGTTTATAAATATTTTGTTTCTCATCTCCGAATAAAACGTATTCGCCATTAGATATTAAAAAGTATTTTTTTATTATTCTTAACCATTGGATTTTATAATCTTGAACCTCATCTATAAAAATACCATCATATTTTTGTATTCTATCTTTGACTACTTCAAAAAGTTTTTCATTTGAATACCAATTTTTTTCCATAAAGGTGGATTTTTTTTCTTTATTCATAGTCTCAAAGTCTTCAGGAATTTCAAACTTGATTCCATAATTATTCATTTCAGTTGTTATAAAATCGTGGTAATTAATTATGTAGAAATTGATCCAATCGAAATTTTCTCTAATTTCACTTATTCTATCATGGATATAATTATTCAATGTTATATTGAAAGTCAGTATTAAAACTCTTTTCTGGGTTCTTTTATGAGCATTAACAGATCTTCTTGCCAGCACTAATGATTTACCACAACCAGCAACACCTTTGATTTTTTGCTCTTTGTTTTCACTTATTGATAATTTTAATTGCTCAGGTGTATATGGAATTTCAATGCCTTGGTCAAGAGTGTGTTGTGGGGGTTGTAAAAACTTCTTAAAACTATCATACAATTTTTTATCAAAAAAATAAGAATTTCTATCCAGCCGTCTTTTTGTTAAAATACTCCTAAGATTTTCTTCGGTAAGTGCATCATAACCTAATAAGTCAAAATGTGAAATAAATTTCTCATATTTTTCATTTGAATTTTGAAGAATAAAATTTTTTAGTTTTTTTGTCGAGCTTTTATGGAAGTATAAGGCACAATTTACAAGTCCCCAATTTATAGGTTCTTTAATATTTTTTTCAAGTAAATTTTCTATGTGGAGGTTATATAGATTCTCTTTGTAAGTCAAAACTTGCTCAATTGGGGAAAGAACCTTTGCATTATTTATAATCCAGTTTTTCCTTTTATCCAAATGGAAATTACAAAGATTCCAGTCTTTTACTTCAAAAATCATTAAACCAGAATCACGCCGCATTAATACAATATCTGGTCGGTCTCCGTTTAGAAAAGGTTGCACAAAAATTTCATAAGTGTCATCTAATGATTTTATCAGGAAACTAACAAGTGTATTTTCACCATCAGTAAGTGATGGACGAAATCTTTGAATTGTCTCAATAGAAGGATAGATTTTTGCCATAATACCTACTTATCCCTTTGGGACGTTCCAATTATTTATATTATCTTCAAAATTCTCAATATCTAAAAATAGGTCGTGCTTCCGCCAAGTCGGACAAGTATCTATATTCTTTTTGCAATTCGGGATAAATTCCAATCGGTTGGTTTTGTGTGAAGAAATATTTGAGGCAGCGTAGAACAAAAAGCATTTCCTTATTTGTTGGTTCAAAAGTAAATATTCGTTTTATCAAAGTCAAACGGCAAAATTCAAAGTTCAAAAGTCTCCCAAAGGGATGCCTATGGCAAAAATTCAAAAGAAAGACGAGAAACGTCAAAGGTGAGAAGTGAGAAGTGAAAGGCGAGAGGAAACAACTGAATGACAATCAATGACTACGAATGACAAATGTTTTTCCGCCTTGCGCACTGCGAAAGAGGATTGCTCAGGATCAGTGTAAATCCGTTTTATCCGTGTAATCCGCGTTCCATTGCGATTGGAGAAACGAGAAACGTGTGACGAAAGAGGTGAAAAGAATTATCCCAAAGGGATGCCCTTGGCAAAAATTAAAAATTTAAAAGATTAAAAATTATACATTATCCCGATCCGTCATCCGTCAGTTGACGGAGACAGACGGGACAGGTACATTCTAAATTATAAATTGTTATTACATTTCTTTTTCTACGTAAAGCTTTTTATTCTCTTGAAAAAGTGCGCTTAATTTATGTTCCTGACAAATATATACTATGCCAGTTTCATCGTGCGGTTTACCAAGAATAGTGTGAACAGATTTTAGTCCGCCCAAATATTTTCTTGCATCGCAAAGGTAAACCATATCGCCAACCTCGGCAGCCATTTTTTGCATATCTTCATTTGAAAGATTTATAACATCATCATTATCATCTCTTAAACGCCAGTTAACGTAAACAATCTCGCCTTCGCGCTCATTAACCTTGCTTCCCTTAAATAATTCCTTTGCTCTTTTGATAGACCAGATTGTTAAACCTTCAAGATGAGCATTCGGATCAAATTTGAGGAAATACACGGACGATATAGCAACGAAAATAACCACAAGTAATGCTGCTGTTAATTGAACCGGAAATGTGCCAAGGTTAAACCATATTACAGCAAGTAAAATTACTGTAACAACAACCATTCCAATCATTGTATTTTTATGGTTACGGCTAGTTTTTATTGAATCTGAAATTTTAATTATAAAAGGTTGAAGGTAAGTAACAAGAACTCCAATGCCAACACAAACAAATGTATTGTATAATGCGCTTATGTAAGTATAAGGGCGAGCAGGATCTAACGGTGTTCCGTGTGCAAAAGGAGTTATCATTATATCAGGGTACTTTGCTCCAATAATCATTAATGATGCGCCTCCAAGAAATGTTGTTAGCACCCCTGCAGGTGTAAATCTTCTCCAAAAAACTCCAAGAAAAATTGCAGTAACAAGCGGCGGAGTTAATGTAGAGTGGAAATATCCATGCGCTTCGTAAACAGTTGGATATTGATTAAACGGAATAGTTGCCAAAATTCCAACTCCCGTAAAGAATATTGATGCCCATCGTGCAACGCCAAGTTCTCGCTTGGATTCAACATCTTCCGATTGCAATTTACGTTTAACAAGTTTCTTTAATGGACGGTAAACATCATTTATATAAACTGCGGCAATTGCATTAATTAATGAATCAACAGTTGATAGAAGTGTTGCAGTTAAAGCAGCAAGCACAAATCCAAAAACTCCTTTGCTTGCAATGATATGTGTAACCGCAATAAATACTTCATCGGGGTTAACATTTGGGTTTAGCGGTGAAGGATCCATTTCCAAAAGCGCTTTGCCAATCCAGCCGGCGCTGCCAACTACCAATGCGGAAATTGGAAGCATAAATAAAACGTTAAACACAGCAGCTTTTCTGCCTTCGTTAACGCTTTTTGCAGACATAAAACGCATTAGCAAACCCATATTCATAAATAAAAATCCAACAGAACCAGCAACGCCATCCTGCCAAAAAATCCCTACAAAATTAAAATCGGGAGGTTTGTTAAAATCAGCTAACGGCAATCTCCAATCAGGAGGCAGCAAATGCCAGAAAGTATCAAATCCACCAACATAGCTAACGCCCATTACAAAAATTAAAACTCCGGTAATTAGTAATATTCCGCCTTGCAAAAGGTCGGTAAAGATTACGGCTGTTTGCCCGCCGAAAGTTGTATAAATACCTGTAATGATAGCAATTGTAATGATAACGCCCATTAATGTAACGGGGATTGTCATTCCCAAAATAGTAAAAGCTTCGGGAAGCAACGGAGTAAAAACTTTACCAAGTGTAAGTAAACCAATCCCAAGATAGCCGATCATATAAAGCAATTGAAAAATTGTGGCGATATATCTTACAGTTGGGCTAAATCTTCTTTCAAAATATTCGGGTATTGATTTTATGCGAGTATAAACAACAATGGGCAGCCATCCAAAAAGGAAGAAAGGCATAAAAAACCAGTCGTTCATATAAGTCATTGTTGAAGATATTCCGTATTCAAATCCTTTTGCGGAGTACTTAACAAAACTGTGGCTTCCAACGCCGGTAGCAACAATGGAAACAGTTATCAACCACCAGGCAAAACGTCTTCCTCCAAAAAAGAAATCGTTTGTGCTTCGGTTGTATTTTGCAAAGTAACTTCCAAAAAGCATAATGCCTAAAAAGTAGGCGAGCATAACTACCCAATCAGTAGTTGTTCCAAGTCCGTGTAGTGATTCCATAAATTTTTTACCAATAAAGTGCTGCGATTGTCAAAATAGTGTGAATTAACATAAAGTAGAAAAATCCAAAAATCAGGATTCTTCTCCATTTACGGTCTGCTTTTAATTGCGGGTCAAGGCTTTTGGATTTGTGAATTATTATTAATCCAGATAAGAAAAAAACGCCGCCTACTCCGTACAAGTACAAAAAAGGCAGCCACGAATGACTGAAAGAAGGCATAGGAATATCCTTATTGTTTATATAAGAAATACTGGTTTAGCTTGTGATTATATTTTTTTACAAAATATTCTTTTAACATCGTTAATATAGTGCAAGTCGTTCTATTTTTTGCAAAAATATTCCTTTGGAAGTAATTATTTTATTAAAATAGCATTAGTAATTTATATTATATTGTTAAGAGTATCCAAAAAAAAGTTACACAATATTCGGTTGTGTTCAGATTTAACAATTATTTAATATTCAATCGGATTACATCTGAATTACGAACAATATATTTCTTACTTAATTCTTTAACTATTTTGATATTTTAAAAAATAAGGGATTTGAAATGAATGGCAGTCAATTTAAATATCGTTTTATTATCACTATTGTGCTTGTATCAATCTTACTTATAGGCTGTAAGAAAAAGCAGGACGATGTTGAAAAATCGGTTATTACAATAAAAGGCTCCGATACAATGGTAAACCTTTCGCAAAAATGGGCTGAAGAATATATGAAACTTCATCCCGAAGTTTCAATTCAAGTAACAGGCGGCGGCTCGGGTACGGGCGTAGCATCATTATTAAACAAAACAACAGACCTTGCAAATTCATCGCGTGAATTAAAAGAATCCGAACTTAGCGACGCAAAAACTAAAGGAGTAACACCGGTTGTTTATAAAGTAGCTCTTGATGGAATTGCTGTTATAGTTCATCCGCAAAGTAAAGTTGATAACTTAACTATAAAACAAGTAAGTGATATTTTTGCGGGCAAAATAAAAAACTGGAAAGAAGTTGGCGGCGCCAATATGCCGATAACCTTATACGGACGTGAGAACAGCAGCGGAACTTATGAATTCTTTAAAGATCATGTGCTTGGTAAAAATGCAGAGGGTAAACAGGTTGACTATTCGCCTTCTACACAAGTGCTGCAAGGAACAGCAGCGCTTGGTGAAGCTGTTGCACTTGATAAAAAAGCAATCGGTTACGGCGGTGTTGGATATTTTGCAGAAAGAAATGATGTTAAAATTCTTCACATAAAGAAGGATGAAAATTCACTGGCAATTTCTCCGGTTGATAGTAACAAAGTAAATTATGAAGTAATCTGGAACGGCGATTATTCAATATCACGTTATTTATATTGTTTTTCAAACGGGGAAGCTTCTGGCAAACTTAAAGATTTTATTGATTTTGTGCTTTCTGTTGATGGACAGAATGTTGTAAAAACTATGGAGTATATTCCATTACCAATTGTAAAATAATCATTTGCAAAGTGCATACTTTAATAAGCCGATAAACATTTAATTATTTTGACGAAACAAAATTATTTGTTTAGCATAAAAATAAATCCAATGACAGAGCAAGAAAACGAATTTTACGATAAAGCAGGCGATTCCCGATACGGTAAAAAAATTAAAAAATTTACCCGCGTTAAAGAATCGCTGATAAAACTATTTTTTACCATAAGCGGAGTGATGGCTTTAGTTTTTATCGTTTTGATTTTTATTTTTCTGTTTAAGGAAGGATTCAAATCATTACAGCACATTGGTTTGTTAGATTTTATTTATTCAACCCGTGCAAATGGAAATAAAACTGTTTTTGAATGGTATCCAACTTCAGATGATCCAAGGTATTCTTTAATCCCTTTGATAATAGGAACTCTTCTAACTTCAATTCCAGCAACAATAATTTCTACAATATTTGGTGTTGCTGCTGGCATTTATCTATCCGAAGTTGCAAATCCCAAATGGAAAGAATTTCTTAAACCGATGATAGAATTGTTTGCAGGCATTCCAACAGTTGTGCTTGGCTTTATAATGCTTGTTATCGGAGCAACTTTTTTTAATGATTTACTTCATCCCGAAAACCGGTTAAACGCATTTGTTGCTGCAATCGGATTATCATTTGTTATTATTCCGGTTATCGCTTCACTAACGGAAGATGCACTTCATTCAATCCCCAACGATTTACGAATGGCTTCTTACGGATTAGGCGCAACTAAGTGGCAAACAATCAGCAGAGTTATTTTGCCCGCAGCATTCAGCGGAGTTTCGGCAAGTATAATTTTAGGATTTGGTCGAGCAATTGGCGAAACAATGATTGTATTGATGGCTGCCGGTAATGCCGCAAACATCACATCAAATATTTTTTTAAGTGTTAGAACGATGACTGCAACAATCGCCGCCGAAATGGGCGAGGTTTCGCAAGGCTCGGATCATTACTATTCGCTGTTTTTTATCGGGATAGTTTTATTTACAATAACTTTTATTCTTAATCTTATTGCCGAAATAATTATCAACAAGATGAGAAAAAAGAATACTTTTTAACGGTTAATAATGTTAGAACTCCATAAAAAGAAAAAAGATTTTGCAGGAAGTATTTCAATCTGGGTTATTAGATTGATGTTCTTTTCTCTTGTGATAGTATTAATGTTTTTGCTTGGTAAAATTATTATGCAAGGTGCAGAAACGATCTCCTTTGAGTTTATTTTTGATGATCCGAAAAACAATATGACCGAAGGCGGAATTTTTCCGGCTATATTTGGAACGATTGCAGTTACATTATTGATGGTTTTATTTTCAGTTCCGCTCGGTGTTTGCTCGGCAATCTATCTAAATGAATATGCAAAAGATTCTTTCTTTACGCGGATTATAAGAACATCAATAAATAATCTTGCAGGTATTCCATCAATAGTTTTTGGTTTATTTGGTTTGGGATTCTTTATTCTTTTTGTTGGAAGAAAAATGGATGAAGTACTGCAAACAGGATTACTATTTGGTCAGCCTGCATTGCTTTGGGCAGCAGCAACACTTGCTGTGCTTGTACTTCCGATTGTAATTGTATCAACGCTTGAAGCCCTAAACTCGGTCCCAAAATCTCATCGTGATGCGTCTTATGGATTGGGCGCAACAAAATGGCAAACGATACGAAACGTAGTTTTGCCGCAAGCTCGTCCGGGAATTTTAACAGGAACAATTTTAGCAATCAGCAGAGGAGCAGGAGAAACCGCACCAATATTATTTCTTGGCGCCGCATTCTTTCTACCAAATCTTCCTGTTGCTGATTTGTGCATTGGCGATTATTGTATTCCTGTAATCAATCCGGCAAAACAATTTATGTATTTAGCATATCATATATTTATTTTGGCAACGCAGTCGTCAAATCCAACAAAAACACTTCCAATCCAATACGGCTCAACTTTAGTTTTGATTGCACTTACATTTTTGTTAAATATAACGGCAATAATTTTTAGGTACAGATTTAGAAAAGCATTAGGCAGAAATTAATCCATCAACTTATTACGGCAATGAAAGATATTAAAATTGTAACGAAAGATTTAAGTTTGTTTTACGGCGATAAACAGGCGCTTAAAAACATTTCTATCAATATCCCGGATAAAAAAGTAACCGCTTTTATTGGACCATCTGGTTGCGGCAAATCAACTTTTTTGCGTGTGCTAAACAGGATGAATGATTTGATAGACAATGTAAAAATTGTCGGTGAGGTTTCAGTTGACGGCGTTAATATTTACGATAAAAATATTGATGTGGTTAATCTTAGAAAAAATATCGGGATGGTTTTTCAAAAATCAAACCTGTTTCCCAAAACTATTTTTGAAAATATTGCTTACGGACCGAAGATAAACGGCATAAAGGATAAAAAATCTTTGGATGAAATAATTGAACGTACATGCGTTCAATCTGCAATTTGGGATGAAGTAAAAGACAGATTGAATGATAACGCATTAAGTTTATCGGGCGGGCAGCAGCAGCGTTTGTGTATTGCTCGTGCGCTGGCGGTTGAACCGGAAATTATTTTGATGGATGAACCGGCAAGTGCGCTTGATCCGCTTTCAACTGCAAAGATTGAAGAGTTGATACACGAATTAAAAAAACAATATACAATTGTGATAGTAACTCATAATATGCAGCAGGCGGCTCGCGTTAGTGATATGACGGCGTTTTTTTATATCGGCGAATTAATTGAATTTGACCGCACAACAAAAATCTTTACCAATCCGTCTAAAAAACAAACCGAAGATTACATTACTGGCAGATTTGGTTGATATTAAATTTTAGTTGCAGCATTTTTTGTTTAATAGATTTGTTGCTGCATACTTATTTATCAAAAAGAGAAATGGAACTGAGAGAACAAAGGAGTAAAAATGGAAAGATTATTGGATGAACATCTTGAAAAATTAAAAACGCGCGTATTAAAAATGTGCAGCCTTGTTGATGAACAGGTTCAGATGGCGATAGAATCTTTTGAAACTGAAAGTATTGAACTTGCCAAAAACGTAATTGAGCGCGACAAAAAAGTAAACAAGTACGATGTAAAAATTGATAAAATCTGCCAAAAGATTTTTGCACTTGCTCAACCGGTTGCAATGGATTTAAGATATATTATGTCTTCATTAACTATAAACAGCAACTTGGAACGAATTGGCGATATTGCCGTTAATATTTGCGAGAATGTACTGATTGTACAGAAGAAACCGGAGTTTTACCAGGACACAAAACTTGAAGAAATGTTCAGAGTCTCAAAACAAATGCTAAAAGATTCGATTGATGCTTTTATTGCAGGAAATGCAGAGCTTGCTAAAAAAGTTATTGTTTCTGACGATATTATTGATAGAATTAATGCGGATAATCATAAAATCTTAAAAAATATTATGAAGCAGGATTCTGCGAATGTAGAACCCGGCGTTGCATTACTTGTAATTTCGCGGGAGCTGGAAAGACTTGCTGACCACGCAACCAACATTGCCGAAGATGTTTTCTTTATTGTTGAGGCGCAGATGATTAAGCATAAATATGAAAAATATATTTTTAGCGATGATGAGAACGGAACTGAACTTGACGATGATATTAATGCTGATGATACGAAAGATTAGTTTAAAATAGTTTCAAATGATCTGGCAATTAAATCGTTAAAAAGATTTCCTATTGTTTGATTTTTTGTTTTATAAAGCTTGATGCCAAAGATAATGCCCCAACTGTATGTTACAAAAAATGCAGCTATATCATCGGGTAAGATTTCGTTTTTCTTGTTCTTAGAAGTATTCAATAAAGGTTTTAAAATATCTTCCTCTTTAGAAAGATGAATTTTTATTAATTCCAATTCCTGCTCGGTCGCTCTATCGTTAAAAAAGTTCAAAAGCATTTCGTAAAGATTCTTATAACTTTCATTAAGATTTTCTTTAACGGCAAAATACTCTAACAACTTTGCTTGAACTGTATTCTGTTCGTTAGCAAAAATTGTTTTAACCTGTTCAATGAAAAGATTTGTTTCCCATTTCAACACTTCTAAATAAAGTTCGTCTTTCGATTCGAAGTAATGATAAATAGTTGCTTTCCCAATTCGTATATCACGCGCAACTTCTTCAAGAGTAGTTTTGTTTAAGCCGTGCCTTGCAAATCTTTTTGCCGCAGCTTTTATTATCTGATTTTTTCTGTCGTTTGCCAAAGTTGTAATAAATTAGTTGGTAAAAAATAGCAATAAGTGATTTAACAATCCGTTAGTTAACAGAAGAATTGGTTAAAAGTCAAACTTAGTTGAAAAAAAGAGACTCCATAAAATCAAGCTATTTTTTGTTGTTTAAGTTTTAGTTCCGATTTTAATGCTGTTCTTAAAAGAGGTAATTTTTTATAGTT
>Ga0247840_10000069_pt1 | contig 181266 bp, 183 predicted proteins | sample LaCruzMarch2015__FD_192404 | JGI IMG/M metagenome (GOLD analysis project Ga0247840, IMG submission 192404) | Freshwater microbial communities from meromictic Lake La Cruz, Castile-La Mancha, Spain - LaCruzMarch2015_17m | ecosystem: Environmental > Aquatic > Freshwater > Lake | place: Spain... | reverse complement strand
CTGGTGCTGGCATGCCCGTCACTCTACGCCCTGCCGCGTGGTGGACAGGCAAGACATGTGGGGCGAGACCACATATCGGGTTTGGCTGCCGACCAAAGATGCTGTCGTGCGTGCACGGTCGCAAGACCTAACTCGGCTGGACAGTATTCAGCCTTCAGCAGATAGTGTTCTTCACACCGCTGCTGCTGCAAAGCTGCTGGACGCGATGCAAGACAACTTGTTGCTGGCACCTATTCAGTCCACCGTGGTCCCGTTGCCCCATCAGCTCTACGCGCTCAACCGAGCCATGAGCCAGCATCGCATTCGCTACCTGCTGGCAGATGAAGTGGGCTTGGGAAAAACGATCGAAGCGGGATTGATCCTTCGTGAACTAAAGCTTCGAGGCATGGCCCAACGGGTGCTGGTGGTTGCGCCGAAGGGCTTGGTTCGCCAATGGCAGGCGGAAATGCGACTGCACTTCGGCGAGAAGCTGCAATATATTGACCCGGCAGAGCTTGCTGCGTTTCGGCAATGGCGCAACGATGAAGAAAACCTCTGGCGCCTGCACGACCAGGTGATCTGTTCACTGGATTCGGTGAAGCCAATCGAAAGCCGGAAAGGTTGGAGCCTGGAGCAACTGAGCAACTACAACCGGGAACGTTTTGAAGATCTGATTTCAGCTTCATGGGACTTGGTGATCATTGACGAGTCGCACCGCATGGGCGGCAGTACTGATCAGGTGGCTCGCTACAAACTGGGTGCGGCCCTGGCCGAGGCGGCACCCTACCTGCTGTTGCTATCAGCTACGCCGCACCAGGGCAAGACGGATCAGTTTTTGCGCCTGATGCAGTTGATTGACCGGGACTCCTTCCCTGATGAGGGCAGCGTGAGCCGAGATCGGGTACGACCATTCGTCATCCGCACAGAGAAGCGCAATGCCATAGATGCCGAAGGGCAACCGCTGTTCAAGCCGCGAATGACGAGGCTTCAACCCGTCGCCTGGCAGTCTCGCCACGGGGCCCAGCAACGCTTGTACGAGGCCGTCACCGACTATGTGCGGAACGGATACAACCAGGCGCTGGCAGCCAAGCAGCGCCACATCGGCTTTTTGATGATACTGATGCAGCGGCTTGTCACGTCCAGCACCGCTGCTATACGGACAACCTTGGAGAAGCGACAAGCGTTGCTCAACGAACCCCAGCCACAAATGCCGCTGTTCGACGCACCCGATATGGACGAGTGGGCGGAATTGGACGGTCAGACACAAGTGGACATCGCAGTCCAGTCTTCCGGCTGGGTTCAGGAAAAGGCTGAGGTGGACCTATTGTTAACCCTGGCCCGAGAGACTGAGGCCCAAGGCACCGATGCAAAGGCTGAGGCCTTGCTGGAACTGATTTACAAGCTGCAGCAGGAAGAAAACGACCCTGCCATGAAGGTCTTGATCTTCACGGAGTTCGTTCCCACACAGGCCATGTTGGCAGGTTTCCTAGAAAGCCGTGGTTTTTCCGTAGCGCTGCTCAACGGCAGCATGGATTTAGATACCCGCGCAAAAGCACAGCAGGCTTTTTCACAAGAAGTCCGTGTACTGGTCTCGACGGATGCTGGGGGCGAAGGCTTGAATCTGCAGTTTTGCCACGTGATAGTCAACTTCGACATGCCATGGAACCCCATGCGCATAGAGCAGCGTATTGGCCGCGTGGACCGCATCGGACAGCGCCATGTGGTGCGCGCCATCAATTTTGTACTTGAAGACACGGTGGAACACCGCGTCCGCCAGGTTCTAGAGACCAAGCTAGAGGTCATTGCGCAGGAGTTCGGTGTTGATAAGGCATCGGACGTGATGGACTCAGTCGAAGCAGAGGCGATGTTCGATGATGTGTTTGTTCAGGGTCTGCAAGACCCTGGTTCGATCGACAAGGCTGTCGATGCGGTCATGAATCAGGTCCGCGACAAGGTTGCCGACGAACGAAAGAACAGTGACCTGCTGGCGGATGCCCACGCGCTGGATGCCGATGCCGCTCGCAAATGGCGTGATCACCCTGCGCAGTATTGGCTGGAACGGGCCATAACCACTGGCCTGCCTGCGCGAGGTGGCAGTGCCTTGAAGGCTGGGGATGCCTGGCGCGTTAAGTGGACGGATGGCAGTGAGTCGACTCAGGTTTGCTTTGATGCCAGAACTGCCGAGCAGAACCCAAGTTTGCAGTGGGTCACGCTAGAGGACCCGCGTGCAAGGGCTGTAATCAGCGAACTATCCCGCTGCGTATCGGGCCAGCCCTTACCTGTAATCCAAATCAGCGGTCTCCCCGATACTGTGCTTGGAGTCTGGTCCTTGTGGGAGATCAGTTTGTCGGCCGAGGGCTTCAATCGCAGGCGGTTCTTGCCGGTATTTGCGACAGATGACGGCCGCACGTTTGTACCCACAGCCAAGCGCATTTGGGACCTATTGCTGACCGAAACAGTCGAAGTTAAAGGGACGACGACTGCAGAAATGGCTGCGAGCTGGTTTGATACATCTATGGCCGCCGCCAAGACCCAAGGTGAGCGACTATTTGCAGACATGCTCAGTGAACACCGCGCGGGGCTTAAAGAAGAACGAGAGCGTGCGATGTATGCCTTCGATGCACGGAACAAGGCCATCGGGCGAATTGGGTTGCCCGCCGTGCGCGAGCACCGCCGCAAGCGACTCAACGCGGAGCACCAAGCTCGCCTTGCGACGCTGGACGATGCTGAGGCCAGCGTACCTGACCTGAACGCGGTGATGATGATTCGCGTGGGCCCACCATGAGCGAGTGGATTGACCGCATCCTGAAGGAGTTTCCCGAAGACATCGCGCGTTTGTGGGTTGCCGCTGATCCCGATGACGTTTTACTGGATGAACACGTGCTTGCCAAATTGCGGGAACGTGGTTTTGAACTAATGCCCTTTGAAGATTCAGTTGCATTTCGGGCAGAGTATGAAGAGCGCTATCGCAGTGCGTGGGATAGCGGCAAAGCAGGACCGGCCAAGGCCCTGGTATTGCACTTGCGCGGCAGCAATACCGGTGAACTGCCGTGGGATTACCTGAGCCAGGCAAGGCGCGTCAGTCTGAGCTTGGCCAACGTATTCCCCAAGCTCAGCTACCCCGTCATACGCCAGATTGGCGCTGAGCATCTCGAAGCCCTTTTTGCGGCGCAGGGAAGGCACGCAACGCAGGTACTCGGCGAATCCGCGACCAAAGAGTTCATCTTGACGCACATTTTCAGGATCAGCCCACATCTGATCTCGAGGTCGGAGGATTTGTGGCGCGAGCTTTTACGCATGCACTATCGAGGCTCGGGCCTGTCGGTGGTTCTCGCGGATCATGTCGCGCACGTGTTGGCTGATCAGACAGTGTTCAAAGGACTGCCACTTGCGGAGCTTTTCTCATCGAAAGGCGTATTTCTCCGACTGGTTCAAGACGCATGGTACCGATACCTATCGCGCCTGGGCATCCATGGAACTCGGGTCGGAGAAGAACTGCCTGCTGACCATACGGTTAAAGCAGACGTTCCATTTGAGCACCCTGACGTGCGGGCAATCATCGACTCGATGTTTTTGGACGGACTGCTCCATCCACTCGCCATTCAAATTCCGCCAACCAACATCCCAGAGTGGGCGCGCGTAGGTATCGTTCAAGATCCACTGGCCTTGCGCAATCTGGTGGCGGATGGCATCAAAGGCATCCTTCAGGCACTTCCAACGCTTGAGTCTTCTTACCGGGACTGGGCCAGCTTGTCACGCCGCCTCAGTGAGGTGATTGCAAGGTTCCATGCCTTAGACACTGTTCGCGCCGAAGGGCTGAAGGTCGCCATCGCCGAGCTACAGGCTGCCACTGACGAACGCCTACGGGAATGGGTAGCGAAGCACTATGCTGATCTGCCCTCACTTCCGGTGGCCAAAGGCCCGGTCATGGTTCACCATGTACCGCGCTATCTGTCGATGCGACGGAATGCGGGCGAGTCGAAAGTTGCATTGCTTGTATTTGATGGGCTTGCCCTTGACCAGTGGGTTTTGATTCGCGAGACCTTGGCACGACGAGCCCCTAAATTTGGCTTTGACGAAGGCGCATGCTTTGCTTGGCTGCCGACATTGACATCGGTTTCCCGACAGGCACTTTTTTCCGGGCTCAAACCCAGGGAGTTTGCAGACACCATCGAGACCACTTCGCCTGAACCGACCCAGTGGTCACGGTTTTGGCAAGATCAAGGGTTGCGAGCAAATGAGGTTTACTACCGCAAAGGAATCAAACGCAACGATCAATTGGCTGAGCTGGAAGCTGCGTTGTCTGGGCCCTCGATCAAGGTCGCTGGCATTGTGGTGGATACCGTGGACGAAATCGTGCACGGCGCTGTACTCGGCAAACGCGGCATAGCGTCGCAAATTGAAGGCTGGTGTGAAACAGGGTTTGTGGATCGGCTGTTCACGCTGCTTATCGACAAGGGCTTCCACGTCTACCTGACAGCTGATCACGGAAATGTCGAAGCAGTTGGCCAAGGTCGCCCCAATCAAGGGGTGGCGCCGGAAATGCGTGGAGAACGCGTTCGCACATACCGTAGCGAGACGTTGGTGGCGGAGTCTGCCGCAGCTAACCCGAACACCTTTCGGCTGGATATCGCTGGACTGCCAGCAAACTTCATGGCCCTATTCGCGGGTGGACGCACCGCTTTCTTGCCTCAGGGAGAACCAGCCGTCGTACATGGCGGCATCTCCGTTGAAGAGCTGATGGTGCCATTCGTAAAAATTAGTCATGTGAGTTGATCTGAATGAGTCCAACCGTCCCTCAAATTGGCTTTGATAGGTTCATCCAACTGGAATGGGTGGCGGCCGTGATCAAAGTGCGCGCTGGCACCACGAGCGTGGATGCATTGACCGAGCTGCTGGAAACCTCTGTGCTTGGAAAGGAATCGAGAGCCAAGACCCGCACCAAGCTGAACGCACTGGGACTGGAGCCCAGACCGGAGCTTGCGGACTTCATTGACCGTGGGGTGAGCATTTTCAAGAGCAGCGAAAAAGCCGAAGAAATTGCTGCCTTTGCTTGGGGCTCTGCCATTGCCAGTTACCCGTACTTTGGAAAGATCGCCGAGTTTACGGGGCGACTGACCTCGATACAGGGTGATTGCTCGGTATCAGAAATTCATCGCCGCATGAGCGAGGTGTATGGCGATCGCGAGGCCACAAAGAGGGCGACTCAAGCTGTCATTCAAACCCAAGCGAACTGGGGTGCCATTCAGCGAGTTGAAAAAGGAAAGCGGCTTGTCAGATTGCCCATCAGGGCGCTAAACAGGGACAAGTCAATCGCATGGCTTGTCGAGGCTGCCTTGCGCTATCAAGGAAAAGCTGTCTCTCTCGCTGCCCTGCAATCACTGCCGGTTATTTACCCTTTTGCACTCAGGCAACCTCTTGGCTATCTGATATCAAACAGCCCAATGCTTGAAGTTCGCTCTGAAGGACCAAGTAACCAACTCGTCGCTTTGCGCATCACGATATGAGAATGAGACTTGGGCGATGACTGGATTGACTCCAATACCGGGCGAGGGACCACTATGACCAAGGATCGCTCATTTGTTCTTCAAATTGCGGCCAGCTCCGGGGAAGATCCGGCTGTGGTCAATCGTGTCATCGAAGAATTCTGCCTGGCTCTCAGAAGGGGCCTGAACGAGTACAAGAGTGTCAACGGCGACTACATCGGCGAGCAGCTCCATTGGGATGTCAGTAGCCGGGCTTACTTTCACCTACTCGGCTTCCTTGACCAGTTTTCCGAAAAGTATCAATGGGAGCCGGGCACGGCGCGGGAGTACATTTCTCGCCTATTCAGCCAGGAAGAGTGGAAGCCATTCAGTCAGGAATATTCCAGTGCCGAAACGACCACCCAACAGCAATCCGCTGCTTCTGGCCGTGATGCGCTCAACGAATTCAGTTCAGCTGCATACGCTTGTGCGATGAGCTTGATGAGCAACGCCGCCTACGTACAAAAAGAACTTCCATCAGTCGAATTGCCCACAGATATTCGCGCATCTGTCGAGTCCCTCTGTTCGGACTGGATTGGAACCAAGCATGACGTCGTTCACGAACTTGGCGAATTGATGGATAGCTCAGACATAGAAGATCGCATTCGCCGAATCATGAGCTGGCTCGGGGCGGATATGGTCAAGCTGCAAGAGCAAGTGCGCAAGTTGGAGTCGCTGGCCCAATTGGAGGATCATTTCAGGCTGGCTTACCTGCTGGTGGGCGAATCCGGTGGAAACATTCTGCGCAGTTTCGTTGCCGCTGGCGAGTCTGCGGATCGAGTGCTTGAAGGACGCTGATCTGAGATCAGTGGTTGCGAAGAAGCCAAGCAGCCTCAGCCGTTCGCCGTGTGACCAGTCCCGGCAGCACTTTCCCTCCACCATAAACCCATCGTTTCAACTCGGTGGCGGAAGCGGCCCAGTCCCGCTGATTGATACGTCGCCGAAGCGTCGACGTCTGCAGCCGCCCAGCTCCGAGATTGAATGTGAAATCCACGATGGCCGCGAGCCGCCCCTCGGGCTCGGTGGCAAGCACCGGGCAGTAACGCAGCGTCGCAGCAAGCGCCGTCTGCAGGTCGAGCGCGAGATAGACTTCGGCTTCATCCTCCGTGATCGGATGATGCTTCGGGTTGCACAGATGACCGTAGCCAATAGTCCAGTAGCCCGCAGGGCAGATGTACGGATGGGCACGGCCAGGATCTGTCTTTGGCACCCGGTGGAGCCCCTCGAAGCGCTTGGCCAGCTCGATAGCCGTTTTCGGCACCCCGGTCACGAACGCACCCGGTCGAACACGCGCCCAAGGAACCAGAAGTTCAGCACGCCAGCCCACAGCGCCTGGTCCGCTTCTGTCCATGCGTGCAGGATGGCCGTGCCCCAGCCAGCACCAGCGGTAACAGCCGCCACGAACGCTGCCGTCTTGGCGGCGCAGTAGAGCGCCATGAACCAGTAGGTAATCACAGGGCGGACACTGGCGGACAAAGCGTCGGCCCATTGCACTCCCGTTTTCTCACCCTGGGTGCGCACTGCATCGCGCAGTGCGTCGATGGCACCAGTGTTCCATGCAGCATCCGCGCTGGCACCAATCTCTGCCATGCGCTGCGCACCACGAATCTTCTCGAACTCCAGCGCCTTGTCCTGCATCGCCAGCTCGTGGCCGCGCTCGCCATTACGGTCCATCCATTTGAGAATTTCGGGAGCCAGGCGGAAAACGCCGCCCAGCAAACCACCCAGCAATGTTTCGATCATTGGCCACCCCCGAAAACTTTGAGTTTGATGATTGCACCCGCCACCAAGGCCAGCAGCAGGCCGGTAGTGACTGCTTTCACGACCGTTCGCCAGGCGGTCATGCGCGCTTCACGCCACGCATCAAGCAAATTACGCAGCGCACGAATGTCGCGTGCTGCATCCTCACCATCAAGCCCTACCTCGTGCAAGGCGTTCAGCGCACCGCGCTCTGCAGCGCGTTCCAGCACAGCCTCAAACTCTTCCTGTGGAAGCGTAACCATGCGACGTCTCTCAACCTGTGTCGTTTCCATTTTTCATACTCCAGAAATGCGAAACCCGCGCAATGCAAGGTCGCATTGGCGGGTCTCAGGGTTAATTACGAAATATCAGTTGCGTTTTAGATATCAATGATTTCCAACGTCAGGTTCGGTGCGACGGCTTCCACCACCGCATCGCGCACAAACACTTTCTGGCCCACAAACGCGTCGCCACGCGCTTTCAGGAGTCCACCACCAGGCATCTGCACGGTGACAACACCACCGCTTACCGCGATGACAGTGCCGACCTGCAATGGCGGGTCGGGCAGCAAGGCGCGAAACTGTTGATACAGGTTATGCATAGGTCTGCACTCCCAGGGTTTGCCAAACCTCTGGCAATCCGGCTTCAACTTGTGTGGAGCGAACAAGGCCACGCCGGGAAACACTGCCATCCTGGTAGTCCACGAAGGCACCCGGAACAATGATTCCTGTCTCAGCCAACACCGGCAGGCGCAAACTCACTTCGATCTGGCGTCCTGTATCCGCCAGAACAGCGATACCAAGCTGCCGCGCCGCTGTGGCGTTGGTGACCAGCGCATCCACCACCATCGGGGCCAGGATCTCGCCAGCGGTGCCGGATCGGGTCACTTGCCCGAGCACTCCCACCTCCTGCCCGGAGACAAACACCCGGTTGTAGGCTGGTTTTTCAATCCAGCGCAAGGACTCTCGCGACGTGACGTCGGCAGGCAGCTGAAAGTCGGGAGTCACCGTGTCCCACTCCCACGGTACGGTGGGATAGCGCGGAAGGACTCGAATGGTCTGGCTTGATGCATGCGGTTGCACGTAGCCACCGGCAGAGGCTGCGATTTTGTTGAGCGCTCCGATGTACGAACCCTGGTGATTGAATACGCCTGCAGGGATTGACCAATCCACCAGTCCCCACTGCACCTCCCACCCCAATGACACGCCGTTGAAGGTCAACACATCTCCCATGAGCTGCTGCGCAGTTCGACCCTGACTGTTCGTGAAACTGAGCGTCGGCGCATAGGGAGCATCCAGCAACGCCGTCTTGCCGCGCCCCGTGATGCGCAGATCGTTGGTACCAAATTCCCGGGTTCGCTCAATGCTCTCCACCAAGGCGCGAAACGCGGTGCCATTAATTACAGCTTCGACCTCAACTGGAGAGCCATTGCCTGCAGGCTCCAGATCTATCAAGGCCCGACCGGGCAAAGCCGCGCTGAAACTCCAGGTCCAAGAGTCCATGTCTAGACCCACGGTCATGCTGAAAGTAGGCAGCGAAATATTGCCGTCCACGCGGTGCAGACTGGCATTGTTTAGGACCATGTAAATCCTCCGTATGGGCACCACCACCGTCTCACCAGTTGGCAGAGGTGTTGCGTGTCGTTCGCAGATAAAAACCAAACCGGTGTCCATTGCCCATGCCACGTCGAACAGCAAATGGGTGTCAGGCAAGTAGCAAGGGTCCCGCACCGGCGGCGTTGTGGGTACGTTGGCCACCCAGCGACCCGCCCTGGGCCGCCAACCGTCCTGATGTCCAAGTTGCCAACCTCGATTGCCTCGCAACGCCCGTCCAGCACTGCTCAGTGCGCCGAATCGATACCCGGCGGCTGCGTTCCACCGACCTTGCAACACGGATGGTGCTTTGACACCTGAATTGAAGAAGTCCCGCACCCGCGATGCGCCCAGCCTGGCTGCGACCTGAAAGGCGCTCTCAATGCGCAGACGCACTGCCGGATCACCGGTCTGAAATGGCAGACAACTCGGCTCGGGACCTTGGTGCAAGGCGACTTCAAATGCCGCCAAGGTGTGCGTGTCATGCCCGAGCGCCGAATACTGGGCGGCGGACACACCCAACAAAGACCGATCTCCAGAGGTCCAGTTATCCTGCATCCCCAATGGCTGACGATTTGCCACCGTATGCTGCCCCGTAGCTCCAAACTCCTTCGCGGTCGCACTCTTTGACCACGGTACCCCTACCTTAGCCACCGTGGGTCGCTGCGTTTTGCTCTGATACAAGGCACTGGAGGCAAAGGTCATTTCCGGAAAGACAACCACCAAGTTGCACGGAATGATGGAACTGGCGCGACCCGCAAAACTCAGTTCTGCAAACTGGCCAGCCAACTCCAGTGTTCTGGCCGGAGCCTCACCCAGCAGATCACCAAACAACAGCGTCCAAGGGGGACCCGCAGCAGGCGTGCGCTCAAAGAACAGGTCAACGGATGCCATGCTTCTACCTCCCGGATTTACCCCCCAAGGGTGCCGCTGACCATGCGGGTTTCGCCCCCTTCGAACAACACAGTGTTCTGAATTTTGATTTCGCCGGTCCCTGTGGTGTCTGAGACATCGCAGTCAAATGCAGTCTCGCCATTTCCATTGACCACGCGAGCCCAAGCCGCCACGCCACTATTGGCGTTCAGCACTGGATCACCGGGTACCAGGGTCAGCAAGCCGTCGAGTACCGAGCCACTGGGTTTCTGCAGGGGCAACTCCGCTAGAAACCCGCCATTGGGAGCAGCACCGACCAAGACTCGCACACCCGGGTAGATTCGCACCCGGGCTACACCGGCACCTGTGTCAAGAAAGGCGACCACCGCGCTGAGCCTGGCGTTCTTCAGATCAAAAGATACAGACAGGGTCATGGCGCAAACTCCGCGCTGATGTTGTCTGCCACTACCGCCCGGTAATTGTTGTCGTAATCAAAAGTGACCACCGTGTACTTGTGGTCCATGCTGACGTACAGAAACTCGTAGGCACCAGTTGCCGGTTCGCTGAAAACTTCACGCACCAGCATCCCGGTTTTTTCATTAAAGAGACGTACCCGGCGCTGCACCGGCGTGTTGGGCGAACCCTTGATGGCCACGCTGCCGACGATTCGGCCATTCCCACCCAGGTACATATTGCGACGCCACAACTTTTGCCCCCGGTAGTAGCCCACCGCGCCGCCCTTGATCCTTGCCTGCGGAACACTGCTGTCCAGTCTGCCAATTCCGCTGGTCATCCGGGATGACGTGATCCCTGAAGGTGCTGCCTCTGGCACCGTATAGACCCCTCTGCCTTGGGTGGGTTGGAGCCCATGAAAACCCAAATCGCCCAAGGGAGCCAGCGGCGCATCCCATACTTTGATGCTGTGCAGCCGCACCGTTGACTGGTAAATGAAGACGCCTGGCCGCAAAGAGGGAAAGGTGGACGCAGTGACCAAGCGCAAAACGCCATCAATACGGGCCTCGACCGAAAGCCTTGACACCCCCGCGCCGGCCCTCATGTCCCAGCGCAGATTGAGTAGTCGGCGATCTCCCAGGACATTGAAGATGTCCGCTGCACCCTGCTGCACGATGGTCTCGCCAGTATTTCCAGCCCACCAGGTTCCATCCCAGCGGCTCAGTCGCCAGTCCGATTGGTAGTGCCCAAACCGAAAGCCATTGCTTCCAACGGCCTGTCCAGCAACCGCCCACAGTCCAGCATGGCGGTAATTGTTGGGGCCCGAAAGGTCTGCCAGCCACTCCAGATCAAGCTCCATCTCTCCCGCAACAGTCAACGGCGTCGAGGTGATGTCCCAAATGCACTGACCAGCCGCACTGTTGCTCAAATCCACCGCTTGGGCGGTTGGGTTGTAGGTGGCTGTCAGTGTTCCCGCCTGCGCCCAGGGTGTTGCGAAATTGGCAGGAATCGCCGTGGCAAAGGTCTCATCTAAAACCAGTGCCATGTTTCACCACCAAGAGCCAGTGATGTCAAACGCGTAGCGCGCCACTTGACCTGCCGTGCTGTAGCTGTTGCAGACGATCAGGAATTTCCGACCGGGGTAGCCGACTACGCCGCTGACCACATTGAGGTCGGCCATCGGACTGTCGTTATGCACCCAGAAGATTCCTGGCATCTTGCCGCGCAGGTGGCCAGGTGACTCATGGCGCAGGTACACCGGATGCAGAATCAAACCGTAGTCGGGGCCGTTGGGCCAAGGGACACCATTGCTGTACCCGGTAATCTGCTGGGCATTGTTGGTGTTGAGCGCCAAGAATCCCGCCCGGATGTAGCCCCCCACTTGCATGTGGTCGCGCATAAGCACCTTGCCCGTGAAGTCCAAGGACCGGTTGCAGTAGCTCTGGTAGTCAACGCCGTTGTAGCCCATGTTGGAGCTTGCAGCGATATATGAGTCTGTGGCCGTGAGCAGCGTGTTGTACGCATCACCCTGACGGAAGCTGGCGAAGTCGGTAAAGAAGTAGCCTGCACGGCCATAAACACTCACCTGCCATTCGTTGAACAAGTAGAAGCCCCGGTCGTCACCAATGAGTACCCAATTCTTGTTGCCACCGGTACCCCCCGCACTTTCCGAACTGTTCTGGTCAAGCCGGGAGTGGTACCACTTGTACCAACCGTCCACGGCACCGCCGCCCGTGCCAGTGCCCACAGTGTTTTGAAGGGGCCGATTGGGATCAAACGGTGCCTGCGCTCCCACCACCGTGTCGATATCCGACATGTTCTCGGCCATCAGGACCTTGGCCTTCTTGGCATAAGTCGTTGTGTAGGACGGATCCAGCGAGTTGTCCACGCGCAGGAACGGACGATTGCTCAGGATGTTCTTGCTGCGATAAACCCGCTTGTTGGTGGCACTGAACGCCTTCTCAAAATTCAGCGGTGCAACCTTGACGCTGAGTGAGCCGGTGGCCGGTGTGACTGGCGTGCCGACCACGGCGAAGGTGAACTCCAGCGAAGTCGTACTCAAAACTCGAACCTCGCCGTTGTACTCCGTCTGGTTGGCTCCCTCAATCAACACCACCTGATCGACCAGGTACAAATGCCCGGCGTTGACTCGGGCGGTCGCAATGCCGTCGGCGAAGGTCAAGGTGTCGATGGTGCGCAGGTTGAAGCCATCCACCAGTACCGCGTCCAGGAGCGCAGTCATGTCGCCCCATGCATTTGCCAGTTGGGGGGCACCCTGCATCCCAAAGTTGTAGTGCTTTACGGCAATCGTTGTCATTCTGATTCCTCGAAATTGAAACTATGAAAGGCTTAAATCAGGGGCGGTCCACGTCACCACGGACGAGGATGGTGAATTTGTCATTGATGACACTTTCGGGTCCCTGCTGAATCGTGCGGACAATCCAAACCGGAAACAGCGCACCTACGGTGTTAAAGCGCAGCACGTTGCCCACCGCCCAACCGCTGCCCCAGCCAATGCCCTTGATCGTGAAATACGGGCTGCCTGTTGCGGGGTTGATCGGAGAGGTGTCGGTAGTGATGTTCCCGTTGGAGATGGTGCCAACGTGCTCACCAATCACTTCAAAGGTGGTGGTATTGGTAAAGCGCAAGGCCCATTTCTCGGTCACCGCCCCGTTGTTGGTAACGATCAGTGGTGCCAAGATATCGTTGTAGGTGCCCGGCGCAACCGATCCAGTGACCACATCGGCATAGGTCACCGAGTCCCATGTGGCTTGGTCAAAAAACACGGACACCCGGGCCTTCAAGTCTTGCGCCACCAACGCGCTGGAGATAAAACTCCCTGGATATGGATAGGCATGGGTCACCTGGCGGGTGAACGCCAGTTGTCCATTGATTTGGACATCGGAGACTTGCACCATGTCCTCAATCCGGTGCTCCAGCATCACTGGCTGCACGTAGCCGCTGACCGACGTGAACGTCACCGTGCCAGCCTCCAGGTCTGCGGTGTAGCCAGTATTGATGACATTGCCGTCCGCACCAATCACACGGACGCGGCTCAGGCGTACCCGAGCGCAGTTGATCACCTGGCCATTGGAGACCGTTGCGGTGATGCTGGCGGTGTGGCCCAGAACGGCAAAACCACCGGGTCGAAAGATCGACACTTTCCCGTCCTGTGGCAGGCGGACCGGGTCGAGTCCGAGGATGTCCGCATCCAATGGCAGGTAAGTAAACCCTACTGCGTTGAAGCGAATGGTGTCAGCAAACACGGGAGCGGGTTTGAAGATCTTGCCATCCGTTCCCACCCCAGCGGCCGAGTACCAAACTTGCGTCTCGTTGCCAGCGGCCACCACATACGCGCCAAAGCGCAGGCGAACTACGCCCGTCTCATAGTCCACATGGCCGGAGACATCGACCCCAACGAAATCTCCAGACGTGTTGGCCGAGACATTAACCAGTCCACCGGCCAAGCGCGTGGCCAGCACTTGAACAGACCCGGTGCGCAGCGGTGCCACGGGCGCTCGAAACGTCACCTCATCCACCGGATGACCATCCATGGAGGTCAACATGGATTTGACTGACACTGCCGCACTGGCCCCGGTGGTCCAGGCATCGAGTGTCACTTCGCCCGACTGGTAGTTGAGCGTTCCCGCCTTGGTGGCATTACCTGTGGCAACATCCAAGTTGTAGTAGAGGTTGCCAGCGCGGTCAAAGTAAGTCTTGCCGCCCATCGTGAAGTTGACGCTGCCCGGAACGATGTTCTCGGAATACTGGTTTGTGAGGTCAAACTTGAGTGCACCCGTGGCAATCGGGGCGCTGACAGAAGAATCTGCATCCATGGTGCGGTACTTCACGCTCACATGCGCCGACTCGTCGTTAGGCATATTGGCACCGACCGGGTAGTACTCCCATCCCTGAAAAAGCCACCGTCGCATGGCAAAGCCCTGCGGCGAATTCCCGAGAGAAACCCAAGCGTACTGGGCCCGAGGCATCCCCACCGTGGTTTCAGTCTTCAAACTGAGAATCCCGGTGGTGTAGTTCACGGTGCCGTGGTCCGCACCGAGCGTGTCCCGCAGCCGCCCCAGGCCATCGTCGCGTACCGTCTTGTAGGGGTCGCGCGGTGGAAACGCCGTCATGGTGACCGGGTCATACGGGTTGTACAGAAGGTTCCAGGTGACCTCCACGGTGTTGGGCCGCAAATTTGCCTTGCTCAGGGTCAAAGGCACCTCACCATTGATATCACGCAGCGGCGCAGGAAATTCCTGAACATCCGGTGGCCCGAAGGCGTAGTCCACGGTGTAGACCTGACCGCCCGCGGGCAACAGCGTTGGCTGCAGCTGAATCAATCCCGTTTGATACCGGATGGTGCCGGTGGCGCTACCGGAGATGTTTCCCTTACCATCATCTGAAGCCGTGCGGGCGGTGCCGTCATTCCAGGTGATCACGACCGTGCCCGGCGTGATGCCTGTTTGCGCTAGTTGGAGTGGAATCTTGAGTGGCGGCAGACTAGCAGCAGCGCGGTTGATGTAATTCACCCGGGAGCCCCAGTTCAGGATGATTTCACCACCCACATCGGGGAGTGCACCCAAAGTTACCGCCACGGTGCCGGTGACGTAACTTACGGTTCCTGCACCGAACGCCACGTCGGCCCCCACCAGTTTGCCTCCACCGTTGTCGCGCAAGTCGTACCACTTCCCGTTGGATCGGTAGCTCACCCGGGTTGTGGCGGGCGCAGGGGGCGGACTGATGGTCTGGATGTAGTTGTAGGCGCGTGTTTCTTGTGAAACAAAGATGCCTGCCGAGTCCGCCAACTGCAGTGGCGCTCCAGCGGCCTTGTAGGTAATTGTCTTGGTGCCGCCAATGGACGGAGAGGATGGGGCCAAGGTTGCGGTTCCGCGCGCATAGTCCACCGTACCAATCACGGTCGTGCCCTGTAGCAGGTCGCCCGAAGCATCGGTCAGAGCACCACCTGAATAGGCAATGTTGAGGGTGCCGGGAAACACCGGGTTGCCAAAGTACAGCGCGACGTTCGGATTGAAACCAATGGAGGTAGTGATGCTCACAAAGCCATTGGAGGCATCCACCACCGTGTCGTATTCACCGGCGGCGTTGGCATCGATGACGGGAATTTCCGTCTGCGCACTGGGCACCAGCTGCGTGAAGATGGACTTTGCCTTGGCACTCAGACTTCCCATGGTCACTGCATCGGTCAGTGGAACGACGCCAAAGTACTGTGCAGCATCGGCCACCGTGGTGTCGCGCACCAGTGCGGACGCAGGCGTTTTGCGGAAGAATTCGCTGGGTGGTGAGCCGATGAAGTCGTAGCGCAGCGCATCGCTCAGATCGGCCGTGACGATCAAGGCTTTGTATTCCTGCCCGTTGTCCTTGATGAAGGTACGCAGCACGGAGGCGGTACGCGTTACCCGCACGTACTGGAGTTTTTCGGTACTCAATCCCTCGTTTTGCACAATCAGCAGCGTGTGGCCGACTTCCGGAGCCGTGCTGTTGGGCATCTGAAAAAGCTGGATAGAGCGCTGGCCGATGATGTGGTTCTCAAAGAGGAAACCGCCCCAGGCCGGGCCAGGGGCCAGATAAGCCTCGACGCGTTTCTTGGCCGAGTCGCGCCGATCAAAAATCTCCTTGGTGCTGAACAACGTGACACTCACGTTCGGATCGCTGGGCGGATCGGCCACGATGACGTTGCAGCCTAGGTAGGTGTCGGTGTCTGGGGTCTGCACACTCACATGCACTTTGCGCAGATTGACCCGGCCACCAGAACGATCCAACTCGGAGATGTCCGGAAAGATCGCGTTACTGGTCGCGTCCAGGATGACCTTGGAAGTAGGCGCGCCGCCACCCTCGGGAACATCGAGCATCACTTGGGAGGCGACCAACTTGATGTCGCCCGTCAGAATTGCCATTTTGTTTGCTCCAGATTTTTCAGAGTTGCATCAGCCGCACGGTGATGCGATAGAAGTCAGAGTCCAGCCGTGCGGGAAACCCCGTCACAGGTTCGGACTCGATAGCCGTCTCACCATGGCGAAAGGCAACGCTCAAAGTCCGACCGTCGGCCAGCGTCAACGTGAAGCGACCGGCATTCGCGGACAGAGGAACTCCTGCCCATGCATGCAACTGACCCAGCACGGCGCGCGTGATCCAGGCCATGTCCACGGCACCAACCAAGGTGATCGGACGCCCGGCCTGGCGCAACGCAGACTGCACCAGCAGTGCGCCGTTGAGCAGGTAGGACACGGAGGACACAGCGGGGCTCCAGCTGTGCTCGTCACTCCACAGGAGATCGTCGGGCAGGGATAGGGATACCCCGTCCGAGAGGTTGGTAAGTAGCATGATAAAAGAAGGAGTTGAGTGAAATTGAAGCGTTCAAGCAGCGCGCTTCATGCCGCTCGCTTCATGCCGCCCGCATTTGGGCGCTTTGAAGCAACTGCAGCAAGCGACCTTCGTCACGCTCGTCGATCTGGGCATTCACCTTGCGCCCATTGGCGGCAAGCTCCACCCGCACCGTGCGCGTGGGGCCGGTTGCTGCGTCGAGCACTGGCCGATCAATGCTGCCTCTGGCCATAGTGCCGCTGACCAAACCACCTGTAGCGAATCCCTGTACGCCCTTGGCCAGTGCCTGTGCTGGCATTGAGAGGTTGTTCAGTGACTCAAAGAAGCCAGCGCCAAATTTGGATACCGCTGTTCGATTGACCACATACTCGCCGGGCGTCAGCATCGCAGGAACACTGTCGGACTTGGCTATCCCACCGCCCCGAAAAAACTCACCCTGGTGTTGCTCCATGTAGTCCATCAGTTCGCGCTCCAGGTCTTTGCCGTACACCAGCGGCTGCGCCATCGCATTGCGCCAGGTCTGTTTGATGGCGTCGAGCTTTTGCTTTTCATTCGCAGTGAGCTGCGCCCGCTTTGGCAGCGAGTCGAGCGTCTGGCGGTCGGTTGCAGCCTGCTGGCCGTAATACTTCATGGTTTGCCACTCCATGTCGATACTCAGGGACGCTCCATAGTGGCCTCTGAGCCATGAGGTGTACTCGCGCATGCCTTGCAAACCCAGCTCAATCATCTTTTGCGCCTCGAACGCATCACGGTTGTGCTTGATGGGGGCGGGGCCCGTGGGAGTCACAGGGCCGCCGGTCGCAAACCGTGCAACACCATTGGCAAGCTTTGACAGGATATTGCTGCCGTATTTACGTACTGCCGCCTTGCGCAATACAAAAGCGCCTGCGTCCAGTGTGCGTGGCACCGTGTCTTGGTCGCCCGAGCCCGGTACCGAACCACCACTCATTCGGGTGAAAGCCGCGCCAACAGGAGGTGACACCGTGCCACCCTGTGCAAAGTAGCTCACCCCGGATCCCACCAGCCCGCCAGTGGCGTTGGTTTCAACCTTGGTCACATAGATGGTGTGGGTGCTGGACGTATTCATGCCGTTGAGACTCTGAATCTGGCCTTTTGCAGCGTCTGCATTGGTGTTCACGCTGTGTTGGGACTCCGTGCGGATGCGGTCCAGCGCTTTGATCATTCCCTCAACGTTGGTGATGGATGCCTGGGCCTTTTCCGTAGTGACTCGCAACTCCAGCAACGAGTTCTCTTTGGCATAGGCGGTCAATTTGTCCAAGGCCTGTTTGGCCTGGGTCACGTCCGCTCCCACTGGCAGGGTTTTGCCCTCCTTGAGTAACTGCTCGAAGTCCTGCAGCTGCTTTTGCGCCTGTTCCAGATCGGCTTTGATGGGAAGGAGTCGTTCTTTCTCGGCCAGGGCTTTGTCCAAGTCAGCGATGGCTTTGTCAAAACGGCTGGTGTCGGCGTCCAGGGTGACCTTCAGACCCTCTTTAAGCTTGTTGGTGATCTGGTCGATCTGTGCTTCGGTTTCGCTCAATGTCTGCTTGACCTGCTCACGAGCGGACACCGCTGCCTGGGCTGCTTTTTGGTGGGCCCGGGCTTGGGCGTCCAGAGTTTTGTTGAGGATCTCCTCGGACTCACGGATGTCCTGGATGGACCGATTGACACCTTCTTTGCCCTGGGTGATGGCCGCATCTGACTCTTTGGTTTTTTGGGCCAGCTCGGCACGCAGCTGCTCGGCCTGGCGCATGAGGTTTTCAGCGGTAGCGTATTCCTGCTTGCGGGAGGCCTCGCGCGCCTGCGCTTCCAAGGCAACAACCTGGGAGTGTGCACTTTCGGACTGCTTCTTGGCTTCTTCCGCTTTCTTGGCCTCCGACGTTTGAGTGCTTGCGACCTGGGCAGCCAAGTCCATGGCTTTTTGCGCGAATTGGCGTGCCTGCTCAAACTCACCGTTGGCCAGCGCCTCGCGCGCCTTGGTTTGCAACTCTACGACCTGACGTTTGCGGTCCTCCGTAGCCTCGAATTCGGTCATACCCTGGCGACGGATATCGCGAATGCGTTCCTCCGTCGTCATGGTCAGCTGGCGTTTGGCCTCCTCGATGCGCTGGATTTCAGCCAAATGCCGGTTGGCCTCGGCGTTCAAAGCGTTGATGTGCGCCGTGTACTCAGCGGCCGCCTGCGTCATGGTCTGGCGCTTGGTGGCCAGAATCTCGTTTTCTACCCGGGTGACGTTGGCGCTGCGCTCGGCCTCGGTCAAACCCTGGCGGGCCGCCGCCGCAATGCGGGCAGCAGACTCGTCATCGATCAGCTTCAGTGTGTCGGTAGTGGCCTGGTGGCGCAGCGTGGTCTGCTGGGTCAGTGCATCAGTTAACAACAGCGTCGATTTGGCGATCTGGGTCGCCTCAGAAGCCTTGGACAAATCCAGTGCGGTTTGCTCTTGCTGGTATCGGGCCTTGACGGCATCCACCTGCTTTTGCAGGTTGGCCTCCACCACGCCGGTAAGGCCCTTGTAGGCCTCGGCCATTTTGGCAGTCGCATCGGTCACGACCCCGCTGGCTTTGGATACTGCCTGCTCCACCTCGCCCAGACGCGACTTGAGTTTCTCGACCGCTGCATGGACCGTTTCAACCCCACGACCAACGGCTTCCTGTGTGCCTTGCCGGACAGCTTCAAGTCGTCTGGCAATTTCCTCTGCCGTGTTAGCCACCGTGGTCATCGCGCCTTTGGCAGCATCAGAGCCCTTGATGGCATCGGCATACATCGCAGCAAAGATCTGATTCATCTCTGCCAAACGCGCCTCGTGGCGCTTGGTGGCAGCATCGATCGTGTCGTTGGTGAAGATGGCAGCAAAAGCCTCCCAGCGGTACTGCAATTGCTCGATGGCCTTGACCAGGATCTCGACCATGAAGATGCCTGCCTTGCGAACGATCTCGAATTTTTCGGACAGCCAAGTACCGATCTCCCAGCCGACAACAAAGGCACCGAGCACCGCGAAGGCTGTTTTGAGCAAGCCCAAACTCTGTACGGCGGCTGTGACCGACAGATTCGCTGTGGCCCAGGCCGCCGAAGTGGCGGTGGCGGCCGTCACGGCTGCTGCGCCTGCGGTTTGCCACGCGGTGATGAGCGCGGGAATCAATCGATAGATCAGGACCGACAAGCCCACTTCAGCGATAGTTTTAAGCCACTGCATCACTGTTTGCAAATTGGTGGCGAGCCACGTCATCGCATCTGCCAGCTTCTTGGTGATGCCGGTTGACGCATCGACTTGGGCAACCCATTGGCCGAAGGCGTTTTGCAGCCGCTGAAAGGCTTGGCTTACCGTTTGAGGCAATTGGGTGTACTCGGCTGCCAACTTGTCCTTTTGGCTCAGCAACGCATTGACCACCACGTCAGCGGTCAGTCGCCCCTCTTCGGCGAGTTTGCGCAGGCGGCCAATGGGCACATTCAAGCCATCGGCCAAGGCCTGCGCCAAACGGGGGCTGTTTTCTACAACGGAGTTGAATTCCTCGCCACGCAGCACGCCAGAGGCAAGTGCCTGTCCGAACTGCAACAAGGACGATTGGGCTTCTGTGGCCGACGCACCAGAGAGTCGCAGGGCCTGCGAAATGCTCTCGGTAATGGTCAGCGCATCCTTTTGCTCACCACCCAACATGCGCACCGCTTGCTGCAACTTGCCGTACAGGGTGGTGGTCTCCTGAATGGGTACGCCAATGCGCTGGGCAATGTCGAACAGCGCCTTTTGTGCCGTGGCGAATTCGTTGTGACCGATGGTGGCCAGCTTCAACCTGGCCGACATCATGTTCCAAGCGTCGGCAATCTGGACGATTTCTTGCACCTTGCCTGCCGCCCAGTTGATGGACAGAAAGGCCAGCAGTTGGGTCTTGGCTGAGTTGACTTGGTCGCCGAACGCGGACATTCCGGCTTTCACCTCAGCTAGCCCAGCGGCAGCCTTCTGTCCGGCGGTTTTGGCATTCGTGGCCAGATCACCCAGGCTCTGCTGGGCTGAATTCAAGGCGCGTTTGAGCCCGTCATCAGCGCCTTCTAGGGCAACAAGAACGGAAATGCGATTGGTGGCCATGCATCAGAAGAATTGAAGACAGTGAAGGCAAGGCATCAATCCATCGTTTGGATTTGCTTGCCAATTTGAGCCGCCAAGCGGGGAATACGCCTTGCGACCAGTCGTTCGATATCGAGCCGCTTCTTGAGCACTACGCGGGGCACAAGGACGGCTATGGGAATGTCCGCACCACGTTTGAGACGTTTGACACCGTCGGCTTTACGGTAACGGCGCTTAAATCCGGCCAATGGACGATCGTGCTCTTTGATGTTCTCGGCCATCAGCACGATGTTTCCCTTGGCGTTTTTAATGAAATACGCATTGCCACCGCGCATGAGCTCAGCAATTTGCGCCCTGAACTTTTTGCGCCCAACCCGCCCATGCAAGGGAATCAGCATCTTGGCCGAGATGGATCCGCCGCGCTCGTGCATGCCAGACCAGGGAATCCTCGAGCCCACATAGAGCGCAGGCAAGCGATTCGGGTCCTGGTCCAGCACCTTGGCGTTGAAGCCTTTTAGGAAGGATTTCTTGACCACCGACATTTGGGAGGCCACTTGGGCGCGAACTGCCTCCTTGATCTCGGTGGCTTCGCTACGCATGGCGCGTGCCACCGCCTTTTTGACCTTGTCGCGGTATTCCCCACCCCAGCGGCGCAGTTGTGCCTGCGCCAGGGCGCTATCGATGCGGACGGAGATTTTCATGTGCCTTACGCTTGGTTTGCGTGTTCGATGAGTCGGTCCAGGGTCTGGTCGAGATTTTTGGCGTCACCCCGGGTTCCGACCGCGATCAGGGACAGCAAACGCGCGTCTGCGGCCGACTCCTGCCGGTTGATAGCATCGAGAAAACCGCGCGTTTGCGCCAAGGTGTAGTCAAGAATGTCGGGCAGACGGTGGCCGTGGGCGATCAGGCGCTGGATGGCATCAAACCAGATGCCGGGCCTGTCGGCGTGGCTGGCACTGGTGCGAGGCTTTTGGCCTGTGTGAACAGACCGTCCAGTTTGGGCATCACCGTCCGGGTAAAAAAATCGGCATTCACCTCGATCACCTTGGCTGCCAGCAAAATGGCCTCGTCGGCGGCCAGATCATCGACCCATTGGCGCGGTTTGCCCACCGCGATGGCGATTGCGGACAGCAGATCGTCGCCACGCTCGCCAAAGAGGGTGAGCCAGTCGATCTCGGTGCGGCTTAAGTGCTGCATTACCGGCGAAATCGTTCGCAAAAAGGCCGGCATCTGGCCAACCTTGAGCGGTTTGATGGCCAAAGTCTCGCCATTCACAGTCAACTCAAGCGCCTGCGGGATGAGTTTTTCCAGATCGGTCATCGTGATTTCCCCTTTTCTGGCTACAACTGAATGATTCGGCCAAATTGGCCCAGCGCCGCGTCGAAGGGCTTGGTGGCATCGGCCAACAAAGAGCCTTCCATTTCGAACTTGTTGTAGTCATCCGAGATAAACGAGATTTCCTTCAAGGGATCGAAGGCCACGCGGTACAACTCGACCAACACCTTGGCGTTGCCTTGCGCGGTGTTGAGCCCTTCCAGACGCAAGTAGCGCTCTGGCAGTGGTTGCGTGAAAATTCCAATCTCGGTGGTTACACCAAAGCCGTAGCTGGCCTTGAACGGGGCCGTAAAGCCCGTGACCTCCAAAAACTGGATGGCACCGAAATCAGTCTCGGCGGTGTAGTTCGTGCCCAGCGCCAGGGTTGCCGGTGTGGCGGCCGAATCCGTGACGACCAGGGTCGAAACCTTGGGATGCGCCAGAAAATAGCGGTCCCCAATGACGGGGGCCACCCCGCCAAGCGGCTCGCCGGTCACTGTACCGGCAGCACCTGTCACAAAGTTGCCGTACAGCGCCAGGGCGAGGTTTTCCTTGGTGAATTCCTCAATGGTCAGTTTGACCGTGGCAGACTTTTGCTTGACCATGCGGTGGTCCAGCGTACGCTGGCCAGTCTGGCTCTCGTAGTGCTCCAGCACATCGGTTTTGAGGGAGAGTTTGAGTTCGGCCACATTGCCCGGCGAGCGGACTTCGGTGGGTTCGCCGTTGGCGTCGCGTTTGCCGAGGTAGACACGGCCTTGGAAGGATGCATAGGTGCTCATGGCTTGGGTTCCTTGATGGGTTTGGAAGGGTGGGACGGATTGACTGCGGCTGTCTCAGTGCTGGAGACGAATTTCTGGGTCGATGGTTCTGGTCGGGCGATGCCCTGTGCCAGCAGCCACTCAAACGTTGGTGCATCGACCTCAAATCGTTCACCTACCTGGAAGGTTTTGCCTGCGTGGGTGTGCGGTTTCAAGAGAACAAGTTGTGGCATGGGTCATCCAATCAGTGAAAGGTCATGGGCCATGGTTCGGTAGCTGAACTGGTAGCGCGCGGGAAGCGCGGCGATCAGTGCGTCGGCATCCTCCACATCCCACTCACAGTCCAGTTCTCTCAAACCCACGCACAGCCCGCTCAAATTGGCATTGGCAAAGAGCGCCGCGTGGGCTGCAACCAGCAGACCGTCGGCGATCGTCTCGGGTGCTTTGCCCACGGCTTCACGCGAAAGCGCCACGATGCGAAGCACCAGTTGGCGCTCCACACGGTCGTTGACACGCGGGGACACCGTGTCCGATTCCGGAAAGATCAGCAGTGCCGGTGACTGCTCGCGGCTGAGCCCATTGGGCGGCGACCGGATCAAGGTGACACCATTGGCCAATGCAATAGGTGCCAGCAAGGCCATCACCGCCTGAATAATGCGTTCGCGAAGAGATTCGTTCATGAGAAATTGCCTCGATTCGTAAAATGGAGAGTTGAAAAGAACGACTGAAAACAACCATGGCCACCACAGCACCCAAGAAGCCCCACCTCAGCAGTCAGTCGTCACCGACCCACTACACGCTCCTGGTCGAACTGGAAGAGACCAGTCCCACCATCTGGCGGCGCATCCACATTGATGGCCGCGCACGACTGGACGCGTTTCACCACGTTTTGCAGGCCGCCATGGGCTGGTCTGACTCGCATTTGCACGAGTTCGAGATCCGGGAGCGCAAGTACGGCACCCCTGACCCAGAATTCCTGGATGAGGACCACCCAGTCTTGATCGAGAAAAAGTTCCGACTCAACCAAGTCCTGGGCGAAGGTGACACCTGCACCTACCTGTATGACTTTGGGGACAGTTGGGCTCACCGCATCACGGTCGAATCCATCGAACATCTGGATGAAAAGACCGCCCAATCCCGCACGGTGTGGGTTGAAGCCGGAGCCAGGGCCTGTCCACCCGAAGACGCCGGTGGCGTGGGGCAATACCAAGACTTCCTGGAGTCTCTGGAAAACGACCCCTACGGTGAAGAAACCAAAGCGACCCGGGAATGGGCCGGACTGGACTTTGATCCTGAACGCTTTGATCGCCAAGCTGCCAACAACGCCATCGACCGGCTGCTTTGGAACGGCTGGATCAAAATCGGCGCATGAAACTCGACGATCATTCTTAGTCTACAGCTTGCTCAGTGACGCTCGACGCTCCGAGCCATCGCCTATCGCCGTGATTTCACGCACGCGATAGTTCTGGCCAGAGATCTCCAGTGTGTTGCCCGCCACCAAAGACGGGAGCCAGGTCAGGGGATACCGGATGGCATAGTCCCGACTGACACCCAGACCGCTAAGCACATCCTCATCAGGTGCACGGAAGTCAACCATGACCTCCGTGCTTTCGAAGAAGGCCTTCTGAAGCATTCCAGCGTTGGCCGCTGCGCAGTAGAGAAACTCAACGCTGAGCATCAGACAGAGCGTTAAGCCACGGTCAGCTTGACCAACACGCCCGGACGGTGGCACATGGGCAGCGGATTGGCCTGCGTATGCAGATCCGTGCCACGCTCGAACTTGCGCGGCTGCTGCTTGGCATACAGAACCTGCCCCAGCGTGTTGGCTGTCTCGTTAAAGTCCGCCGGTGCAAAGTAGGTGCTGAAGGTGTCAATCGTGCCCAAGGGGAATGCGTGCGCCTCACCAGCGGCAATGAAGCGCCGCGATACACCGCTGAAGTCGGTTGCCTGACCACGGTATTCCTCGAAGGTGATACCCCCAAAGGTGAAGCCTGCGCGCATGTCGTTGATGAGCACAGCGCCTTGCTGCCAATAGGTGTAAGCCTTCTCGACCTTGGCGTGCCCTGTGAGCGCGTCAAAGAACTCAGGCGAGCACAGCACGTGAATTCCAGTCATGAATTCACCCTTGAGGTTGTCCTCCAGATGGCGCAGCACCTCGGCGCACTTGGTCTTGACGTTGGTATTGGCATTGCCCAGATCGAAAGGCACGGTCGCAGGCGAAATGCCAAACTCGTCGTACAGGTCGTAGATCACCGAGCCGTCAGCGTCCAAAATTACGCCTTTAAGTGCGCCCATGCGCAGATGTTCGAGGGTGATGGCGTGCTTGTTGCGCATGGTCTCCAGGTGGCGGGCCATAACGCCCGCAACGCTCTCCATCTCGGTCTCAGAGCCGAAGGCCCGGATGCCCTGGACTTCTTCGGGCAAGACCACATCGTCATGGGGAATATGGGGAATCACAAAGGAGCGCACCTTGCGCTTGCCACGGGTTCCAACCGTTCCGGGCGAGCCCGGAGGCATGGTGGGCAGCAGGTTAAGGACACCGTTTTGCTCTTCCACGATGACTTGGCGGGTGCGTACTGGCTTGACTGGAAAAAGGTTCAAGGCCTCCATGCGACCGTAACGGTTGGGGATGATGTTGATGGCGGCGGTGAGCGCGGCCATCGAAAACGCGGGGGTGTTGAATGGATTGTTCATGGTGAGGTGTCCGATCAAGGTTAAAAATCAAGCGGATTGGCGAATCAAGATGCCGAGCGACGCCAGCTGCGCGGTGATGGCTGCCTGCTGAGCGGTGGAAATCTCCACCGGCCAAACCACAGCTTTTGATGCGACCACGCCGTGACGGGCGAGGATCAAAGCGTCTTCACGGTCGATGAGCGTGGCATCCACCGCACCCAGCAGGATTCCCACCGGGAGGTGGGATCCATCCTCCGCGCCAGGGTCAAGTTGTTTGACCTTGGCGGTGGCTGTCACACGGCCGACGATGCAACCCAGCGCTAGGTTCTGGCCTGCCTCCACCGTGACTACATCGCGCGAGTAATTGAGGCTGTCTTCCTCGTACTTAACGAGGTCGCCCAGGTTGAGGGTTTCATTGATGACGTTCATGGCTTGGATCCTTCCGAGTTAAATCTTTTGGGTGAGTTTTTTGACCGCTGCCATCAAGGCACCGGTGTCGCCAGCAGCGCCCGCACTTTTAGGTGCTGCGTCAGGGGCGATGAGTGAGGTGATCTCTTCGCTCTGTGCACGGCTGGCCAGGAGGGTCTGGCGCACCTGAGATGCCGAAAGGCCTTGGGTGAGAAACGTGGCAATGCGATTGCTCTGCCCGGCAAGTTGGCATAGCTCGGCAATGGAAATAGCCTGGGCAACGGCCTCAGCCTTGGCTGAATGGACCGCTGCGGAGATGGCGACGTCGTTTACCGTGGGTGTCAATGGCGCTAACGGAGCCAACGGTGCCACTGATGGTGTTGACGAGGGAGACTTCACGGTCGTGTCGGACGGTGCAGTTTCTTTGCGCTGCACCTGATCAGCTTCAGCGATTGGGTCGTCAGGGTCGGCGATCGCCGGGTCATTTGTTGTTTCTGGATTCATACGAATCTCCTTGGAGTTGGTTTGGAGAACAAGGGAGGCGCTGGACTGAACGTCCAAGGCTTTGGCACTGATCACGCGGGAGGACACACCTCTCACGTTTCTCGCGCCCAGGTAGGCGGTGAACTCGGATACCACCAGATCCGCACTGGCAAGCGAGTCGGCAAGGCCACAGCGAACCGCATCGGGTCCGAAAAACAGACCGGCTTGCGTGTCGCGTATGGTTTTGGCTTGCATCCCGCGCATGGACACCACGTGGTCCACAAACAGGCCGTAGAGTCGATCCACTTCGGACTGCAGTCGGCCAAGTGCTGCTTTGTCGATGGGCTCATGCGGGGACAGATCGTTCTTGAAGTCACCTGCAGACACCGCCGTGAAGCGGTACCCCTCTTGGGCGTCGCGCACCGACTGGTCCACATGCATGGCAATGACACCAATGGAGCCAACACCAGCGGTCTGCGTGACAAACACCCGGGATGCTGCGCACGCAATGGCGTAAGCTGCAGAAAACGCCGAGTCACACGCCTGCGCCCAGACCGGCTTGATGGCATCAATGGAGCGAATACGCTGTGCCAGCTCAAACACGCCACCAGCCTCGCCACCTGGGGAGTCGATGTCCAGCAAGATGCCAGACACCGTCGGGTCGGCCGCTGCCGCATCAAGCATCGCAGCAATGTCGCCGTAGGACGTCAACCCGGAAGCAGCATCAAGCGCAATAGCCCGGCGCACCAGCGAGCCGTGCACAGGAACAACCGCAATGCCAGTGGCAGCCATATGTTGACCTGAAGGGGATGCACGGGGCGGCGGCAAGGCCAGTTCTGACTGAATGGGCCAGTCAATACGAGAGCCCAGAACCGAGAGAATGATGTCGAGTTTGGTACGCGCAAGCAGAAGCGGCGTCCCGTACAAACGAGACGCCAGGTGTGGCAATAACATGGTCAGCTTCCTTGTGAAGGCGATTCGGGATGCGGCAACTGCACCTCTTCGGGGGCGGCTGAGGGGGACTTGGTCAATTCGTGCCGGGGGTCGGAATCAAAGACCAGCCCCAGGTCATCGGCGCGAGCGTTGTCGGCAGCAATTTCCCGGTCCACGTCTTCTGCGTCGTACCCGTTGGCGGATATGGCCTCCGAGCGGCTTATGAGGCCTGATCGAATGGCGGCCTTCATGGCATCGGCCTCTTTGAGCGGATCCACCCATTGCCAGCCCTGTGGAATCCACTTGCAAGCCTGGTACTCACGGCGTTTTGGTTGCCCAGAGCCGTACCCTGGCAACGTCAGCGCGCCTTCGATAACCGCCTGGTCCATCCAAGCCGCCCAAATCGGTCGGCACAGTTGATGCACGATGACACCATGCTGCAAAGACTCCACCCGGCGTCGAAACTCCAGGAGCCCGGCCCGAATGGATGAGTAGTTGACCTGAGTCAGGTCGCCCGTGAGTTGCTCATAGGTGACACCCATGGCAGCGGCCACCGCGCGAAACTGCATACGCAGGAATTCGGAATACGAACCACCGACGTCTGCAGGCTGAGAAAATTTGATGTCTTCGCCTGGCTCCAGGATTTGCATGGTGCCGGGCTCCAAACCTGCCAGCGCGACTCCATTGGAGTCAGCATTGCCTTCGCCCATCAGGCTGTCCTCGGGCGACAGACGGGTCACAAAGCCCGCGAACATGGCGGCAGTTTTCTTGCGCACCAGTTCAGCGTCGTCGTACTGGTCCAGTTCGTTCAGTTTGACCAGCGCACGCGCCAGCCAGGGTTCTCCCCGGATCTGACCCGGCCGAAGCGGCCGGAACAGGTGAATGATTTCTGCGGCATCCACCCGCACGGTGCTCAAACCACCATCGCCCGACATGGGCGCAAGCAATCCGTCCTCCGGGTGAGAGCGATACAGGTGGTACGCCACCCGCCGCCCCAGCCGATCAAACTCAATGCCTGCGCGAATCAGGTTGCCGTTTTCTGCGGTGATGTTCATCTGAACGGGTAGATGCTCAGGTTCCAGAACCTGGATCTGCAGTGCGACACTCAGGACATCGTCAGGCCAGCGGTAGCGAAGGCGAATCAGTGCCTCGCCTCCTTCGAGCATGGCGCGGCAGGCCATCGCCTGCAGTCCATAAAAGTCGGTGAGTCCAGCTGCATCGGCTTCCACGGTCCAGTTGCGCCAGAGCGCCTGGACTGCCTCGCGTTGCTGCGCATTGGCCAGCATCGACTGGGGCTTGATACCCGTTCCGATGGCATTGGCCACATAGGACTCCAGCGCAGAGTTGGCCCACGCGTTGCGGCGCACCAGATCGCGGCTCTTTGCACGCAATTCATTCTGGTTGAACAACATGGCTGCAACCGCGCCGGGATTGCCCACCGACCAAGACAGTGCGCGCCTGCCGCCACCCACTCCGTCGTAGGTGGGCGTGGAGGCCAGCAGCCTCTTGCGAATAGATTTAAACCAGCCCATCAGGTGCCTTTAGACGTGTTGATGCGGATCTGGCGTGGGGCACCGGGCCACAGACCCGTGGCCGTAGCCTGCTCCGAAAGCCCACGACGGACGTCACGCATGGCCACGCGCAGTTCTTCCACCGAGCGGTACTCCACCGTCTTGTCACCAAAGGTCACCCTGCGTTCACCCTTGGCAAGCGCACTCTCTAATGCCTGGAGTTGGGTTTCTGTAAAGGCCATCAGCGATACACCACAAGGTTGATTTCAGAAGAGTCGTCAAACGACGATGCAGCGGTCGCGCAGGAGATGTCGACGTACTGCACAGTTTTAAGGTCGGAGCTGGCACGCACCAAGGCCAAGCGCTGCTGGCCGGTATTGGTGCTGCTGCGAGCCAGCGCCGTCCAGCAGTAGTTCACATCCGGCATCGCTACCGCAAAACGCACGCGGTACCGGCCCGCCGCTGTGCGCGCCACACTAGCGACGTTGTGCGAACCGTTGATCACCACCTGACCACTCACGTAGCCAAAGCTCACCCATACCCGGGCAATACCGGGATGCGTCGCGTCGATCTTGGTTTTGACCTCGATGCCGATGCGCGCAGCCAGGGCAGCAATGCTGGAGGCAAGACTCATCAGACCAGCGCCCCATTGAAGATCAGGACAAAGTCGGTATCGGTGTTGCCCACATCGCTTGCCGCGACTGCTCCAACGTTGGTACGAGCCTGGAGCTGCTCCGCCACCGTCAAGGTCTGCGCCGCGTCGAAGCGCACGCGCAGATTGACGGCACTCAGAATCGCGTCAAGGCCGCTTGTGCCGTTCTGCAGAGCCTGCTGGATCTCCAGCAGAGTGTCATAAGCGGCGTCGGCACCACCCAAAATGTCGGCCTTGAGCGCGTCCAGCAGAGTCACGATCTTGTTGGACGAGTAGGTGCTGGTCGTGGCGATCTGGCTGTCGTCGATGGCGATCGCGGACAAGACTGCTGCCTTGAGTTCGTTAATGGCAGCGACCAGGCTCGATTTGTCGGTCGTCGACAGGCTGGACAGACTGCCTGCGGTGGCCCGGACATCGTTAAATTCCTGAGCAACCCGGATGACCAGGCTCTCAATACGGGTAGCAAGACTCATAAAAAAAAACTCCTTTAAAAATATTCATGACAGCCAACGGCTGCGCACCAGACGCCTGGCGACCCTGCGCCCGTCAGAAACAACAAGGCCACCGCTAGGGGTGGCCAGGATTTCAGTGGGAGTTGCAACGGGTTCAGGCGGTGGTGCCAGACCAAGTTGCTTTTCCAACTCGCGCCAATGGCGCTCCTCGAACCGATCCAGACCTGCCGCACTGGCGCTGGCGCGGGCATACACATAACAGTCCAGCGCCTCGTTGCGCTCACGCATCTTTTGCCACTCACGGATGGCGAAACCATTGCGGTCGCGCCGGGTGACCAGCTGCTCAGCACAAAGCTGCTGCACGTATTCAGCGTCGACTTTGGGCAGGTGCACAAAGCCTGCGGGGTACTTGACGGTGACTCCGTCCTCCTGGACGTCTGCGGCCTTACGTAGGTTGTTGTAAACCTCCAGTTTGGCCATGCCCACCGTGACGGAGAACACCTTGATACCCCGGCGCAGCTTCTTGCCGCCTTGCGTAATGTCCACAGCCGTCGGTGTGCCAATCAAGGCTGCACCGCGCGCTACGCCTTTGACTGCCATCACGCGGGAGTCACGGCAGGCCCGCACAAATGCATACGCCTCCTGCGTGGCAAAGCCGGTGTCCAGTGCAAACCGCACCAGGGGCAGCGACGCACCTGACTCGTGTGTCCAGGTCTCGGCGAGCATTGCCTGGAGTTGCTTCCAAACTGCGTCTCGCGCGGTGTCACCCATCAGAACCCGGTGTTCGACCAACCAGCATTCCTTGCCTCTGCCGAAGGCCCAGACCGAGGCTTCGATCCGGTCCTTCTGCACGTCCGCACCGCCCACCAACAGCAGGCCGCCAAGGGGCACAGTGCCTATCGAATAGTCCTCCCGACGCTCAATGAGTCGCTGCCAGTCTGGCGCTTCACCTTCTTCGACCCAGGTCTCACCGAGCTCGGTGTTCTTAAAGGTCTTGATGGCCGCTGCTGAGCCAGACACCTTACTCACAGCGCCTTCCCACGCCACAGCAATGTCCTTCCAACTGCGCCAGCCCACTGGGCTGTACAAGCTGGAGAGGTGAAAGCCTGCAGTCTTGGTGCCGTGCTCCGGCACCATGGCCCGCCACTCACCGTGCTCAAGCATCCAGGTTTTGTGGTGCTCAAGGATGGCGGTGTCACAGGACTCGCAGACATAGGCTGCGGTCTCTGCATGTCCTTTGTCCCAGCGCAACTGCTCGAATCGCAGCCATTGGCGGTGTGCACAGTGCGGACACGGCACGAAATAGCGCTGCTGGTCAGAGGCCTCGTACTTCCGCTCAATGGCACTCACGCCAGAGATCGTCGGCGTCGAGACTATGAAAATCTTGCGCCGCGCGAAGGTCCGAGTGCGGGCCTCGGCCAGCGAAATCGCGTCGCCTTCGCCTTCCACGTCCAGCGGATAGCCATCAACCTCATCCAGGAACAGGTAGCGCACTGGCATGGAGCGCAAACCCACCGCGCTGTTGGCACCAGTCATCACCAGAACACCACCCCGAAACTCCTTAGCCAGGATAGTGTTGCCCGAGTCGCGTGAGCGTGCTGGCGAAATCAGTGCCGACAAGGCTGCGGACTCCTCAATCAACGGATCGATCCGTTGCTTAGAGTTGCGCTTGGCCATGTCCACCGTGGGCCACACCGCCATCATGGGTCCTGGCGCATGGTGGATCACATAGCCAATCCAGTTCGACCCCATCTCGGTCGCACCCAATTGCGCCGCTTTCATGAACACTACCCGCTCCACTGCCGAGGTGGGCGACAGGCAATCCATGATGGCCTTCAGATATGGCGTGCGGCTGGTGCGCCAGCGTCCCGGCTCAGCGGATGCTTTGCTGGAGAGCATGCGGTGCCGATCAGACCATTCAGAGACTGACAGCAGCGGATCTGGAGTCAGCCCCTCCCGCCATGCCCGCTCAATTTCTTGGGCACCTTCGTAATCTTCCATGTTCTGTGCCACTACTTATTGCTCGGATTCAATCTACCCGGGGACGCAAGTCACCCAGTTCCTGAAGGTGTTCACGCAACGCTGCCTCTAGTGCCACGTGCATGGCGTGTGCATCCACACCCAATTTGGCAGCCATCTGGGCTGAAACCCGTGCGGGCCAGTTCAGCCAGGCATCGCGCTCCGAGCGCGCCAGCTTGAAAACATGCGCAATGGCCTGCGGACGGTCAACCAGTTCCCCTTTGAGCCTGGCCAGTCGGACCTTGTTCGTCTGAGCCTTGACCACTTCGTTGACGGTACGCGCCTGAAGTAGTGAAGTTCCACCAGTTCCCTGCGAGGCTGGTAACACTGCGGACGGCTCCCCATTGGCCTCCCTGACCACCACGCTCTCAGCACGCTCCCTTGTTCCCCTTTTGGGCGCATCGGTATTGCGTGCCCAGTCGGCATCGGCCCGATCGGCATCAATGGTTCCATCAGCTTCTGGCGTGACGCGACCAGTACGAATGGCCTTGTGCACAGCGGTGTCGGTGACCCCCCTGTGGCGGGCATAGGCACGTATCGAGATTCCCATTGGATATTTCAAACATTTGTTTGTCTTCTTGCAGATTTAGCTTGGCTTCCATCTGGAACAGCGCGTTCATAGAGGCGTCGCAACCAACAAGGAAACAAGCAAATGAAAACGATCAACGCACAAGTCACCGACACCAACCACCGCGCACGCGGCGTGATGAGCATCGAGGTCGACTTTGATAAGACTGGCCCCAGCCTGGTCGAGCACGACGGCCAGACCTACTGCTACACGCAAAAGGCTGGCACCAACCGCAAGACCGGATTGGAAGTGCGTGAGATGGCCACCGTCGACGACGCACGCCTTTGGATCACCCTGAACGGCACACAGGTCTGGGAAGACTGAAAGCCACCCCGCTGAAAACCACTACCGAGCAACAAACCTTCAACCCAATCACCAACCCACCTAAGGATCTCAAATGACCACGATTCAACTCACACCCACCCAAACCCAAGTCCTGCAATACGCACTGGATCACAACGACGGCCAGGTCGTCTGGTTCCCTGAGAGCGTTAAGGGCGGAGCCCGCAAGAAGGTGCTCGACGGACTTTTCAACCGCGCCTTGGTCACCACCGATGGTGGCACCCACTGGTATGTCGCGGCCGAAGGCTACGACGCTCTGGGTCGTCCACGCCCCACAGTCGCATCGATCGCACCTTTGGCACCCTTGGTCGCAGACCCGGAAATGGAGGCCACTGTGGCGCAACACGAGGCTCAGTGGGCCAACGAGGCACAAGCCTCAGCGCACGCCGCACCAGCCACGGATCTGTCACCCGATCCCGTCAAGGTCCGCACCCGCGAAAACAGCAAGCAAGCCACTGTGGTCCAAATGCTCAAGCGTCCCGAAGGAACAACGATCGCGCAGATCTGCGAGGCCACCGGATGGCAGGCCCACACGGTGCGCGGCACCTTTGCCGGAGCCTTCAAAAAGAAGCTCGGCCTGACCATCGAGTCCGACAAGGTCCAGGGTGGCGAGCGCGTTTACCGCATCGCCTAAATCAAAGTATTGATCGAAAAGATGCTGCAAATAGCTTGGCTTTTGATCGGAACAGCGCGTTCATGCAGTTGTCGTGATTGACGACGAACAAACGGGATAACCACCATGAACGCACCCACCACCATGACATCAACCATGACCATAACCATCGAGCGCACGCCACGCACCATCACCCGAGAGGGCCTTGCCATCCAGGTCGAGGAGTTGAGCGTGCGCCTGCCCTTTGCCAGAAAACCTGCCGACCTAAGCGAGGTGGGCGGCTTTGGCAACACCAGAATCCTTGTCACCGAGACGCGGGAGATGACCCAAAGCGACTTCGACTCCTTTGCCAGCAACCTGATGAAGTCACGCGACTGGCTGCGCGGCAAAGGTGGCGGGACCGGCGATGGTTACTTCTGCGTGGAGGTCCGCGCGCCCGGTCGCCCGTACCTGTATGTCAACCCGGAGGGCGGCGACTACGCCCGGTATGTTGCCCGTCTCGGGTGATTCAAAAATAGATTGAAAAGAAGCCAAGAACAGCTTGGCTTCTCAGTTGATCAGCGCGTTACTACGGGTGTCGCAACCAACACCATCAAGGACCAAACCATGACCACCAACACCAGCATCCCCTCCACTCAGAATGAAGACTGGGGCTTTTGGGGCACGATGCAAGATAAAGCACCAGCAGCATGGGCGATCGCATTGCCTGCCATTGCAGAGATCACTGGCTGCGCTACTGACGCCGTGCGGGCGTTTCTGGACAGCCGCCATGGACGCCACTTTGCGGACGAAGTTGAAAACCATCTGTACGTTGGCAAGGGCTTGGAGCAGGCGGTGCAAGCAGCCACCCAAAAATGGATGGGCTGGAGCATCGGACGCCATACCGCCAAGGACTACGGAATCCCTCGCGGCCTGCCTTACCTCACAGGATTTGTGATTCACTGCGAAATTTCTGAAGAACTGCTCACTGACTGAGCATCGAACGCCACTCCATCCGACTCGCGGGTGGCTTGCTTGCCAGTCCAGTCCTGCCAACGGCGCACGATCACGTCCACATACTTGGGATCCAACTCGATCAGCCGGGCGATCCGGCCAGTCTTTTCTGCGGCGATCAACGTGGTGCCGGAACCGCCAAAGGGATCCATCACCGAATTCCCTGGCCGACTGGAGTTGCGAATGGCACGCTCCACCAGTTCGACCGGCTTCATCGTGGGGTGCAAATCGTTCTTGTGCGGTTTTTTGATCTGCCACACATCACTCTGGTCCCGGTCGCCGCACCAATGGTGCTTGCCACCCTCGGGCCAGCCATAGAGGATGGGTTCGTATTGGCGCTGGTAGTCCGAGCGCCCCATGGTGAAAGTGTTCTTGGCCCAAATCACAAAGGTCGACCACTTGCCACCGGCCTCCCGAAAGGCTGACTGGAGCACGTCCAGTTCACTGGAGGACATAGCCACATAAATAGCACCCCTGCAATTGGCAACAGTCGGCGTCAGCGCTGCCAGCAGGAAGTCATAAAACCCATCGCCCAGGTTGTCATTGAGGATGGCGCGGTTTTTGCCACGCATCTTGTCCTTGGCTGTATTGGCGTAGTTGACGTTGTAGGGTGGATCGGTGAACACCATGTCCACTTCCTCGCCTTGCAGCAACTGCGCATAACTCTCCGCCAAGGTGGAGTCGCCGCACAAAAGCCTGTGTGGACCCAGCAACCAAACGTCGCCAGTGCGAGAGATCGAGTTCTCCAGGACCTCCGGCACGGCATCGTCATCGGTGTTGCCCGAATCATCACCGCCACCGCCCGCCATCAATTCGGCCAGCGCATCGGCATCGAAGCCGGTGAGCGACATATCGAAGTCGTCGAGCTGCAAGGCCTCCATTTCCACGCGAAGCATGGTCTCGTCCCAGCCTGCGTTCTCCGCAATCCGGTTGTCCGCAATGACCAGGGCTCGGCGTTGCGTGGGGCTCAGGTGCTCCAGCACCACCACCGGGACCATCTCCATGGCGAGCTTTTGGGCTGCGGCTAACCGGCCATGGCCCGCGACGATCACACCGTCGGCACCGACCAGGATGGGGTTGGTAAATCCAAACTCTGCGATGGACGCCGCAATCTGCGCCACCTGTTCGTCAGAGTGGGTCCGGGCATTGCGGGCATAGGGAATCAGTTTGGCAACCGGCCATTGCTGGATCTTGTCTGCCAGCCAGGAAGTGGTCATTGCACCACCTCAGCCGACTTACTGCGCTCGGCCACCACTGCCTCATAGGTCTGACCGGTCGAGAGCAGTTTGACCGGCACGCCGGGAAAATTCTGCTGGAAGCGCTTGATGGCGACGTCCACGTACAGCGGCGCAATCTCAACCGAGCGACACTGGCGACCAGAGCGCTGAGCTGCCAGCATCGTGGTGCCGCTGCCACCAAAGGGCTCGTACACGATGTCCCCGGTGTTGGAATAGGCCTCCAGAATGAACTCTGGCAACGCGACCGGGAACACTGCCGGATGGTCAATGTCCTGGCCGATCTTTCCTTTGTGGCGCATCACCCGGATCACAGAGTCAGGGATCTTGCTATCTTGTGTAGGCTGACCCTTGTGGGCCCAGCCACCGACTTCGCCTTCTTTGCTGCGCATGGCAGTAGATGACCCGTCCGCGCGCAGGTGAGATTCTTCACCCGCATGCTTGCAGGGAACGATCTTGTTGGGTGTACGGCTTTGCCGGTTGAAGTGAAAAACGAACTCAAAACTCGGGGCCAGCCGTCCTGACCAGTCACCCGGCATGCCCGGGCCCTGGTCCCAAACGTACCAGGCAAAGCGCCGCCACTCTTGGGTGCGCATCCAACCAAGCCAGCCGTCCCAGTAGGGAACGACTTCGTTGTCGCGGTGGATCAAGCCCAGATTGACCAGAACCTGCGCGTCGTCAGTGACGGGCAAACTTGCAAACACACCACGCATCAATCCATCCCAGTCGGTGATTCCGCCACTGGTGTAGTCCCGCTGGTTGCCATAGGGTGGCGAGGTAAAGCAGATGGTGGCTTTGTCACCCTGCATCAAAGCGGCGACCACAGACTGATCGGTGGCATCGCCACAAATAAGCCGGTGCTGGCCCACAGCCCAAATATCGCCGGTTCTGGAAATGTCATCTACTGGCGTTGGCGGAACATCGTCTGCTGCGTCCTCACCATCGTCAGGATCATCCCCATCCGAATCGGTCGCACTTGGATCGCCAAACATGGTGTCCAGTTCGACATCGTCAAATCCTGTCAGGGCAAGGTCAAATCCTGCGTCGGTCAGCTCGGCAAGTTCAAGGCCCAACAACTCCTCATCCCAACCCGCGTCCAGCGCCAGTCGGTTGTCGGAGATCACATAGGCGCGCTTTTGGTTGGGCGACAGGTGTGCCAGTTCAATGACCGGCACTGCGTCCAACCCAAGCTTGCGGGCAGCCGCCAGCCGACCGTGGCCAGCAATGACTCCGTTCTCACCATCGACCAGCACCGGATTGGTCCAGCCAAACTCCACGATGCTGGCGGCAATCTTGGTAACTTGCACTTCACTGTGCGTGCGGGGATTGCGGGCGTACGGAATGAGCGTCTCGACCTTTCGGTATTCGACGTTGAGCGTTTTCAAACGAGGGATCCTCAAAATGGAAAACCCGCCGACAGCATTTGCCGTGGGCGGGTCGAGGGGAAACTGGATGGGCCTGCGGGGCGGTCTGGGGTGCAACCCTGCAAACCATGCAAACCTGGGTTTGCACACTGTCGCTAGAGGACTCTTGCGCTCGCTCCCCCCGCATAGCATTTCGGCGAGGGAGGACCCGTCGAAATCTGACGGGCCATCTGATTTCTCAGACCTCTCGCAACCATAGCTGTAAATGTAGGGCAATGACCTGTGAAATGCGACACCCTGTTTTGAAGGTGAATCCGCATCGGCTGTCGAAGGTTGGCATCTGTTCTACCCACTTATCAATTCCCTTCAAACTTACGCACGAACCTTCAAGGCACTGTTGAGTTGCTCGGTTACGCGCTGGAGCGACTGTGCCCACCTGCGTTGTGCTGTCTTGGTGCTGCAGCCAAAGCGAATGCTGATCTCGCGCCAGCCGTAGCGCTTGGCTCGCATCCACACGAGGTGACGCTGCTCAACCTCCAGCCACTGAACCCAGTGCATGACCTCAAGCATGGCATCGACCTCACTCGGACTGGGTTGGAAGTGCATCTTGGGTCGTTCATCTGCCGACATGCGTTCCCACTCTGACCGCATCACTGTGGGCCAGAGGGTGAAGTAACCCTGCACACGAACAGGTGGCAGGCGACGTGCCGTGCTGGCAGCCTCCTCAAAGCGGTTGGCCACATCATCGGCAGTCCAGTTTGTCTTGATGTTAGCCATTGCGCTTGCCCCCCTGACCAAACAGCCGCTCACCGATCCGTTTGACAAACGCCTGCTCGACGAAGTCCAGGCGCGAGTCCGTCTCGCTGACCACCAGGATGTGCTGCTCGCGCCATCCCGTGCGTTTGATCTCATCTAGGTCTGCAACCTGTGGCTGCAAGCGACCCAGCGGGCATTGGTAACGATGGGGTGTGATCTTCATGTCATAGCTCCTGTGTATCGATCGCCCAACCCAACAGGGCCAGAGCATCTGCTTCGTTGTCGTCGGTGACCGGGTGACCTTTCGCACGCATGGCCGTAATGACCTCTGCCTTTCCAGCGTTGCCTTTGCCCGTGGCGTGCTTCTTGATCGTGCCCACAGGGATGCCCTGGTATGGCACGTTGTGGTGCTCGCACCAGGTCGTGAGTGTGGCCATGAGGCCCCCGTAGACGTGGGCGGCATCGACACCGCTGTGCCGACGCACCTCCTCAAAATAGACCGAATGGATTTCACCGACCGCGCCTGTGATCTCTGAGAGCCAGCGCTTGAACCGCAGGTAGCGCATACCACCGCCTTCAAAGCGTTGGGGTTTGAAGTTCACAAAGCCATGTGCGATCTGCCCGTCGCGTGAACGCAATGCCCAACCGGTGGTGGTGCCCAGGTCTAGGGCCAGCACAACCAGTCGTGTCGATTGGCCTTTACTTCCATCCGCATCAACACTCCCACGTAGGTCAGAGGGAACTGCTGTTCCCTCTCCTACGTAGTAGGAGGGAGAGTTTTCGCCAACTGCAATATCCCCGAAAACCCAATAGGCATGCGGGTTTGCGCCAGTTGGCAAGTTGGCAGTCTTGCCAACTGCCAGCTTTGCCAACTTCGGCATAAGCTGTTGATTTTTAAAGGATTGAAGTTGGCAAGGGTTTTCCAACTGAGCCCAGTTGGCAAAAGTGGGGTTCCATTTGGCAGCGGTTTTGCCAACTTGCGCGCACGGATTCATGTGGACTCCTTAGGGTCGGTGATGTCGTCTTGGTAAACCCACACATCCGGGTTCTCAACGGGCATTGCAGCCCCGGATTGCGGGCATTTGTAGTGGGTGGGAAGCACTGCGAGCGCCCGAATAGGCAGCTCGCCAGTGAGCGGGTCAGGCGTGTCGCCCGGCATGTTCAGGACCATGCCTTCGACGCACAAATAGCCGAACTTGCTGCGGCCACAGGACGGCAGACCGTAGTCCTTGCCATTGCGGAAATACTTGATGTAGCCCTGGGTGGACAGGACCGAGAGACGCTCGCGAATGGTGCGCTCGCCGCCAAGGCCCGCCTTGCCCTCGAAGGTCTCTGCGAATTGATTGCCGGTGTAGCCGCGACCCTGAGCTGCCTCCTCAAACAGGATCTGCAAAATGGCATCCCGTTTGCGGCGGCGCTCTGCGTCAAGGCGCTCACCGTACTCCTTCAGGACCAGACGATCATTGACATCGACTTGTCGCCATTCATCGTCAACCTTGTCAACAAACTTGTTGGGAATGGCAGCACCGTTGCGCAGCTCATAAATCAATTGCCGAGTGGTGCGCGCCTCGTCAGGACGCTGCAGCAACATGCCAGTGGAGTAATAGCCGCGCAAACTTCCTGCCCCGGCAAGCGCCTGAAACGGGTCCTCTTCGAACTGTTTTTTGGAGAGTTTTTTGGTGTGGTGAGCCAGGATCACACCCGCGTCGACATTGACCTCACGACGGATACGATCCACCCGTTGCGACAGAAAGAACAGCATGGCACCGTTGTCGTTCTCGCCACCGGCATCACCGCCATCAAAGACATTGCGAATCGGGTCGATAACGATGATGTCGGGTGGCGGACCGCCAAAGGCCATCTGAATGGTTGGAATGATTTGGGCAAGACCCGCGTCGTTGAGCAGCGTTTGAAGCTGGGGAGTGGCCACAAAATTGACTCTGGCCAACAAAAGTGCAGGTTCTGACAGTCGGATCTTTTTGGCACGTTCGCGCAGGTAGTGATATTGCACTTCGGCTTGCAGATAGAACACCCGCAGTGGCCGTGCTGGTGTCATGCCCAAAAACGGCTGCCCTGCCGACATGTGGGTTAGCCATGCCAGCAAAAAGTCACTCTTGCCGACCTTGGGCGCTCCGCCGAATACCAGCATCCCACCAGGAGTCACTACCCGGGGAGCAATGAGATCGTCAGGCAAGGGCGTATCGTCATCCAGCAGATGACCAAGGGTGAAACTGGGCAGCAAAGGGGTGGCTGCCTTGACGACCCTGCGCTCGCCGTCTCTGATGAAAGCTTTGCAATCAAACCCTTCTGCCACACCGTCTGCAGCATCCCACTTGACGGGCTTGTCAGTCGGTGGGACCAGGATCGCCACGAAATTGCATCCTGCAAGTGCGCAGGCCTTGGCCGCGTTCTCTGCATACTCCCAACCCGGTGAATCCCGGTCTGGCCAGATCAGGACATCCTTACCCCTGAGCGGACTCCAGTCTGTCTTGTCGATAGGAGCCTTGGCCCCATTCATGGCCGTCGTGGCGACAATGCCCAAGCCAATCAAGGCGTCGGCACATTTCTCGCCCTCTACCAACACAATTGCGCGTGAGGTTGATACGGTTGGCAGGTTGTAGATAGGTCGGGGGTCGGGCGCGCGCCACATACGGGCTCTCACGTCCCAAGGGCGAAACTCCTTTCCGGTTGGCGGGTCATACCGGTAGACACACGCAATCAGTTCGCCCTGGGCCGTGCAGTAGTCCCACTTGGCGGTATATGGCCCCAACTCATCTATCGGCACACTGCGCGTGTCACGCACGACGGGTCGGATGATGGGTGGGGCAAAACCCAGCCATTGCCGGATCTCTTCGACAACCCGCGGAAAGTCATGTCGCGCTGACAAGCCTTGGGACATCGCCCAAAGGTCAAGGACATCACCACCGTCCTCCGTTGAGAAGTCCTTCCACAACCCGCGTCTGGAACCATCCAGTTCGACCACCATGCTTTTGCCTGGTGTCCCGTCGACATCACCAATGTAGAACTTGCTGCCTCTTACCCGCCCTTGTGGAAACAGGTAGTGGAGAACGGATTCCAGCCGATCTAGCAGCGCTGCCCGCAGCGTCTCAGTATTGGCAGCCAGGTCGTCGCGTTGCTCAGGAGCGTTGTTGTAGTCCAACCAGACAATGTTGTCCTGGGTCATGCACCACTCCAGCACCGGTCCTGCCAAGCGCAGAACTTGCACTCCATATGGGTCGGCGTAGTGGTATGGCGTGCGAGCGTCTCACCCACAGCGGTGGCGGTAATCACCCGCACTCCGCGATCTGACATGCGCTGCGCCAGCCCGCCGTCGAAAGGTAACAACTCGAACCAAAGCTCTTGGGTGTCCTTGTTGATCGCAGTGAACAGCGCCGGGTTCTTTGCAACGCCGGGTACCGATGCCTCCATGTAGGCCTGGTAAATGGCCACTTGAGCCGCATAGATGGGTTTCGACTTAGCCACGCCTTGTTTGACGGTATCCCGCCAGGACTTGTCATTCATGGTCTTGAACTCCCAGATGGCCGGGTAAGCCATGCCGAAATCCCCAAGAACCTGAGGACCGCCATTCAGGATGCCGTCGACGTGACCCTGAATCCTGTCACCCGCCACAGAAAAGCCAAACTGACCACCTTGTGCCTTACGGGTATACAACTCGAACCCGGCCAGCTTGAGCCAACGGATTGCCAAGTCCTCCAGGGTGTGCCCGACTTCAAAGATGCGCAGCAGACGGCCTGAAAACTCACGACCGACGTCTACAGACGTCCTTGCGTACTCGTATTGAAGCGCGCGCTCACAGGCCACGCCGAGTCGGGACGCTCCCAGGTAATTGCGCGGCACCTGGTTCTCACGTTCCCGCGCCAATCCTAGATCGATCAACGCGCTGATCTGCTCATCAAGCTTGGGGCGGTGATTGAAGTCCAACGTCACATTGCACCCCTTATTTCCGCAGTCGTCTGCTGTTGCGCGATGCGCTGCTCCAGAAACGTGCGGTCTCGGGCTGCCATGCGCTCATGCTCCGCGAGCATGTGCGCCTGATAGGCCGAGACCACTACATCGACCAGAGTCAAGACTTCCTCGCGGCTGTAATCCGCCAGAGGTCGCGTCATACCAATTTCCCCAACATACTCACCCAATGGTGAGAGGCAGGATCGCATCGCGGCGATTTCCATTTCCGTGGGATCAATCATGTGTCCCTCCGTTTTGTTCATGATTTGAGAAAAGGCGTTCTGGCACTCCATGGAACAGAACACCCACCGGTCCGAATACCGACCTGGATCGCTGCGGCGCAAGCGGGCGTTAAACCAACCCAGCCCCTTGGCCTGGCGACTGCAGACAGCGCATTTCAAGCTGCCTCCCGGTAGCTGTCATTGGCAGCGACGACCAGGCGTTGGATCTGCGCCTTGTTGAACTGAAAAGAGAGCAGCGCCGATGCCTGATAACGCGTCAGGCCAAAGTCGGCACGCATCGGCTCGGGCAGATAGCGCAGTTGCTTTTCGGTGGGTGGCTCGTTGAGCCAGCGCCGCGTCTTGTGAGCGGAATCCTCCGACTCATGGTCGTTAAGCCAATCGTCGGCCTTAGCCATGCACACAGTGCGCTCGCCAACGGCCAATAGATGGGTACCCATGCCCTGACCGCCACCCACTGCATGCCAGCGACCAGCCAGGAAAAACACACCGCCCCAAGCGGTGAATCCGGTGGCCATCAGTGCGTCGTCACAGCCAAAGAGGTCACACCAGCGAAAGTTGGAGCGCTTGAGCAAATCGATTTCACTCATCACGAAGTCGCTCAAAACACCGCCATCCTGCGGCTGACGCTCCCATGTGTGGCCACAAAACGGACACTCCATGACCGTCAGGGGAACAACGGCACCACATTCCGGGCAATCTTTGGTTAGGGCCTCACCATCGTGCTGGTGGCCATCCAGATTGACATCCTGCTCCAGTGCGCCATGCATGAGGCTGGCGGTACCAAAGTCGAGCACGATGCAGTCTGTCTTGATGACGTGCGGATGTTCCTCGGGGTCCACTGTGCGCAGACCCCGGCCCACCATCTGAATGAAGGTGGACTTGTAGGAGCTTGGCCGTAGCAACACAACACAGGCGGTGGGTGTGAAGTCATAGCCTTCAGTAAGGATGGCCACGTTGACTATGACCTGCGCATCGCCGCTTTCGAATCTGGCTATGCAGGCTTTGCGCTCACTCTCCGGCAGATCGCCATGGATGACCACCGACGGAACACCGGCTGCATTGAAGCCATTGCACACACTCAGGGCATGTGCCACGGTCGAACAGAACACGATGGTCTTGCGATCGCTGGCCTTTTCCTTCCAGTTCCTGATGACGGCATCGGTGATCAGGGTTTTGTTGAGAATGGACGCGACTTCGTCCATGTCAAAGTCCACTGCAGTACGCCGCACCTTGCTCAACGCTTCCTGCGCGCCGACATCGATCACAAAAGTGCGGGGCGGAACCAGGTGCCCGCTTGCAATCATCTCGGCCAGAGTGATCTGATCTGCAAGATTGGAAAACACATCACGAAGACCCTGACCATCGCCCCGGTTCGGGGTAGCAGTCAGGCCACAGATAGCAGCATTCGGATTGCGGCTCTGCACCTTGTCGATCACTGCTCGGTAGCTGGGCGACGACGCGTGATGCGCTTCGTCAATCACCAGCAGGTCCAGAGTCGGAATCTGGTCCAGGTTGGCACCTTTTGAAAGGGTCTGCACCATGGCAAAGGTGGCGCTGCCGGACCAGGATTTCTCGTTGGCATCGACCACCGAAGTGGTCAAGCTTGGATTCACGCGAGAAAACTTGGTCCGGTTTTGACCAGTGAGTTCGGTGCGGTGTGCGAGGATGCACGCTTTGGCGTCGGGCTCGGCCAGCACACTGCCAGCCACCGCCGACAGCATGATGGTCTTGCCAGAGCCAGTTGGAGCAACAGCCAGCGTGTTGCCATACTGGCGCAAGGCCGCCAGTGTGCGCTCAACCAGTTGGGTTTGACGGGGACGGAGCATCATGGCGGCGGCTCCTTACTGCGCCCAGCTGGGGCGACCCGGCACTGGCGAGCGACCGGTAGCCTGGGCATAGGCGTTCGGGGCTGGTGATGCCTGCGATGGCTGTGCAGACGGCTGGCGTGCGGCGCCCATGAGTGCCGCGTAGTCCTTATGGTCTGGCGTGACTGCTGACTTAATGACGCTCTTGTCCTGGCCGTTCTGGTCCTTATCCCAATCGACTTTGCCGAGAAATTCAATGCCTTCCAGGTCCGAGAAACCACTAATACGGCGCGCGTTTTGCGCAGCAGGACTGCTGTCGCCTGGGTAGATGCCGCGCGCAGAATTGAGAATGGCCTTCACGAAGGTGCGACCCATGTTGGCCCACTCTGGACCCTTGGGGCTGTGCAGGCCAATGAGTGACCACATCTTGCGACGCGCATATTCACCATCCATCACCACAAATTCGCAATTCAGATAGACGGAACCTGTGTTGATGTTGCGCGTGGCAAAACCACCGGTCCAGCCTTGGGTCGCGTCGTCGTGACCACCGGGTTTGATGGTCATGCGCACACGCACGACGGTGCCTTTGGGGATCAGGTCGAAGGAGGTTTGTTCGGATGCGGAATTGAAGTCGAAGTAGGTCATGATCAGATCTCCTGAGTTGCAATGGATTCGGGGATGGCGGGAGTACCAGCGGAGCTGGCAGAAATGGGGCGTGCAAAGGCAAGTCGCTCGCTGGCGGGCTTGGCGGGGCCAGCGATCTTTTCCATGAGGCGGCCCAGGTGCGGTTCTTCAATGGCATCGAGTCGACCGGAACGATCCTTGGCTGGGTATCCCCAAGTGTTGAGCGTGTGGCAGACGAACGCGCGGTAGTTCACTCCGTCGTCCCCCTTGACCTCAGCCAAGGTGACGACCTCATCAACAATTCCTGGCAACTCCAGACCGGTCTTCGATCCGTCGATCTGCAAAGAGAAAACACGGCGATTGAAATCGTCCAGTGACTCGTTGAGGATGCCGACAAACCAGACGTTCTTGCGACGGGTGTGTTGCAGATGGGTGAGCCAGGCAATCATTTCTTGGCCCATCAAGCCGTACGCACCACGGCTGTCGGGCTTGCCAGTCTTCTCGGAGTACGCCTGAGGCTGCCCCTTGCTCCACTGCAGGCACATACGACCGGCAACGGTGATCGAGTCCACGAATACTGTGTCGTATTTGTCCAAATCTGTGGGCTCGCCAAAGCGCGCGCAAACCGCATCGAAATGCGCTTGGCTGTAAGGCTGGTCATCGCGCAACGCCGGGTTTGGACCACCAATGAAGACAGCGAAATCACGGCATTCCTGCCATGTACGTGGACGGATGGTGTCGCCCGCCCAACCCTCGACAGCCAAGTCACCTGCTTCCAAGTCAAAGAACAAGGTGGCTGTGGCTTTCAGTGTCCACAGCTGAGACGTCTTGCCGATGCCGCTTTTTCCAACGAGCACGCCCTTGACGCCACGCTGCTCAGCAAGACGCTGATCCGCAGTAATGATGGGGAGTTTCATTTGCGCAACTCCTTTTCAGTAGCAGACGCAAATGCCTCAGCGATGGTGGTCGTGCCAATTGCACCGCGTTTGCGCGCCGCTTCATACAGCTCTTCCAGAGCACCCGAGCGGCGCATGATTGCCCGGCTTTCCGCTTCGATGCCTTGGATGGCGAATGCGATGTCGTCAATGGTCGCGTCCATCAGCGGACGGAAGACCTCGTCTGGGCGGGTCGTGCCATTTGCAGGGATGCGAACAACATCAGGCAGGCTTGCCGAATAGAACGACAAACTCTTACGCAGACGGGTGAGCAGCGGTGTGGGCTCAACCGGAACAATGACCGTTGCCTTGGGCTCGGTTGGTGTGGCCTTGGGTGCCTTTTTGAAACTTGGGAACTTCATAGTGGTTACTCCTGAATGAGTGCAAGACGGAAGCTGGGCTTGCCGGTTTTGAGAGTGCGTGCCTGTACGAAGGCCGACTTGAGTGATTCAGGCCATGCGCCGAACTTGGTTTCGGACACGCGGTAGCTGATCTCCACGTACTGGGCGGGGTCATCACCATTGGCAGCGATGCGGCGAGTGATTTCTGCCAACTTGGACTGATCCCAGTCGACCTTCTTGGGCAGGTCAGCAGTGATACGCACGCGACCATCGTCGAAATGGACAACGCCCGTGTCCTTGCCCGCTTCCAGGCGAAGACCATGTGCGCGATCGGCGAACTTGAACTCAATGGCGCGATCAACGTGATCGGCTTTTGCCTTGGCCACAGTTAGCTGGTCAGCCGCATCGTTCTTGAGCTGGAACAGAACATCACTGGAATGCGCTGCCAAATCTCCAGCGGGTGTGGCGATCGCCTGTTCAAGGGTCAGTTGGCTCATGCTGCACCTCCTGCGTCTGCACGCTCAGAGGTGCTTTTGCGCAGGCTGTCGGTCTCGAACGCTTCCACGTCCTCGACGCGGTACAGCACGCGCCCTTGCAGTTTCAAAAATACCGGTCCGATACCCTCGGTCCGCCAGCGTTCCAGTGTGGCTTCGCTAACGTCCCAACGGTCGGCCAGTTGGCGTTGGTTGAGGTGTTTGACACTCACGTTTTGGTCCTTTCTTGTGATTGCGAAAACGTGCTGTCAGTGTCAAATTCGGGCTGTGTGGGCGTCAGCCGACGCCATGTACGGGCTGATGTACGGGCTCAGCCAAAACTGGAAAAAAAGGAGTCCAGAAAGCAAAAAACCGCCCGAAGGCGGTTGTGCGTGTTGGTGAATGACGATGGGGGTTCAGTCCAGCTTGATGCCATACCCGTCGTCGTCATGTTCGATGTAGTCTTCCCAGACTAGGTTGCCGCTAAATATGTTTGCAACCCTTTTGCCCTTTGCAGCCGCCCGTGAACCATAGGCGGCTATCAACAGATCTCCCGCTGGCACACGATTGCGCTCGTTCTCAAACTGCTCGACCAAATGCTTCACTACTGCGATTTGCTTGGGTCCTTTGATGGGCCAGGGTTTGTCAGATTTGGTGGCGATGGTCAACGTGTTGGTGTACGGATCAAAGCGAACCGGATGCGACTTTTCTTCCTTGCTGCCTGCGGGTGCCAGTAGCAAGCGATGAATCAGGTCAGTATCGATACATGGCTTTGCCGTGTAGTCCACGAGCACATCGGTTACGGGAATGATGCGATAGCCGCGAGGTGGCAGCACTATCTCCGGCAACGCTTGGCCGGTCGTGAAGATCACCCCCTGCTCAGGTAATGATGGCTTCCGAAAATGGGCAAAGATCTGATTGATGCACGAAGACAGACCTCGGGTTAGCCAGACATCGATTTGCACAGTGCCAATGCGCATCTTGCCAAGATTCCAAAGTACGCCATCAATCGCAGGCATGCTGATACCTCGACGGTGAGCCAGTGGAATCGCAAGTAGGTCCGCAAGATAGTTCAGCAGCTTGGCATCACGGACGGCATGTACGCTGACCAGCTCGGCTGCGACGTACTTCGTGCGGAACGTCTCAGGGCAGCGGTAGCGATACCTGCCTGGCTCATCGTCCTCCTCAATGTCGACCGGAACTCTCGCATCACCGCTGGCTGCCAGATAGCTGCCTGAAAAACCAATATGCTCGGTCCACGCAGCAAGATCGCGGTCGGATAGCGCGACCCGGCCCGACAAATCCCAAGCGGGGACGCCACGCAATCGCTGCCCTTCACCATCGGCAACTGCGTGGATCGAACGTTCAAAAAGATTGGTCAGTTCAAGCAGCGAGCGCGTCGACAAACTCTTCGTTGACATCACTGATCTCCTTCACCAAATGCCATTTGGCCAACAAGCGGTCGCACAGGGCCCGATCCTTTTCGCGCTTGGTCTTGATGTTGCACTTGTTGTCGTCACGCAGGATTACGGCGATCGTACGCGCGCGTTCCTTGCCGACCTTCTTGATGCGGATGGACAGCTTCGCGTAGTTGATGTGGTGGTTGCGGAAGTCGAACGACAGGGAGATCAGGGAGCGTGCAGCGGTGTAAATGTCATCGACGTCCTTGGCCCAGATCTTTACCAGCAAGGAGCGGTGGTTCGCCGTGGTGTAGCCAAGTTCAATGACTTTGACTGATGCCACGTCCTCGCCGGTGAGATCGAAGCTGCGGGATGCGGCCAGACTTTGGTAGTCGTATTGTTTGAGTGGAATCTTGTCGCCAGTGATGGGCGATTGCAGGAGCGAGTCCGCCACGATGCGCGCCAGAGCCTCACGGCCATCAGTGTCTTTAGACAAGACCTCCAGGTGGCCATTGGCTGGCTCATAGGTAATGTGCGAGGACACGGCACGGATCACCTCTTGTGGCACCAACTCGCTGGCCTGGACACGATCGATGATCTCCGGCGGTCGATTGTGATGGACACTGACTTGGTACAGGTCGACGTCTTCGCCGGTCAGGGTGTCGGGACGCAGCCGCTTGAAAACCTGAACGGCAACGGTGTCCGCTTCACAGCCAAGCTGTTGGGCGACGGCCTGATGGAATGCCTGCCGAGCTGCCGCGTCATCCAGAACCGTCAGATCCTTGGGCGCAACATAGCCCGAATAGCAGGACGTGCTCTGACGGAACACATCCGCCTGGCGGGCGTTCAACGCCTCCTCGAACAGTGCGGGCACGTTGAGGTACAGCCACAGTGCACGTTCATACTGGTTCGGGATGGCGGCAAACGCGGCCTTGACATCGTCACCTTCGATGTCCTGACTTATGCCTTCAATCACGTCCTGCCCGGCGCCGTCTGAAAGCAGCACGATACGCTCAGCCAGCTCTTCAATCTTTCGCCGAGCACTCACATCCAGTGCCGACAAGACTGGCTCCATGACAGCCCGCTGCTCCTGCTTACCCAGTTTTTTGTCCAGGTCCGGCATGGCCAGACTGAACTCGCTGACCATAAATTCACGGAAAGCCGTCGGCGGCAGGTGGCCGAGCAGCTTGGATAAGTTTTCTGAATCGTTCATCTACATTTCCTCCCTGAGGTGTAACCGGTTGAGTTCAGCCCGGATCGCCCCTTGTTTTTGTTGGGGTTAGCAGACCGCAAATGTTCGGTGGACCGAACGCTTGGGATTATTTCAGAGTCAATACAGGTTTGTCAAGCAGGTACGATCTCGTTCGGTAGGATGGTATTATTTGCTGGTTGTTTAGGATAAATAAGGAGTCAAAAGTGCCTTCACCCCTGGGTGACAAGATCCGCGAACTGCGAAAGCAGAAGAAACTTAGCCTGGATCAACTTGCCGAGTTGACCGATTCCAGTAAGAGCTACATGTGGGAGTTGGAAAACAAAGACGACCCCAAACCATCTGCGGAAAAAGTGGCCCGGATCGCCACCGCGCTAGATGTCACGACAGAATTCCTATTGAGTGACTCAGTTAGCACCCCTGACGAACAGGTCATTGATGAGGCTTTCTTTCGGAAATACAAAACCATGCCGGAGCCGACCAAGAAGCAGATCAGAAAAATACTCGACGCCTGGGATGATGAATGACAGAACCAAAGCAGCCCAAGGCGGAAGCCAATCGAATTTCACATGTGCTGCGCATGGTGCTGGGAGAAGCACGTTTTCCGGTCAAGGTTGACGAAGTTGCGCTGGAGTATTCAAGACAATGCTTTCCCGACGCACCTGTCGAGAAAGTGGATGGCCAGGATCTGGATGGGCTGGAAGGCATGCTGGCAGCCAACAAGGCCAAAACAAAATGGCTGATCCTTTACAACAGCGCCATCAGTTCGGCGGGCCGTAAGCGCTTCACGATTGCACACGAGTTTGGCCACTATCTTCTGCATCGTCATCAGCAGAGCGAATTCCAATGCGGTGACGATGACATTGAGACTGGTGATCGCAACAAGAACGACATTGAAACCGACGCAGATCAGTTTGCATCAACGTTGTTGATGCCACTTGACGATTTCCGAAAGCAAGTTGACGGGCAATCAGTCAGTTTTGATCTCCTGGGCCACTGTGCCGATCGGTATGGCGTATCCCTGACTGCAGCAGCATTGCGATGGATTGAGATCGCAGACAAGCGAGCAGTCCTTGTGGCCAGCCGAGACGATCACATGCTTTGGGCAAAATCGAACGAGGCTGCGTTCAAGTCTGGCGCGTATTTCGCAACCCGCAAACGGACAATCCCAGTCCCGCGCGCGTCATTGGTTTACAGCGATAACTGTTCAGGAGCCGCGCAATCTCAGTCAATACAGGCAAAGGTCTGGTTTCCGCGTGAGCCTGCCTATGTTGAACTGACAGAGATGTCGAAGATCGCAGGAAATTACGACTACACGCTATCCCTGCTATTGATGCCTGAAGCCGAGTGGCGGCAGCCTCAGCACGACGACGGCGAGCCCGAGGAAGATACCTTTGACCGCTTCATAAATAACGGCCAATTTCCAGACAGAAAGTAATCGGCCCCAGTCCGGCTTTTCGCATTAGCCCGCATCCACCTGCGTTCGCCCGCAACTCCCTCATGGCATTGGCCACGGTCCTTCAGGACAATTTTGCTTCTAGCTAGTTGGACAAAAAGGACCGGTAACCAATGCATGAAATCAACCACACACCACCGGAGCGAATGACTCCAGAGCAACGCCGATTTGAGGTCGCGTCGCTGTTAGCAAGAGGGTTAGCGCGCCTTCGCACAGCACATCCGTCTCAGTCCGCAAACATCGTCAAAAGCAGAGATGTTTCACTTGCCTTTTCTGGCCACCAGCGCGTTCATTCAGACCCCGTCAACAACAGACATACGGAGTCATGATGAGACCAAGCAAGCCTACCCCCGCCACGCCACTGTCTGTGGCATCGCAGATTTCTCAGTTGCCCGAACTGGCCATGGCGGACATCAAGTCGCTTTGGCAACGGCTGTTCCACGCTGCGAACCCCACCCACAACAGGCAATTTCTGGAACGCCGGATTGCCTACAAATTGCAGGAAATCGAGTTTCGCAAGGTCGACCCAGGACTTCTTGATCGCAATAAGCGCCGCATCGAAAACTTGATTGAAACCGGCAAGGTCAAGACTCGCGACCCTGACTACCGTCCTGTGGCTGGCACCATGCTCACCCGCGAGTACCAGGGCAAGGAATATCGCGTCATTGCCAGCGCCGATGGCAATTACAACTTTGACGGGCGGACGTTCCAAAGCCTGTCCCAGATCGCGCGGGAAATTACCGGTACGCGGTGGTCGGGGCCAGTATTCTTTGGTCTCAAAGCGCGTACTGAGAAAAAGGCAGCGACTAGGAAGGGAGGTCGGTCATGAGCGACGTGCTAAAACGGCGCATGCGCTGCGCCGTCTACACCCGTAAGTCCAGTGAAGAAGGGTTGGATCAGGAATACAACTCGATTGATGCGCAACGTGACGCAGGCCATGCCTATATTGCCAGCCAGCGCGCCGAAGGCTGGATTCCGGTCGCCGACGACTATGACGACCCGGCCTTCTCCGGCGGAAACATGGAGCGCCCCGGACTCAAGCGCCTGATGGCCGACATTGAGGCAGGCAAGGTTGACGTGGTTGTGATCTACAAGATTGACCGACTGACGCGCAGCCTGGCCGACTTTTCCAAAATGGTCGAGGTGTTTGAGCGCCAGGGTGTGTCCTTTGTCTCCGTGACACAGCAATTCAACACCACAACGTCCATGGGGCGACTCATGCTCAATGTGCTGCTCTCGTTTGCACAGTTTGAACGCGAAGTCACCGGGGAGCGGATCCGGGACAAGATCGCCGCCAGCAAACGCAAAGGCATGTGGATGGGCGGTGTACCACCCCTTGGCTACGATGTGGAAAGCCGGCGCTTGGTCCCCAATCCACAGGAGGCCAAATTGATCCGCCACATCTTCACCCGGTTCGTTGAACTGGGGTCCAGCACCAAACTGGTGAAAGAACTGAGACTTGATGGCGTGACCTCAAAAGCGTGGACCACCCAGGATGGAAAGGTTCGTGAAGGCAAGCCCATTGACAAGGGCCTGGTGTACAAGCTTCTGGGCAATCGAACCTACCTGGGCGAACTTCGCCACAAAGAGCAGTGGTACCAGGCCGAACACCTGCCGATCGTCGAGCAGACTGTTTGGGACAGCGTGCACGCCATCTTGGCCACCAATGGACGCTCCCGCGCCAATGCCACACGGGCGACAACACCGTTCCTGCTCAAAGGTATCGTTTTTGGCCATGATGGTCGGGCATTGACACCTTGGCACAGCACCAAGAAGACCACCGGAAAGCGGTACCGCTACTACTTGCCCATGCGCGACCTTAAGGAACATGCTGGTGCTTCCGGATTGCCTCGTATGCCAGCGGCTGAATTGGAGTCGGCGGTACTCGACCAACTGCGAAACATTCTGCGCGCCCCAAATCTGCTCTGCGACCTGGTGCCGCAAGCAAAGAAACTGGATCCAACTCTGGACGAAGCCAAAGTTACTGTGGCCATGACGCGCTTGGACCTGATCTGGGATCAGCTGTTTCCGGCAGAGCAGACTCGCATCGTGAAGATGCTGATCGAGAAGGTGATTGTGTCGCCGAGTGACCTCGAGGTGAGGTTGCGGGCGAATGGCATAGAACAGCTGGTCCAGGAACTACAGGCGGATCGTGCGAGCACAAAGCGCGAAGAGGCAATGGCATGAATGAGGTGCGCATCCACAAAACAGGGGAGCCAGAAATCCTCCAATCGAGCGATGGTAGGTTGACCCTGTCGGTCCCCATCCAGTTCAAACGGCGTGCTGGACGCAAGCAAGTGACGCTGCCAAACGGCGAACCCGGACTACCCCGACCGTGGGATACGGCTCCGACTTCATTGCAACTGGCCCTGGCCAGAGGCCACAAATGGCTGGCGATGCTGGAGTCTGGTGAGGTCAGCACCTTGACCGAAATAGCCAAGAAGGAGGGAATCGACAACAGCTACGTCAGCCGGATGGTCAACCTGACAACCCTGGCACCGGACATCATTGACGCCATTCTGCTCAATGAATTGCCGGACCATCTGACACTGTTCGATCTAGCTGTGGACCCACCCGCGCTGTGGGATGAGCAGCGCGCACGGCTTGAGATTGTGTAGACCAGCCGATGTGACTGGGATAGAATTTCTGCAGGTGCCCACCATACTTGCACACGAGTAAAAAAAGGCGTTTCCTCACAATTGTTGAAAACCTCTCTTTGAGCCTCGCCGTCGGGGACTTAAACGTGTGCGTCTGACCCGAAATTGGCGTGGCACACAGGAAAGGTTCGATATGACAATCAAAGAGCTCGCGTATTCCGCGCAGCAACAACTCCAAGCCAGCACCGGCAAACCCCTCAAGAGAGCGCACATCTACGAGCTGCTGGCAGCCTCGTTTGGCTTCAACTCCTACGCCGCGCTCGGGGTTGATTCCATTTTTACGCAGCAACGCCCGGGCGACAAGCGCATTGGCGCCGACAGCGCTTTAGTTAGTGGGCGCTGCATCGAGCTTGGGTATCCACCGGAAGTCGGGGATCTGGTCTCGGTGTCGCTAGGGTCCTTCCTGGCGGAGCGCCAGATTGGCATCGTGCGGATTTCAGCGTTGATCAGCCAACTTCGAGGGGATTGGTCCGGCCCAGAAGGCAATCCGATTGGCGGCGACACTGAACAGTTCGACGGCGAAAAAGTCGATTGGTTCGCTGATCGGTGGGGCAATAGTGAAGAAGGTGATTTCGCACCGCTCATGCTAGATGGGTTGCAAACTGCAGCAAGCAAAGGCAACGCTCTCGCTCACTACGCTCTGGCGCTGATCCATGCCCCCGACAACGATGAAGACACCGATCAGGGTGCTGGAAGCCCTTATTGGCATTCCCAGGCACAAAAAGGTCATGTGCTCACAGGCGTAGAAAAGGAGTGGGCAGACGCTCATGCAGCTCGACTAGCCCAGGATGATAAGTACGCCCGCCATCTTCGCGAGGCCGGTCGACTCGGCAACCAACATGCGCTCCTCGACCTTGCCGAGCGGTTTGACGATCCGTCGTTCTTTGAGGTGCCGCGTCACGATGTTGGGGCAGATCCATCGGCAGTTGCCGAGATTGCCGAGCGGCTCGGGCGCGTGGCTGATGCAAAGCACTGGCTTACCGTGGCTGCCGAGAGTGGGGACACCCGTGCGATGCTCCGCCTGATCGAAGAATACGATCATGGAGATCTGGCTCGGAGCTGGACTTGGGTGTACCTGTCTCGGCTGGTAGGCACAGAACTCTCCAAGGACGATCACTACGCAATCAACGAGGACGGCTCGGAGTACGACGACGATGTCGGCGGTCCCGTCTATGCTGCGGGCCGCGACGGTGTAGATCTCGAGTCTCTCAGTGCGGAGCAAGATGCCACAGCCAAGGATGCCGCGCGGGACCTTTTCGATCGAATTCAACGAGCTGCTGCTCCGACGCACCGAGGGTAGGGGTGGCGGAAGTTGCTCCCTCCGGGTAGCAATGACGCAATCTAACTGATTGATTAGTCCGGACGTAACCCATTGATTTTTATGAGTATGAGCCGTGACTCTTGCGGACTTCGAGTCGTTTGGTGTGCTCTCCGCTGCGGAGACTATCGGCCCGGAGAGAGCAAAAGTGGCGAATTTCTGGGCGCCCGGAAAAACCACGAAGTCCGCAAGAACCCTCGGGAACCCCAATAAACACGCGGGGATAGGCAAAAAAAATCCAACCGGAGACCCGGTTGGATTTTTAATCTGGTGGAGCTGGGGGGATTTGAACCCCCGTCCGCAAGCCTTGTTCGGGCAGATCTACATGTTTAGTGGTCTGGTTTGAGTCTCGCCACCTGTGTCGCGCAGTCACACGCTACACAGGACGCCAGTACCCTATTGTCTTGCCCTGATCCAAGGTACCCGATCCAGAGCCAGCCGATGAAATTATCTTTACAGCCGGGAGCGCCTAACTTGCGTTAAACACCCCTTGCCCAGCCCATCGGCCTGCTGTTGTAAAGCTCACTGGCAATTAAGCAGCGAGTGCGAAACGTTCGTCGTTTGCAGTTAGTTTGTTTGAATCTGTTTTACGAGCACATTCAGCTCGACATGCACCACACCGCGTCCGAACCCACGTCGAAACCAGTGCAGCCCCTCAACCCATATTTTAGGCGCATGCGAGCAATTGCAATAGCGCCAAGGGCGAATTAATTTCTGCGTGTGCGCCCCAGGCTCGCGCGTCGGCCTTATCGCCAAGATACCCGTAGGTTGCAGCAACCGTGCGCATACCGGCTGCCAAACCAGCAACCACATCACGTTCGTCGTCGCCGACATACAAACAACGCTCAGGCACCAACCCCAAGCGCCGGGCCGCCTCAAGCAGGGGTGCGGGGTGCGGCTTGGCGTGCGGTGTTGTATCGCCGCTGACAATGGCCCGTGCAGTGGAAAACAAGGGCATTGACTGCGTCAACGGGTCTGTAAAACGCGCTGACTTATTGGTAACGACGCCCCACATCAACTGGCGATCACAAATTTCGCGAATAAGTAGTTCAACCCCATCAAACGCGGTCGTACGCTGGGTCATGCATCGTTCGTAATTAACAAAAAACTCTTCCCGCATGACCTCAAAGCTTGGGTCCTCCGTCCCCAATCCAAAAGCCACGCCCAGCATGCCGCGGGCACCTGCACCAGCCATTGGACGGTAAGCTTCGTACGGTAGCGAGGGCATGCCCCGGTCCAGGCGCATTTGGTCCGCCGCCGCACCCAGGTCGGGAGCACTGTCGATTAGCGTGCCATCCAGATCAAATAGCACCGCAGAAATATCCAAAAATACCGGCATTTGCTTCGTGCTCATTGCTTTTGCGCGGCAAACATATAGTTCACGCCCGTGTCATGACTGAGCCAGTAGCGTTTCGTCAAGGGGTTGTATTCCAAGCCACTCGTCTGACGGACATCCAAGGATGCGTTTCTGCAAAAATTGGCTAATTCACTGGGGCGAATCATCTTGGCGAATTCGTGGGTCCCACGCGGCAGCATATTCAGGACATATTCCGCTCCCAAAATAGCCAGCAAAAATGACTTGGGACTGCGATTGAGTGTCGAAAAAAATACCCACCCACCCGGCTTAACCAAATTGGCGCACGCTTGGACGACGGATGCCGGATTGGGCACATGCTCGAGCATTTCCATACAGGTCACGACGTCAAATTGACCCGGTGCCTCGTCAGCTAACGCCTCCGCACTCACCTCGCGGTAGGCAACATGGGGCGTTTGCGCCTCAAGCGCATGCATTTGGGCAACCTTGAGCGCCTTTGTGGATAGATCGATTCCCAACACCTCGGCGCCTTTGCGCGCCATGGAGTCGGCCAGGATGCCGCCACCGCATCCAACATCCAAAGCGCGCTGGCCCTTCAATGGAGCAATGGAATTGATCCATTCGAGACGGAGCGGGTTGATCTGGTGCAGGGGACGGAATTCGCTTTCCATATCCCACCAACGGTGGGCTAGTGCGGAAAACTTGGCAATCTCGGCGGGGTCGGCATTCAGTGCAGTATTCATACCAAGATTATGTTCCAAACAATAAAAAAACCCGCCGAAGCGGGTTTCTTATCAATCGTGAAATAAATCAGATTATTTAGCGCGTGTGCCAACCACTTCGATTTCGACGCGGCGGTTCTTACCTTGACCTTCTTTGGTCTTGTTGTCAGCAACTGGTTGCTTTTCGCCTTTACCTTCGGTGTAAACGCGGTTCTTTTCGATTCCTTTGGAAACCAAGTAAGCCTTCACAGCTTCCGCACGGGAAACCGACAGCTTTTGGTTGTAGGCATCCGTACCCGTGGAGTCGGTGTGTCCAACTGCGATGATGACTTCCAGGTTAATACCCTTGACTTTGCTCACGAGGTCATCAAGCTTGGCTTTGCCTTCAGCCTTCAAAACGGATTTGTCAAAATCAAAGAACGCGTCAGCAGCGTAAGTCACTTTGCTCGCAGCGGCAACTGCAGCTGCAGCAGCTGGTGCAACGACTGCAGGAGCAGCGGACTTGGCAGCAACGGCTGCCTTTTCCGCAATGGCTGCGCCGCAACCAGGAGCGGCGGTAGCTGGAGTCCAGCTGGCATCGCGCCAGCATTGGCCGTCAACGTTCTTCCAGACATCACCGGCAGCGCTTTTCCAGTTGTGGATTTCTTGCGCACCAGCAACAGTAGCGAGTGCTGCGGCAGCGATAAGAACTGCGACTTTATTCAATTTCTTCATGATCTTCCTTTATTACGAACAAACTGCAGCAGCGCTGCAACAGTGGGGGACGCCCTAAACGCCAAGCCTTTAGAACTCTGACGAGATTGTGCCATAGCGATCCCTTGATATTTCCAATCTTGAGTTACCACAACACCAATGGGTGAAACATGGGCTCTAGACGTTGCATCAGCGCTACAGCTTGCGGGCCGTAGAATCGGGGGTTGTCCCTGACATAGCCAAGATCGTCCCATGACCCAGTTCGCCAAAGAAACCCTGCCCATCAGCCTTGAAGAGGAGATGCGGCGCAGCTACCTCGATTACGCCATGAGCGTGATTGTGGGGCGCGCCCTGCCCGATGCGCGGGACGGATTGAAGCCGGTTCACCGCCGCGTGCTGTTTGCCATGCACGAACTCAATAACGACTGGAATCGCCCGTACAAAAAGTCGGCGCGTATCGTTGGCGACGTGATTGGTAAATACCACCCGCACGGTGACCAGTCGGTCTACGACACCATCGTGCGTATGGCGCAGGACTTCTCGATGCGCCATATGCTGGTGGACGGACAGGGTAATTTCGGGTCGGTGGACGGCGACAACGCAGCGGCCATGCGGTACACCGAAATCCGCTTGGCCAAGATCGCCCATGAAATTCTGGCCGATCTGGACAAGGAAACGGTCGATTTCGGCCCCAACTACGACGGCTCGGAAAAAGAACCGCTGGTCATGCCAACCAGGCTGCCCAACCTGCTGGTCAATGGTTCCGGCGGTATTGCCGTCGGTATGGCCACCAACATTCCACCGCACAACCTGAATGAAGTGGTCGACGCGTGCATGCACCTGCTGCGCAACCCGGAAGCGACCATCGATGAGCTGATGGAGATCATTCCGGCCCCAGACTTCCCCACCGCCGGCATTATTTATGGCATCAATGGTGTCAAGGACGGCTACCGCACCGGCCGCGGCAAGGTGGTTATGCGCGCCAAGTGCCATTTTGAGGACATCGACAAGGGCCAACGCCAGTCCATCATCGTGGACGAGCTGCCCTACCAGGTCAACAAGAAGACCCTGCAAGAGCGCATGGCCGAGCTGGTCCATGAGAAGAAAATCGAAGGCATCAGCCATATCCAGGACGAGTCGGACAAGTCCGGCATGCGCTTGGTAATTGAGCTAAAGCGTGGCGAAGTCCCCGAGGTGGTACTCAACAACCTGTACAAGCAAACGCAGTTGCAGGACACGTTTGGCATGAACATGGTGGCGCTGATCAACGGCCAGCCCAAACTGTGCAACCTGAAAGACCTGATTGAAGTCTTCTTGCAGCACCGCCGCGAAGTAGTGACACGCCGCACGGTATTCAACCTGCGCAAGGCCCGCGAACGTGGCCATGTGCTGGAAGGCCTGGCGGTTGCATTGGCCAATATCGACGACTTTATTCGCATCATCCGCGAATCACCCACACCCCCAGTGGCCAAGGTGGAGCTGATGAACAAGCCGTGGGACAGCAAACTGGTGCGCGAGATGCTGACCCGCACCCGTGCCGACGGTGGCACGATCAACGCCGACGATTACCGCCCAGACGGTCTGGAAAAAGCATTTGGCATGGGCAGCGACGGCCTGTACCGCCTGTCCGACACGCAAGCCCAGGAAATTTTGCAGATGCGTCTGCAACGCCTGACTGGGTTGGAACAAGACAAAATCGTTGCCGAGTACAAAGAGGTGATGGCCGAGATTGAAGACCTGCTGGACATTCTGTCCAAGCCAGAGCGTGTCTCCATCATCATTGGCGACGAGCTCACCGTCATCAAAACAGAATTTGGCCAAACCAAGCTCGGTGCGCGCCGCAGCTTGGTGGAGCACAGCTCGTTCGATCTCAGCACCGAAGACCTGATCACGCCGACTGACATGGTGGTCACGCTTTCGCACAGTGGCTACATCAAGAGCCAGCCCTTGAGCGAATACCGGGCGCAAAAGCGCGGCGGCCGTGGCAAACAAGCCACCGCTACCAAAGAAGACGATTGGGTCGACCAGCTCTTCATTGCCAACACTCACGACTACATCCTGTGCTTCAGTAACCGGGGCCGCCTGTATTGGCTCAAGGTCTGGGAAGTGCCACAGGGCTCGCGCGGCTCCCGTGGTCGCCCCATTGTCAATATGTTCCCGCTGCAAGAGGGCGAAAAGATCAACGTGGTTCTGCCACTGACCGGCGACAAGCGCAGCTTCCCGGCAGACCAGTATGTGTTCATGGGCACCTCCATGGGTACTGTCAAGAAAACTGCGCTCGACGAGTTCAACAACCCGCGCAAGGGCGGCATCATCGCCGTCAACTTGGACGACGGCGACTACCTGATTGGCGCCGCCCTGACCGACGGCACACATGACGTGATGCTATTCAGCGACGGCGGCAAAGCCGTGCGCTTCGATGAAAACGATGTGCGCCCACTGGGCCGCAGCGCCCGCGGTGTGCGCGGCATGATGCTCGACGAAGGCCAGGGCGTGATCGCCATGCTGGTGGCCGAAGATGAGCTGCAAAGCGTCTTGACCGCCACCGAGAACGGCTACGGCAAGCGCACCAGCATCACCGAATACACCCGCCACGGGCGCGGCACCAAGGGCATGATTGCCATCACCCAGTCAGAGCGCAACGGTAAAGTCGTCGCCGCCACGCTGGTGCATGCCGACGACGAAATCATGCTAATCACCGACAAGGGCGTCTTGGTTCGCACCCGGGTCAGCGAAATTCGCGAACTTGGCCGCGCCACACAAGGCGTCACCCTGATCGGGCTGGACGAAGGCTCCAAGCTCAGCGGCCTGCAACGCATCGTGGAAAATGATGCCAACCCCGTGGAAGACGACACAGAGGGTTTGGAGCCGGGTGACGCCACAGGCGAAGGTGACACACCAAGCGAAGGCGGCACGCCAGGCGAGAGCATTTAATTGCTATTATTTTTATAGCTGCTTGCGCATATTTATAAAGGGCTAGAGCCCGATTTAACTAAAAATTTTCCTGATGCAACGCCCATTTAACTTCTCGGCTGGCCCGGCCACGATCGCACCCGAAGTCCTGGCGCAGGCTGCCGCGGAAATGCTGGACTGGCCCGATGCCTCGGGCCGCCACAGCGGCATGGGCGTGATGGAGATGAGCCACCGGGGCAAGGAATTTCAGTCGATTTACGAGCAGGCGCAAGCCGATCTGCGTGAGTTGCTGGCCATCCCAACCCACTTCAAAATCCTGTTCATGCAAGGCGGTGGCCTGGCCGAAAACGCCATCGTGCCCTTGAACCTGGGCGCCCTGCGCGCTAGCCCTGGTACTCAGGGCATTGTCGACTTTGTGGTCACCGGAAGCTGGAGCGAAAAGTCCCAAAAGGAAGCCCGCAAATACTGCCAGGTCAACATCGCAGCGAATTCCCAAGCCGATGGATTCACCAGCATCCCCGACGCATCCATATGGAAACTGAGTGCCCAAGCCAGCTACGTTCACCTGTGCACTAACGAAACCATCAACGGCGTCGAATACCACGCCCTGCCCGACCTGAAAGCATTAGGCTCAGATGCCGCGTTGGTGATTGACTTCTCCTCGCATGTTGCATCCCGCACCGTGGACTGGAGCCGTGTGGGACTGGCCTTTGGTGGCGCACAAAAAAATCTGGGCCCCGCCGGTTTGACGCTGGTGGTGGTGCGCGAAGACCTGTTGGGCCACGCCTTGAGCGTCTGCCCCAGTGCGTTTGACTACAAAATTGTCGCGGACAACCAGTCCATGTACAACACGCCGCCCACCTACTCCATCTACATTGCGGGCCTGATATTCCAATGGCTCAAACGCCAGGGGGGCATTGACGCCATCGAAGCGCGCAACATCGCCAAGGCCAAACTGCTGTACGACGCCATTGATGCCTCCGGCTTTTACGTCAACAAGGTGGGCCCAGACTGCCGCTCCCGCATGAATGTTCCGTTTTTCTTGCATGACGAATCGCACAACGACGCCTTTCTGACCGGTGCCAAAGCTTACGGGTTGCTGCAGCTCAAAGGCCACAAATCGGTCGGCGGCATGCGCGCCAGTATTTACAACGCCATGCCTGTGGAGGGCGTCGTCGCACTGGTGAATTACATGCAAGAATTTGAGCGCACCCACGGCTAACCAAGCGCACACCATGGCACATACACTCCCCGAACTGCGCGTCCTGATCGACGCTGTAGACATTGAACTCTTGGCCCTGCTGAACCGGCGCGCCGCGCTGGCCCACGAGGTGGGTGAAATCAAGCGCGTCGAGGGCTCGGCAGTGTTCCGGCCCGAGCGCGAGGCCCAAGTCATTGCCAGCCTGCAGCAGGCCAACACCGGCGCTCTTAAAAAGGACAACATCGCCGTCATCTGGCGGGAAATCATGTCGGCCTGCCGTGCGCTGGAAGCACCGCAAAGGGTTGCCTATTTGGGACCGGCGGGCACCTTCACCGAAGAAGCCGCGCTGCGCTTCTTTGGCTCAAGCATCCATAAGGTGCCGTGCAATAATTTTGACGAAGTGTTCCATGCCGCCACGTCGGGCGCGGCCGAGTTCGGGGTCATTGCGGTGGAAAACAGCACCGAAGGCGTCGTCACCCGCTCGCTGGACCTGCTGCTGAATTCGCCGCTGCACATCGTGGGTGAAATCAGCCTGCTGGTGCGCCACCATCTGCTTCGGACTTCGGTATCACTGGAAGGCGTTGAGGTGGTATTGGCCCACCCGCAAGCGCTGGCCCAGTGCCAGCAATGGCTCAACACCCACCTGCCCCAAGCTGAGCGGCGTGCCGTCTCCAGCAATGCCGAAGGTGCCCGTCTGGCAGCCACCAACCCCGCATGGGCTGGCATTGCGAGCGAACGCGCCAGCTCAGAATTCGGCCTGCACATTGCCGCCCACGCCATTCAGGATGATGCCTTTAACCGCACCCGTTTTGTGGTGGTGTGCCTGCCCAGCACATTGCCGGCACCCGCGGCGACGGGTAAGGATTGCACCAGCCTAGTGGTCTCGGTTCCCAACCGCCCCGGGGCTGTGCACGACATGCTGGTGCCGCTCAAACAGCACGGCGTGTCCATGACACGGTTTGAATCCCGGCCAGCGCGCTCGGGGCAGTGGGAATACTATTTCTATATCGACCTTCAGGGACATCCCTCACAGCCCCACGTCGCAGCCGCGCTTCACGACCTGCGAAGCCTGTGCGCCTTTTACAAAATTTTGGGTGCCTACCCATTGGCCGACTGATGCGCACACCCGGAGAAATGTATGTTTGAACAGCTTGGCTTAATTGGCTGCGGTTTGATGGGTGGCTCATTCGCCCTGGCACTCAAGCGTGCCGGCTTGGTCAAACGCGTGGTGGGTTACAGCAAATCACCCAGCACCACCGAACGCGCCCGCGCTATGGGTGTGATCGACGTCGAAGCGCCTTCGGCCTTGCTGGCGGTGTCTGGCGCCGACATCGTTTTGATTGCGGTGCCCGTGGCGGCTACGGAGGCAACATTTAAAGCCATTAAGCACCTGGTCACTGCCGACATGCTGATCATGGACGTCGGCTCCACCAAACGCGACGTAATTGATGCCGGCCGGCGCGCACTGCGCGAGCACATTGGCTCTTTTGTGCCAGCACACCCGATTGCGGGCAAGGAAGTCTCTGGTGTGGACAATTCTGACCCGGACCTGTACACCGGTAGACAGGTCATTCTCACCCCGATTGAACGCACGCTGACCGTTCAGCTGAAAAAAGCAGTGGACGTCTGGACCGCGCTGGGCTGCCGGGTGCTGCAGATGTCGCCAGAGCAACACGACGCGGCCTTTGCAGCGGTCAGTCACCTGCCCCACCTGATCTCATTCGCTTTGATGAATGCCGTCTCCGGGCAACCACAGGGCAAAGACTACTTATCACTGGCGGGCCCCGGTTTTCGGGATTTCACCCGCATTGCCGCCAGCGACCCCAAGGTCTGGCGCGACATCCTGATCTCCAACCGCGAAGAGTTGTTGGCGCAAAGCAAGATTTTTCAACGCAACTTGCAGGCGTTGGAGCTGATGATTTCAAGTGGCAATACGGAGGCCCTGGAAGGTCTACTGGAGCAAGCCAGCAACACCCGCGCCAACTGGACCATGACCTCCAAACACAACAAATAATGTTCTCCACTGAATTTCTGGATATTCCGCCCCTATCAGGCGCATCTGGCGCGGTCACGCTCCCGGGCTCCAAAAGTATTTCCAACCGCGTGCTGCTGATGGCCGCCTTGTGCGAAGGCACCACCACCATCCACGACCTGCTGGATTCGGACGACACCAGCGTCATGCTGGTGGCGCTGCGCGCTTTAGGCTGCAGCGTCCTGCAGACGGGCTCCACAGTGCAGATCACCGGCCTGAGCGGCCAACTCACCAACCGTCAAGCCAAGCTGTTTCTGGGCAACGCGGGTACTGCCATGCGCCCCCTGACTGCAGCGTTGGCGGTGCTGGGCGGGGACTTTGAGTTGGGCGGCATCCCCCGCATGCACGAGCGCCCCATTGGGGATTTGGTTAATGCCCTGCGCCAGCTGGGTTGCCAGATTGACTATTTGGGGCAAGATGGATTTCCGCCACTGCGCATTGGCACCCCGGCCCTGCAGTTGCAAGCACCCATTCGGGTCCGTGGCGATGTATCCAGCCAGTTCCTGACCGCGTTGCTGATGGCCTTGCCCTTGGTGGCGAAGCAAGACATCGTGATTGAGGTCATTGGCGAGCTGATTTCCCGACCCTACATTGAAATCACCCTGAACTTGCTGGCACGCTTTGGAGTGCACGTTCAGCGCCAGGGCTGGGAGCGTTTCACCATTGCCGCGGGCAGCAGGCTGCGTTCACCCGGCGTACTGCACGTCGAAGCCGATGCGTCTTCCGCTAGCTATTTCATAGCGCTTGGCGCAATAGCTACGGGGGCTACAGGCCAGAATGGCATAAAAATTCAGGGTGTGGGTGCCAACTCCATCCAGGGTGACATCCGCTTCATGGAAGCCGCCCAAATGATGGGTGCCGTGATTGAGAGCGGCCCCAACTGGCTGCACATCACCCGCGGTGCCTGGCCACTCAAGGCCATTGAACTGGACTGCAACCACATCCCCGATGCCGCCATGACACTGGCGGTGATGGCCCTGTACGCGGATGGCACCACCACCTTGCGCAACATTGCCAGTTGGCGTGTCAAGGAAACCGACCGCATCGCCGCCATGACCACCGAGTTGCGCAAGTTGGGAGCCACCGTCGTGGAAGGCGCGGATTTCATCCAGGTTACGCCTCCGGCGGACGCAACGAATTGGAAAGCCGCCAGCATCCACACTTACGACGATCACCGCATCGCCATGTGTTTCTCGTTGGCCGCATTCAATCCGGCGGGCCTGCCGGTGCGTATTGAGGACCCCAAATGTGTGGCCAAGACCTTTCCTGACTACTTTGAGGCCTTGTTCTCGGTGGCACACGCGTTGCCGCAAGCCGTACCGGTGGTCTGTGTCGACGGCCCCACCGCCTCAGGCAAAGGCACTTTGGCGGCTGTTTTGGCCCAAAAGCTGGGTTACCACTTTTTGGATTCCGGATCGCTCTACCGCATCACCGGCTTGGCGGCCACCCGCGTCGGCATTGCTCTGGACCTGCCGAATGAGGATGCCATCGTTGACTTGCTGCGCACTTTGCCCATCCATTTCGAGGGCAGTCACATCTGGCTCGGCAGGGAAGATGTCAACGAGGCCATTCGCACCGAAGCAGCCGGCATGGACGCATCCAAAGTCTCCGCCTTCCCCAAGGTGCGCGACGCCCTCATAGAGTTGCAGCACAACTTTCGTCAATTGCCCGGTCTGGTTGCCGATGGCAGGGATATGGGAACCGTCATATTCCCCGCGGCCCCGCTTAAGGTCTACCTAACCGCAAGCGCCGCACGCCGAGCCGAGCGACGCCATAAGCAGTTGATTTCAAAGGGGATTTCAGCTACACTCCCATCTCTTCGCGCTGATTTGGAAGCGCGTGACGCCCGGGATGCCTCCCGAGCCGTTGCGCCTCTCAAGCCAGCACAGGACGCCAAGTTGCTGGACAACTCGGATTTAACGGTCGATCAGTCCGTTGAAGTCGTGTTGAACTGGTGGCAAAGCAAACAGCCTTTTGGTTCTCACTGAAAGGCAAACTGGTCCACACAGCTCCTCTCGCGCATCAAGCGCACTGGTTGTGTGGTTCAACAACTTAACCCCGCGGTTTTTTTACCGCAAAACACATGTCAGAATCTTTCGCAGACCTATTTGAAGAGTCACAAAAACGCTCGGAAACCCGCATTGGCGAAGTTGTCACCGCTGAAGTTGTTCGCATCGAACACAGCTTTGTCGTGGTCAATGCCGGCCTCAAGTCCGAAGCGTACGTTCCATTGTCCGAATTCAAGAGCGACAAGGGCGAACTCGAAGTTCAAGTAGGCGAATTCGTATCCGTGGCCATCGTTGCCATGGAAAACGGTTACGGCGACACCATCGTCAGCCGCGACACCGCCAAGCGCCTCGCTTCGTGGATGTCTTTGGAAAAATCCCTGGAATCCGGCGAGTTTGTCACTGGTACCACCAGCGGCAAGGTCAAGGGTGGCCTGACCGTTCTGGTCAACGGCATCCGTGCATTCCTGCCAGGCTCTCTCGTCGATACACGTCCTACCAAGGATCTGTCTCCGTACGAGAACAAGACCATGGAATTCAAGGTCATCAAGCTCGACCGCAAGCGCAACAACGTCGTGCTGTCACGCCGTGCTGTGGTGGAAGCCTCCATGGGCGAAGAGCGCGCCAAGCTCATGCAGAACCTGAAAGAAGGCTCTGTGGTGCAAGGTGTGGTCAAGAACATCACCGAATACGGTGCATTTGTGGATCTGGGCGGTATCGACGGCCTGTTGCACATCACCGACATGGCATGGCGCCGTGTCCGTCACCCATCCGAAGTGGTGACCGCTGGTCAAGAGATCACCGCCAAGATCCTGAAGTTCGACACCGAAAAGAACCGCGTGTCCTTGGGTCTGAAACAAATGGGCGACGATCCATGGATGGGCGTGAACCGCCGTTATCCCCAGTCGACCCGTATGTTCGGCAAGATCACCAACATCGCCGACTACGGCGCGTTTGTGGAACTCGAGCCCGGAATCGAAGGTTTGGTACACGTGAGTGAGATGGACTGGACCAACAAAAACGTTGCTCCTTCCAAGATCGTTGCCCTGGGCGACGAAGTCGAAGTCATGGTTCTGGAAATCGACGAAGACAAACGCCGTATCTCCTTGGGCATGAAGCAGTGCAAGGCCAATCCATGGCAAGAGTTTGCCCAGAACACCAAGCGCGGCGACCGCGTGAAGGGTCCGATCAAATCCATCACCGATTTCGGCGTGTTCGTCGGATTGGCGGCTGGCATTGACGGCCTGGTGCACCTGTCTGACCTGTCTTGGAACGAGCCCGGCGAAACCGCTGTGCGCGAATTCAAGAAGGGTCAAGAAGTCGAGGCCTTGGTCTTGGCAGTGGACGTCGACCGCGAACGCATCTCCCTGGGTATCAAGCAGTTGGATTCCGATCCCTTCACCACCTTCGTGTCGATCAACGACAAGGGCCAGGTTGTGACCGGTAAGGTCAAGACTGTGGATGCCAAGGGCGCTGAAATCGACCTGGGTGAAGACATCATCGGCTACCTGCGCGCTTCCGAAATCAGCCGTGACCGCGTCGAAGACGCACGTAATGTGCTGAAAGAAGGCGACGAAGTGACTGCTGTGGTTGTCAATGTGGATCGCAAGACCCGCAACATCCAGTTGTCCATCAAGGCCAAGGATGCTGCAGATCAAAGCGAAGCCATGTCCACGTTGAGCCAACAGTCGGCCCGTGAAAACGCTGGCACCACGAGCTTGGGCGCTTTGCTGCGCGCCAAGCTGGACAACAACTAAATTCTGTTGTTGATCTAAGCAAACGACCGGTGGCCTGTGTAGGTACCGGTCGTTTTTTTATCGCTCAATTTTGAACTCCATGACCCGCTCTGACCTCGTCGAAGAATTGGCCAACCGTTTTAGCCAGCTGACCCATCGCGATTCCGAATTTGCCGTGAAGGCGATTTTGGACGCATTGAACGATGCTTTGGTGCGCGGCCACCGGATTGAGATACGCGGTTTTGGCAGTTTCTCCATCAACCACCGCCCGCCCCGCATGGGTCGCAATCCGCGCAGTGGTGAGAGTGTGGCTATTCCAGAAAAACGCGTACCCCACTTCAAGCCCGGAAAAGCCCTGCGCGAAGCCGTGGACCAACGTACGGTTGAGCTTGAATCCCGGCTCCAACCCAAATCCGAATAGGTAGAATCACCCGGGAACGGAGGAGATCAATGAAACAAGTCGTATGGCTCTTTAAGTGGTTGCTTAAAGCGGCCATTTTTTTTACCCTTTTCGCTTTCGCGCTGAACAACCAGCACGACGTGACCGTGCGTTTCTTCTTTGGCCAGCAATGGACCACACCGCTGGTTCTGGTGGTTTTGATCGCCTTTGCCATCGGACTCGTCATTGGCGTCCTGGGCATGGTGCCACGCTGGTGGAAACATCGCCGCGATGCCGTGCTGGCACGCAAGGCAGCCACGGCGGCAACAAACGCTTTGCGGCAGCCGGAGAAAGCCCCGTCAAACCCAGCACCCCCACTCCATGGAATTTGACCTGACCTTGATTTTGCTTGGCATGCCCGTTGCCTTCGTGCTGGGGTGGATTGCCTCACGCATGGACGTACGCCAGCTGCGCATAGAAAACCGCCAGGCGCCCAAGGCCTATTTCAAAGGTCTGAATTTTTTGCTCAACGAGCAACAAGACCAGGCCATCGATGCCTTTATTGAGGCTGTCCAAAACGACCCCGACACCTCTGAGCTGCACTTTGCCCTCGGTAATCTTTTTCGTCGCCGAGGCGAATACGAGCGCGCGGTGCGAGTGCACCAGCATTTGCTATCCCGCGCTGACCTCGAACCGGATGACCGCCATCGGGCCCAGCATGCCTTGGCATTGGACTACCTGAAGGCCGGCCTGCTGGATCGCTCGGAAGAAGCCCTGCTCAAGCTAGAGGGCACACGGTTCGAGGCACAGGCGCGACTGGCACTGCTGGCCAACTACGAGCGTTCGCGCGACTGGGAACACGCCGCGCTGATCGCCAAGAAGCTCGAGTCCTCCGGGCAGGGCAGCTTCAAAGGGCGGCTAGCGCACTACCTGTGCGAACAGGCGGCCGCCTTGCTGGTTGCCGCAGACACCACACAAGCCCATGTGCTTTTAGTGCAGGCCATGGAGACCGCGCCGGATTCGCCGCGCCCCCGCATGGATCTGGCACGCCTCCAAAACCAATTGGGAAACCCCCAGCAGGCCTTTGCCACCCTGACCGAGGCGCTGGGCGCAGCGCCTGCCGCTGTATCGCTGATTGCGCCACAGCTTGCACAATATGCCATCGCCTGCCAGCAATATGCGCCTGCGCTCAGCCAGCTTCAAGCCATCTACGGGTACACCCCGTCGCTGGATTTGCTGGATGCCATCGTGGCGCTGGAGGCCGCCAACCCAAACTCCAGCATCAGTGCGCGCGACTGGTATGCGCGCCACCTGGAGCACGAACCATCGCTAGTGGCCGCCGCAAAATGGATTGCTGGTGAAAAGCTGGAACATGAGCAATTTCACCCGCAAGTGCAACGGGCACTCGACCACGCAGTCAAGCCGTTGACCCGTTACCGCTGTGCCGCCTGCGGCTTTGAAGCCAAACAGTATTTTTGGCAATGCCCAGGCTGCCAAGCCTGGGACAGCTACCCCGCCCGCCGTGTCGAAGAGTTGTGACCGAATCCCCTGGACCTATGTCGATATCAAAAAAACAAATTTCTGCAGCTCGTGTGCTGGTCGTCGGTGATGTGATGTTGGACCGCTATTGGTACGGCGCGGTAGACCGCATTTCACCTGAGGCACCGGTACCCGTGGTGCGCGTCACCCGCGAAGAAGAGCGCAACGGCGGCGCAGCCAATGTGGCCTACAACGTGGTCACGCTGGGCGCACAAGCCTCGCTGCTCACGGTAGTGGGTGATGACGAAGCCAGCCACAAACTGGAAGCACTGGTGGCCAAAACCGGCATTCGCACCCACTTTGGGCGTGATGCCGACCTGAAGACCACCGTCAAGCTGCGCGTGATCGGGCGCCAGCAGCAGTTACTGCGCCTGGATTTTGAAAACACGCCCAAGAGCGAAATCCTGGCCTCACAAACCGCCACGTTCGAGTCCCTGTTGCCAATGCATGACGCGGTGCTGTTCTCCGACTACGGCAAAGGCGGACTGGCCCATGTCAGCGACATGATTGCGCGCGCCCGCACGGCCGGAAAGCCGATTTTGATTGACCCCAAGGGCAGCGACTACTCACGCTACCAACACGCCAACGTCATCACACCCAACCGGGCGGAACTGCAGCAAGTCATAGGCAGCTGGGCCGATGAAGGCGAATTGCAAGCCAAAGCCCAGCAGTTGCGGGTGCATTTGCAGTTGGATGCCGTGCTACTCACCCGCAGCGAGGAGGGCATGACTCTGTTCGATGCACACGGGCAATTGCACGTCAGCGCGCAGGCGCGTGAGGTATTTGACGTCACAGGCGCTGGCGACACGGTGATTGCCACAATGGCTACGATGGTGGCTGCAGGCATAACCTTGCGCGATGCCTTGCCGCTGGCCAACCGCGCCGGTGGCCTGGTGGTCGGCAAGTTTGGTACTGCCACTGTTTCTTATGAGGAGTTGTTTGCATGACCCGAGTCGTCGTTACCGGTGCAGCCGGATTTATTGGTTCTAACATCATTGCTGGCCTGAACGCGCGCGGCATTGACGACATCATTGCGGTCGACGACATGACGCAGGGTGACAAGTTTCGCAATCTGGCAGACCTGCGCATTGCGGACTACATTGATGCTGACACGTTTTACGACGCCTATGCCAATGGTCAGTATGGCCAGATTGAGGCGGTGTTCCATGAAGGTGCCTGCAGCGACACCATGGAACCCGATGGCAAATACATGATGGCGAACAACTACACCCTTTCCTGGCACCTGTTTCAGGCCTGCCAAAAACGTGGAGCTCGCCTTTTGTATGCCTCTTCCGCAGCCACTTATGGCGGCTCCGACACGTTCCGCGAAGAGCCAGCGTTTGAGCTTCCATTGAACGTCTACGGCTACTCCAAGCTCCTGTTTGACCAGCGCATGCGCCGCGAATGCGGCATTAATTTTCAGCGCACCAAAGCGGGCAAAACCCATCAGGTTGTCGGATTTCGTTATTTCAATGTGTATGGCCCGCGCGAACAGCACAAAGGCCGCATGGCCAGCGTGGCGTTTCACCAGTTCAACCAATTCAAGGCGGACGGCAAGGTCAAGCTGTTTGGTGAATATGGTGGCTATCCGGCGGGCGGCCAAATGCGCGACTTCGTCTTTATCGACGACGTGGTGGCCGTCAACCTCTGGTTTTTTGACCACCCCACTGAAACCGGCATTTTCAACCTCGGCACAGGACGCGCCCAACCGTTCAACGACGTCGCCCACGCCGTGGTCAACAGCATGCGCGCACTGCAAGGCGAGGCCGCACTACCCCTGGCCGCAGTGGCCGAACAAGGCTTGGTGGAGTACGTGCCCTTTCCAGACGCTTTGCGCGGCAAGTACCAGTGCCTCACCCAAGCCGACCTGACCGCACTGCGCGCCACCGGCTGTGACCACAGGTTTGTGGATGTGCAAACCGGCGTGGGCAAGTACGTGCAATGGTTGGCACAGCATGCTTAAAAAGACCCTGTTAATTCTGATCGCCTTGGCGTCATCGGCATGCTACGCGGCGGTGGAGGTAAACCAAGCCAGCGAAGCCGAGCTGGATGGCGTCAAAGGGCTGGGGCCCAGCAGCACCGCCCGCATTTTGAAGGCGCGCACCGATGGCCCGTTCAAGGATTGGGCTGACTTCATGGCCCGCGTCAAGGGCGTCAAGCAGCCAACAGCCATCAAACTCTCCAAAGAAGGACTCACCGTGAATGCAAGGCCTTACCCGGGCGCTGGTGCCGGCACAGCTAAAGTGGTGGACACCGAGAATCGCTGATGCTGGCAGTTTTTGCGATTTGCGCTGGCGCCTGCTTGGGCTCCTTGGCCCGCTGGCAACTGGGTCTGTGGCTGAACCCGTTGGCGGGCACCGCTGGTTTGATGCCCCTGGGGACGCTGGCCGCCAATTTGATCGGTGGCTACCTTGTCGGTATCTGTGTGGCTGTGTTTCAGGCCATGCCCAACCTGGACCCGGTATGGCGCTTGGCACTGGTCACCGGCTTTTTGGGGGCACTCACCACCTTCTCCAGCTTCTCAGCGGAGGTGGTGGCCATGTTGAGCCAACAACGCTATACGTTGGCCCTGGGAACGGCCGCCCTGCATCTTTTTGGCTCCTTGCTACTGACCCTCGCCGGCATCCGGTCTGCTACTTATTTAATAGCTGGTCACGCATAAGCCATAAGGGCTAGAGGCCGATTTGGCTCTAAATTATCAACAGCCCGACCGAGTTTGAACACGGAAACCGCGCTGCGCAGTTGAAGGGTTTCCTCCGCCAAGCTCATTGCGCCTGCCGCGGACTCTTCCACCATCGCCGCATTTTGTTGCGTCGCCTGGTCAATACCTGCCATTGCAGTGTTGATCAGTTCAATGCCTTCGAGCTGGCCGTTGGCGGCGACACGAATGTCGTCAATTACCGACGACACACTCTCAACACTCTCCACGATTTCCCGCATGGTGGTTCCCGCATCATGGACAAGTGCCGCCCCGATTTTCACTTTTTCCACCGATGCCACAATGATGGATTTGATCTCTCGCGCGGCATCGGCTGAGCGGCCGGCCAGGCTGCGTACTTCGCTGGCGACCACGGCAAAGCCCCGGCCTTGTTCGCCCGCTCGCGCAGCTTCCACGGCGGCGTTGAGGGCAAGAATGTTGGTTTGGAATGCAATGCCATCAATCACTTGAATGATGTCCGCAATTTTTCGTGACGATGCATCAATGTCGTTCATAGTTGTGACGACCCTGGCGACCACCTCGCCACCACGAACGGCCACCCGCTTGGCCACTGTTGCGGACTCCACCGCTTGCACAGCAGAAGATGCGGTGTGTTTAACGGCAAACGACAGCTTCTCAATAGATGCCGTGGTTTTCTGCAGTGAAATGGCGGCCAGCTCTGTGCGCTCCGACAAATGGGCATTGGCACTGGCGATTTCGGCGGTATTTCCGTTGACCACCTCCACGCCCGAGCGGACCTGCGCCACCAGACGCGTCAGCGCATGGTGCATACGCCCCAGATCCCGCTTCACCTCTGATATTTCATCTTGCCCGCTGCCATCCACTCCCATACTAAGGTCGCCCTGCCCCCACGCATCGGCCGTTTCCTGCAGGTCTTTGATGGGCAGCAAGATCGACCTCACAATGGCCAACACCAACAAAGTAGCCACCACAGACACCAATACGGTCGCAGCGATCACCAACCAAGGGGCTTGCCCACCGGTAATGACCAGCGCGTTTCGACGCTCATTGGCACGGCTTGAAATCAGGATCGAGAGGTCGGCGAGGGCCCGGTCAGCCTTGCGAATATCCTCTTTCAGTGGGGTCATGGCCTTGTTCGCGGCCCAGGGATCATTCAACTCTCCCCGCTCAAGTTGCACCAAAATAACTCTGAAGCCTTTCGCGTAGGCCTCGATTCCACTTTCCATGTTCCGCAGCAACTCTGCCTCGGTCGGCTGTGCAAGTGTTTGTGCTCGGGCTATCGCACTGCGAATAGTGGTGAGCTCGGAATCCCACAAAGCGGTGTAACGCAACGTTTCCTTTTCGTCTCCCATATTCAGGAAGACATCCTTTTCGTAGCGACGCGCATTTCCGATAGCTGCCCGAACATCACTGAGCGCTCGCACCGATTCAAACTCGCCGTCAATAAAGGCTGTCGCACGGCCGGTTTCTTGCCTAATCGTCCAGGAGGAAAAAGCGCCCAAGATCACCAAGGCAATTACCGAAAACGACAGCAGCATCAAAAACCGGGAACGAATCCGAATCCTGGACAAGACATTCATGTGAGACACCTCGATATTGAAAAATCGGCGCCACCCCGACCCGGATTCACGTGCGACGCCAAAGTCGACTACGTGGGCGTGTTAAATACCAACGATTTTCTTGAACGACCCCAAGACTGCGTCACCTTTGAATGGCTTGACAATCCAGCCCTTAATGCCTGCCGCCTTGCCGCGCTCCTTCATGACGGGTGAATTTTCGGTCGTCAGCATGATGATGCCAACTGTGCTGTTACCTAACTCGCTGCGAACTTTTTCTGCCATGGTCAGGCCATCCATATTGGGCATATTCACATCACAGACGATCAACTTGATGGATGGGTCCGCCTTGAGCTTAACCAGCCCATCCCGACCGTCCACAGCCAATGAAACAGTGAAGCCATTGTTCTTCAAAAAATCACCCACTTCATTGCGAACGGTGCTGGAATCATCAACTACTAAAATTTGTGCCATCTCTATATCTCCAAAAAAATTAAAACATTTCCAATTCGCCGGAATCAACCAAATCCTCTACGGATACCTGGTTTTCCGCGAAGTCTTCCGGAGACCAATTCAAATTGAAAATAAACCGCTGGTAAATTACCATTGGCTGAGAATCGGAACCGTCCTTTTGCGTCAAAGTGTATTTGAAACACAGTTGCGGATTTTCCGAACCGAACGAAATGTAACGGTGCAAATTGTTGACGACAATAGGAACCTGGGGGAGGCTGGTGCTAGTGCTGGTGTTGACATACGCGATGAAACGGTTCTTGAATGCACCCCAGATCAGGTTTGTGATTTCACCCAGAATTCCGTTCAAATTCCGGAAATCATCTGCCTCGTCCGGCTCCATATGGGTCTTCTCAGTGCGGACCAGTTGGATCAAAGATTCCTCTTTGGTTTGAATGGTCATGTAGCCCCGGCACCAACTGCTCTCAATCGGGATCAATGTAAATATTTCACCGAAAATGAGCCTGTCGCGCACGATGTAAGGGGACTCAATATCGACCGACATTCCCATGAACTGGCTTTCCAACGCCGACTTGGATATTTCCGTTATGCCGCGAACCAATGCATTCGGATAGGTCAAGCTGAAAATACACTCATCAACCACAGGGCGCAGGTTATTGATGGTGCCAAGCGTGTAGGCCACACGAAATAGTTTCTGATCATTCTCAGGAAGATCGTCAAGCTGATCACTTTTCTCCCGGCGCAAGAAAATCGGCAACTCGGGCCGGGCTGCGTGAATGGAACGGACCAATGCAATGCCACCTTGTTCGCCTTCAATGTAGACCTCTGAAAGCAAGATCCCACCCAAATCGACGTTTGATTTCAGCACGGTCATAACGTTTTCGGGGTGAACTTTAAGACCCACCAAATTGTTGTCGTCGCAAAACGCTTTAATTTGGTCATAGCAACCGGAATCACTGTCCAGCACCAGGACTTTGCTTACCAACTTGGTGTTATCTGTCGTTTCCATATCCATGTCCTTTAAGGCTTGATTTCAAAAAAATTCCAACTCACCGGTACTCGTTTCCTGCGTTGTGGTGTTCACCACAAAATCCAGATCTGCATAGTCACTCACACAAAGCGTTGCGTGGAAGCACTTCGTCGCGTTGATATCCACCTTGAAATGCTGAATGTGACCGCACTTCAGCACGCCCAATGAGGCCGCGCATTCTTTGTCGATGATGTTGGGCGTGGACATGCCAATGTGTGGAAACACCTGCGACAGATCCCTACTCATGGAACCGCAACACATATTTGCAGACTCGGAAATGGCGTCAATAAATGCTTGCTCGCTCAACTCTGCTTCCCGCATTTTTTTGGTTCTGACAAAGTGTGCCCGGGTCGTCTCGTCCGGCGTGAAGTAGATGAACACCATCAACCGAAACAGATACGAGGAGATCGTGAGCACCACAATCTTTGTTTCCTTTTGCCCAAACAAATCCGGTACCACACTGACTTCGCAACCATCGTCCGCCCCCGCCAAGGCCACCCGCAAACTCTGCGAGAGCAAGTTGTCAAATGAGTTACATGCACTGTTGCTAATCATGTCAACTCGTCAGGCGGCAAGCGCCTCTTTGATTTTTCTGTTGATTAAGTCAAGGCCCACCACCGAACCGACAATCATCTTGCCCCCAGCCTGCAAATCCTGGAATGTGTTGGTAGTAATCAGGTCGTTTTCGTAAAGACTTTTTCGATAGTCCGCCGACAACTTTTCGGCACGCGCAGCCAGCGACCGCATCTCATTTGCAACGACTGAAAACCCTCTGCCGAGTTCGCCGGCACGTGCGGCCTCGATCGACGCATTGAGCGTAACAATGACCACCTGTCGCACAATCGCCGAAAACTCATCATTCTTGGTGTGCATTTCACGGTTGTGCATGATCAGCACATTCATATCATCGTGCCATCGCTCAAACGTCTTGACCAGCCCAAGCAGCGCACCCACACCTTCGGCCAGGGAACTGCTGTTACCCAAAACGTCAGTACTGACTTCTGAAAAATGAGCCCTTAGTTGCTCAAGCAACTTTTGCTGATCTCGCTGCAGCTTTTGAACATCTGCGAGGTGCGATTTCTTTTCCTGCTCGTGCGCAATGAGGTCCTGCTCCAGCGTTTGGCGCAACTCATCAAGCTCTGACAGCAGACTTTGCTGCATTGCATCGGCCTGCTCCACGGGAATCATCGTTGCCATGATTTGCTGGAGGCTGCTCACGCGCCACCACATAACGCAACCCATGCCAGCTACACCCACCAGACAGGAAATGACGAGATCAACCATATTGCGAAGACCTTCCAGGACTATACGTTTGCAAGCACCGCAAAATTTTCTGGCAGCCGGATCACCGTTTCGAATGATCGGAAGCCGTCGCTTGTTTCCTGCCCCAACAAGGCAATACCGATGGTGCCGCCCTCACGCTCCACAAAGCCCTTGACCGCATCCATTCCAACGCCACGCCCCGACACTTCAGTAACATGTTCAGCGGTGGAGAACCCTGGCAGGAACAACAGTTGCGCAATGCTTTCAGGGGACAAGGGCTGGTCTTCGGAAATCAGATTATTTTCTAGGGCCTTCTTTTTGAGCTTTTCTATCGCCAAACCGCGGCCATCGTCACGCAGTTTCAGTTCGAGCTGATGGTCAACAATCGCAAGCTCAAGCGCAATAGTGCCAGCAGCGGGTTTGCCTTGCGCAATGCGCACGTCGGCAGACTCAATGCCATGATCCATCGCGTTCCGATAGAGGTGCATACAGACATTCTTCAGCATGTCGACGATTTGGGTCTTGATAACAATGCCGTTGTCCTGCACTGAATTTTCTGGGGGCATCTTGCCCAGTTCCTTTGCCAGCGATGGAAGCGAATCCAGCACTCCGGCCACAACATCGGCGATCTTCTCGGTGCCAATCAGCTGCAAGCTGTTGCGCGCCTGTCTAACTGCCTCACTCAAGGAGATGACACTGCTCGCGTCCGCATCATCCAGCAAGGCCAGCGTCCGGGCAACGTGTTCCTTGTGCACCATCAAGAACAGGTCTACGCCACCGCGACGTCCCGGACCTTTCCGGCCCAACTTCACTTCGTTGATGCGCGCGTACTCAGCCACCGCAGTTGCTACGGCTGAAAGCTCGCGACTCAAGCGTTCATGATCCCAAGCGGCCTCGGGATTTTTGCGCATTTCATCATAGGTCTGCTCTGCTTCATGCACCAAGTTCGTCAATTGCAGCAAGCCATACGTCCTGGCATTGCCCTTGATCGTATGCATATTGCGGAACAGCAGCCCGACGGTGGCTGGGTCAGTTTCCCCAGCCTCACTGCCGCGCGCCGCCCTGATCAGTTGTTCATTTTCAGCAATGAACTGATTCGATCCCTCAATAAAGCCCTGGAATTTTTCCTGGCTCACAGCGAGTATTTCACCAATCACCGCCAGCTCGCGCTTTTGCTCATTTGCTTCAGCAGCCAAACTGCGAAGCTCGGTCACATCCCACAGGCACAGCATGAGGCGAACGGTGGTTCCTGATTCATCGGTGATCGGAGACCAACTGAGCTCAATGATCTTCACCCGGCCATCGGGCATTTTCTTCTCGATTTCGTGGGCCAAAAGATGCTCATTGAACTCAAAGTTCATCACATCCTCACCAATACAGGCGCTGCACGCCGCATCAATTTGCGACAACATATCGGTGCCGCAATTGCTGTTGGAAAACACCAGTTCCAACAAGCTTCGCCCTGCAATATCGTTGGTTTCCAGAATCGTCTCAAGGTAGGCGGAGAACTCAGGATGCACCTGATTGCCCTGAGTCACCGTCAAAATACCCTGATGTATGTAATGCAACATTGCCTGGATGTCGGCTGTCTTTTGCTTGACGAGTTCCGAGCTTTCCTGGATTTTCTCAATCATGGCGTTAAACGCTATCAATGACTGGCCGATTTCATCCACCCGCGTCACAGGAATACGATGCGAAAAATCCTGGCTCGTGGCGATTTCGGTCATCATCACCTGCATCTCTGTGATCGGCTTTGTGACTTGCCGGTAGAGCAGTATTCCGATGGATGTTAGGGAAACTACAGAAATCAGGGTTACCAAGGTCAGCGCAATCGTCGTGTTGCCCAGGTTTTGGTTCAGGGTCAGAATTGCTTCGTCCTTGCTGCGGCGTTTCTCAATTTGCACCGTTTCGATGATCGACCCCTGCTCGCGCAGGTACTGATCCACGTTCGCTGAAAGATTTGCCTCAGCCAACTCCTTCTGACCCGCCAATTTGAATTTGGCTGTTTCATCGATCGCTTCAAAGTAGTTCACCAGACTTTCGACCGTTTGCTTCAGCAGACCGCGCTGCACATCGTTGTCGGCCATTGCGTACTGTTTGTCCAGCGCTTGCTGCAGCACCGATTTCTTCGCGGCCAGTTCAGTTTGTGCAGTTTTGACAGACTCAATTTCGGTCGCAGCCACCATGGCCAAGGTTGCAATTTGCACATCCTTCAACTGATTCATCAATTCAACCGAAGCGATCGCGCTGGGCACAACGCCTTCCGTGACCGTTTTTACTTCCGTGGAGCTGTCGCGGGAACGCACAACTGCAAAGCCGCCGATTAAAGAAATGGCAATGAACGTCAAGATGACGAACAGTGTGATGCGCTGGCGAATATTCATGGTGCAATGAACCGTTAGGGATGTGATGAGCCGTGCAATTTCTTGCACCAGTCAGTCGCCAGGAGAAACGCTCAACCGGCAACTTGTCCCTAATCGTCTCAGATTGATGCGACAAATCTGCGGCGTTTTGATGTCAAAAGTGTGACACTTTTCGCATTGGGGCGTGCATCAGTCAGCGCCAATAGATGTGCCGAACCCGCTCACATGATCCAGAAGCAGACACGCGCCAAACCGGGCCCAATTCGATCAGCGCAACACCAACACAGGAATATTGGTGTGGGCCAATACCCGTTGCGTCTGACTTCCCACCAGCAAACGCTCAATCGCCCCAGCACCGTGCGTGCCCATCACAATCAGATCAGCGCCAGATGTCTTGGCACCGTCCAAAATGCTTTGGTACACCGTTCGCCCTTGCAGCACTACTTCATTCGCCTTGATTCCGTGTTGTGCGACGATGGCCTGAGCAGTTGCCAGCCAATGCGTGGCTGCATCCCGTGCGGCTTGGTGCATGGGATTGTCTTCCGCACGGTAAACGCCGCCCATCATGCCTCCGGGGTACTGTTCGACAGCGGTCATCAAAGTCACCTCCGCGCCCACCGCTTTGGCCAGTTCTGCACCCACGGCTACTGCACGTGCAGAGGAATCGGAGCCGTCAATCGGCAGGAGAATATGTTTGAACATGGGGTACCTTTGGTTGTTTCAAAATCAGCAGGAATTCTACCCAGCCCCCCATGGCCACGGCAACGATTAAGGGTAAACACCAACCCAAGGTGTCAGGTTTTCTACAGCACTTTAAGGCACCATCAACGGGTTGACTAGACCGGTATCTGGCCGCCTGGTATTGGAAAAATAATAACCGGAGAATTGTGTGACCCTACTCTTAAAACTCGCATTGGGCGTGGACTGGATCAGCGAAAAATTTGGGGTACTGGCATCCTGGACCGTACTCTTCGCAGCGCTCATCAGTGCGCTCAACGCCTTCGTACGCTACGGTTTTGACTGGAGCTCCAACTCGTATATGGAGATTCAGTGGTACCTGTTTGCCTTCATGGTGATGGTGGGTGCGCCCATTGTGCTCAGACTCAACGAACACGTGCGGGTTGACCTGATCTACGGAAAGCTCCGGGGGAACAAGCCGGTTTACGTCGATCTATTTGGCTTGGTGGCATTTTTGCTGCCAGTAGTCAGCCTGTTGCTGATCTTGTCATGGACTTACTTCATGAACACATTCACGTCCGGAGAGATGTCCCAAAACGCAGGCGGTCTGATTCGCTGGCCCGCAGTACTGGCATTGCCACTGGGTTTTGCGCTCATGTTGCTCCAGGGGCTATCTGAAATCGTCAAACGCGTAGCGTACCTGCAGGGCAAGTATCAGATGGATACGCACTACGAAAAGCCGCTGCAATAAACGCCCACCCCATTACAGATTCAGGAACTAGATATGCAAATGGAAAATTTCCCCCCCATCATGTTTGCGGGGTTGGTCGTCATCATGTTGATCGGCTTTCCGGTCGCATTTTCACTGGCCGCACTGGGATTGGCCAGCGGTTTTTATGCCATCCAAATGGGCTGGTTTCCAGCGGCCTTTATGGGCAACCTGCCCATCTCCATTTTTTCAATTCTGAACAATGAATTGCTGCTTGCCATTCCGTTTTTCACCTTCATGGGCACCATTTTGGAGAAGTGCGGGCTGGCAGAGGACATGCTGGACTCCATGGGCCAGCTCTTCGGCCCCAAGAAGGGTGGCATTGGCTACTCGGTCATTATTGTGGGCTTCATCCTGGGTGCCATTACCGGCACCGTAGCGGGGCAGGTCATCGCCATGGCATTGATCTCGCTGCCCGTGATGATGAAATACAACTACAACATGCGCTATGCCACCGGCGTGTTGGCAGCCTCCGGCACCATTACTCAATTGGTGCCACCATCTTTGGTGCTGGTGGTGCTAGCCGATCAGCTGGGTCGGCCTGTGGGCGATATGTACAAGGGTGCTTGGGGACCCTCGCTGATGCAAGTGGGCATGTTCGCGCTGTACACCTTCATGCTGACGCGCATCAAACCAGACTACCTGCCTGCCATTCCTGTGACCGAGCGCACACTGAACGGCTGGGCGCTGTGGAAGAAGTGCTTGCGCGGCATCGTGCCATCCGCCATTTTGATCTTCACGGTTCTGGGCTCCATGGGCGGTTTGCCACTGCAAAGCACCGCAATCGCCACCCCAACAGAAGCCGGCGCCATGGGTGTCGTGGGCGCACTGGTGCTGGCCGCCATGTCCAAACGCCTGAGCAAAGCCCTGCTGTGGGAAGCCATGGCCGGAACCATGCGCCTGACGGCCATGGTCGTCTTTATCCTGATCGGCTCGCGTGTCTTCAGCCAGGTCTTCCAAGGTGTCGACGGTGCCAAATGGGTGGAGCACTTGCTGACCGGATTGCCCGGCGGTCAGATTGGCTTCCTGATTGTGGTGAACGTGTTTGTGTTCTTTTTGGCGTTTTTCCTCGACTTCTTTGAGATCGCTTTCATCATCGTGCCCATGCTCGCCCCAGTGGCCGAGAAAATGGGCATTGACTTGATCTGGTTCGGCGTGCTGCTGTGCGTCAATTTGCAGACCAGCTTCATGCACCCGCCATTCGGATTTGCCCTGTTTTACTTGCGAGGCATTGCCGACACCTTGTTTAAAGACAAACGTATCCCGGTGCCCGTCAAGTCCAACGACATCTACATGGGGGCCATTCCTTGGGTGATCATGCAGATCATTCTGGTCGTAGTGGTCATCTTTGTTCCAGAGTCCGTCACCATGTTCCTGGACAAGGCGGTTGAGGTTGACATCGACAAAGTCGTGATTGAAATGCCCGTGTCTGATGACGCGCCCGCTGCTGAATTGAAGGCCATCGAAATGCCAAGCGACTCTAAAGATGCCAATCCGCTGGAGCCACAAACGGCGGAGCAGGCTGACGATAAAGCCGCCGCAGCCGAGCAAAAGAAAATCGACGATTTGTTCAAAAAGTGACGCTATTTTTGTGAACGAGCCGACTCTGTTTAGCTTTACCCCAATGGGTGGCCACGTTGAATGCAGTGCCTATTCGCCAGTATTCAAAGCTATTGCAATGGTCATTGCCACGGCGGCCCTCTTGTGGGGTTGGCAAATGCTCGCCCAGGGCCATCTGGAACTTACGCTGCACTCGAGTGGCTGGATTGGTGCCGCCCTGTGCATGATGCTCTATACGGAATGGCACATTCTCAGAGGTAAGACAACACTGGACAGTCTATCTATTCAACAGACATGGGTGTGGCATAAACGGGTCAACTTGAACGAACTTGCCTATGTAAAGCTCATACGTTTGCGTGGGTTTGAGTGGTTGATTGCACCACGTTTGTACACAAAAACCTTCTCAAATAAGCTGACAGTGTTCTACGCGAGTTCATCAACTATGCTCAGTCAACTCGAAGCACTTGAAGCAGCGGTGAAACAACAACGCGAAAAGTTATAAGACCGCAGCAAATTACACATTTATGCCTGAAATCACATCTACTTTGTTCTGGATTGCAGTACTACAAATTATTGCAATAGACATCATGCTAGGCGGAGACAACGCGGTGGTCATTGCGTTAGCCTGCCGGAAGTTACCGCCCGAGCAACGAAGTAAGGGGATATTCTGGGGCGTTGTTGGCGCCATATTCTTACGTGTGGCAATGATTTACTTCGCCCTGCAATTGCTGGAATTGCCTTACCTGAGAATTGTGGGGGCCTTGCTGCTAATTTGGATAGGAATCAAACTCTTGGTGCCAGAAGATGGTGGCCATGAAGGTATTGACGGTGGAACCACCCTGGTTGCAGCAATCAAAACAATCATCGTTGCCGATGCAGTGATGAGCTTGGACAATGTGATCGCTGTAGCGGGGGCGTCCCATGGTTCGATTGTATTGGTGACCTTTGGAATTCTGGTGTCGATCCCCATTGTGGTTTGGGGCAGCAAACTGGTGCTCACACTTATGGATCGTTACCCCATGGTTATAACCTTCGGTGCTGCTCTTCTGGGTTGGATTGCGGGGGGTATGTTACTTACCGATCCAGTGATTCCCAAGGCCGTAGCCGAGTCAGTTCCGCAAGCACACTACGTATTCGCAGCTGTCGGGGCTGCCTTTGTAGTCATCCTCGGTAAATGGAAGGCCCGAAAGCAAGGGCCAGTCGCGGCCCACGACGTAACGTCAACAACAAAGCTGTAACCGACAAGGAGACGCCCAATGAACACCAACAACACGCACTGGCTGATTCCTTTTGATGGCTCGGACCACTCAATTCGCGCACTTAACCTTGCTATTCAAGAAGCCAATGCACGGCTCACAAAACCAAAATTATTACTGCTTAATGTGCAGTCACCCTTACCGTCCGACGTAACTCGATTTATTGACGGGTCCGCGATAGACGACTTTCATCGGGAAAATGGCGAAAAAACGCTGCACCCAGCAGTGAAAACCCTTGAGACTTCCGGATTAGAGTACCGCGTGAACATATTGGTTGGTGTCATCGCGCAGACGATTGTTGATTTTGGAATCGAACACGCCTGCTCCATGGTCATCATGGGAACCCATGGCCTGAGTGGTGCGCTCGGGCTGGTCATGGGGTCGGTCACCACCAAAGTGCTACACCAAAGCACCCTGCCCTTGTTACTCACCAAGTAGCTTGGCAAATACTCACACACTGTTCCTCGGCTTTTGTTTGATTCGACGAATCCGAATTCTTCCGGTGCTACGGTTGACCTCTATTTGTAACGGAAGCAGAAACTGAATTAACTTATTTGTGGACAAAAAAAACCGCGCTCAAGGCGCGGCTTTTCTATAGCCCAAGAGGCTTACAGTTTTTGCTCTTGCATGAACTTGTCGAACGTGGCTTCAGTGAAACGGAACCATAGGTTGGAATCAGCACGGAACTTGGAATAGTCCGCGTAGATTTTCTTCCAGTCTTCGTTCTTGGCGTTCAGTTCTTCGTACAGCCCCATCGACTCTTTGAATGCCAATGCCAACACGTCTTTCGGGAACGGACGCAGCTTGGTGCCCGAGCCCACCAACTGCTTCAGGGCAGCCGGATTTTTGGCATCGTAGCGGGCCTGCATGTCCGTGTGCGCATAGGCTGCGGCGTTCTCCACAATCGCCTTGTTCTCAGGTGACAGTGCCTCGTAGGCCTTCTGATTGACCATCAGATCCAGCTGAGGGCCGCCTTCCCACCAGCCGGGGTAGTAGTAGAAGGGAGCCACTTTGTTGAAGCCCAGCTTCTGGTCATCGTAAGGCCCAATCCACTCCGCAGCATCAATGGTTCCTTTTTCCAACGATGTGTAGATTTCACCGCCAGGAATGTTTTGGGGAATGATGCCCATGCGTTCCATCACTTTGCCGGGGAAGCCGCCGGTGCGGAATTTCAGACCTTTGAGGTCTGCAACCGACTTGATTTCCTTGCGGTACCAGCCACCCATCTGGGCTCCCGTGTTGCCCATGGGGAAGTTAATGATGCTGTACTTGGCGTAGAACTCGCGCATCAGCTTCAAACCATTGCCTTGGTACATCCAGGCCGTCATCTGGCGGCTGTTCAAACCGAAGGGAATTGCGCAGCCCAAGGCGAACGCCTCGTTCTTGCCAAAGAAGTAATAGGGTGCTGTGTGGGCACACTCAATAGAGCCCTGTTGCACTGCATCCACGACGCCAAAAGGCGGTGTGATTTCGCCGCCGGCATGAATCGAGATTTCGAACTTGCCGCCCGACATTTCTTTGACGTGCTTGGCAAAAATTTCCGCTGCGCCAAAAATGGTGTCTAGTGCTTTGGGGAAGCTGGACGAAAGGCGCCAGCGAACCGCAGCTTGCGCATGCACAGCGGGCGCTGCACCTGCGGCAAGGATGCCGGCAATACCCGCATTTTTGATAATTGAACGACGATCCATGGGACTCACTCCTGAGATTGTTGATTGAACATCTCACCGCACGGGGCTGCGCGGCGAAGACTGCTTAAAGTCTTCAAGATTGTAGGAACGCCCCCGGCCAAATTGCACGGGGGTTTTCCCTCGTCAAGCCACTGATCAGCCCAAGTCTTCAGGAATTTGCAAGCTCAGGCGGCGCGTATTACGGGCACCAGCAACGCACCAAATCGGCGCGTAATGGACGCCTGAATACCCGCGGCATCCAAACCTTGTAGCGCCAGCAACTTGGCAGGGTCGCCGTGCTCAATGAACTCATCACGCAAGCCCAACTGCAGCACTGGAAGCTCGACGCCCGCTGCGTGCAATGCCTCGGCGACGGCGCTGCCAGCGCCCCCGATGACGGCACCCTCCTCCACCGTCACCAGCGCCTGGTGGCTGCGGGCGATTTGCAGCAACAGCTCGGTGTCCAGTGGCTTGGCCCAGCGCATGTTGACCACCGTGGCACCCAAGGTCTTGGCCGCCTCCAGTGCCGGGTACAGCAAGGTGCCAAACGCCAGGATGGCAATTCCGTGGCCCTGCTGGCGGATTTCGCCCTTGGCAAAGGGCAGGCCTTTCAGGCTGGCATGCACCGGCACGCCAGCACCCGCGCCACGCGGGTAGCGCACGGCGACAGGGTGGTCTTGCTCAAACGCCGTGCTGAGCAACTGGCGGCACTCATTTTCATCGGCCGGGCAGGCCACGCTGATATTGGGGATGCAGCGCAAAAAGGGGATGTCGTAAGCACCCGCATGGGTTGCACCGTCGGCACCCACCAGCCCGGCCCGGTCCAGCGCAAACACCACCGGCAAATTCTGGATCGCCACGTCATGGATCAACTGGTCATAGGCGCGCTGCAAAAACGTGGAGTAAATAGCCACCACGGGCTTCAGGCCCTCGCAGGCCAAACCGGCGGCAAAGGTAACGGCGTGCTGCTCGGCAATGCCCACATCAAAGTAGCGCTCGGGAAAGCGCCTTTCAAACTCCACCATGCCGGAGCCTTCCCGCATGGCGGGGGTAATACCGACCAGACGGTCGTCATGGGCTGCCATGTCGCACAACCACTGACCAAACACCTGGGTGAAGGTGGTTTGCGGCGCCACCTTGGGCTTTTGCAGGCCAATTGCCGGGTCAAACTTGCCAGGGCCATGGTAGGCCACGGGATCCACTTCAGCCAGGCTGTAGCCCTGCCCTTTCTTGGTCACGACATGCAAGAACTGTGGCCCCTTCAGGTGCTTGATGTTTTCCAGTGTAGGAATGAGGGATTCCAGGTCGTGCCCATCGATCGGGCCAATGTAGTTAAAGCCGAACTTCTCAAACAGCGTGGCCGGCACCACCATGCCTTTGGCCGTTTCTTCAATCCGCTTGGCCAATTCAAACAGGGGCGGCGCGCCCTTGAGCACCGACTTACCGGCGTTTTTGGCTGTGGCATAGAACTGGCCGCTCATCAGCTTGGCCAGATAGCGGTTCAAAGCCCCCACCGGTGGGCTAATGCTCATGTCGTTGTCGTTCAGGATGACCAGCAAGTTGCAATCGGCCACGCCCGCGTTGTTGAGTGCTTCAAACGCCATGCCGGCCGTGAGTGCGCCATCCCCAATGACGGCAATGGAATAACGCTCCTCACCCTTTATCTTGGCGGCCACTGCCATGCCCAAAGCCGCGGAAATGGAGGTGCTGGAGTGCGCGGTACCAAAGGTATCGAACTCGCTCTCGGCGCGCTGCGGAAAACCGCTCAAGCCGCCCAACTGACGCAAAGTCGCCATGCGATCCCGCCGACCGGTCAGGATTTTGTGCGGGTAGGTCTGGTGGCCCACATCCCACACCACACGGTCATGCGGGGTATCAAACACATAGTGCAAAGCCACCGTGAGCTCGACCGTGCCCAGATTGGAGCTGAGATGCCCGCCGGTTTTGGACACCGAGTCCAGCAAATAGGCCCGCAACTCGTCGGCCACTTCGCGCAGCTGCGCGCGGGGCACCTGGCGCAAATGGGCCGGGTGGTTGATGGTGTGCAGCGGATGGGGAGTTTTGTGTTGCATATTATTTTGCTATCAATTAAGTAGCTGCTTGCGCATATAGGTAGGGGGCTACAGGCACTTTCTGCTTGTATTTCAGGCAAATCAGCAAGCGCGATTCACCACCATGTCGGCCAAGGCACGCAGCGCCTGCGTGCGCTGCTGCGGCAGGCCACTGGCATCCAGCGCGGCCAAGGCATGGGCCAGCAGCTCTTGGGCGTAGGCCTGACTGGCCTGCAAGCCCATCAGGGACACGTAGGTGGGCTTGTCGTTGTCCGCGTCTTTCCCCGCGGTCTTGCCCAAGGTGGTGGAGTCGGCGGTCACATCCAGTATGTCATCCACCACCTGAAACGCTAAACCGATTGCGCCGCCGTAGGCTTGCAGTGCTGCCAGCGCTTGCGCAGTCGGCTCGCCGCACTGGGCACCCATGACCACACTGCCCTGCAACAGCGCGCCGGTCTTGAGCTGGTGCATTTCGCGCAACTGGTGCTCGCTCAGGTGCTGGCCCACGCTGGCCAGATCAATCGCCTGCCCGCCCGCCATACCGGCACTGCCGGCCGATCGCGCCAGCAAGGCGCACAGGTGTGCCTGGGTCGCCGGAGCCACCGATCCGTCCTGCGGGGTGAGTAGCTCAAACGCCAGTGCCTGCAGCGCGTCACCCGCCAACAGGGCACTGGCTTCACCGAACTGCACATGCACGGTGGGTTTGCCACGGCGCAACACGTCGTTGTCCATGCACGGCATGTCGTCGTGCACCAGTGAGTAGGCATGGATCAGCTCCACCGCACAGGCGGCACGCAGTGCGGCCGCAGCAGAATTAGCGGTTGCGGTGGACACCGCTTCATGCGCGGCCAACACCAGCAGCGGGCGCAGGCGCTTGCCGCCATCCAGTACGGCGTAGCGCATGGCGTCCACCAGCTGGGCCGGAGCCCCGTGGTCCAGACCCAAAGGCGCATCCGCTGTCACCCAAGCGTCCAGGGCCTGCTCCACTTGGTTCAGGCGCGCATGGCTCCAGACACCCAAGTCAAATGCAACGCTCATTGGGGCTTCCAGACTTTGAGGGTGCCTTCGTCCAGCACCTTGATCTGGTCCTCCACCGCTTGCAGCTTGTCCCGGCAAAACTGCAGCAGCTCTGCGCCGCGCTGATAGCCCGACAACATCTGCTCCAGCGGCAACTCCCCGGACTCAAGCCGGCCGACCAGCTGTTCGAGCTCGCCCATGGCCGCCTCGTAACTGGCGGGTGCCGGAGTCGCCAAATCGGGAGCGGAACTGGTGGTGCTGGCCTTGGGCATGGGAATAAGAATGATTGTGATGAAAACGTGACAGACAGCGATTTTATGCCCTCATTGGGCTACGTGTTTCTCCCAGTATCATGGCCCTTACGCAATCGCAAGATCATCCAAAGGAAACGCCATGCTGGACAACCTCAAAATCACCCACCGTTTTACCGTCGTTTTAGTGGCATTTTGGATTGCCTTCATGGCCTTGGCCGCGGTCAGCTACTTTGGACTGATTTCCGCCCGCGACAGCCTCAAAAAAGTGCATGAAAGCGCCATGATTCCCGCCCTGCAGATCTCGGACTCCATGGACAAAATTGTGCAAAACCGCTTGCAAATCTTGCTTGCCTTCCAGCATGCGCCGGACAGCCCGCTGGCCAGCGTTCACAACCATCCCACCGATCTGCACATGGACGCGATCGATGCCAATCGGGCCGAGGCCAACCGGATTTTTCAGGCCATCAGCGCAACCACACTGGGCGCAGAGGGCAAATCGTTGCTGGAGGCGGCCACCACCACCCGCAGCGCCTGGCGCGAGAAGCTGGATTTGACCGTCAAGGCCGTCAAGGCGGGTGACTTCAGCCCCGCCACCATGGCTGCATTCCTTCAGTCTGGCCGTACCGAGGGCGAGGCGGCCATCAAGGCTCTGGTAAATTTGCGCCAATACCAGGTCAAGGTCGCACAAGAAGCGGCCACCGCTGCGGAAGACCATTTCCGATTGGCGCTGGGTGTTTTCCTGTTTTTCGCGGTGCTGGCAGGCGTGCCGGCTTCGGTGATCTCAATCATGCTGCTGCGCCGCATGCAGCGTGGTTTTGCACTGGCAGACCATGTCGCCACGACCATTGCCGCGGGCAATCTTTCGCAAGTGGTGCCGCAATCCGGCAAGGACGAGATTGGCCACTTGTTAATGCAAATGGAGAGCATGCGCCGCAACCTGAACAGCTTGATTGGCCAGGTGCGCAGTGGGTCCGACTCGATCGCCACCGCAGCCTCCGAGGTGGCCTCCGGCACGCTGGACCTGTCCAACCGCACCGAGCAGCAAGCCAGTTCACTGGAGCAAACCGCCTCGGCCTCGGAAGAGCTGGCCAGCACGGTGCAACAAAATGCAGAGAACGCCGCCCAGGCCAACCAGCTGGCCACCGCCGCCTCCAAAGTCGCAACCCAGGGGGGCGAAGTGGTCTCTCAAGTCGTGGTCACCATGGAGGCCATCAACACCTCTTCACGCAAGATTGTGGACATTATTGGCGTCATTGACGGCATCGCTTTTCAAACCAATATTCTGGCGCTCAATGCGGCGGTCGAAGCGGCCCGCGCCGGCGAACAGGGCCGGGGCTTCGCGGTGGTCGCCAGCGAGGTGCGCAGCCTGGCGCAACGCAGCGCCGACGCAGCCAAAGAAATCAAGAGCCTGATCGGAGACTCGGTGGACAAGGTGGGCCGCGGCACCGAGCAGGTGGCGCAAGCCGGGCGCACCATGGAAGAAATCGTGAGCGGCATCCAACGCGTGGCCGACATCGTGGGCGAAATTGCCTCGGCCAGCCGCGAGCAATCTGCCGGTCTTGCACAAATCAACGAGTCTGTGACCAAACTTGACAGCGTCACCCAGCAAAACGCGGCACTGGTGGAAGAAACCTCTGCCACCTCGGCTTCGCTACAAGAGCAAGCGCGCCAACTCGCCGACGTGGCGGCCTCATTCACCCTGGAGTCGGGTGTTGGGCGCGCACGCAACACCATGGCGCTGCTCCAATAAAAATAGCCCACAAGTGAACCATCCGCCACCCGGTGGATGGGTGTGGGTATAATCGCCCTCCCGGCAACTCTCAAGGTAGTTGCCCTTCAAGCCCCTCGCTGAGGGGTTTTTTGCATCCTTTAAGGACCGAGTTGTGCAACATTTGTGCAAAAACAGTACCCCCACTCCTAGTGAAATCCCCGCAAACGTAGTGTCCATGCGGGGTTCCGGCCCCGCGAAACCTACGCCGATCCAACTCCCCGTTTCAAGCTACTTTGACGAAGCGCTCTACCAGCGCGAGATGCAAAGCATCTTTCAGCAAGGGCCCCGCTACGTGGGGCACGCCCTGAGCGTTCCCAATGTGGGGGACTACTACGCCCTGCCGCAAGAAAAAGAAGGCCGTGCGCTGGTGCGCAACGCCGGCGGCGTGGAACTGATCTCCAACGTGTGCCGCCACCGCCAAGCGGTCATGCTGAAAGGCCGGGGATCGCTCAACCAGGCGACCGGCACCGGTGGCAACATCGTCTGCCCACTGCACCGCTGGACCTACAGCGGCGCGCAAAGTGGATTGAACGGCCAAAAGGCAGGCACGCTGATTGGTGCCCCGCATTTTTCGCACGATCCCTGCCTGGACCTGAACAACTACCCCCTGCAAGAGTGGAATGGCTTGTTGTTTGAGCAAAACGACCGCAATGTCAGCACCGACCTGGCCGGCATGGGCCCGCGCGCGGCGCTGGACTTTGACGGTTTTGTGCTGGACCATGTAGAGCTGCACGAGTGCAACTACAACTGGAAAACCTTTATTGAGGTGTACCTGGAGGACTACCACGTAGGCCCCTTCCACCCCGGGCTGGGCCAGTTTGTCACCTGTGATGACCTGCGCTGGGAGTTCCAGGAAAACTATTCCGTGCAAACCGTCGGGGTCGCCAAAGGCCTGGCACAGGCAAATGCCGCCGGTGGTTCACCGGTGTACGAGCGCTGGCAAAAAGCGCTGCTGGCCTACCGGGCGGGTGTGGCCCCCAAGTTTGGCGCCATCTGGCTCACCTACTACCCGCACATCATGGTCGAGTCGTACCCGCATGTGCTCACCGTCTCCACGCTGCACCCGATGGGCCCCAATAAAACCATGAACATGGTGGAGTTTTACTACCCGGAAGAAATTGCCGCATTTGAGCGCGAGTTTGTCGAATCCCAGCAAGCCGCCTACATGGAAACCTGCATCGAAGACGACGAAATCGGCGAACGCATGGACGCCGGCCGCAAAGCGCTGCTGGCGCGGGGTGACAACGAGGTCGGACCCTACCAAAGCCCGATGGAAGACGGCATGCAGCACTTTCACGCGTGGTATCGGAAGAAGCTCGGCAGCCAGGCCATTGGCGCTTAGGCAGCCACAACCGCTTTCACGCTACTATTTTGATAGCTGGTTACGCAATATCCATAAGGGCTAGAGCCCTATTTCACTATTAAAAAAGCATGCAAGCTCTGTGGATGGTTCTGGCCTCTTTTTTGTTTGCCACCATGGCGGTGGGCATCAAGTTCGCCTCCCACAGCTTCAACACCTTTGAGCTGGTGTTCTACCGCGGCATCGTCAGCGTGGTGTTCATGGCCGTGGTGGTGCGGGCACGCGGGGCCCCGCTGCGCACCCCCGTACCCATGATGCACCTGTGGCGCAGCACCATCGGCGTGCTGTCGCTCAGCTCCTGGTTTTACGCCATTGCGCACCTGCCGCTGGCCACCGCCATGACACTGAACTACATGAGCGGCGTTTGGGTGGCAGCCTTTTTGGTGGGTGGAGCGCTGCTGTATGGCCAGCCCCAAGATGCGCAACGCCAGGGGCCATTGCTGGGCACCGTGCTGCTCGGGTTTACGGGCGTGGTGATGACACTGCGCCCCACCATCGACCAGGACCAGCTCTTTGCCTGGGTTATTGGCCTGCTCTCGGGCATGGGGGCCGCACTGGCCTACCTGCAGGTCACTGCCCTGGGCAAAGCGGGTGAACCGGAAGAGCGCACCGTTTTCTATTTCTCGGTCGGTACAGCGGTCGTGGGGTCGGTGGGTATGTTGTTCACAGACATCACGCCCTGGGCTGCAGTGCGCTGGCAGGACGCAGCCTGGGTCATACCCATTGGCGTGTTGGCCTCGCTGGGCCAGTGGTGCATGACCCGCGCCTACCGCAAGGGTGCCACTCTGGTGGTGGCCAGCATGCAGTACTCCGGCATTGTGTTTGCCGTCATCTACAGCCTAGTACTGTTTGGCGACCACATTGCGCCCATGGGCTGGCTCGGCATTGCGGTGATTGTGACCAGCGGCGTGCTGGCCACCATCTTACGTGCCAGGGCCATGCCCAATACGCCGGCCGAAGAGCATTAACCCGCCACGTTAACCCCGCGCTGCCCACACCCCATTGGAGGACCACCCATGACCACGACACTGATCTCTGCCCCCCAACTCCAGGCCCTGCTGGCCAGCGGCCAGCCCTGCATGGTGTTTGACTGCAGTTTTGACCTCACACAGTCCGATGCCGGCCCAGCGATGTACGCCCAGGCCCATATCCCCGGTGCGGTCTACGCCCACCTGGACACGGCACTGAGCGCCAAGGGTGACCAGCAAATGACCGGAGCCGCCTCCGGTGGCCGCCACCCCCTGCCCGCGCGGGAGAACTTTGCCGCCTGGCTATGCAGCGTGGGGTTCGATAACACCATGCAAGGCGTGGTGTACGACCGCCAAGGGGCCAATTACTGCGGACGCCTGTGGTGGATGCTGAAGTGGGCCGGCCATGAAAACGTGGCGGTGCTGGATGGCGGACTGCAGGCTTGGCAAGCGCAAGGTGGTGCGGTCAATGCGGGGACTGAGACTGCACATGCACAGGGCAGTTTTGTGTTGGGCGACCCGCTGGCCACCCTGGTCGATGTGGCCACCGTGCAGCGCAACCTGGGCCGCCCCCAGCAGAGTCTTCTGGATGCCCGCGGCGTGCCGCGCTTCAAGGGCGAGGTCGAACCGATGGACCCGGTGGCCGGTCACATTCCAGGCGCACTCAACCGTCCTTTTACACAGAACCTGGGAGCTGATGGCTGTTTCAAATCGGCACAGCTTCTGCGGGCGGAGTTCAAATCCTTGTTGGGCGAGCGCGATCCCGCGTCGGTGGTACACCACTGCGGCAGCGGCGTAAGTGCCGTGCCCAACATTCTGGCTATGGAAATTGCGGGCTTGGGGCCCACCGCCCTGTTTGCGGGCAGCTGGAGCGAGTGGTGCAGTGACCCGGCCCGCCCGGTCGCCAAAGGCTAATTCCGCTCCTAAATTATTCTCTATTTGATCAACTTCCCTTGGGAATTGATCATGGTGAGTTCGACAAAACGTGAGCCACTGGCGGCACCCTGGCCGAAGGACACTTCCATCCCGCCCGCGTTGTAATTGCGCATGGAGTCCAGCGCCGATACCAATGCGGCACGTGTCGGGACCTTACCGGCACGGCGCAGGCCTTCGGCGGTCACTTTGGCGTTGATATAGCCCTCCAGGCTCAGGTGCGAAAAGTCGGTGTGCCCGGCGGCCGTCATGGCCTGCTGGTACTCCCGCACCACCGCCATTTGCAAGTTCAAGGGATAAGGAACCACCTGGGTGATGGTAATGCCCTTGCCGTCCGGCCCCAGGGCCCTCAGGTTGGCTGGCGTCCCCAGCACCGACAAGCTGTAAATTTGTGCGCCCCGTTGGTGCCGCTTGATGCCCCTCACGACGTCAATCGCCGGCTTGCCGGCCAAGCCCAAGAGCACCACCTCCGGACTGCCGGCCAGCAAGGTTTCGGCGGCCAAGCCGGCGTCGATCGCATTGCTTTCCACCGCCACGGTCACCATGGGCTTTAGCTTGCGCCGCTCCATCGCCTCGACGGTTGCCGCCAGGAATTCTTTGCCAAACGCATTGTTTTGGTAGGCAACCGCCAGCTTGCGGGTGCCCAGGGTGACCAGGTGTTCCACCTGGCGTTCCACTTCGTCGGCATAGCTGGCGCGCAAGTTGACAGTGCCTTCGGAGCCCTTCCCGCGAACCGACCGGGAACCGGTCAACGGCATCAGCACCGGCAGACCCGCTTTTTGTGCAATAGGAATCAGCGCTTCGTTGTTGGGCGTGCCGAAGGTCCCAAACAGGGCAAAGGTGGCATCACCGGCAATAAAGCCCTCCACGTTTTCCAGTGTTTTTTTGGTCTCGTAGGCATCGTCCTTGGTGACCAGTTTGATACTGCGCCCGTTCACGCCACCCCGGGCATTGAGCGCGTCAAAGTAGACCTTGGCCCCTTTATGCAAGTCCTGTCCCAAGTCCCCCAGCGGCCCGGACAAGGCCGTGCTTTGGCCCAAAGTTATGCTGTCCGCGGAAACACCGGGCTCCGCCAAGGCTGCGCAGGACCACAGGCTCAGGCTGCACAACGCCGCAGCACCGAGTTTCTGGACCAGGAAGGGTAATTTTTTTTGGCTGCGCATAAGGCTCCAGTGTGAATACGCCCGGATTATGCGGCGCTGTTTTTCTGACAACAATGAAAGAGTGAAGCTGCGGCACCCGACCGGTTTTGCTTCAGAAGTCGATCGGCAGCGGCGTGGGCAGCTTGTCATCCAAATACAGGCTGTACTCTTCCCACACGCCTTCGCCGTAATGCTTGTCACACAGCGCTTCGATATCGTCGAGCGTGATGAACATGGTGCTGAACATCACGTCGTAGAAAAACGGTTGGTCGGCGTCCACCGTTTCACCCTCTTCGACGTGGTAGCCATGGACCCACACGCGCTTGCCGGCGTACTTCGCCTCAAAGGCAGTCTTGCGCTTGATGTACTCGGCTTCTTCGTACTCGTCGTCGGTCTTGCGGCGCAGGTGGTAGGCGTTGCCGTGCTGGGGATGCGCCGGGTCCAGTTGCATATCAATCATCTGCCAGTCCGCCGAAACCTGGTTTGCCACATTGGCCAGTTGCTCGGGCGTAATATCGCCCTCCCAATGCACCACATCAATACAACGGGAGGCGCCGACCTCTCCATCCCAGATACTTGCGCTGTGCTTCATGGTTCTTGCGTTCATGCCGATGTGCCTTCTAATGTTTGAAACAATGGCATAAGTCTACCCCCTGTCGATTTGCAGGTACCAAAACGCACTTTTGTTGAAACCCGAAATGAGTCAAACCATCCCCATCCGCTACATCAATCCGGTCTTTCGCCCACCGAGTGAGGCACAGTCCCTGATCCTGCCCGTTACCAACGGTTGCTCCTGGAACAAGTGCACCTACTGCGAGATGTACACCGAGCCGCAGAAGAAATTTTCAGTGCGCGATGAGCAGGAAACCCTGGACTCCATTCGCAACTGTGGCGCGAACTATGCCAACCAGATACAGCGGGTCTTTTTGGGCGACGGCGATGCCATGGTGCTGTCCACCCGCCGCCTGATGAGCTTGCTGGCCGCGATCAAAGAACACCTGCCCAAGGTGCGGCGCATCTCCACCTATTGCCTGCCCAGCAACGTGCGCAATAAAACCGTGCAGGAGTTGCAGGAACTGCGCGAGGCCGGGCTGTCGCTGGCCTATATCGGCGCCGAATCAGGGGACGACGAGGTGCTGCGCAAGGTCAACAAAGGCGAAACCTTCGCGTCCACCCGGGACGCACTGGACAAGCTGGGTGCCGCAGGCATCACCCGCTCGGTGATGCTGCTCAACGGGCTCGGGGGCCCCACGCTAACCCGCCAGCATGCCGAAAACTCAGCCCGCCTGACCAACCTCACCCAGCCGGAGTTTCTGGCAACCCTGGTGGTCAGCTTCCCCCAGGGAGAGGATCGGTTTCGGGAAGGATTTCCCGAATGGGAGCCGCTCAACCCGCAGGCGTTGTTTGCTGAGATGGAGCAATTCATCCAGGCGCTGGATTTGAAGCGTACCGTGTTTCGCAGTGACCACGCCTCCAACTGGCTGGTCCTCAAAGGGGTGCTGGGTGCAGAAAAAGACCGGATGCTGCAAGAGGTCCGCCAAGCCATGCACCACCCTAAATCCGCCAAGCTGCGCCCCGACTGGGCACGCGGTCTGTAGGCAACGTTATTAAAACCAGTTGACCGTTGACCTGCTCGCGGCACCCAGAAAATTGGCTTGTTTTGCTTCTTGCTTGGCGAGCAAAAACAGGGAATGCATACAAATTGGCGACCGCGCCTTAAAACTGGCAACCGCTATGGGGCGAATGCGGGCGTAACTGATTTACCAAGATGAACGGACCTTCAGTTGAAGGCCCTCACGACCAAAGACAGAAACTGGGAAACGGCAAGCAGGACCCAGGGCAGAAGGCGAGCGAATTTACCTTCGCCTGCAAGACGAGAAAATCGGTAGGCGATTGCCAAAAAGGAGCTTCCAAGCGTAACGAGGGATAGCCCGGCAATCCTGGCCGGTTTGCCCTCGAGTGTCAATGACCCGAAAAAATACTGCCCAAATTCGGGGCCACTCAATGGTTCAAGTTGACCGGCGTAAATGCCACTGACGCCAAACCAGAATAGAAAACCTGCAAAAGGCGAGACAACTATGACCAACAATACCGTGTGGAGCCAGGTGGGTAGTTCGTCGTCAGATGGAAACAGGGACGGTTGCATCAAAACAGTTCGGGTAACTTCGTTTGAAGGGTAAACGCAAATTTGCTTGAGCTTGTAATATGCCATCAGACAGCTCATTTCCTACAGTTTCTGCGATGAAGCAAGAGGGGCCACATGTCAGAACTAGCTAAACCTACCAACCGCAATCGCCATGCCAAAACTTGACGACATGAACTGGCATCTGGGTGGTGATGAGTTCCCCCCAGATTTGCCTGAGGAAAACGCAGCAACTCATATCGGATTCTTTGTGGCGTGGGCCATCAACAAAGGACTTTGGGAAGGATCAGGGGGCCCTGAGGAATCGCTCGCAATTCAACGCGTACGCGATCGAACCGAAACCGGGCGCACCTTCCTGATGGAGCAATGCGACGGAAAGTTGTTTTCGGGGATGCTCAACAAAGAAGGAAGCGCATTTGCGAAGAAGTACTATCCGCGCACCTATGACAAGGACTACCAGCACACACTTATCGTTGACTTGGACTGCGACTATATGGTGATAGATAGCTGGGGTAACTATGAGCGTATTGCTGAAGTAATCGATCAGCGCTACGCAAAAGAAAAAGAACGGCCATGGTGGCGACTCTGGTAATTCAATCTGCGCGTCACTTCGGAGCGTCTTGGAGAGTCCGCTTTAGAGTTTAACGAGGGCCGGCTTTGGGGCCTATGTGCCGTTTAGGAGCCTACAGCCACTCGCGCCAGACCGCCAGAGCCACCGCCAAGATCACCGGGCCCAAGAACAGGCCCACCATGCCAAAGGCTGCCAAGCCGCCCAACACGCCGAACAGGGCCAATATGAAAGGCACATCGCTGGCCCGGGACAAGAGAATCGGGCGCACGATGTTGTCCACCCAGGACACCACCAAAACACCCCACAGCAGCAAGCCAATACCTGCTGCGGTCTGCCCGGTGAACAACAGCCACAGCCCAGCCGACCCCCAAACCAGCGGCGTGCCAAACGGCACCAGCGCAATCAGCACCGTGACGGCCGCCAGGGTCACCGGCGCTGGCAGTCCGGCCACCCAGTAGCCCAGGCCGGCCACCAGACCTTGCACCACGGCGGTCAGCACGATGCCGTAGACCACGGCCCGTGTGGTGTTGCCCACTGCTGCCACGTAGCCTTCGGTCCGGTCTCCCAGTAAGCGCGTGAGCACGGTGCGCGCCTGCGCCAACAGGCTCAGGCCGTTCAAGTAAACAAAGAACAGGGTGAACAGCGAAAACCCCAGCTTGAGCAGGTTCTTGCCCACACCGCCCACCAAGGCCCATGCCTCGGTGTCGAGCTTGCCGATCAAGGCCTTGAGCTCCGTTTTCCAGCGCAAGGGCTCGGCCAGCATGGCCTGCAGCCAGGCTTCGAGGTCCGGGCCAATCAGGGGCAAGGAGGCGACAAAGTCCGGTGGCCGCAAGCGCCCAGCGGCCATCTCGCCCGCTAGGTGATCAGCCAACAAGCCGGCATCGGCCCGCACCAGCAACAGCAGCCACAGCGTTGGCACCACCACCACGGCTGCCATCAGCAGGGTCATGGCCAAGGCGGCCAACCCGGCACGCCCGCCCATCACGCGCAGCAGGCGCACATAAAGCGGCCAGGAGGCAAATGCCAGAATGCCAGCCCACAGCATGGAGACCGCAAACGGTGCCAAAACCACGGCCACAGCAGTGCCCAGCAAGGCCACAAAGGCACCCAAAACAAACAGACGGATCGTTTCGTTAGAAATAGTTAGCCCCTAAAAATCGGCCGGTACCGCAAGCGCTGCACCGAAGGTCGCTTCCAGTTTCAAGAATTATCCACGGTAGCCAGCACCGCCTTGTCCCGACGCACCCAGGCCTTGAGGCGGCCCACAAAGTGCTCGATATCGTCCACGATGGTGAAAAAGCTCGGTGTCACCAGCAGGCTCAACACGGTGGACGTGATCAGCCCGCCAATCACGGCGGCCGCCATCGGTGCCCGAAAGCTGTTGTCCGCGCTACCCAAGCCTGCCACCAGCGGCACCATGCCGGCCACCATGGCAATGGTGGTCATGATGATGGGGCGCGCACGCTTGTGGCAGGCGTCCATCAGGGCGTCCACCCGGCTCAGGCCATGCTCCCGGCGGGCCATGATGGCGTACTCCACCAGCAAAATGGAATTCTTGGTGGACACGCCAATCAGCATCACCAAGCCAATGAAGGATGGCATGGACAGCATCTTGCCCGTGACCAGCAGGCCGATGAACGCCCCGCCGAACGACAAAATTACCGAGGGGAAAATCGTGATCGGGTGCATGAAGTCCTTGAACAGCAGCACCAGCACGATGTAAATGCACAGCACCCCGGTGAGCATGGCCACACCAAAGCCGGCCACCATTTCGGCCTGCACTTCGGCGTCCCCAATTTCCAGCTGCTGCACGCCGGCTGGCAGGTTCAAAATGCTGGGGAACTTGGCCACCGCCGCAGTCACCTCGCCCAGCGGCACGCCCGAGAGCTCCACCTCAAAGTTCACATTGCGCACCCGGTTCAGGCGGCTTACCACCGCGGGGCCACCGGACATTTCCAGCGTGGCCACCTGGCTCAGCATCACCGGGCCTTTGCTGCCTGGCACCATCAGACGGCCCAGCAGGTCCAGGTCTTGGCGTGCGTCGGTATCGAGCTTGACCACGATGGGCACTTGGCGCTGGCTCAGGTTGAGCTTGGCCAGGGCGGAGTCATAGTCGCCCACCGTGGCAATGCGCAGCGTCTCGGCAATGGCGCTGCTGGTCACACCCAGATCAGCGGCCCGGGCAAAGTCGGGGCGAATGGCAATTTCCGCACGGGTAAGGCTGGCGCTGGACGCAATGTTGCCCAGGCCAGGAATGGTGCGCAAATCGCGCTCCACCGCCGCAGCAGCTTGTGCCAGCGCCACGGGGTCTTCCCCCTTGAGTGACAACTGGTATTTCTCGCCCGAACCACCTAAGCCCACCTTGAAGCGGGCACCGGGTAACACCGCCAATGCCGTACGCATGTCGTTCTCAATGACCTGCTTCTTGGGGCGCTGGCCGCGTTCGGCCAGCAGCACCGTCAGCGTCGCTTTGCGCACCTCCACGGCGGAGCCACCCTGAAACGGGTCGGTACCCACCGCACCACCGCCGATGGTGGTGTAGACGCTTTGCACGGCCTTGACTTGGCCGATCAGGGCACGCGCTTGTTCGGCCGCCGCATGGGTCTGGGCCAAGGTGCTGCCGGGGGGCAACTCCACGTAGACCTGAGTTTGGGAGTTGTCGTCTGGCGGAATGAATCCCGTAGGAATCAGGGGCACCAGAAACAGCGAACCGACAAAAAAACCAATGGCCGCCGTCACCGTGACCCAGCGGTGGTTCAGCGTCCAGCGCGTGATGCGCAGGTACAGCGGCATCCACACCGGCTCTTCATGCACATGGGTGGACGGTTTCATGATGTAAGCCGCCATCATGGGCGTAAGCACCCGGGCCACCACCAGAGAGGCAAACACCGCAAACACCGCGGTCCAGCCAAACTGCTTGAAGAACTTGCCGACCACGCCGCTCATGAAGGCGGTGGGTAAAAACACGGCAATCAGGGCAAACGTGGTGGCAATCACGGCCAGGCCAATTTCGTCAGCCGCCTCCATCGCGGCCTGGTAGGGCGTCTTGCCCATGCGCAGGTGGCGCTCGATGTTTTCCACTTCCACAATGGCGTCGTCCACCAAAATACCAATCACCAGCGAGAGCGCCAAAAGCGTCACGATGTTGGTGGTGAAGCCCATGTAGTGCATGCCAATAAAGGCGGGGATGGCCGACAGCGGCAAGGCCACTGCGGACACAAAGGTGGCACGCCAGTTGCGCAAAAAGAACCACACCACGATGACCGCCAACAGGGCGCCTTCAAACAGCATGGTCATGGAGGCGTCAAACTCCTCTTGCACCGGTGTCACAAAGTCAAAGGCCTGCGTCAGCTCCAAGTCGGGGTGCTGCGCCTTCAGATCAGCCAGCGCCTTTTGCACGGCTGCGCCCACTTCCACCTCGCTGGCGCCCTTGCTGCGGGTGATCTCAAAGCCCACCACCGACTTGCCATTCAGCAAGGCAAGACTGCGTTGCTCGGCCACCGTGTCCTTCACGCTGGCCACCTGGTCCAGCCGCACGCGCTGGCCATTGCTCAAAGACAGCTCCAGGCGCGACAACTCCGCCACCGTGGCCACCGTGGCCAAGGTGCGCATGGGTTGCTCGGAGCCCCCCAGGTCAGCACGGCCACCGGCACTCTCGGTTTGCACCAGTTTCAGTTGGCGCGACACGTCGGCGGCAGTGGCACCCAAGCTTTGCAGCTTGATCGGGTCCAGCGCCACTTGCACCTCACGGGTCACGCCGCCCACGCGCACCACCGAGCCCACGCCGCGCACGCCTAGCATGGCGCGCGAAATGGTGTTGTCCACAAACCAGCTCAGGGCCTCGTCGTCCATGTTGCTGGAGCGAATGGTGAAGGCCAAAATCGGCGCGCCCGACAGGTTCATCTTGCTCACGATCGGGTCACGCACATCGCTGGGCAGGTCGCTGCGCACGCTTTGCACGGCGCTACGCACATCGTCCACCGCTTCTTGCGTGGATTTTTCCAGCCGGAACTCGGCGGTGACCGACACCGCGCCGTCCGAGACACGGGTGTAGATGTTTTTAAGGCCCTGCAGCGGCGCGATGGCGTTTTCCAGCTTGCGAGCCACTTCGGTTTCCAGTTGCGCCGGTGCGGCACCGGGCAGGCTGGCGGTGACGCTGACCGTGGGCAGCTCCAGGTCAGGGAACTGCTGGACCTTCATGGCGTTGAAGGACATCAGCCCGGCCAGCGTCAGCAGCACAAACAGCATGACCGCCGGTATCGGGTTTTTTATGGACCACGCAGATACATTCATATCTTTGCTCCTTATTTAGTAGCTGCTTGCGCAGGTTTCACGGGGGCTGCAGCACTATTTGGCTTTAAATCATCCACCACCTTCACCAAGTCGCCTTCGCTCAGGAAACCGGCACCGCTGGCCACCAGACGGTCCTCCAACTTGACACCTTCGATGATTTCCACCTGGCTGCCCACCATCCGACCGGTCTGCACCTTGAGCTGCTGGACCCGGTTGTCCGGCCCGACCTTGTAGACGTAGCTGAAGCCATCGCGCACCACCACGGCGGTCTGCACCACGGTCATGGCGCCGGAGCTGCCCAGCGCAAATTCGCCGCGGGCAAACATGCCCGGCTTGAATGAGGCCCCCACGCTTGTCGCGGAGCGTACTGCGCTGCCCCCCGCGGGGGCTAATTTCCCTTGGGGCGGCCCTGCGGGAAATTGTCCAGTCAGTAAATCAACGTACACGAGGCCATTGCGGGTTTGTGCGTCCACCGTGGGCGACACCATGCGCACCCGGCCCTTCATCTGCGCGCCGCCGGGGGCGGTGACCAGCACCTGGGTTCCTGCGGAGATACGGCCCAGCTCTGCCGAGGTGACTTCACCCCGCCACTCCAGGCGGCCCTGGCGGATCAAACGGAACATTTCGGTGCCGGCGCCAACGACCGAGCCGACCGAGGCGGTGCGCCCGGAGATGGTGCCGCTGTCCGGTGCCAGCAACTGCGTGTGTTTGAGGCGCAGTAATTGCGAATCCAGCCCCGCCTTGGCCGACTCCACCCGCGCATTGGCGGTTTGCTCGGCGGTGAAATACTGACTGATTTGCTGGGCGCTCAGGGCACCGGTGCTTTGCAGGCTGCGCGCCCGCTCAGCATTGGCCTTGGCCTCGGCGGCGTTGGCGGTGGCTTCCATCAGCGCGGCACGCGCCAGCGCCACATCGGCCTGCACGCTCTCGGCGGCGAAGGTGGCCAGCACCTGACCGGCTTGGACGGTGTCACCCACGCTGGCACGCAACTCCAGCACCCGCAGGCCACCGGATTCGGCCCCAATCAAGGCCTCTTGCCAGGCCACCACATTGCCGTTGGCCGCCAGCTTGACCGGCAACATGTTTGATTGCGCCTGCACCAGGGTGACGGTCAGGGCCGGCTTGCCGACGGCGGTCTTTGCTCCAGCGGCGGCAGTCGCGTTGTCAGCGGCCTGGGAGCGGGTGGCGAGCAGACCCATGCCGCCCAGCGCCAGAATGCCAGCCGCGAAAAGGCCCAAAGTCAGGGGTTTGAATTGAAAACGTGTCATGGTGAATGGCCCAAATGAATGCGTTGAAGGAGATTGCGTTACAAGGTTGCAGGCTGCGTGGCAGTCGCTGCGGGTGTTGCCGGGGCAGCTGGTTCGGCAGATGCTGCGGGCGCGGCGTTTTGACTGGGTTCCCAGCCACCGCCCAGGGCGCGGTACAGGGCCACCCAAGCCCGTTTGCGCTCCAACTGCAGCGCCAGTTGGGCGGACTCCGCCGCCAGCGCGGTGCGGCGTGACTCTTCCAGTTCCAGCAGGCTGGCCATGCCCTGGCTAAAGCGGCTCTGGGTCGCGGCCAGCGATTCAGCGTAGCCCTGGGTGGACACCTCGGCATCGAGCCGACGTGCGTCGGTGCTTTGCAAATTGACCAGCGCTTCCTCCACCTCACGCACCGCCTGGCGGACCCGGGCCCGGTAGGTGGCAACGGCCTGGGTGTAATTGGCCCGCGCGGCGGCCACATTGGCGACACGCTGGCCACCGTCAAACAGCGGCAGGGTCAGCGCCAGGGGACCAAAGGACCAGGTGTCCAGATTGGTTTCCACCCCCTGGGAGGCATAGCGCAGCGCGCCGATGGAGCCGTTCAAGGTCAGTCTGGGGTAGCGCTGCGCCTTGGCACTTCCAACCTGGGCACTGGCCACCACCACATCGCGCTCCGCGGCGAACACATCGGGGCGCTGGGTGAGCGCTTGGGCGGGCACAGCTGCTATGGTTATAGGAGCTGCTTGCGCAGGTTCTACGCGGGCTGTGGCTATTTTTCGTCTAAATTCTGGCTCGGATATGGCGGTCAGCTCTACCAGGGCCTTAGTGTTCACATCGCACTGCGCCGCCTGGCTGGTGACGCTGCTGTTGGCCTGCGCTGCGCTGGCGCGTGCCAGTGCGGCGGTGGCGGGCGCAGTGAACCCGGCGGTGGCATTGAGCTGCGCCAAACGGGCTGTCTCGGCGCGTGAACCTGCATCTTTGCGCGCCACCTCCAGCAGCCGCTGGCAGGTAGACAGGCCGTAGTAAAGAGAAGCCACTTCGGCGGCCACGGAGACGCGGGCGTTGTGCCACAGGGCCTGGGTGCCCTCCATCTGCGCGGTGGCGGCGTTGCGCACCGCGCGGTTGGCGCCCACCAAATCCAGCTCCCAAGAGGCCTGCAGCCCTGCGGCTGCCGTGGTGGCCACCGGGACGTTAGGCTGGCTCACCCCCCGGTTGGCGCTGAGGGACGCATCCACCTTGGGCTGCAAGGCCGCTCCGGCCGTAACCCGTGAGGCACGCGCCGACTCAATGCGCGCCAGCGACTGGGCCACGGTAGGGCTGGCCGCCTGCGCCGCCTCTATCAGCTCCACCAACAAGGGGTCGCCCTGCTGCTGCCACCACTGGGACAGATTGGCCACGGTGCCCTGGTGCGGCAACGGCGCTTGCCACTGGGGTGCAAGCACCACGGGCACCTGGGTGGGCGGCATGATGATGGCGCAGGCCGACAGCAGTGCGGTGGCCGCCAGGGCAGTGATTAAACGGGTAGAGGTCATAAGCTGGATTGAAACGGTTCAATGGGGGCTGGGGGGGCAAACGGGGCAGTATCGGACGGCGGTGCGCCTGTGACCTTGCGGCGGCGCATTTCCGCATCCACCATGGCGTGGGCATAACCGAGCAGGCGTTCGGTGAATCCATCAATTTGCTGCGGCGTGCCGATCAGCGTCGGGCACAGGGCGGGCAAGATCTCGCTGCCCACATGCAGCATCATGCCCAGCCCGGCAATGGCATAGGCCAGGCTGTGAATATCGTCATCGGCCTGCGTCAATTCCAAATGGGTACACAAGGCCTGCACCAGCGCCAAGTGGGCGGGGCGAATGTTGTTTTCAATCACGTCCTGCCATGCGCCGGTGGGGTCCAGCATCTCGCGGAAATGCAGGCGCCGGCAGTTGTGCATCAGGTCAGCGTGCTTGAGGGGCTCGGTAAAGCCCGTCAAAATGGCGCGCAGCACCATGTCCAGCGACACAGGCTGGCCATCCGGCCCCACAGCCCCCAACACCAGCGCCGCATCGGGGCCAGGGCAGGCGCGCGGGTCTTCAAACACCGCCCGGTACAACCCGGCCTTGTCGCCAAAGTAGTAGCTGATAGAGGCGATGTTCACCTGCGCGGCCAGCGCAATCTCTCGGGTGGAGGTCTTGGCGAAGCCTTTTTCAGCAAACAGCGACAAAGCGGCGTCCAGCAGGCGGTTACGCGCCTCCACGCCATCACTGCGCAAGGGCTTAAGGTCAGTTTTCATGACTGCGATTGTAGTTAGTTAAATCAAACGATTGATTTAACTATGGAAAAACCCCGTTGGGTTGAGGCCTATTGCTAGATGCGCCTGAAACTGCCGGCCTAATCGCGTGAAAGTGCTGCGTTTTTGATAGCTGCTTGCGCATGCTCTGCGGGGGCTGACGGGCTAAAAGGCACTTAAACCGGCGAGTGCGTACGCAGCCAGTCGCGCGGGGCATCTTTCATGCGGGCCCCCTAAGAGAAATTGTAAATCGTGAACAAGTGATTACAATTCACCCATGTACACCATCAAGTGCACCCCCGAGTTTGATGACTGGTTGTGCGGAATCAAAGATGCCCTCACCCGCATCCGCCTCGCCAAGCGGCTGGACAAGGCCCAGCGCGGCCTGCTGGGCGATGTAGCCCCGGTGGGCGAAGGGGTGAGCGAAATGCGCGAATTTTTTGGACCGGGCTGGCGCATGTACTACGTGATGCAAGGTGATGTGCTGATTGTGATGCTGGGTGGGGGCGACAAGGCAAGCCAACAGGCCGATATTGCCGCTGCCATCGCCCTGTCCAAAACCTTTTGAAGGAGATGACACCATGACCAAAAAAACCAAAGTTTCCGATCTGCCGGACTTCGACATGGCAGAGCACCTCAAAACTGATGAGGACATTGCCATGTACCTCACGCTGGTGCTGGAAGAAAACGACTCCGCCGAGTTGACCCACGCGCTGGGTACCATTGCCCGCGCGCGCGGAATGACCGAGGTGGCCCGCGCCTCCGGCCTGACCCGCGAGGCCCTGTACAAAGCCTTGCGCCCCAGCTCGCAACCACGCTTTGACACGATAGCCCGCGTCTGCACGGCGCTAGGGGTCAAGCTGGTGGCGCGGGTGAATCAGCCAGTTTGAGGGGTCTTTTTTTGCTACTCATTTGATAGCTGCCTGCGCACGTTCCACGGGGGCTAGCGGCCAAAATGACACCTAAACCTGCGAGTGCGTGCGCAGCCAGTCGCGCAGGGCATCGTTCATGCGGGTTTGCCAGCCCGGCCCGGCTGCGCGAAAGGCGGCCACCACATCCCGGTCAAAACGAATCGCCACCTGCTCTTTGATACCACTGCCAACCGGCCGACCGCGCTTTTTGTAAGCCGCAACGCCTGCACGCATTCAATCCGCGGAGGCGTATTTTTAACGGCAGCCAAAACCGCATTAGCGTCCATCGAAGTCATTTTCAAGTCAGCTACGCGGCATCATCAGTTTTGCCTCCCAGTCCCAAATGTTTTGGGCGGTGCCACGCGGTAGCAATGCATTCAAGCAGTGCTCTTTCCCGATCATCGTGTACGCAGAGATATTGGTACGACCACCCATCTCGAAGGGAATCACCTGTTTTATTTAAGGTCTTCCTCAAATATTGACTAACGAAAGACGAGGCTCCGTGAAGATGGTTATTCAGGCGTTGATGTAAACCATTTTTCCCAGTAATAGTCCTCCCAACATGATTCACTTGAATTTCAGGATCTAGAATTAAATAAACTCCATGCATCCTAGGTGCATCTAAAACTTCTCTTCTTCTTGGAAATAGTTTTCTTTCTGATGAATTTAATTGCTCAAGCAAATTTGCAAGCGTTTGTCTTGTCGGTGACATAAATAGGTTTTGATGGAATTAATAAATCACACACTATTGCACGCTGTTTACCGCTGCCCTGGCAATGAAAGCAATAAATGGAATATAAATCTCTTCGTCTTTTGGACTCCCTTTTTTTCTAACCGCTTGCCTTCGTAATTCTTTGGGAAACTCATAAGACGCAATGAACTGAGGGCTGGGACTAAGCTTCTGCAAAGCATCCAAAAAATTAGTCTTTTGACTCGCCATATTCTCATCCAGTGCATCGCTTTTTTTACCCACGGCTCGGCGACCAACAACAACCATGAGTGCCAAAGAAAGAGGATTGGGGTACCGCTCATTATCCAATCCTTGGGATTTACGCAGCCACGACTGCGCATTTCCAGCTTGTTTAACAACTGCTTTCCATTTCGTCTTAGTTCGATCGGATACGTTACATGATTCACAATTCATATTCGACATCTTCAGCTCTATGGCGAAGGTCCGTCGGGCATACCAAGCAAGATAATCAATTCGTCCGTGCGTACTTATAGTGCTCATTTCATCGTCAGCATCCTCCGGGTCTTGAATATAGGACTCGCGATCTATCCGCACTTCAGTCCGTGATCTCTCTGAAATTGCTGTAATAGCATTACCAAATAATCCTGACATAACTCGTTCATTGGCGCGAATAGGGGGATCCAAAGGCCGATCGTCCCCAAGGAAAATCCGCTCATGAAGCAACTGCTTGTAATTCTCAGCGACGACTTCAATCAATATATTTCCTAAAAAAATATTGGTATCCCCAGCGTTCGGATTTTTTGCAACTGATCCTGCAAATTTTTTTTTGATATTCAGCATAAAAACTCCTGATTTTTAATTATGAAAAGCAACCCAATTGAAACCTAATTCGGCAATGCGCAGCAACTATCAACCACCCTCAGTTTTCGATATTCACAAGCCACATCGTTGAAGCTCTTGATCAAATTTTTTAGCAGCGTCTCTGTGCTGACATCATCCGGCGATTCCGCAATCTGTCGTTCGAAAAAATCTCTGACAGATGGCTCAAGAGATTCACCAAACTCCGCCAAGTGGTCTTCGATCGTCCCTTTGGGAAGTGTTGAAAATAAATGCTCAGTTTTTTCAACTGCTTTTTCCACTTTCACAACGGCCTGCGCATCTTTTACCCTGGTTTGTGCGCGCAAGACCTGCCGCAAGTGCGCAGCGTCCACAACCGTTTGCAGCTTTGCAATTCGGCGACTACCGTTGAGGGTCGCTGGCATATAGACAACTACGTTGCTCACGTCCGGCCCTAGGACACGGGTGATCCACTGCTTCAAAGTTTCGTCGTTGTCATCCAACGGGTCTCTCACATTCACTTTGCTAACTTCGCCGTCAAAGTTGACGAGCAAACCGTACTTGCGTAAAACTCTAAAACAATATTCTTCTTTAGTTGACATGGCTCTTTGCCTCGCTGTGAAATCAGTCCAAAAAATTGGGCGTTGGATTTCCCTCTGACTCTACCCCACCACACGCTCCCTAACCCCCTCCGGCTCCAGCACCTCCACCTTCTTCCCAAACCCCCGCAACCACCAAACCAGCCGGGCGCTCTCCACCACTGTGGCGGTGAACTCCAGTTGCTCACCCAAGTCCACCACCACCTGGTCTCTACTCAGGCGACTTTCGGTCAGAAATAATCCGCTGGGTTTGTCGATACGAAATTTCAACTGAATCGTTTTTCCGCTGCCAAAACCAAAGCGGCCATCGTCGTCGTACTGGGCAAGGTCAAAGTCTTTGACTGACGGAAAGGGCTGCCCCGTGTCGGTGGCTTTGTGGGCGCGGTTCAGGGCCAGGCTGCGCTCGTTGTCATAACCCTCGTAGCGCGCCACCAGCACCAGCCGCGCGCCCTGTTGCGCCAGGCCCAGGGGCATAACGCGGTGTTGCTTGCGCTCACCCTTGGCGTTGGTGTAGTCCAGCTCTAGCCAGGTTTCGTTGTACAGGGCTTGGCTCACGGCTTCCAGTACGCCGGGTTTGATTTCGGGCGGTAGCAGGGGCATGGATTCGCTCACCACGCGCACCTTGCGCGGCCAACGGCTTTCCTTCTTCGCATTGGGGGTGCCGGGGTTCAGGTCGTAACGTGCCTGGAGGAAGAAACCGTCCATGGCGCGCATGACGCTTTGGGGCATTAGGTTGCGCAGGTAGCTCTCAGCCATGTTTAACAACAGCGATTCGTGCAGCGTCAGGCTGGGGATAGAGATGCCTTTGGCGCCGGTCTTCCACTTGTAGCCGTGGGGCTTGCTGCTGTCGTCACACTCCAGCGGAAACTGCTCCACCAGCACCACAAGCTGCCGCTGAATGGAGCGCAAATCGCGGTCAATCCCCATAGCCTGCAGTCGTTCATGAATCTCGGGGGCAGAGATTTTTCCGATCTTGGGGATCATGTCCAGCATGGCCAGGGTCATGCGCATCGTTTCGTGGTTGTTGGGGCGTTTGGCGCTGGTCATCGCGTCATTATCTGAACTCCGATTCATATCCCTGTCACTCCGCCTCTTGGGCTCCAGTAAAGAACCTCCACAACCGCACCATGGCAAATGTGTCAAGCCCACAGTAATCCAATAGCTGTTGTCGGATTTTTTCGCGCCGAGCACTGCTGGTTTTCGGGGAAATCGCTTCCATATAAGCAGTCATAGCCATGCCGCCGTTTTGAACCCCGTCAAGGGCTTCATAGCGCAGGTCAGGGGCAATGGCGGGTAATACTTTCTTGATACTCCAGCTTCCTTGCTGGCTGGGGTGGTAGTAGTGCTGCTCGGCTACTGGCAACAGGTCCACGACACGCTCATTGATCGCTAATAATGCCGAATTGATTTTTGGGAAGCGCACCGCAAGCTCTTTGATTCTGGTTTTCTCAAATGCCGCGTTGTAGACAAAAACAGGGCCCCGCGCACCACATGACGCAATCAAGGCTTCGGCAAACGGTTTGGATGGATCTTTGCCGGTCAAGTCAAGAAATGCCTCCGAGCGCAGCTTGCCGGTTCGCGACAGGTGATGCACGCTAAACTGAAAGGGTATCTGTTGAAATGGTCGCGTGCCTTTCCAAATAGGTACGGCAAATTGGATCGTCTCAAAATCCAAGAAGTAGAAAGGGGCCTTCAACGGCGCTAGTGCTGCAGCCGCGTTTGTGGCGTCAAAAAATGGCTTGCCTGACAGTGAGTGTTTTTTGACCCTGAGTTGCTTCGCGTTGAGCAGTTCATCGGGTACGTGCCGCATGTCGCGCAAACCATCGTTTTCAATGAGTGCTTTCAGCGCCTTGTTTTGAACACGCGGCAACCACTGAACCGGATACTCGGTTTTGGACTCTTGGGATTGGCAATGGGCTAAAAAGCCGCACTCATAAGGATCTGCACAGTGGTTGCCGGTTCCCTGCTTGGGCGCAGTGCGTCGTCGTGACGTAGTTTGTGCTTCGGCAATCCAAGCCTTGACTTCTTCTGCGCGGCCAAAGGCTTCGGCTGTCAGGTCATGCTCTACAAGCAAGCCATCGTAATCACTTCCCCCTGGATAAACCCAATCGCTGTCGATGTGGGCAAGTGCAATGCCCGCCAATGGAACGCCCGCCGTTTGGGCCACATAGGCTTGAATGCACGCATCGTCGCGGTGATAGTCCTTCACGCTGGTTGATGATTTCACCTCCACCATACGCCAGGCGCGCTTGCCTCCTCTTCGCACTGGCAGCATGACATCTGCAAATGCCAACGCCCCGTCCGCGGCAAATCCGGCTTCAAAGATCGGCTTGCTGGATGCAAGCAGAACCATGCTGCGCGCCAATGCTGTGTCAAAGCCCTCTAACTTTGGATCAATGAGTGCGCCACGTCCTTTTGGATCGTATAGCTGTCGCGCAATTTCTCCGACCTGGTTGCCCACCGCAAAGCTGGCCTGCGTGGCAGTGGAATCACTTCGCAGTTCGGGGCGATGGATTTCAAGCCACAAGCGCTTGCGGCATTGTCGATAAGCGAGCAGCTTGGTTTTGGACAGATTGCGCATAGTGGTTTTGGCACATGAGGGTTGGATGGTCAGCGTAACAAGGAAATGATGGCCCTGCGCACTTGCGCAAAAATGTTTCCACCAACAAAGGCGGTAGCATCTGCAAAAGGCCTGCTGCTGGCACTACACGCGCGGACCGCGCCGTAAAACCGGCTGCCCCGACTGGACCAAGTGCGTGTTCACGCGGGAGATGAAATCATTTTCCCGGTCGGATGCCATGGCATCAATCGTGGCCTCTCGGTATCTTTCGTAGTCCATACCGCACTCCCCGGGATTAACCACAATGTCGTCGCAACGCGGCTCATCGACACAGCGGGCTGTCGCAATAAATTCACTCATGTCGGCAATGAATGCATGAGCTTCGATCGTTTGCCGCAGTGCAAATACTCGGTTTTTTGGGCCAATGGGGTACGCGCCAGTTTCAAAGCTGACACCGTTCTCCCATACGTGCATGTTGGAATCTGAATCGATTTCCCAGCCATCTGCAATTTGCCAAATGACAGGTACCAGCAATTCGACCGACGTGAGGCTTTGGGACTGCAACAACTGGTGCAAACATTCAAGACGGCTGAGGAAACTATGCGTCATATGCAGCTCCGCCCAGCGCGCAATATCCCCGGTGCTTTGGGCCTCCACAAAAATGCGCGTCCATTTCATTTCGTGGCCGACGCCTGCCAGTTTGGCCCTTTGCCTAAAAAACTCCCTGTCCATCAAAATTTATCCCAGTCGACCTTCTTCTTTTTTGATTTAACGGGAACCTTGGGTTCGGGGTCGTCGTCCATGCTGGACATCGGTTGATAGAAATCGTCGTCTTCGGTGGACTCGTCAAGCGCTTGTCTTAGGGCATCGTCCGCATCGTCGTCCTCTGGGAAGTCGTCATCCGCCGCGTCCGATGTGGCGTGTACTAATGACCACCGACCGTGCTGGGCATCGGTGGCGAGTGCTTTGAGGAACAGCTGAATTTTTTTTACCTCGCCCATCGTCAAATCGTCTGGGAGCCCAAAGTGGATCGTGCAGTCACTGCGCAACTGAAACTGGTGTACCGGCAGGGGGTCAGATCCGTCGATCTCAAAATCGTCATCCCCGGCGGGTGCGAAATGCGTGGAATCGTCCGGCACAGGTTGTCCGGTACGAATCAGCTCATAGGCCATCACGGGCAAAATCGCCCACACAAAAACAAAGTCATCGGCATCTGCGCTCCAGCGAACGATGCCAAGGCGTTGGTCCGCCATTTTGCGCAAACATTCTTGGATCTGGTCGTTCGGGAAAATTTCACCATCCGCCTGCAACACATCCTTTGCACGGCGGGCTGACATCATGCGGGTACGCGGATACTTGCGGGCCATAGATCCGATCAATGCAAATGCACAAGGATTTTCCCGAACCAGGGTAGCAAGTGATGATTCCATACATGTCCTTTTAAAGTTGATTTCTTAGGACTAATAGTAGGATTTATAACGACAAAATGCGTCGTATTGAAGCACGATATTTCAACAAGACAAACTAATCACTGCCCGGAAAAAACGTGTTGTTCAACTGATGGGAAGCGCACGCGGTACAGCGAACGTAGTTGCGATGCTCCACCATTTCAGCGGGTTGTCCGCATTCTTCACAAGTGCGCAGTGCCTGGGCTTGCGCGAGTGCGATCAGGCGATGTGTTTCTGCGTTGCCGCCTTGACCAAAGCCACGAATAATAAAACGGAGAGTGCCACATTTTTCCTTGACTTGGCTGACCACCACGGATGGCATCCTGCCCTCGCGCACTTGGGCATCTATCGCGGCGCACAATCGATCAATAATTTCATACCAACCGTCCCCGCATGCGAAACCCCAACACATGCTAGTTTCATAGATGGTGCCATGTCGATCCCGGAACAGTTCGGGGTAACGGTGGCACAGTAGATCGTCAAGCTCTTGTCGCATGGGGCTTCATTCAATTGCTGCTTGCAATAACCGTGGCAAGATTTCCCCTGCTGCTCCTCGAATGGACCAAGTGCATTCGCTGTCTAAGCTTGTACTTGTCGGATTGATCTGCACTACATGGGCGCCCGCTTGCCTGGCCAGTGTGGGCATACGAGCAGCAGGCTGAACCAGCCCTGAAGTACCAATGACGAGCATCATGTCGCACTCTTTGGCGGCATTAAATGCCCGCTGAATCTCACTGGCAGGTAAGTCTTCCCCGAACCAGACCACACTGGGCCGAACAAACCCACCGCACTTGATGCACGCGGGGGGACTCAGTCTGCGGCCCCCGTCTGGCTCTTGCGGGATATCAAGCGGAGACACATGGGGATGACCGCAAGTGGAGCAATGCGCACGAAAAATGCTGCCGTGAAGGTGCAGCACATCTATGCTCCCTGCGCGCTCATGCAGGTCGTCCACGTTTTGAGTGACGACGGTAAGTTTGGGAACAAGCTTTGCCAAATCTGCGATGGCTTTGTGCGCGGGGTTCGGCGTGGCTTGCAGGACTGTCATTCGCCGCCATTCGTACCAACCCCAGACCAAGTCGCTGTCTTTGCGAAAGGCACTGGGCGTTGCCAAATCTTCAGCATTGAACCGATCCCAAAGACCAGTGAGTGCATCCCGAAATGTGGGGATGCCGCTTTCTGCGGAGACACCAGCACCCGTATACACCACAACATGCTGGGCCTGCATAAGTGCGTCGATAACGATTCGAGGAAATGTGTCAGAAGTGCTTTGGGTCACGTTGATTTAACCTTGAAATCATTTGAGCTTCACAGCCTATACGACGTCATGCGTCGCATAAACCAAAATCAGCATCATCAGGTCGCGGCACGTTCAAAAAAACAGCCATTCGACAGTGTTGGCTAATGGCAGTTTTTGAATTTGCGCAAATCAAACGCGAAGTACCCCGCTGGCACTCAGGACACGGCAGCCGGACTGGTCTCCAGTAGTGCAATCTTTTCCATGTGCAAACGGTACACCCGCACCGCCGAGATCAGGTTGCGCCGCAGCAAACCATTGGCAAGCACCAGGACCATGCCGGCCGGGTACACAAACCATTGCGGCCACACGACGGCCAGCAACAACAAGGTGAAGGCGCAAAAATGCGCCACTGTCTGGCGGTCAATCAGATTCTGGGCAAGTACCTTTTCATATTCGGCGCGACCAGACGGCCAAGCCCCCGAACAACACCAAGGTGCCCAACAGCGGCGGGCGTCCAGCGCGACGCAAACAAGTCGGGGCCGCTCCATAGCAGCAGGCAACCTGCGGCAATAACGAAGAGTGGTGCCGTCAGAAAAAAGCGCAAGGGCGCGCTAATGGGGGGAGCACGGTCAAAAAGGCAGGATTTCCTGCGTCAGGGCTGCTTGCGCCAGATGAGAATCTCCAAAGTGCCTTGCAGCGTGACTTCGGTCGCATAGCTAAAACCTTGCTTCACCAAGGCCCGGTACAGCGGGTGGGGCTCGCGCGTCAGGATCAGCAGCAATTTTTCGCCTGCACCCAAGGTTTCGATTGCTTCCAGTGTCAGTACAAAGGGCTGCGGGGGCTCCATGTCACGGCCGTCGATGGTGATATTTGCTTGGCACTGGCTCATGGGTTTACTCCGCTTGTGCGGCCAGTGGCTTGTTAAACATCGCTCAATGGCCGTGCGCCATTCCGCTGACGGCAGTCACCAACAGAATGCCCGCGACTAGCCAGACGATCTGGGCCGCAGTCTCGCGCGCGGTGAGCCGCTTTTGCAACTGAGGAATCAGGTCAGCCAGGGCCACGTACATGAAACTGCTGGACGCCACGACCAGGAAATACGGCAAATAGTCCTGCAACTGGTCGACCAGCCAATAGCCGGTCAGTCCACCAATGGCCGTCACTGCACCTGCAAGCGACACCTTGACGAAGGCCGCCTTTTTGTTGGTCGACCCGGTGCGCAGCACCATCAGATCGCCCATGTGGTGCGGCACCTCGTGAGCCAGCACTGCCAGTGACGCAATCACCCCCAAACGCATATCGGCCATGAAGGCGGAGGCGATCAGCACGCCGTCACCAAAACAATGCACGCTATCACCGGCCAGCACCGCCCACGCGCCGGAGACGGGCGACGATCCCGCGTGCTGCTCGTGACCGTGAGCATGCCCAGGCTCATGCGCGTGGCCCACAACCTCACCCGCGTGGTGGTGCTCATGCCCGTGGTGCCAGAGCTCGGCCTTGTCCAGCAAAAAGAAAAAGACCACACCAAACAGCAGGGTCATGAACAGGTCATGGGCACTGGCCTGGCTCTCAAAGGCTTCAGGCAGCAAGTGCATGAAAGCCGTTGCCAACAGCGCCCCGGCAGCCATGCTCAACATGTGTTGGGTGTAGCGGGCCAAAGCGCCGAAACTCAGCACCGCAGCCAGCCACACACTGCCAATTCCCGCCGCCAGGGTTCCGATCAGAATTGCAATCAGTGTCAAGCCACGCCCTTAGCCTTGAACCACGCCAGCGCCTTTTGGAAGCCATCCTCAGCGGCGTCTTTGCGGTAGCTTGGACGGTAGTCCGCATGGAATGCATGGGGTGCCTGTGGGTACACCACAAATTCGGAGGCTTTGGCCGCCGCATTGCCCCGGACCCCGGCCGCTGCCAGTGCGTCTTTCATTGCATTGATGGTTGTGAGCGGAATACCGCCGTCTTGCCCACCGTAGAGGCCCAGCACCGGCGCATTCAAGGTGGCCGCCAAATCCAATGGATGCTTTGGTGTCAGTGGCGATGGAGTCCCCACCAAGCGGCCGTACCAAGCTACGCCCGCCTTGACGTTTTTGCTTTGCGACGCATACAACCAGGTAATGCGCCCGCCCCAGCAGAAACCGGTAATGCCCACCTTCTTGAGGTTGCCACCGTTTTCGCCGGCCCATTTGACGGCACCGTCCAGGTCTGCCATGACGCGTTCATCGTCCACCTTGGACACCACCTCGGCCATCAGCTTTCCCATATCGCTGTATTTGCTGGGGTCGCCCTGGCGTGCGTACAGCTCCGGCGCAATTGCCAAGTAACCGGCTTTGGCCAAGCGGCGGCAGGTGTCGGCAATGTAGGCGTGGACGCCAAAAATTTCCTGCACGACCAAGATGACCGGCAAGTTCTTCTTGCCTTCGGGTGCGGCATAGAAGAAGGGCACGGTGAAGCCGTCCACATCGTAAATCGCCTCGCCCGTGGTCAGCCCTTCGGCGGACGTCTTGATGGCGGTTTGCGCCATGATTGGCATGGCCGCTGCGGCGTAACCCGCCCCCAGCGCGACTTTCAAGGCTGTGCGGCGCGTGGCGCCGTTTTCTGTGGTGCTGCCGGGCAGCAGGGAATCAAATTCACTTTTCAGATCCTGACGCATTTTTTATCTCCAGTTAGGGTGCGGATGCCGCAGCAGTTTATGCACAAACCGTCAATCCTGCAGAGGTCGGTGCGTTTACACCCACGAACGATGAGTCCGTCAAAAAGTTTCCCAATCGTCGTCACCACCCGCAGGGGTAGCCTTGGCCGATACCTTTGGCGTCAACTTTGATGGCTGCGCAGTGGGGGCGTGGGCTGCGCTTGCAGTAGGCTTGCCGGCTGCAGCGCCGCCCGGACGGGGAGCGCCCTCAGCCCTGCGCTCGGTACCTTTGAACGGGGTGGTTTTAGGGACGCTGGAGCGCACCGCGGCCTTGGGCGAGGTGGCCCCAAAATCACCCTCACCGACCTTGAACACCGAAACCGCCTGTTTCATACGGTCTGCCTGATCGCGCAAGCTTTCCGCTGCTGCTGCGCTTTCTTCCACCAGGGCGGCGTTTTGTTGTGTCATCTGGTCCAGGTTGCCAATAGCCTGGTTCACACCGGCAATGCCCGTGCTTTGTTCGGTCGCAGCGGCGGTGATTTCACCAATGACGTCGGCCACGCGGCGCACGGATTCCACAATTTCCTGCATGGTGGCACCCGCATCGTTGACCAGCTTGGTGCCGGACTCGACCTTGTCGACCGAGGTTCCGATCAGGCTCTTGATCTCTTTGGCAGCGTCGGCACTGCGACCCGCCAAACTGCGCACTTCACTGGCCACCACGGCAAAGCCACGGCCCTGCTCGCCGGCACGGGCGGCTTCCACGGCGGCATTCAACGCCAGAATGTTGGTCTGAAAGGCAATGCCATCAATCACCCCAATGATGTCGGAGATTTTTTTGCTGCTCGCATTGATTTCCTGCATGGTCTCGACGACCTGGCTCACCACAGCACCACCGCGCTGCGCCACCGATGACGCGCTGGCCGCCAAGGTGCTGGCCTGGCGGGCGTTGTCTGCACTGTGCTGCACGGTGCTGGTCAACGCATCCATGCTGGAAGCGGTGGACTGCAGGTTGCTGGAGGTCTGCTCGGTGCGCTGTGCTAGGTCGTTGTTGCCCTGGGCAATTTCGGAGCTCGCGATGGCGATGCTGTCGGTGCTACTGCGAACCTCAGACACCATGCGGCTCAGTGACTGGTTCATGGCACTCAAAGAGTCCAGCAGCGCGCCAAACTCGTCTTCCCGGTGGGTGACCACTACGGTACTCAAATCCCCCTGTGCGATGCGGGCGGCCAGCTCGTTTGCCTGGTTCAAGGGCTCGCGGATGGAGCGCACCAGCCAATTCGTCGCCAGAAAAATGGCCGCCACGATCACCGCCAGACCCACCAGAATTCCCGCGCTATTGGCTTGGCGACGGGCTTCGGTCTCCGTCATTACCTCGACGGTCCTGTCCTGCTGCATCTTCACCAACTCTTTTTGCGCTCCGATGTAGCTTGCCATTGCCGGCAAATACTGTGTGTTCATCACTTTCAGCGCTTCATCCTCGTTGCCTTCGGTTTTGATCTTTCGGGCCTTGTCACGCAGTTCAATCACTGACTTGCGCAGATCGGCGATTTTTTGCAACTGGGCCTTGTCAGCCGCCGTGAGTGGCATCGCCTCCATCTTCTTTTGTAACTCAGTGATCTCATTGCTTGTTGCGGTGACCGCATCTTTGAACGCTGCCGCCACGGTGGGTCCCGGACTGATGAGGATGGACTGGTTGCGCACAGCATTGGCCTGGGTTAAACCGGTCCATTCAGTGGTGATCTGCACCAACTCCACTGCCGTCATTTGCGCCGCTCGGCCTTCCGCCAAAATTGCGGCACTGCGCATGAGTCCAACCACGGCGACCGCACAGATGGAAAAGATCACGACCAGGATGAACATCCAGAGTTTGGAAGCGATATGCAAGCGACTGAGTCCCATATATATGTCTCTCTTGGTTAGCAGCAATTTTTAGCTATTCAATTTTCAAACCGGCTACGAAAATATCACGGAGTTGGTGCCCGATGCAATCGGCATATTCACCAAGCAGTTTGGCTAGTGTGCCTTATCCCAATTGGGCCCCACGCCAACCTCCGCCAGTAGCGGGACTTTCAGGTCCGCCACTCCGGCCATCAGGCGCGGAATCTCGGCCTTGAGCCAATCCACCTCCGCCAGGGGCACCTCAAAAACCAACTCGTCATGCACCTGCATGATCATTTTGGTGGCGCGATGCTCGGCATCCAGTACCTGCTGCACTTTGACCATGCTGAGTTTTATCAGGTCCGCTGCCGTGCCCTGCATGGGCGCGTTGATGGCGGCGCGCTCCAGCCCCGCCAGTTGTGCGCCCTTGGCAGTTGTGATGCCCGCCAGCTGCAAGCGGCGGCCAAACACGGTTTCCACATAGCCTTGGCTCTTGGCCAGCGCACGCGTGGTTTCCATATAGGTCTTCACCCCAGGATACCGATCAAAGTAACGGGTGATGTAATTTTTGGCTGCCGTGTTGTCGATACCCAGATTGCGCGCCAGGCCATAGGCGCTCATGCCGTAGATCAACCCGAAGTTGATGACTTTGGCATAGCGGCGCTGTTCGCTTGATACTTGGTCCACGGCCACGCCAAACACCTCGGCAGCGGTGGCCCGGTGCACGTCCAGCCCGTCGTGAAAGGCTTTGAGCAGCGCAGGGTCGTCGCTGATGTGCGCCATGATGCGCAGTTCGATCTGGCTGTAATCGGCACTGGCAATGACACTGCCAGCGGGTGCCACAAAGGCCTCGCGCACGCGCCGGCCTTCTGGGGTGCGGATAGGAATATTTTGCAGGTTGGGGTCGTTACTGCTCAAGCGCCCGGTAACTGCCACAGCTTGGGCGTAATGGGTATGCACGCGGCCGGTGCGCGGATTGGCCAACTGAGCCAGCTTGTCGGTGTAAGTGCCCTTGAGTTTGGCCAGCCCCCTATGTTCCAACAACTTGGCGGGCAACGGGTAGTCCTCAGCCAACTTCTCCAGCACTTCTTCGTCGGTACTGCGGGCGCCGGTCGCAGTCTTCTTCACCACCGGCATGCCCAGCTTGTCAAAGAATATTTCGCCCAATTGCTTGGGACTGCTCAGGTTGAAGGGCTGGCCAGCGATCTCATACGCCTCGGTCTCCAGCTGCAAGATGCGCTGGCCAAGTTCATGGCTTTGCTTGGCCAGCGTGGGGGCGTCGATCAGCACACCATTGCGCTCGATGCGGTACAGGGTTTCGCTGCTTGCGATTTCCAGCTCGTAAATGAATTTCAGCTTGTCATTGGCTTGCAATTGCGGCCACAGCACGCGGTGCACGTCCAGCGTCTGATCCGAGTCCTCGCAGGCATATTCAGCAGCCTTGGCAATGTCCACCTGATCAAAGCAAATCTGGCTGGCCCCCTTGCCACACAAGTCCTCAAACGTGATGCCGCTGCGCCCCAAATGCCGCTGCGCCAGGCTGGAGAGGCCGTGCGGCATGTGCACCTCAAGCACATAGCTTTGCAACATGGTGTCATGCGCATAACCCTGCACCTCAATGCCGTGGTTGGCAAAGACATGGCGGTCGTACTTGATGTGCTGGCCGAGTTTGAGCGCATCGGGGTGTTCCAACCAGGGTTTAAGCTTGGCCAGCACCTCGTCGCGGTTCAACTGCTCAGGCGCACCGGGGTAACGGTGCGCCACTGGAATATAGGCAGCTTGGCCCGACTCCACGCTGAAAGAAATGCCAACGATTTCGGCGCACATTTCATCCAGCGACGTGGTTTCGGTGTCCAGCGCCACCAGTTCGGCGGCTTGTAGTTTGGCAAGCCAGGTGTCAAACAGCTCCCAGCTCAGGATGGTGTCGTAGGCGAGATTGCTCACGCGTGGCACCGCTGCGGCTTCGGGTTCGTCGAACAGGCCGGGAGCCGCCTTGCTTTTAATCGTGCGCGAAACACCTGGGGCAGCGCCACTCCCTGGAGTCCCGTTGCCAGCAGCGGCCTGCGCTTCCAATGACTTTGCCAGACCCTTGAAACCATATTTTTCACAAAAAAGCGCCAAAGCCCCCGTATCCTGTGCGCAAGCAGCTATTGAATCCATAGCAGGAAGACCCGGCACCCAGCCGTCCAGATCACAGTCGGTCTTGATGGTCAGCAGTGAGCGACCGGTGGGCAGCCAGTCCAGCGCCTGGCGCAGGTTCTCACCCACCACGCCCTTGATCTGGGCGGCGTTGTCCACCACGCCTTGCAGCGAGCCGTATTCCTGCAGCCACTTCACAGCCGTCTTGGGGCCGACCTTTTGCACGCCCGGCACGTTGTCCACGGTGTCACCCACCAGGGTTTGGTAATCCAGCATCAGGCGCGCAGGCACACCAAATTCGGCTTCGACCCCGGCCAAGTCGCGTCGCTTGCCGTTCATGGTGTCAATAATGGTGATGTGCTCATTGACCAACTGGGCCAGATCCTTGTCCCCGCTGCTGACGATCACCTCAATCCCCTGGCTCGCGGCCACCACCGCCAGGGTGCCGATCACGTCATCGGCCTCCACCCCCGGCACGTCCAGCACCGACCAGCCCAGCAGCCGGACCACTTCATGGATGGGCGCAATCTGGCTGCGCAAATCCTCTGGCATCGGGTCGCGGTGTGCCTTGTAAGCGGGATAAATGGCATCGCGAAAGGTGGGGCCTTTGGCGTCAAACACGCAGGCCACGTAGTGGGCGGGGTACTCCTTGCGCAGGCTATTCATCATGTTGACCATGATGCGAATGGCGCCGGTCTTTTGCACGGTGCCATCGGTCAGCTTGACGCTCATGTCGCCGCCCCCGGCAAAGAAAGCGCGGTACAGGTAGCTGGAACCGTCCACCAGCAAAAGGGTTTTTTTGGGCACAGGCGTGTTTTCAGTCATAGCCCTATTTTGCCTGCCCCTAAGGCACCGGACAGCAACCGGCGGCAGGTGCCGGCACTCTACAATCAAGCCCTTCGTAGCGCCCTACTCCCCATGACCGCCCTCTTCCACCCGTTTCCCGGTGCACACCCAAGCACTTTCGCCCCACATCCTCAGGTGCCAGACCTGCATCGCTTTGCTCTGCGGGCGGGTTGAAGAATGGCGGTTTATACAGAGGTCTCCCTTGCGCAGGCCAGCGAATTCCTGAAGTCCCTTCAGCTCGGCACCCTGATAACTATGGAGGGCTGCTCCGGCGGCATCGAAAACACCAATTACTTTGTCACCACCGACCAAGCCGCCTATGTGCTAACCCTGTTTGAGCGGCTGACCGCGGAGCAACTGCCGTTTTACTTGCGGCTGATGAAGCACTTGGCCTTCCACGGCATACCCGCACCAGACCCAGCGGCCAATGCGGACGGCGATGTGCTGCACACGCTCAATGGCAAACCTGCCGCCGTGGTAAACCGCCTGCGGGGCAAGAGCGAACTGGCCCCCACTGCAGTGCACTGCGCTCTGGTCGGTGAGATGCTGGCCCGCATGCACCTGGCGGCGCGCGACTTCTCCATGCAACAACCCAACTTGCGTGGGCTGGCTTGGTGGAACGAGACCGCGCCCGTAGTGCTGCCCTTTCTTACCCCCGAGCAATCCAGTTTGTTGCAAAGCGAGCTGGCCTACCAAAACCACGTTGCCACCTTGTCCGCCTACGGTGCGCTACCGCGTGGCCCGATTCACGCGGATTTATTCCGCGACAACGTGCTGTTTGACACCTCCGCGGATGCAGACCGCAGCCCGGAACTCACGGGGTTTTTCGACTTTTATTTCGCCGGCGTGGATGCGTGGCTTTTTGACATCGCGGTGTGCCTGAACGACTGGTGCGTTGACCTGGCAACAGGCAAGAAGGATGCCGAACGCACCGACGCATTCTTGGCCGCCTACGCCAAAGTACGCCCGTTGACCCCACAAGAGCGCGACTTGTTGCCCGCCATGGCCCGCGCGGGTGCCTTGCGCTTTTGGATCTCACGGCTGTGGGACTTGCACTTGCCGCGCGAAGCCGCCATGCTCCAAGCCCACGACCCCAGCCATTTCGAACGGGTGCTCCGCCAGCGCGTTCATCAACCCATCACACTTAACAGCAGCACCGCATGAAACTACAAATCGTCCCGGCCAAACAAGGCGTTCAATGGGTCAAGCTGGGTATGCGGACGTTTTTTCGGCAACCGCTGGCACTGTCTGGCCTGTTCTTCCTGTTCATGGCCGTGATGTCCATTCTGAGCATTGTTCCGGTCTTGGGCAATGTACTGGCTCTGGCCCTGCTGCCGGGCGCCACGTTGGGCCTGATGGCAGCCACCAAGGAAGCCGGCAACGGCAAGTTCCCCACGCCCTTGGTCCTGATCAGTGCTTTTCGCGCCGGACGCCAGCAGTTGCGGGCCATGCTGGTGCTGGGTGGCCTCTATGCGCTGGGCTTTCTGTCGGTACTGGGGGTGTCTGCTTTGGTAGACGGTGGCCAATTTGCCAAGCTGTACCTGATAGGCGGTGCGCTGACGCCCGAACTGGTGCAAGACGGAAGTTTTCAGACGGCCACACTGGTGGCCATGGTTTTGTACATGCCGCTTTCCCTGCTGTTTTGGCATGCCCCGGCCCTGGTGCACTGGCACGGAATATCCCCGCTGAAAAGCCTGTTTTTCAGCTTCATCGCCTGCTTGCGCAATTTTGGCGCTTTGACGGTGTACGGCATGGTCTGGCTAGGTGCGTTCATGTTCATGGGCATGGTGGTGGCCACCATTGCGGCGCTGGCCGGAAGTGCGGAATTGGTCACTGCAACCCTTTTTCCCGGCGCCTTGCTGATGGCGGCCATGTTCTTCACATCCATCTACTTTACGTTTCGTGATAGCTTCGAAACTTCTTCAGGAGAAACCCCATGACTCAGCACACCTTGCAAGGCCGCAGTGATAACGAGCTGCTTTGGTTCCAGCGCCGCAGCTTCTTGCAAGCCGCCGCCGCATGGGGCGCCCTGGGCGGCTCCTTTGCCGCGCAAGCGCAGTCCAGAAGCAATATCGTGGAACTGCTGGGTGACGCAACCGTCAACGGCGTGCGCCTGAGCCCGCAGCAAGCCATTCAGACCGGTGATGAAATTGCCACGGGACCCAAGTCAAATCTGATTTTTGTCGTTGGTAACTCCGCTTTTCATGTGCGCCAGAATTCCCGCCTGACCGTCGAACGGGGGGCCACACTCAATGCGGTAAGCCTGTTGCGGCTGCTCTCGGGTGCCGTCGTGAGCGTCTGGGGCAAGGGCACCAACCGTCAAATCGTGACCCCCACCATCACCGCAGGCATTCGCGGCACAGGGGTGTACACCGAGATTTTTGCCAACCAGGATGGCCGCAGCTACTTTTGCAACTGTTATGGCACCGTAGACATGTCCGCAGGCGGCAATAAGGCGGTCAGCGTTTCGAGCTACCACCAGGCGTATTGGGGTGAAGTTACTCCCAAGGATGGCCGCTATTTAACCCCCGCCAAAGCCATCAACCACACTGATGAAGAACTGGAATTTCTTGCCCGCCTGACCAACCAGCGCACAGCGTGGCAAATCTCGGGCAAGAAAGGCAACAAAGACAGCCAGAGCTACTAAAGCACTGGCCCTTTCTGCGCGCTATGCCAGTTTAAGTGCGGTTGGCTCACCCGTCAGGTAGCCCACGGCCGCGCCGAAGCGGTCTTTGTAGTTGGCGCGTACCAGGGGGTCCAAAGTAGATTGCACCTTGTTGTGCAACGAACTCCAATCACCCACATGCTGGAAGTTGCTGGTGATGTAGGTCCAGCCATTCAAATCATCCACCACGCCCAGGCCGGTAGCCTCGGCACCCGCGGGCATGGACATAAGGCGTGACAACTGCTGGGTGTCCACGTTATAGGCCCACACAAAGTTGTTGATGTGGGTGCCGCTGTCTTCGCCGATGAACAGGGTGCGCAATTTTTCCGAGAACTTGATGTTGTCCGGGTTGCCCACCTTATCCGGGTGGGACTTGTTGCCCAAGGCGTCCGGAGCAATGTCTTCACCCGCCAGCAAAGCACGGGTGTGGGCAGGCACCCACTCACTGCGGATCGCGCCACCGGCTTGATCCTTGTGACCACCACTTAGCGTGTGGGCCAAGACGCAACCGGCAATCAGCGGCTTGTCGATGGCGATGCCACTGGCAGCATTCCAGCCCTTGCCGCCCTTGACCATGGAGTCCTGAATGTTTTGCAGGGCTGAGTACGCCACCTTGTCCTTGATGTTGACGGTGGTTCCCTCCATTTTGGAAAAGCCCATGCTGCCCCCCATGAGGTAGGCATAGCGGTGGGTTTCCAGAAAGGCAGCCGCCTTTTCCATATCGGGCTTCACTTTGACCCAGTTGGCGGCCCCGTTGTAGAAAATCTTGGTGAAGCTCGCATCATTCGGGTCCGCTTTCAGCACCGTCATGATGTCAGACGGTTTGAGCGTATTGGCGAGCTTTTCGATTTCGTCGCTGGTGGCGTGGCCCAGTTTGATCCAGGTGAGCTTGGCACCCGCATCTGCGGGGTTAACCGAGAAACCTTCGCCTAGCTTGGCGACATACAAAGTACCCGCTGACAGCGCTTTTTCCTTGTCGGCGACAAACATAAACAATGCACTGTTGGTGTAATCGTCGCCCATCAGCACCGTGCGGTTGTCAGGCATCACCTGAACCAACTCGTGCGAAATGCGGCCCATGCAATAGTGCTTGACCAGGGTTCCGGTGCCGTCGGGGTTGACCGTCACCTCTGGCAAATGGCCATAGTGGTAGGGGTTAGCAATGGTCTCGTCACCAAACAGGTTTTTGCTGAAGGCTTTGAACACCTTGTCATTGGCTGCGAAAGGCGCATCGGGTTCGTACTCCTCGCTGGACAGATGGGTGTTCCAGGGTGACAGGCTGGAGCCGCAGGTAATCCACAACCCTTGAGCCTGGGAGGTGTCCACATTGTGGTATTTCACCAAACTGAGTTTGCCGGTAGTCTGGTCCTGGTCCAGCGTCAGCACGGCAATGGGAGATGGCAGCGTGCCATAGGCATCGGCGTTGGCCTGATTGCGGGTCACGTATTCAAACTGCACTACGGCAAAAACTGCCTTGCCCTTGATTCCTGCCACTTTAGGCTGCTGCAATTGCAGCAACGAGGTGCCATCCGGGCAGTCGGAGAAAAATTGGCGCTCTTTGCCCGCCACGGAAGTGTCCATGATGGGCTTGTTGAAGATGTCGACATAGCCGCCAGCCAGCGCCGTGCCACCCTTACCGTCGGGCACGCGGTCACCCGTGATGAAAAAGGGCTCATAGGCCAGCTTGTAGCTATGGGTTACGCCATTGGCGTCCTTGACGTTCATGCTGGAGGCCACCAATGTGGTTGCCATGGCGGCCGGGTTCGCCAAACTGGGAGCCGCCATCGGCGAGAAACTGGCGGACAAAAATGCCCCCATGGCCGCGGGTACCGCAGCGCTGGTGGCACATCCAGCCAGCAAGCTGCTGCTTGCCAGTGCGCCCAAGGGAAGCATGGGGGCAGCCGACAAAAATTTAAGTGCCGCGCGGCGTGTGTGCAAGGGGGTTTGGGTCATGTCAGGGCTTTTTCAGAATAGTTCAACGTAAAAAGCCATCGTAGAAACCTAATGTGACAATTTGACGAAAACTCGGTGACGCCGCGCATGCCACCGTGCGCACAAAGTATTTCTGCAATTTCAAGGGCTTTGCAGTCCTGCCACTGGCAATACAGCGTCTGTGCGTTTTTGATTGGCATGGAAAACCGTCAGCACATTGGACGCCACCATATCCAAGGCGGGGCGCGTGTTGCCCTGTTTATCGGTCCATACCTTGGGTGTCAGCGCGCCAGTCAATGCCAGGGCGTCGCCGTCGTCCAGCGCCATCAGCGCGGCGCTGGCCTCCGTGGCAAAGGCAATCACATTCACCATCAGGCTCTCGCCGTCCCCTGCAACCGCTTTGACCTTGGCCAATGCAAAGGTGGTTCCATTTTTACCTTGGCGCGTTTCGGCCAAGCCCACGAGCGTACCGGCTATCAGTCCATCAATCATCATTTCTCCTGTGGGGTGATTTCAAGTTTGCGCCGGTCAAATCCGGCCAGCTCCAGCCGGGTCAATAGCTCTGCGTAAACTTTGGGACTGACGGTGGGCGTGCGGGAAAGTATCCACAAGTATTCCCGCTTGGGCTCACTGACGGCGGCCAATTGGTATTGCGGGTCCAGGTCAATAATCCAGTAGTCACCCCAAACCATGGGAATGAAAGACAGCCACGCCGGTGCAAAGCGCACCTTCAGTTTGGGCGAGCCCGCATCACCGACCAGGCGCGCAGCACCAACCGCCTCGCTGGTGGAGCCATCCGCTGCGGTGCAGCGGTTGGTGACCCGCACTGTGCCGTCCGCCAACGGGGCGTATTGCGCCTGGGTGTTGCTGACACACATTTTTTGAAAACGGTTGGGATATTTGGCAATCTCAAACCAGACGCCCATGTAACGAGGAACGTCCACCGCTGCGATGGTGCTCAATGGGTTGGCAGGGGGCGCTGCGGCAATGGCTGCAGTGCACAGGGCGTAAACGCCTACTAATGTGATGAACAGTTTTGTTTTCATGGCGAAGATCATGGTAGCGGTGTCAACTTGGCCACACTCAGCGCCAGCCATTTGATGCCGTGGCGCGGGAAGTTGATTTGGGCACGGGCGTCGTCCCCACTGCCTTCCAAGGTCAAAACCGTCCCTTCGCCAAACTTGGCGTGGAATACTTTCTGGCTGGTCCGCAGCCCATGCTCAGACTCTTTCTTACGTGGAATTTTGGCATCAAAAGTGCCTGTAGCCCCCGTGGGTTGTGCGTGAGCAGCTCCTGAATTCATAGCAAAAGAGCTACCCCATGCACGCCCTGCTGCGCCCATGTTGGCCGCCGAGTGCTTCGGCGTGAGCCACTTCAAGGCTTCTTCGGGCAACTCATCAAAGAAGCGGCTCTTCAGGTTGAAGCGGGTTTGCCCATGCAGCATGCGGGTTTGCGAATGGCTCAGGTACAGACGTTTGCGGGCGCGGGTGATGGCGACGTACATCAGGCGGCGCTCTTCTTCCAGACCATCGCGGTCATTCATGGAGTTCTCATGCGGGAACAAGCCCTCTTCCATGCCGGTGATGAACACGCCGTCAAATTCCAGCCCTTTGCTGGAGTGCACCGTCATCAGCTGAATCGCGTCTTGCCCGGCTTGCGCTTGGTTGTCACCCGCCTCCAGTGCCGCGTGGGACAGGAAAGCAGCCAAAGGGGAAATCGTCTCACCTGACTCAAAATCGGGTGCCTGTGCGTCTTCCAGCACTTGGCTGAAATCAATTCCCTGCGAGGCTGGGGACTGCCTTAAATCTACGGTCGACTCCGGCGTGCCATCTCCCGGCAGCGCCACGACATCGCGGCCAAAACCTTCGTTGGACACAAAACTCTCGGCGGCGTTGACCAACTCTTCTAAATTCTCTACACGGTCCTCGCCTTCACGGTCGGCCTTGTAGTGCTCCAGCAGGCCACTTTTGTCCAACACCAGTTCGGTAATCTGGCGCAGTGTCATGCCCTGGGTCTGCTCGCGCAGCACATCAATCCGGGCCAGGAAGGCGCTGATGTTAGCGCCCGCTTTCCCGCCAAGTCCGCTCACCGCGTCACTCAGGCAGCAGCCCGCGGCGCGGGCCACGTCCTGCAATTGCTCAATACTGCGCGCGCCTATGCCGCGTGGCGGAAAATTCACCACCCGCAAAAAGCTGGTGTCGTCTCGCGGGTTCTCCAGCAGACGCATATACGCCAACGCACTTTTAATCTCGGCGCGCTCAAAAAAGCGCAGGCCGCCATACACCTTGTAGGGCATTCCGGCGTTGAACAGCGCGGTCTCAATCACCCGGCTTTGCGCGTTGGAGCGGTACAGCACGGCCAGCTCTTTGCGCGCGTAACCGTCACGCACCAACTGTTTCATCTCCTCCACCATCCACTGTGCTTCGGCAAAGTCGCTGGGAGACTCGTACACCCGCACCGGCTCGCCCGGGCCTTGGTCGGTGCGCAGGTTCTTGCCCAAACGCTTGCTGTTGTTGCTGATGAGCGCGTTGGCCGAGTCCAGAATATTGCTGTAGCTGCGGTAGTTTTGCTCCAGCTTGATCTGGTGCTGAACCTTAAACTCGCGCACAAAGTCGGTCATGTTGCCGACGCGGGCACCACGAAAGGCGTAGATGCTCTGGTCGTCATCGCCCACCGCAATCACGCTGCCCGTGGGGTTGAAGCTGGTGGGGTCGTCCACCGCGCCGTGGGCCCCGGTGCCCGCCAACATCTTGATCCAGGCGTACTGCAGCTTGTTGGTGTCCTGAAACTCGTCAATCATGATGTGACGAAATCGGCGCTGGTAGTGCTCGCGGATCGGGTCGTTGTCACGCAGCACCTCAAAACTACGCAGCATCAGCTCGCCAAAATCGACCACGCCTTCGCGCTGGCATTGGTCTTCGTACAGCTGGTAGAACTCGACCTTTTTGCGCGTCTCGTCGTCGCGCACTTCCACCATATTGGGGCGCAGGCCGTCTTCCTTGCAGCCGGCAATAAACCACTGCATTTGCTTGTGCGGGAACCGCTCGGCGTCGATGTTGAACTGTTTGTACAGGCGTTTGATGGCCGATAGCTGGTCTTGCGTGTCCAGAATCTGAAAACTTTGCGGCAGGTTCGCCAGCTTGAAATGGGCCCGCAAAAAGCGGTTGCACAGGCCGTGGAAAGTGCCAATCCACATGCCACGCACGTTGATTGGCAACATGGCCTGCAAGCGCGTCATCATCTCCTTGGCCGCCTTGTTGGTGAAGGTGACCGCCAGAATGCCGCCGGGGGTGACGTAGCCGTTTTGTAGCAACCAGGCGATGCGCGTGGTGAGCACCCGGGTCTTGCCGGAGCCCGCCCCCGCCAGGATCAAAGCGTGTTCAGCGGGCAAGGTGACGGCGGCCAGCTGCTCCGGGTTGAGGTTGGCCAACAAGGGGAGCTGCGTGGTGTCGGAGGGAGCAAAGGGTGAAAACATACCCGATTGTAGAAAGCCCCGTGGCGAACGAACGCTGTGAGTAATGTGGGTGCACGTTTTGCGACGTGTCCCCCGGCCTTTGGCCTTCTCCTTTACCTTCGCAAAACGCACACCCACATTACTCACAGCAACACTGTTGATTTGGAAACTGTATACAATCGCGCACCGGGCCCAAGCAATTGGCACCCGGTATTTTTTTGCCGGGTCCAATCCAAGTGCCTTGTGTTTTTCTAGATATTTTTCTTGAACATCGGATTGGAGCTTGGACCATGGAAATTTTTGATTACGACAACATCCTGTTGTTGCCCCGCAAATGCAGGGTGGAGAGCCGCTCGGAATGTGACGCCAGTGTCGAATTGGGCGGACGCAAATTCCGCATTCCGGTCGTGCCCGCCAACATGAAGACAGTGGTGGACGAGTCCACCTGTGTCTGGCTGGCTCAAAACGGCTACTTCTACGTGATGCACCGCTTCCATTTTGACAACGTCCAGTTCGCCCGGGACATGAAGGCCAGAGGCCTGTTTGTTTCCATTTCGCTGGGTGTCAAGCAACCGGACTACGCCACTGTGGACACCTTGGCAGCCCTCGGCCTGGTTCCGGAGTACGTCACCATCGACATCGCACACGGCCATGCCGAGAGTGTGAAAGACATGATCGCGTACCTGAAGGAGAAGATGCCATCCGTCTTCATCATCGCCGGCAATGTGGCCACGCCTGAAGCCGTGATCGACCTGGAAAACTGGGGTGCTGACGCCACCAAAGTCGGTATCGGCCCGGGCAAGGTGTGTATTACCAAACTGAAGACCGGTTTTGGCACAGGTGGCTGGCAACTGAGCGCGGTCAAATGGTGTGCCCGCGTGGCGACCAAGCCCATCATTGCCGACGGTGGCATCCGCGACCATGGCGACATCGCCAAGAGCATCCGTTTTGGCGCCACCATGGTGATGGTGGGTTCGCTGTTTGCCGGGCACGAAGAGTCGCCCGGGAAAACCGTGGAGGTCGACGGTGTGCTGTTCAAGGAATACTACGGCTCGGCCAGCGACTTCAACAAGGGTGAATACAAACACGTCGAAGGCAAGCGCATTCTGGAACCCATCAAGGGCAAGCTAGCCGACACGCTGATCGAGATGGAGCAGGACGTGCAAAGCTCCATCAGCTACTCCGGCGGCAAAAAATTGATGGACATTCGCAAGGTGAACTACGTCACTCTCGGCGGAGACAACGCTGGAGAACACTTGCTGATGTAGGCACCCGTCAGCCAGTTGACAGCAAATAACACGACGAACTCTTTGTAACCCTGTCTGCCGGGTTGTATTCTTGTCTGGCAGCATGGAGAAAAAATGAAAATCGCGTTGTTAGGCATCGGCTTGATGGGCTTTCCCATGGCGCGCCGTTTGTGTGAAGCAGGCTATGACGTACAGGTATGGAACCGCACCCACCATCGGGCGCTGCGTCTGACCAGTTTCGGAGCGGTAGCGCACGATACCCCGACACAGGCAGTTAAAGACGCCGACTTGGTCATCACCATGCTGGACAACGGCGATGTGGTGGGCCATGTACTGTTCGATCTGGGTGTCGCAGCCGCCATGAAGCCCGGCAGTCTACTGGTGGACATGTCGTCCATCAAACCCGCCCAGGCGCGTGACCACGCCGCGCGCTTAAGCGAATGGCATATTGCCTATCTGGATGCACCCGTATCGGGTGGCACCATCGGGGTAGAACAGGGCACGCTGGCCATCATGGTCGGCGGCAAGGCGGCCAACTATGAACGGGCACTGCCGGTCTTCACCGTGTTCGGCCATGCAACACATGTGGGCCCCACAGGGTCTGGCCAACTGGCCAAGTTGGCCAACCAGATGATCGTGGGAATCACCATTGGCGCGGTCGCCGAAGCTTTGCTACTGTGTGAAAAGGGCGGTGCCGACATGGCCAAGGTCAAAGAGGCCATCACCGGGGGTTTTGCCGACAGCCGTATCCTGCAGGTGCACGGCCAACGCATGATCGAGCGCGACTTCTCCCCAAGGGGGCGAATGACCGTGCAGCTCAAAGACCTGCGCAACGCCTTGTCTACCGCGAGTGAAATCGGGTTTGAGGCCCCCATCACGGCATTGTTTGAACAACTGTATGCCGAAGGCGTAGACCACGGTCTTGCCGACCTGGACCACTCGGGCTTGTTTGTCGAGCTGGCCAGCCGCAATGGAATGACCTGAACCGTACAGACAAAAAAAAGCCCCTTTCGGGGCTTCTTGATTAGTCAGCGTTGCGTTCGGAACGCTTTTTCGCATCCCTTGGCACAAATACCTTGCCGCCGTTACCAGGCTTGGCAAACCCAGTGGGCTTACCAAAGGCAGGCTTGCGGGCAGCAAAGTCGCCGCGAGGCGCACCGAAATCGCCGCGCGGTGCGCCAAAGTCACCACGTGGAGCACCAAAGTCGCCGCGAGGCGCTGCGGAATTACCGCGGGGTGCGCCACCAAAGTCACCACGGGGAGCGAAATCGCCGCGTGGGGCAAAGTCACCACGCGGAGCGGGTGCATCACCACGGCCGCCGCCACCGCCAGCAAAGCGGTCGTTAAAACCACCCTTGCGCTCGTAGCTAAAACCTTCACGGGGGCCGGAGTCACGATTACCGCCGCCGAAGCCGCCACGGTTACCGCCGCCAAAGCCGCCTTCACGGGGACCATTGCTGCGACCACGGGCTGGACCGTCACCACGGCCACCAAAGCTGGGGCGTGATTCAGGCATGCGTTGCTGTGGCTCCAAACCTGGCACCACTTCGGCCTTGATAGGCTGGCGTGTGAAAGCTTCGATGTCGAAAATCTTGCGGCGATCGCGAAACTCGGCAAACGTAGCGGCAATGCCGTCACGTCCAGCGCGGCCAGTACGACCAATGCGGTGGGTGTAATCCTCAGCCTTCATGGGCAAACCGAAGTTGAACACGTGGGTGACGGTAGGTACGTCAATACCACGGGCTGCCACATCGGTCGCCACCAAAATCTGCACTTGACCTTGGCGCAAAGCCATCAGGCGGCGGTTACGCAAACCTTGGCTCAAAGCGCCATGCAAAGCAACAGCGGAAAAGCCATCTTGTTGCAGGTCATTGGCCAAACCATCACACTCAATCTGGGTGCTGGCAAACACAATCGCCTGGTTGATGCTGGCATCGCGCAACCAGTGGTCCAACAGCTTGCGCTTGTGTTGGGCGTTGTCGGCCCAGAACAGCACTTGCTTGATGTTGGAATGTTTTTCCTGTGGGCTGTCGATGGTGACGCGCTGGGCATCACGCATCACGCGGGATGCCAGTTGCTGAATGCGCGGTGCAAACGTGGCACTGAACATCATGGTTTGCTTGCGGCCCACGGTGAGCTGGTTGATTTCAGCCAGATCATCCGAGAAACCCAAGTCCAACATGCGGTCGGCCTCGTCCACGACCAAGAACTGGACTTGGTCCAGCTTGATTTGCATGGAGCGCTGCAGATCCAGCAAACGGCCTGGGGTTGCCACCACCAAATTGGCATTTTGCAGCTTGGCAATTTGCAACTGATACGGCATACCGCCAACGATATTGGCAACACGCAGGCCACGGCAATGCTGCACCAAGTCGATAGCGTCATGCGCAACCTGCTGCGCCAATTCACGGGTTGGGCAAACAATCAAAGCGCCGGGGGCAGCTGCCTTGAAATTGCGGGGGTTAGTCGGATCTTGGCGCTTGGCGCGCTTGGGAGGTGCTTCGCCTTTTGCAGCAGCATCCGCCACAGCAGCTTCGTAGTCAGCACGCTCTTTGGCTTCGGCTTGGGCCATCTGGGTCAACAAAGTGTGCAGCACGGGCAACAGGAACGCAGCCGTTTTGCCGCTGCCGGTTTGGCTGGAAACCATCAAGTCGATGAACTTCTTGACTTGTTGGTCCGCAGTCTCCGAAGGCAAAGCCATCGGGATAACTTTAAGCTGAACGGTCGTAGGCTGGGTGTAGCCCAGGTCTTTCACCGCCATGATCAGCTCAGGCGCAAGGCCGAGCTCCACAAAGCCGTTAGGTGCCTCAGGTACTTCTGGCAGGTCTGCGGCATCCGCTGTTACGGACAATTCATCCGTAGACGTGTCAACTTCCGAGTGCATCGCTGCAACGGGGTGCGTATCGGGGGTATTGGAAAAGGATTCGGCAAGCGACAAGTCGCCAGCCACTTCAAAAGCGTCAGTCATGGTTTTACTCACACGCGAGCTCCGCACGTTGTGCGGTGGCCCCGTCAATGGTTAAAAAACATCAACCATCAAACGGAACCGGCTCTGACTCACAAGGAGTTCTATCAGCGCTGGGGGCCCTTTTCTGCAAACTTGCTACGCAAGTGCGCTTTGGACCCAGTGAATGAAGGGAGATGTACAAATATGCGCCACCGAGTGCAGCGCAGCCTTCGATTATTGCATGAATTCGGGTTTATACCTAATCCTACAACTTATTAGGGGCTTTAATCCAACTTCAGAAAGTGCGTCCGGTAGTGCTCCAGCTCGTCAATGGACTCGTGCACATCGGCCAATGCCGTGTGTTGTTGCTTCTTTTTGAATGAAGTCGCAACTTCCGGCTTCCACCTTTTTGCCAATTCCTTCAGCGTACTCACGTCCAGGTTACGGTAATGAAAAAACGCTTCCAGCTTGGGCATGTACTTGGCCAGAAAACGCCGATCTTGCCCAATTGAATTCCCGCACATAGGAGATCCGTTGGCAGTTACATACTGGCTCAAGAAGGCAATCACCTCCGCCTGCGCCAGTTCTTCTGTCACCGCCGAGGCTTTTACTTTGTCAATCAGTCCACTCTTTCCATGGGTGCCCTTGTTCCATGCATCCATCAGATCCAATTGCGCATTGCTTTGGTGAATGGCAAGCACGGGGCCCTCGGTACGGCATTCCAGATTGGGCCCGGTCACAATTACCGCGATTTCAATAATCCGGTCGACTTCCGGGTTCAATCCCGTCATTTCGCAGTCAAGCCAGACGAGGTTGTTGCCAGCTTTACGCAAAGGGGGGTTGGTTTCGTCCATATTGCAATTGTCGCTGATGGCCTAAACTCCGACGCCATGACAGAACTATTCTCCAACGCTACGGCGTCACTCACCACCACACTGGTTTTCACTGTGGCCCTGTTGGCAAGCGTGTTGCTGAAGTTCTGGCTGGCCAGCCGGCAAACACACCATGTTGCCCTGCATCGCAACAGTGTGCCAGTGGCATTTGCCGAAAAAATCACACTCACATCCCATCAAAAGGCCGCGGACTACACCATCACCAAGTCGCGGTTCGCGTTGCTGGAATTGGCCTGGGGCGCTGCCATCACCCTGTGTTGGACACTGCTGGGCGGGCTTTCGCTGTTGAATCATGTGCTGACCACGCAATTGGGCGACGGACTGATGCAGCAGCTAGCCTTGCTGGCGGCGTTCATGGCCATAAACGCACTCATTGATATGCCGTTCACGCTGTACCAGACCTTCGTCATTGAGCAGCGTTTTGGCTTCAACAAAACCAGTCTGAAGTTGTGGTTGCAAGACCTTGGCAAATCAACCCTGCTGGCAATCCTGATTGGAGTGCCGCTGATCGCCTTGGTGTTGTGGATGATGGGCTCCACCGGCACCTGGTGGTGGCTGTGGACGTGGGGCGCGTGGATGGCCTTTAATCTGCTGGCATTGCTGATTTACCCCACATGGATTGCGCCGTGGTTCAACAAATTCAAAGCCTTGGAAGATCCAGAGCTGAAAGACCGTGTCACTCAGCTAATGGCGCGTTGTGGCTTCACTTCAAAGGGCTTTTATGTGATGGATGGAAGCAAACGCAGCGCCCATGCGAACGCTTACTTCACCGGTTTTGGTGCCTCCAAGCGGGTCGTGTTTTACGACACCTTGCTGCAGCAGCTAACGCCACCGGAAGTGGATGCCGTCCTCGCCCACGAGTTGGGGCATTTCAAGCATCGGCACATTCTGAAACGCGTCGTATCGATGTTTGCCATCAGCTTACTGGGGTTTGCACTGCTGGGCTGGATCAGCCAGCAGGCTTGGTTTTTCACAGGATTGGGCGTGGTTCCCAATATGTCCAGCGCCAACGATGCGCTGGCGCTGCTGCTGTTTATGATGGTAATGCCACTGATGGGCACGTTCTTGAGGCCATTGTTCGCACAGATGTCGCGCAAGCATGAGTTTGAGGCTGATGCCTATGCGGCAACCCAAACCAGCGGGGCCGCTCTGACATCGGCTTTGCTAAAGCTCTACCAAGACAACGCCTCCACCTTGACACCAGACCCAGTGTATGTGAAGTTTTACTATTCCCACCCGCCCGCCTCGGAACGCTTGGGACGTATGCAGTCACCCTTGGTGGCAGCCTAACATGGCCATAAATTTTGAGGTAAATATGCCTGTAGCCCCCGTACCTATTGCGCTAGCAGCTACACAAATCATAGCGAAGTTGGCACAACTCACCGACTGGAAGTTGCATGGCGATGGCTCTGAAGTAGCCATCGAAAAGGCCTACCATTTTGCTGGCTACCTGCAGACCATGGCATTTGCCAATGCCGTTGCCTTTGTTGCCGAACGTGAAAACCACCACCCAGAAATCGTGGTGCAATACAAGGTATGCAGCGTGCGTTTTCGCACCCACGATATCGGCGGCATCTCCATCCGCGACTTTGAGTGTGCGACCCAGGTGGACGCACTCTTGCAACCCAACTAAAGCCGGATCTTCCCATTGGCAACATCACCGAAACTTGAGCCCGGATTAGTCGTTGCAGGACACGGCCGCCATGTATGGGTAGAAACCCCGGATGGCCGAAGACTGATCTGCCACCCTCGGGGCAAAAAGGGCCAAGCAGTCGTCGGGGATCACGTCTTGTGGCAGGCAACTCAAGACGAGGGCACGATCGAAAAAGTGGAGCCGCGGCGCAATCTTTTCTATCGACAAGACGAGATCCGCACCAAGTCGTTTGCGGCCAATCTGGACCAAGTACTGATCCTGATTGCCGCCGAACCCGAATACTCCGAAAGCCAGTTGGCCCGCGCACTAATTGCAGCCGAGGCCGAGCACATACGCCCCATCATTGCGCTGAACAAGAGCGATCTGGTTCAGCCTTTTACCCAAGCTTGGGATCGGTTGGCGGTATTTCGCGACATGGGCTACACAGTTCTGCCTTTGGCGCTGAAACCCCGGATAGCGCCAGAAGATCCAGCACGCGCAGACACAGAAGCCGACGACCTACATACGTTGAAACCCCTGCTTGCGGGCAAAACGACCCTGGTGCTTGGCCCCTCGGGTGCCGGCAAGAGCACGCTCATCAACCGGCTGGTGCCAGGTGCGCAGGTGTTGACCAATGAAATCTCGACCGCTTTGAATTCTGGCAAGCACACCACGACCAGCACCAGTTTGTATTGGGTTGACCGAGTCACCCATACGGCCATGATCGACTCACCAGGGTTTCAGGAATTCGGGCTAAACCACATTGCACCCATGCAACTCGCCACTCTGATGCCAGACATCAAAGCGTTTGCATCCGACTGCAAGTTTTACAACTGTAGCCATTTGCATGAGCCAGGCTGCGGGGTGATTTCAACAGTGAAAAGCGGCCTTAGCGCCCACGGGATATGCGCGAGGCGCTATAAAATATATAGCGATCTTTTTGCGGAACTGTCCCAAAAACGCTATTGATGCTGATTAGCTGAGCAGTCTGGCCAATGAAATCAAGGCCAGAAAGACCATCCACATCACAACGGTGCGCCAAACCAGACCAACCACAGCCCGTAAATGGGATGGTTGTGGCACTTGACCGGTACCAGCCCGTTCTAGTGGGCCCAGCTTGACATTGACAGCGCCCGAGGTCGCCGCCAGGATGACTCCGTCGCTATCACCGGGAAAGTTGAGCTCGTGCTGGCGCCAGCCATCCACCGCCTCCTCAAAACTGCCAACAAATGCGAAACTTAGTGCCGTGATCCGTGCCGGCAACCAGTCCATCGCGTCCCACGCCATTTTCGCATTGACCTTCATGGCCGGGCTATTGGCCTGACTGGTAGGCCGCTCGGGGCGGTTCACATAGCTGCTGAGGTACTCGCCAATGCGATACACGACCGCGCCTGCTGGCCCCAAACCCAGCGCAGCCAACAGGGTGTACCAAGCCAAAACGCCGAACACATACCGGTGCGCGGAAAGCACTGAGTGCTCAATGACGTGCTGTACAACCTCAGCGCGCGGCAATGCCGAAGCGTCAATATGCATCCACCGCGCCAGCAGTTGCCGGGCCAAGTCCTCATCTCCGGCATCCAATGCATCCCGAATCTCAGTGAAGTGGTGGCTGAACTGCCTAAATCCAAGCGTGGAGTACAAAATGGCGATGCTCCAAACCATCGCAACCGCCCAGCCCAACGACCAAACAAGAATCCAATGTACGGCGCACGCCAACAAGGCGGGCAACACGACCGCCACACACCAAGCCAGCCAGCCATGGTGGGACTTGCCGGCATCGAGATTGCGCAGCACCCAGCGAACCCAGATTCGAATACTGTTATGGACCAGATTGGCTTGGCTCAGCGGCCTCGCCTGCTCCAGCAACAGCGCAATTAAGATGGAGATAAAGCTCATGTGGCAATCATAGCGACAAGGAATCGCCCCCCGGCGGGTCGACCCCCACAGCGTACACAACTCAGTCCAACAAAAATCGATAGAAATTACGGAGCATTCCGGCGGTAGCGCCCCAGATGTATCGCTCGGTGCTGCCATCGACATAGGGCATTGACAACCACTCGCGGCGCGCACCGGCCCAGTCCAAAGCGTGGCGTTGGTGATTGGCTGGGTCCATTAAGAAATCCAACGGAACTTCAAATATATCGGCCACCTCATGCGGATTGGCCTGGAGTTCAAACCCCTTGTGTACCAAGGCTACAACGGGGGTAACAATGAATGCGCTGCCGGTCGTATATGTGGGCAGGACCCCCAGCACCTGAACAAAGTCGCGGGACAGCCCAATCTCTTCTTGTGCCTCACGCAATGCTGTGGCAGTCGTATCGGCATCGTGCGCGTCCGCCTTGCCCCCGGGAAACGCCACTTGACCTGAATGGCTCGACAAATGCGGGGTGCGCTGGGTGAGCAGAACCGTCAAACGGTCGCGCATCACCAGAGGAACCAGCACCGAGGCGTGGACAGGAGCACCGCCGCTGAAACGCGGTTCACCCAACAACTCTGGCGTCCAGGCGTGCTGACTTTGAAACCGGTGAATCAGGGCATTGGGCTCCATGGCTTCTAAACGAACCTTAGGCAAATGGTCGTCAACGCCTATTACAGGCACTTGGCGCGGATCAAAATGCGGCAGTGGAGTCAAAATTGAGGCAACGAAGGCAGAGTGGCAGGCAGATCAGCATAAAAAAAGCCGCCACGAGCAATTGCTGGGGGCGGCTTGCGCTCAAGACAGAGAACCTTATACGGTCGCTGTCTTTGTCTTTTTGGCCGGCAGTTTTTCTTTGATACGTGCGGACTTGCCGCTGCGATCACGCAGGTAGTACAACTTGGCGCGGCGAACATCACCACGGCGTTTCACTTCGATGCCGGCGATCAATGGGCTGTAAGTTTGGAACGTACGCTCCACACCTTCTCCGCTGGAGATCTTGCGGACGATAAAGCCGCTGTTCAATCCACGGTTACGCTTCGCAATCACCACGCCTTCGTAAGCCTGAACACGTTTGCGCGTGCCTTCAACTACGTTGACGCTGACAACAACGGTGTCGCCTGGTGAAAATTCGGGAATTGTTTTCCCGAGACGAGCAATTTCTTCTTGCTCAAGAGTTTGGATCAGATTCATGATTTCCTTCGTGATCATGCACGCGCCAGCGTCGGAATTGACGCCACTCAAATTATTTGCATCCAAGCAAAATATCTGATTTGGCCAGCCAGAGGATCGGTTAGCCTTCCATTATACCAACTTCAATCTTCGCGCCGTAAAAAGGCCTGGTCCTGCGCGGTGAGTCGTCCTGCCTTGTCAGCGGTCACAAGCAATTCAGGTCGATGCTTGGCCGTGAGCTGCAGACGCTGATCTCGGCGCCAGCGCTCGATTTGGGCGTGGTGACCTGACAGTAGAACATCGGGAACAGCACTGCCAGCCCAAAGCTCTGGACGCGTGTAATGTGGACAATCCAGCAAACCATCCAACTCCGGGTTAAAGCTATCTTGCAGGTGGCTTTCGTCGGAATTCAATACGCCCGGCTGCAGACGCGCAACCGCATCCAGAAGCGCCATCGCCGCAATTTCACCACCGGAGAGAACAAAGTCACCTAGACTGATCTGTTCGGTCACATGCGCATCAATGAAGCGTTGATCCACACCCTCGTAGCGACCACATATCAGAATTGCGCCCTTGCTTTGGGCCCACTGCGCCACCATCGTGTGGTTAAGGGGCTTTCCGATTGGCGAAAAAAGCACAACCGGCGCACCATCAGCGCGCTGCAATTGAATATTGGCGAGGCACTGCGAAAGTGGCTCAGCCATCATGACCATGCCAGGCCCACCACCAAAGGGACGGTCATCGATTCGCTTGTAGTTTCCTGCCGCGAAATCGCGCGGATTTGACAGTCGGGCATCGACCTGTCCGGATCCAAACGCACGACGCGTAACACCACTGGTCAGGAATGGCGCAAACAATTCAGGAAATAGCGTAACGATGTCGAACCGCATGTCACACCGCTTAGAAATCAGCCTGCCAGTCCACCAGAATGCGCCGGGCTGGCAAATCGACATCGTCGATATAGACCGAGACAAAAGGAATCATGCGCTCCTGCGTCTTGCCATCCTGCTCATAGTCCATCACCAGAACAGTTTGCGCGCCAGTGGCGAGCAATTCTTTGACAATACCCAGCAACACACCTTCACGATTGATAACGTTGAGCCCAATCAGGTCTACCCAGTAGTATTCGTCTTTTCTTGCGGCCGGAAAGTTGTTCCTCGACACAAATATGCGCGAACCACGCAATGCCTCGGCCGCGTTGCGATCAATCACATCGCGTGCTGACGCAACGACGGTGCCGGAATGAATTTTTGCTTCTGCTATTGCGATCGTCATGACGCCGGAAAAAGTTTTTGCGCCTTTTTCGGTTGGCATGAGATACCAGGATTTGGAAGAAAAGAGCGCTTCAGGATCGGCGCTGTAGGGCAGGACTTTGAACCAACCCTTGATGCCCCAGGCATCTGCAATGCGCCCAACTTCGATGGCGTCCGCCGGCATTTCGGCGGCTTCGAGGCCGGGCAACATCACGGAAATCAGGCTGCTTTTTTGGCAGCTTGATTAATCAGGCGTTCCACAGTAGGAGAAGCCTGTGCGCCCACGCCTTGCCAGTAGGTCAGGCGATCTTGGGCGATACGGATGCTCTCCTCTGTCGCAGTCGCAATCGGGTTATAGAACCCAATACGCTCGATGAAGCGGCCATCACGGCGAGTGCGCTTGTCGGCAACAACAATATTGAAAAACGGGCGGCCTTTAGCTCCGCCACGGGCGAGTCGAATGACGACCATGATTTATCCTTTGGGTGGCGGAAATGAATTCCCACCATTTGATTCAGAGTTTGAGACACGCAACTGGCCACCCGGCCAGTGACACTCTGAACAGCCTTCCATTATAGCGTTTAATATAGCCATGCTAAAAATACGACCAGCGATAGACGCAGACATTGACGCGATAACAGCGATCTACGCACACCACGTCCTTCATGGGACGGGGACGTTTGAAACGAGTCCACCCACAGTGGCCGACATGGCAGGCCGACGAAGCGATGTGCTCGCAAAGGGCTTACCCTATTTGGTCGCCGAGGATGACACCGGCGTTGTCGGTTTTGCCTATTGCAACTGGTTCAAACCGCGCCCTGCATACCGCTATTCGGCAGAAGATTCGATCTACCTGGCACCGTCCGCCCTAGGGCTAGGCATGGGGCGACTACTGCTGGCAGAGCTAATGACCCAGGCAGAACGCATGGGTGTGCGAAAACTCATTGCAGTCATCGGCGATTCCGCCAATGACGGCTCCATTGGATTGCACAAAGCCTGCGGCTTCAACCATGTTGGCGTACTCGGTGCGTGTGGCTGGAAATTTGACCGTTGGCTCGATGTTGTATTGATGGAGCGCAGTATTGGCCTAGGCAGCTCCGCTGCTGCTGAATAATTGGAACATGAAAAACAAGACAATCGCGACATGGATCACACTGGCAGGTGGCCCTTTTGGGCTGCACCGCTTCTACCTCTTTGGAGCAAAAGATAGCTGGGGATGGATGCTACTGGCCCCCACACTTCTTGGGTTTTATGGCGTACAACGTGCACGCCAATTCGGCTTGGATGACCCTTGGATTTGGCTGCTGATTCCATTATTGGGTATTACCATTGCGGGATGTGCGCTCAACGCCATCGTGTATGGGCTCATGGGGCCTGAGAAATGGAATCTCAAATTCAACCCGGGTGCAGCAAGCAACGCCCCCGCGGGACTGACAAACTGGCTCACGATCGCCGCTGTCGTGGCATCGCTACTTATCGGCACTACCGTATTGATGGCGAGCCTGGCCTTCAGTTTTCAACGGTACTTCGAATACCAGATCGAAAACACGAAAGATTCAGAGCTACAGCGGCCTTGATTAAGAGACGCGCATAGCGCTTCAATATTGCGCACGAACTTTGTGCATGGGTCAAGAAAAAGCGCCCCGCAACCTGGGTCACGGGGCGCTTTACTGATTCGGCACCCTAAATGGGCGCTGAACGTCGCAGGAGAGCCGTTACTGGTGCAGTAACGGCCCCTGAATCAAACGGTCGCCGCAGCGTCCGTGTAATCCTGAACCTTATCGAAATTCAGGTACTGGTACACCTTATCACTGGCAGCGGTCAGCACCACCATGTCGGCCATGTATTCGGCCTTGGTGGGAATGCGACCCAGCTTGGAGCAAATGGCTGCCAGTTCTGCACTACCCAAATACACATAGCTGTTTTTGCCCAAACGATTCGGGAAGTTACGGGTGGATGTGGAGAACACAGTCGCGCCCTCTTTCACCTGCGCTTGGTTGCCCATGCACAAGCTGCAACCCGGCATTTCCATGCGGGCACCGGCAGCACCCAACACGCCGTAATGGCCTTCTTCGCTCAACTGCTTGGCATCCATCTTGGTGGGTGGTGCCATCCACAGCTTGACCGGGATATCGCGCTTATTTTCCAACAGCTTGGAGGCTGCGCGGAAGTGGCCAATGTTGGTCATGCACGAACCGATAAACACTTCGTCAATCTTGGCGCCAGCGACGTCAGCCAATGTTTTCACATCATCGGGGTCGTTCGGGCAAGCCACGATGGGTTCCACGATGTCGGCCAGATCGATCTCGATGACGGCAGCGTATTCAGCATCCGCATCGCCTTTGAGCAACTGGGGATTGGCCAACCAGGCTTCCATTGCAGCGATACGACGCTTGATGGTGCGCACATCGGAGTAGCCCTCAGCAATCATCCATTTCAACATGGTGATGTTGCTGTTGATGTACTCAATGATCGGCTCTTTGTTCAGATGCACGGTGCAACCACCAGCACTGCGCTCGGCAGAAGCGTCGCTCAACTCGAACGCCTGCTCAACCTTGAGGTCTGGCAAGCCTTCGATTTCCAGGATACGACCCGAGAAAATATTGACCTTGTTCTGCTTGGCAACGGTCAGGTGGCCGGCCTTGATGGCGTACAAAGGAATGGCGTTGACCAGATCACGCAATGTGATGCCGGGCTGCAACTTGCCTTTGAAACGAACCAACACGCTCTCAGGCATATCCAAAGGCATCACGCCCGTAGCCGCTCCGAAGGCAACCAAGCCGGAGCCGGCGGGGAAGCTGATGCCAATAGGGAAACGGGTGTGGCTGTCGCCACCAGTGCCAACTGTGTCAGGCAACAACATGCGGTTCAACCAGCTGTGAATGATGCCGTCTCCAGGACGCAATGGCACGCCGCCACGGGTGCTAATGAAGTCAGGCAACTCGTGGTGCATCTTCACGTCCACGGGCTTGGGGTATGCCGCTGTGTGGCAGAACGATTGCATCACCAAGTCGGCGCTGAAGCCCAGGCAAGCCAGATCTTTCAGCTCGTCGCGGGTCATGGGGCCGGTGGTGTCTTGCGAACCCACGCTGGTCATTTTTGGTTCACAGTAAGTACCGGGGCGAACGCCCTGGCCTTCAGGCAAACCGCAGGCACGACCTACCATTTTTTGCGCCAGCGTGAAACCTTTTTTGGTGTCCACAGGGTTTTGCGGCAAGCGGAACAGCGTGCTCACGGGCAGGCCCAAAGCTTCGCGCGCTTTGGCAGTCAGGCCACGGCCAATGATCAAGGGAATGCGTCCACCGGCACGCACTTCGTCAAATAACACTTCGCTTTTGACGGTGAATTCGGCAATCACTTTGCCGTCTTTCAGTGCTTTTCCGTCATAAGGACGCAGTTCAACCACATCACCCATGTTCATGGCGCTCACATCCAACTCAATCGGCAAAGCGCCAGAATCTTCCATGGTGTTGTAGAAAATCGGAGCAATTTTGCTACCCAAACACACACCGCCAAAACGCTTGTTTGGCACGAATGGAATGTCTTCCCCGGTGAACCAGAGCACCGAGTTGGTGGCGGACTTACGGGAAGAACCGGTACCCACCACGTCTCCAACGTAGGCGACCAAATTGCCCTTGGCTTTCAGCTCGTCAAAAAACTTGACGGGGCCGCGCTTGCCGTCTTCTTCCGGCACGATTCCAGGACGGGCGTTTTTGTGCATCGCCAAGGCGTGCATTGGAATGTCAGGGCGGCTGAACGCGTCTGGTGCGGGAGACAGGTCGTCGGTGTTGATTTCGCCTTCAACCTTGAACACGGTCAAGGTGATGGACGCTGGCACTTCAGGACGCGAGGTAAACCACTCAGCATCGGCCCAGCTTTGCAACACAGCCTTGGCTTGAGCGTTGCCCTTGTCTGCTTTTTCCTTGACATCATGAAATTGGTCAAACATCAGCAAGGTCTTCTTGAGACCATTAGCCGCGACTTCGGCCACCGCGGCATCGTCGAGCAAGTCCACCATTGGGCTGATGTTGTAGCCACCCAGCATGGTGCCCAGCAACTCAGTCGCTTTTTCGCGGGAAATCAGGGCACATTTTTCCGTACCGTGCGCCACGGCAGCCAAGTAACTGGCCTTGACCTTGGCGGCGTCATCCACACCAGCCGGCACGCGGTGCGTGATCAGATCCACCAGCGTGGCTTCTTCACCCGTAGGTGGGTTTTTCAGCAACTCGATCAACTCGCCAGTCTGCTTGGCAGACAGGGGCAACGGGGGAATGCCGAGGGCGGCGCGTTCGGCAACGTGGGCACGGTAAGTTTGCAACATGGTTCACTCCTAAATAAACAATAAAAAAACGGCTGCGCCCTTATGGACAGTGCGCAACCAGCTATCTAATTTGTAGCAGATGCTTCTTGTATCCGCCCTATTCCAGCTGCAGGCACGACGACTTCAATCACCAAAGGATCTAACAAACTGGGCTGGGGGTTGCGCTGCAACGCCTGCGCCACGCGCAACTGGTCGGCATTCATGCATTCATCGGCCAAGCGCTTTCCCTGCTTCTGGTTCATCAACATCGATTTATTGGCCAACTGTAGCCAGACCGCACCCGAATTGGCATCTTCCAAGCGGATCGCGCCGGTGCTAGTCAGCACCGGCTCCAAAAAGTGCTTTTCCTGCCCTAATTCCAGAATGAAACGCCCTGCCGATTGTGGGTTGGCAATGATGGAGACGTGCGCGGAAAGCTCACAGGGGATTTTGCCCAGCGCCACATTGCCTGCAACGACCAGTTGCGCGGCTGATAGCTCCGAATAGGCGACCTCAACCGGCGGTACAACCAGCTTTCGGGCGGACTTGGCAACCGAAGCCCTGGTTTTGACCGAACCCTTTGACCCATCGGATACGGCCTGCGCCGGTATTGACAACGTCACCCCCATCAACACACCCCAGAACAAAGTTTTTAGCACGGTGACACTCCGAAATTATTGCATTGCCGTTGAAAAATAGACCTGCATGGGCTCGGGCAACACCCCACCAGTCTGGTGCGCTCGCTCAAGAACCTGCCAAAAATAGCGGTAACTGGCACGGTCGTGCAAGCGCCCCTGCACCGAAATAGGCGCCCATTCCTGTTCAATGGCTTGCCCAATAATGCGGGCAGCCAACTCCACCTCTTCCGAGGAGGGCGAAAACGCCTGAAGAATGGGGCGAATCTGGCTGGGGTGAATGCTCCACATACGGGTGTAGCCCAGAGCCGTGGCGGCGAAACGTGCAGCCTTCAGCAGTGCATCGGTATCGCGGAACTCTGTCACCACACAATGGGCAGGCACTTTGCCGTGCGCATGGCAGGCACTGGATATTTCTGTCTTGGCGCGCAACACCAGCGGATGGTGAAACTGGTCCAGTGTCAGGGCATCGTTCGCCGCACGCACACCCATCGCCGAAGAGGGAATCGCGCCACCGTGGGCGGACACAAAATCCATCAAACCAAAACTCACCGACTGCACCCTGGGATGCGCCGCAATGTCAAATGCCCGATGCACGGCGGCCGGCGATTCAATCAGCACATGCAAAGGCAACGGCTTGGGCCTCTGGCCCGGGCGCACTGAAGCGTCCAGCGCAGCCACGGCGCGTTCCACATCGGCCACCGATTCCACTTTGGGAACCATGATGTAACTAAGGGACTGCGCGGCACCGCCAACCACAATCTCTACATCCGATTCAAACGCCGGGTGATCGACGGCATGGAGTCGGGCACCAACGCGGCGATGTACCGCACTTGCTATCAATTCAGGAGCTGCTTGCGCAGTATTGGCGAGGGCTGCAACCATATTTGCCTGGTCTTTTTCGCCACCCACGGGTGCGCCATCTTCGCAGTCCAGCGTCACGTCAAACACGCAAGCGCCAAACTCTTCCATCATTTCCGCCTGCAGTTGCAGGCTTTTGACCATCCGCGCCTCAACGCCGCTGTAGTGGTCGCAGACAGGCAAAAAGCCTGCTGCGCCCTGAGCGCCGAGAAGAACTTCGCGCGGATGGGTCACTTCAATTACAGCAGGTGGGCGACGCCAGCTTGCTCGTCTTGCAATTCTTTCAGGGTCTTGTTGATGCATTCCTGGCTGAAAGCGTCCACTGGCAGGTCTTGCACCACTGTGTATTCGCCGCCTTCGCAGGTCACGGCAAATCCAAATACGGTGTCTGCGGGGATACCGTATTGGCCATCCGATGGAATACCCATGGTGACCCACTTGCCGTTGGTACCCAGCGCCCAGTCGTGCATGTGGTCAATGGCCGCGTTGGCAGCAGAAGCTGCCGACGACACACCGCGCGCCGCGATGATGGCCGCGCCGCGTTTGCCGACGGTGGGCAGGAACACATTGGCATTCCACTCATGGTCGTTGATCATGTCCTTAACGCTGGCACCGTTGATGGTAGCGAAGCGGTAATCGGCGTACATGGTTGGCGAGTGGTTGCCCCAAACGGTCATTTTTTCGATATCGGCCACAGCCTTGCCAGTCTTCTCGGCCAATTGGCTCAGCGCACGGTTGTGGTCCAGACGCAGCATGGCGGTGAAGTTCTTGCGTGGCAGATCGGGCGCGCTCTTCATGGCGATGTAAGCGTTGGTGTTGGCGGGGTTACCGACAACCAACACCTTGACATTACGGCTAGCAACTGCGTTCAGTGCCTTGCCTTGGGCTGTGAAAATCTCGGCATTGACGGCGAGCAACTCTGCGCGCTCCATGCCAGGGCCACGGGGACGCGAACCGATCAACAGGGCGTAGTCCACATCCTTGAATGCAGTCATGGGGTCGCTGTGCGCTTCGATACCGACCAACAGGGGGAACGCACAGTCTTGCAATTCCATGATCACGCCTTGCAGCGCTTGCTGGGGCTTCTCCATGGGCACCTCCAGCAATTGCAAAATCACTGGCTGGTCTTTTCCCAGCATTTCGCCAGAGGCGATGCGAAACAGAATCGCGTATCCAATTTGGCCTGCTGCGCCTGTAACGGCAACGCGGACGGGTTTCTTGCTCATGGTAAAACTCCAGGAATGTTATGAAAAAAACAGCGACCCAGGAGCCCAAGCAAAACGTTCGAGCTCCGCAGAATGTGGCCGAAGTTTACCCTTGATTTTGCGGTGCGGTCAACTTGTCTTATGTCTTATATAAGATATGATTCAGCTCATATTTGATACTGACTTCAAGCTGACTACTAAACCCAATTCGATGACCGAACGGCCTTCCATTGCACTCGATAGCTTGCAAACCGCAAAGGCAGATGCGGCGTCTGGGCAGTTCGCCCCCCAAACGCCAGCTTTCAGTCCGCTGTACCAGCAAATCAAAGTGCTGATATTGAAAAGCCTGCAATCCGGCGAGTGGAAACCGAGCACAAGCATCCCGAGCGAGCTGGAGTTAGCCGCCAGATTCAAGGTAAGTCAAGGCACCGTGCGCAAGGCCATTGACGAGCTTGCCGCCGAAAATCTCCTGGTGCGCCGCCAAGGCAAGGGGACATTTGTCGCGACGCACGCGGAGCAGCACATCCAATACCGGTTTCTGAAGCTTTTCCCTGACAACGGCGACCCCAACAGCCAAGGCCCCGCCCAGCGCCAAATCATCGATTGCAAGCGCGCCCGAGCCAGTGCAGAGGTGTCGCGCGCGTTGGCGATCAACGCTGGTGATGCGGTGTTCCAGGTTCAACGGGTGCTCTCGTTCGCTTCGATCCCCACCATCTTGGAGGAATTATGGTTGCCGGGGGTACCATTCCAAGGGCTGACGGCAGAACGACTTACGGATTACGATGGCCCGATGTACGGCTTGTTTGAAACCGAGTTTGGTGTGCGTATGGTGCGCGCTGAAGAGAAAATTCGTGCGCTACTCCCCGACGCAGAGCAATGCTTCCTGTTAAAGGTCTCGCCAAAAACACCCGTGCTGAGCGTGGAGCGCATCGCCTACACTTACAACGATGTGCCGATGGAAATGCGCCGCGGCTTGTATTTAACCGATAGACACTACTATCGAAACGAGCTAAATTGAAAATGCGGTCCTCTGAAAGACCAATGTCAGATTGGTGCGGTGCAATAGAATTTCGCATTGCGGCAGTATTAATTACAAAGCAGTTACCAACAAGAAAGTCCCCTCATGACTGAGTCCCCCTCCTCTTCCGGCAACAAGCGACCTGAATTTCGCAATATCAATGCGTTTTCGGATCTGCCCACCTACCGACTCCCCCCCGCAGGATGGGTTTCCATCTTGCACCGCGTCAGCGGTGCCATCATGTTCATCCTGATGCCTTTCATCATCTGGATGTTCGACACATCGATTTCGTCAGAATTCTCTTATGCCAAGTTCACTGGTGCCTTTTCGGTCGGCCTCGGATTTATTCCAGGTTGGTTCATGAAACTGGTGGCCTTGGCGCTCATCTGGGCCTACTTGCACCACTTCATCGCCGGTCTGCGCCACCTGTACATGGACATCAACCATGCTGTGAGCAAAGAATTCGGAAAATCTTCCGCATTGGTCACTTTGGGGCTGGGGTCACTACTGACCTTCGTTTTGGCTCTTAAGCTGTTTGGCGCGTACTAAAAGGAACTAAAAAATGGCAGTTAATTACGGCTCCAAGCGTATCGTTGTTGGCGCGCACTACGGATTGCGCGACTGGTTGGCCCAACGCGTTACAGCCGCCCTGATGGCCCTTTTCACCGTGGTCGTTCTGGCGCAAGTCATCTTCTCAAAAGGTGCCATCGGCTACGACAAATGGTCGGGCATCTTCTCCGCGCAATGGATGAAGGCCTTGACATTTGTGGTCATCCTTGCCCTGCTCTACCACGTGTGGGTAGGTATGCGGGATATTTGGATGGACTACATCAAGCCCGTATCCGTTCGCCTCTCGTTGCAAGTTTTCACCATTGTTTGGCTCGTCGCCTGTGCTGGCTGGGCCATTCAGGTCCTGTGGCGCGTCTGACCTCACTTCATTACAGGCTGTAATTCATGTCTTACCCCGTATCAAAACGTAAATTCGACGTCGTCATCGTCGGCGCTGGTGGCTCTGGCATGCGTGCCTCGCTGCAACTGGCGCGCGCTGGCCTCAATGTGGCCGTGCTGTCCAAAGTCTTCCCCACCCGCTCGCACACCGTGGCAGCTCAGGGTGGCATTGGTGCCTCTTTGGGCAACATGAACGACGACAACTGGCACTACCACTTCTACGACACCGTCAAGGGTGGCGATTGGCTTGGCGACCAGGACGCCATCGAATACATGTGCCGTGAAGCGCCCAAGGTCGTCTATGACTTGGAACACATGGGTATGCCGTTTGACCGCAATCCTGACGGCACTATTTACCAGCGGCCGTTTGGTGGTCACACTGCCAACTACGGCGAAAAAGCAGTAGAGCGCGCCTGTGCTGCGGCCGACCGTACGGGCCACGCCATGCTGCACACGCTGTACCAGCAAAACGTGCAGGCCAAGACCAGTTTCTTCGTAGAATGGCTGGCCATGGACTTGATCCGTGACGCCGATGGCGATGTCGTGGGGGTAACCGCTATCGAGATGGAAACCGGTGACGTCCACATTCTGGAAGCCAAAACAACCCTGCTTGCAACGGGTGGTGCGGGTCGCATTTTTGCGGCTTCAACCAACGCGTTTATCAACACTGGTGACGGCTTGGGCATGGCCGCCCGCGCAGGCATTCCTTTGCAAGACATGGAGTTCTGGCAATTCCACCCCACTGGCGTGGCCGGTGCTGGCGTGTTGCTGACCGAAGGTTGCCGCGGCGAAGGTGCTATTTTGCGTAACTGCAATGGCGAGCGTTTCATGGAACGCTACGCACCTGCATACAAAGACTTGGCCCCACGCGACTATGTGTCGCGCTGCATGGACCAGGAAATCAAGGAAGGTCGCGGCTGCGGTCCCAACAAGGATTACATCAATCTGGACATGACGCATCTGGGTGCTGACACGATTCTGAAGCGCTTGCCTTCGGTGTTCGAAATTGGCCACAATTTTGCCAATGTCGACATCACCAAGGAACCCATTCCTGTGGTGCCCACTATTCATTACCAGATGGGTGGTATCCCCACCAACATCCATGGTCAAGTGGTGACACAAAACGCGGAGAACAAGAGCGAAGTGGTCAATGGCCTGTATGCCGTGGGTGAATGCGCCTGCGTCAGCGTCCACGGCGCCAACCGCTTGGGAACCAACTCCTTGCTGGACTTGCTGGTGTTCGGCCGCGCTGCGGGCAACCACATTGTTGAGTTCAACAGCAACACAAAACTCCACAAGCCCTTGCCCGCCACTGCGGCCGATGCCACGCTGGCGCGACTGGAGCGCCTGGACAACGCAACCAGTGGCGAATACGCACAGGATGTGGCGGATGCCATCCGCACCACCATGCAGCAGCATGCGGGCGTGTTCCGCACCCAAGTCACCATGGACGAAGGAGTCGCCAAGATCGCGGCACTGCGCGAGCGGGTCAAAAATATTGGACTTAAAGACAAGTCCAAAGTGTTCAACACCGCGCGTATTGAAGCACTTGAAGTCGAAAACCTGATCGAAGCTGCACAAGCCACCATCGTGTCTGCAGCCGCCCGCCACGAAAGCCGTGGTGCGCACACAGTCAACGACTATGGTGATACTCCAGAACACCCAAATGGTCGCAATGACACCGAGTGGCACAAACACACCCTGTGGCACAAGGAAGGCAGTCGCCTGGCCTACAAATCCGTGCAAATGAAACCGCTGACTGTTGAGAGCGTTGAGCTCAAAACACGCAGCTTCTAATAGAACAGCGAGATTTCCAAAATGGCAAAACGCACTTTCTCCATCTACCGCTACGATCCTGATAAGGATGCAAAGCCTTACATGCAGACCATTGAGGTCGAATTGGACGGAACCGAACGCATGCTGCTCGACGCTTTAATGAAGCTCAAAGCGGTTGACCCAGCCATCACTTTCCGCCGCTCGTGCCGAGAAGGCGTCTGCGGGTCGGATGCCATGAACATCAATGGCAAAAATGGCCTGGCGTGCCTGACCAACATGCGCACACTGACCGGTACCATCGTCCTGAAACCACTGCCTGGCCTCCCCGTCATCCGCGATTTGATCGTTGACATGACCCAGTTTTTCAAACAGTACAACTCGATCAAGCCCTACCTGATCAATAGCACTGTTCCACCAGAGAAAGAGCGTCTTCAGAGCCCTGAGGAGCGAGAGGAACTAAACGGTCTGTACGAGTGCATTTTGTGCGCAAGTTGCTCGACCAGTTGCCCCAGCTTCTGGTGGAACCCTGACAAATTTGTAGGCCCTGCCGGCTTGTTGCAAGCCTACCGCTTCATCGCTGACAGCCGCGACGAAGCCACGGGCGAACGCTTGGACAATTTGGAAGACCCCTACCGTCTTTTCCGCTGCCACACCATCATGAACTGTGTTGACGTTTGCCCCAAAGGATTGAACCCCACCAAGGCCATCGGCAAGATCAAGGAAATGATGGTGATGCGTGCTGTCTAAAAATCAGCCTGTGTCATATTCGTGAGCAACCAAATCATTGGTGAAAGAGGTTTAAGCAAGCTCAAATGGCGTTGCCGCCGTGGACTGCTTGAAAACGACCTCTTCATCGAACGGTTTTTCCGGCGCTTCAGCGCATCCTTGACAATTGGTCAAGCCGATGCAATGGGGGCGCTCATGGAACTGAGTGACAACGATCTTCTGGACGTAAACCTGGCTCGGAAAACACTGGCGCAGGTAGATGCCCAACTGGATCGTGACGATGTGCGTGAAGTTTTGAAAATGTTGAGAGAACCCCTCTGAAAGGCCAATGAAAATGAAATTAGCTGACAACAAAGCAACCCTGTCGTTCAGTAACGGCACCCCTAGCGTAGACCTGCCCGTATACCAGGGCAGTGTGGGTCCGGACGTCGTGGACATCCGTAAGCTGTACGCGCAAACGGGCATGTTTACCTACGATCCGGGCTTCCTGTCAACCGCGTCCTGCCAATCAGCCATTACCTACATTGATGGTGACAAGGGTGAACTGCTGTACCGTGGCTACCCCATCGAACAGCTCGCGACCAACTGCGACTTCATGGAAACCTGCCACCTCTTGCTGTACGGCAACCTGCCTGATGTTGCTGGCAAGGCCGCATTCGTCAAGCGTGTGAGCAACCACACCATGGTCAACGAACAGATGCAGTTCTTCTTGCGCGGCTTCCGCCGCGATGCGCACCCCATGGCCATCATGACCGGCTTGGTGGGTGCCTTATCCGCCTTTTACCACGACAGCACCGACATCAACAATCCGGAGCACCGGGAAGTTTCAGCAATCCGTCTGATTGCCAAAATGCCCACCTTGGTTGCCATGGCATACAAGTACAGCGCAGGCCAGCCCTACATGTACCCCAAGAACAACCTCAGCTATGCAGGAAACTTCCTGCACATGATGTTTGCCACACCATGTGAAGAATACGTGGTCAACCCCGTGATCGAGCGCGCATTGGACCGCATCTTCGTTTTGCACGCAGACCATGAGCAAAATGCCTCCACCTCCACTGTTCGCCTTTGCGGCAGCTCTGGCACCAACCCGTTTGCAGCCATTGCAGCAGGCGTTGCCTGCCTGTGGGGCCCCGCACACGGTGGCGCCAATGAGGCGTGCCTGAACATGTTGGAAGACATCCAGAAGATGGGTGGTATTTCCAAAGTTGGCCAATTTATGGAACAGGTCAAGGACAAGAACTCAGGTGTCAAGCTGATGGGCTTTGGTCACCGCGTTTACAAAAACTACGACCCACGCGCCAAACTCATGCAAGAAACTTGCAAAGAGGTGCTGGCAGCCCTTGGACTTGAAAACGACCCATTGTTCAAACTGGCCATGGCCCTGGAAAAGATCGCCTTGGAAGACGAATACTTCGTGTCGCGCAAGCTGTACCCGAACGTGGACTTCTATTCCGGCATCGTTCAACGCGCCATTGGAATTCCAGTCGGTTTGTTCACTGCCGTTTTTGCACTGGCACGTACCGTTGGTTGGATTGCCCAACTGAACGAAATGATTGGTGACCCTGAGTACAAAATTGGCCGTCCGCGCCAGTTGTTCACCGGTTCTGAAAAGCGGGAAGTGAAACCGATCGCACAGCGATAATTTGCCCCAAATCAGCACGCCCGCCGGACGGCAACGTCGGCGGGCGTTTTGCTGGCCGCCGTGCCACGCCACAGCAAGCATAAAATCTAGGATTGCCAAGGAATTAATCGCATGGGACGCACAAGCATCGACACCCCCGGCCGTACGCTGTACGACAAGCTCTGGGACGACCACGTCATTCACACCGAAGACGATGGCACTGCCATTCTCTACATTGACCGCCATTTGGTTCATGAGGTGACCAGCCCGCAAGCCTTTGAGGGCCTGCGCCAGGCAGGGCGCAAGGTTTGGCGTGTCAGCTCGATCGTGGCGACCGCTGACCACAACACACCCACCACCGGTTGGGACCGTGGCTACGACGGCATCACCGACCCCACCAGCAAAGAACAAGTCACAACGCTGGACAGCAATATCAAGGAATTCGGCTCAGCCGCTTACTTTCCATTTCTGTCCAAACGCCAGGGTATCGTGCATGTCATTGGGCCTGAAAACGGCGCAACATTGCCCGGCATGACCGTGGTATGTGGCGACTCCCACACATCCACGCACGGCGCGTTTGGAGCCCTGGCCCATGGCATTGGCACCAGTGAAGTTGAGCACGTGATGGCGACTCAAACTTTGCTGGCAAAGAAGGCCAAGAACATGTTGATTCGGGTCGACGGCACCTTGCCACGCGGATGCGGCGGCAAGGACATCGTGCTGGCCATCATCGGAAGAATTGGTACTGCTGGTGGAACCGGCTATACGATCGAATTTGGTGGCTCCGCCATCCGCGCCCTCAGCATGGAAGGTCGAATGACCGTGTGCAACATGGCCATTGAGGCAGGCGCACGCGCAGGCTTGGTAGCAGTCGACGAAAAAACGATTGATTACGTGAAGGGCCGTCCACTGGCACCAGGCCACAGTGCGATCAACGGCGATGCGGCAGCGGTTGAATGGGATCAAGCGGTCGCCTTCTGGGGAACCTTGCACTCCGACGCGAATGCGCAATTTGACACCGTTGTGGAGCTTGATGCTGCCCAAATCGTTCCGCAGGTAACTTGGGGCACATCACCGGAAATGGTCTTGGGTATTGATGACCGTGTACCCGATCCCGACAAAGAGAAAGATGCCAACAAACGTGGCGCCATTGAGCGCGCCTTGGTCTACATGGGCTTGGAGCCAGGCAAGGCTCTGAACGACCTGTTCATCGACAAAGTTTTTATCGGATCCTGCACCAATAGCCGCATCGAAGATATGCGCGAAGCGGCTGCGGTGGTGAAGAAGCTGGGGCAAAAGGTAGCCAAGAACGTCAAACTGGCCATGGTGGTTCCAGGTTCCGGATTGGTCAAAGAACAAGCCGAACGCGAAGGCTTGCATGAAATATTCAAGGCGGCAGGGTTTGAGTGGCGCGAGCCAGGCTGCTCCATGTGCCTGGCGATGAATGCAGACCGTTTGGAGCCAGGGGAGCGTTGCGCGTCCACCAGCAACCGGAATTTTGAGGGGCGCCAGGGCGCCGGGGGACGTACCCACTTGGTGAGCCCTGCGATGGCCGCTGCCGCGGCCATTCACGGTCACTTTGTTGACGTCCGAAAATACAGTTGATTCCAGACATTCATAGGAAACCCATGAAAACTCTGATTGCTATATGCACTATGTCGTGTTTACTGCTGCTGGTCGGTTGCAACACCGTCAAAGGCGTAGGACAGGACCTGCAAAAAGCGGGCGAGAAAATTGAAGACGCAGCAAAGAAAAAATGAACAAGTTCACTGTACACAAGGGGCTGATCGCTCCGATGGATCGCGAGAATGTGGACACCGACGCCATCATTCCCAAGCAATTTTTGAAATCCATCCGCAAAACCGGGTTCGGCCAGAATCTGTTTGACGAATGGCGCTACCTGGATGCCGGCTTTCCCGGTCAGGACCCGACCAGCCGTCGGCCCAACCCCGACTTTGTACTGAACCAGCCACGCTACCAGGGTGCGTCCGTCCTGCTGGCCCGCAAGAACTTTGGTTGCGGCTCATCCCGGGAACATGCCCCGTGGGCACTGGAGCAATTCGGCTTTCGCGCCATCATTGCTCCAAGCTACGCTGACATTTTCTTCAACAACAGCTTCAAAAATGGGCTGCTGCCCATAGTGCTCAGCGAAGCACAGGTGGAGCAGTTGTTCAACGAGGCCGCGGCATTCCCAGGCTATTCGCTGACCATTGACCTGGAACGCCAAGTCATTGTCAAACCCCAGGGGGAAGAGATCGCATTTGAAGTGCAGGCTTTTCGCAAGTACTGCTTGTTGAATGGTTTTGATGACATCGGCTTGACCTTGCGCCATGCGGACAAGATCAAAGCCTTTGAAGCCCAGCGTTTGGCACAAAAACCCTGGCTAGCCCGCACCATGCTTGCATAGGCAGCTATCAATTTGATATCTTGAACGGCAGGCCACTGCGCATCGCGTCAGCCCTGCCACCCCTACTTTAGAGACTGATTATGAAAATTGCAGTGTTGCCGGGAGACGGCATTGGTACCGAAATTGTGGCCGAGGCCGTCAAGGTCTTGAACGCGCTGGCGCTTCCCTTCGAAATGGAGACGGCGTTGGTCGGCGGCGCAGCCTATGAGGCTTACGGCCATCCCTTGCCGGATGCAACCCTGCAACTGGCCAAGCAGGCCGATGCCATTCTCTTTGGCGCCGTGGGCGACTGGAAGTACGACAAACTGGACCGCCCCTTGCGCCCCGAGCAGGCGATTTTGGGCCTGCGCAAGAACTTGGGATTGTTTGCCAACTTCCGCCCCGCTATCTGTTACGAGCAATTGGTTGGCGCTTCCAGCCTCAAGCCCGAGATCATTTCGGGCTTGGACATTCTGATCATTCGCGAACTCACAGGTGACATCTATTTTGGACAACCGCGTGGACGCCGCACCGCCGTCGATGGCCACTTCCCCGGTGCGGAAGAGGCCTTTGACACCATGCGCTACAGCCGACCCGAGATTGAACGCATCGCCCACGTCGCGTTTCAGGCCGCTCGCAAGCGCAGCAAGCGCGTCACCAGTGTGGACAAAGCCAATGTGCTGGAAACCTTCCAATTCTGGAAAGACGTGGTGTCCGAGGTTGGCCTGCTATACCCCGACGTAGAGTTGGACCACATGTACGTGGACAACGCCGCCATGCAACTGGTCAAAGCACCCAAGCGTTTTGATGTGGTGGTGACCGGCAATATGTTCGGTGACATTCTGTCGGATGAAGCCTCCATGCTGACCGGTTCCATCGGCATGCTGCCTTCGGCTAGCCTGAACGCCAGCAACCAGGGCCTGTACGAACCCAGCCATGGCAGTGCCCCGGACATCGCGGGCAAAGGAATTGCCAACCCACTGGCCACCATTCTGAGTGCGGCCATGATGCTGCGCTTCAGCCTGAACCAGGAGGCAGCGGCCGTACGCATTGAAGCCGCGGTCAAGAAGGTACTGGAGCAGGGGTTGCGCACCGTCGACATCTACAGTGCCGGCACTACCAAGGTCAGCACCCTTGAAATGGGCAACGCGGTCGTCGCGGCCCTGTAAATCCGTCGCTTACAATGGTTCCCATGCAAAGCCTACCTGCCCACTCCTTTCAGACGCGCCGAAGCGTCACTGGGTTGGCACCGGGCGGCTTCGCATCGGCATGGTCATCCTTGACCAAAACGACAACCATTACTGGCTAACACAGCCCGGTTCGTCGCGCCCCTACCGGCCAGACGAGCCGGGCAGATGAAATGTTTTAATTTCAACAATCTGAAAGGGCAACTTCATGAAAACAGGAAATTTGGTAGGTCTCGTCGGTTGGCGCGGCATGGTGGGATCGGTCTTGATGGACCGCATGGAAACCGAGGGCGACTTTGCTCTGATTGAACCCATGTTCTTCTCCACCTCCAACGCGGGCGGCACAGCCCCAAGCTGGGCCAAGAACGAAACCACCCTGCAAGATGCCTTCAATATCGATGCGCTCAAGCGCTGCGACATCATCATCAGCGCCCAGGGCGGCGACTACACCACCGAAGTGTTCCCCAAATTGCGCGCTGCGGGCTGGAATGGCCACTGGATTGATGCAGCCTCCACATTGCGCATGGAATCTGACGCGGTCATCATCCTGGACCCGGTCAACATGACGGTGATCAAGAACGCTCTGGCCAACGGTGGAAAGAACTGGGTGGGCGGCAACTGCACCGTCAGCTGCATGCTGATGGGCGTGGGGGCTCTGTACAAAGCCGGCTTGGTGGAGTGGATGAGCACACAAACCTACCAGGCCGCTTCGGGCGGTGGTGCCCAACACATGCGGGAACTGCTGACCCAGTACGGCACGCTGAATGCCGAAGTCAAAGCGCTGCTGGATGACCCCAAGAGTGCGATTCTGGAAATCGACCGCAAGGTCGTCGCCAAGCAGCGCGCATTGACAAGCACTGAGACCGCCAACTTTGGCGTACCGCTGGGCGGCTCTCTCATTCCCTGGATTGACAAGGACCTTGGCAACGGCATGTCCAAGGAGGAGTGGAAAGGCATGGCAGAAACCAACAAGATCCTTGGCTTGGGTGACGGCTTTGTTGGCACCAATCCGATACCCGTGGACGGCTTTTGCGTGCGCGTAGGTGCCATGCGCTGCCACAGCCAGGCACTGACCTTCAAGCTAAAGAAAGACGTGCCTACGGCCGACATCGAAGCCATGATTGCGGCTGATAACCAATGGGTCAAAGTGGTACCCAACACCCGCGAAGCCACCATCCAGGACCTGACCCCAGTGGCCGTGACCGGCACCATGACTATTCCCGTGGGCCGTATCCGCAAACTGGCCATGGGCCCAGAGTACTTCGGCGCCTTCACAATCGGCGACCAATTGCTATGGGGCGCCGCCGAACCCTTGCGCCGCATGCTGCGCATTTTGTTGTCCGCGTAATCGCTCTTTCACCAAGGCCAAGGGATTCGAATCACAGTCCCTTGGTCGTTGTCGATTGACAACAAATGTGTGCCAGGACTAATGAACGTAACAAGCGCTTGCAAAGTTAAAAGCTTTCTTAGCTTGTCTTGCTAAGACATTGATGTTATGGTGCTTTTTAGGTTTTTAGAGTCGGGCGTTTGTGCCTGGAAAATGATAATTAATCGCCGCTCGCTGGAGCACCGGAGGCTAATAAATTGATTGCTAAGTCACATCGTTGGCAAAAGACCGCTATAGCGGCGGCGGCCGTTGCGCTGCTCGGCCTATCTGGGACTGAAGCTTCGGCACTCTCGCTGGGCCGTCTGACTGTTCAATCCGCGTTGGGCGAACCTTTGCGCGCCGAGATTGATGTGCCCGACATCAATGCGGAAGAAGCGGCATCACTTCGAACCAGTGTTGCCTCCCCCGATGCGTTTATCGCTGCCGGACTGGAATACAACCCGGCAATGGCCAGCCTGCAAGCCACCTTGCAACGCCGACCTGATGGACGGGCCTTCATTCGGCTCAGCAGTGATCGCCCCATCAACGATCCCTTCATGGATATGATCTTGGAGACCAGTTGGTCCTCTGGTCGTATTGTTCGGGACTACACCATGCTGTTTGACCCGCCCGCGTTACGCCAGGCGGCACCCGCGGCGCCGACTCTGCCCCAAACGTCAGCAGTGGCACCGGTGGCAAACCCCGTCAAGCCCGCAAGCCCGCCACCTGTCGTGGCGCCAATCGCACCCGTCCGCGCAGCGGCAGCAGCCAAGCCGGCCATCGCAAATGACCGGCCACCAGTTCCTGCGGCCAAACCCGAATCAAAAGCTCCCGTTGATGTGGACAAGCGAGTTATCGTAAAACCTGGCGATACCGCCAGCAAAATTGCCAACCGTGTCAATACCGCCGGTGTGTCGCTCGACCAAATGCTGGTGGCATTGCTGAAATCCAATCCGGATGCATTTATCAGCGGCAATATCAACCGAATCCGCGCGGGGGCGGTGATGGACGTTCCCACTGCTGAGCAAGCCAAGTCCGTGGCTGCCGCCGAAGCCTCCCAAATAGTCATTGCCCAAAGCAAGGATTTCAACGAATTCCGTCGGAATTTGGCAGCCAATGCGCCAACCGCCGCAGTTGCAGCAGCCAGCCGTGCCGCCAGCGGTGCCATCGAAGCCAAGGTTGAGGACAAAAAACCCGCCGCTGTCACCCCCGACAAGCTAACCTTGTCCAAAGGTGCAGTGCAGGGCAAGGCCACTGATGCCCAGATTGCCAAAGACCGCGCTGAGAAAGACGCCCAAGCCCGAGCGGCCGAAATCGCAAAAAACATCAGCGATTTGAAGAAACTTGGTGCAGCTTCCGCACCAGTAGCACCGCCACCCAAGGCAACTGAAGTTGCGCCCGTTGCGATTGAAAAAATTGCTCCTGCTCCTGCTCCTGCTCCTGTGGCCTCCGCGCCACCGCCTGCGGTTGCTACCCCACAGGCAGCACCTCCCGTGGTTGCTCCGCCCCTGCCAGCGCCTGCCCCTGCTCCCACCGAGTCACCGGAGGCCCCCGGGTTTGTCGACGAGTTGCTTGACGGCCCGATGGTGCCAGCAGCAGGCGGCGTCTTGATTGCACTTCTGGCTGGTTTTGCGTTCTGGCGCGTGCGCAAGCGTAAAGAAAACAGTGCCCAGGTCGACAGCTCCTTCCTTGAAAGCAGACTGCAACCTGATTCCTTTTTCGGTGCGAGCGGTGGGCAACGCGTGGACACCAATAACGACGGAGCCGCAACCGGCTCGTCAATGGTGTATTCACCCAGCCAACTGGATGCGGCCGACGATGTCGATCCAGTCGCAGAGGCCGATGTTTATTTGGCCTATGGACGGGACCTGCAAGCGGAAGAAATTCTCAAAGAGGCCGTGCGCACGACACCGGGACGACTTGCGATTCACACCAAACTTTTGGAGATATTTGCCAAGCGCCGCGACACCAAGAGTTTTGAGGCTTCTGCAGCGCAGGCATTCAAGATTACCGGCAGCAACAGTCCAGACTGGGCCCGTATCTGCGAGATGGGCTTGGCCTTCGACCCCACCAATCCCATGTACCAGCCCGGTGGTGCGCCGGCGAGTGCCTCAGGACAACCAAGCACGGACGATGGTGGTTCCATTTTTGGCAGCACCATGCCGGCCTCGGCCCACGCCGAGCTTCCACAAGCCGCGCCCTCTGTTGACCTGGATCTTGACTTGGACTTTTCACTGGACGATGAACCCGCAAGTGCCATCAGTGATGTCACAGGTGGGAATGTTAGTCCGCCCGCACATGAGCAGACGGTGACCATGCCAGTGGCAGACAATTCCTTGGACATGGATTTTGACTTGTCTGAGGAACCTCCCACTCCCGCTCCAGTTCCCGAGCCACAAGCACCCCAGGCACTTGAACTCCCTGAGATTTCACTGTCCATGGATGGTCTGAGTCTCGCGGACGATGAACCATCCCCTGCCTTGAGCTTTGGCTCCACAAGCCCTATGCCGGTGGAGCCACCACCAGTGCCTGCCATCGACTCTGGCATGTTGGAGTTCGATTTGGGTTCCTTGTCGCTCGACCTGGACATACCAGAATCCGCTCCAGCGGAAGCTCCCTGGACAGAAAACGAAGACCCGCTTGAAACCAAGCTGGCGCTGGCCGACGAATTCGTGTCCATTGGTGACGAAGACGGCGCACGCGCCCTGATTGAAGAGGTTGTGGCGGAGGCGACGGGTGAGATGCGTGCCAAGGCCCAACGTGCGTTGGCCAATCTGAGCTAATCCGCTTTCCGGGCGTTTGGTTTTGTTTGCAGGTTTGGCATCGCAGTGAGGATTGTCCTGGGTATCAGTTACAACGGACAGGCCTACCAGGGTTGGCAAAGCCAGGCTTCTGGCCAAACCGTTCAGGATCACTTGGAAGCCGCGTTGGGCAAGTTGGCCGCACAGCGCGTTTCCACTCTATGTGCTGGACGCACTGATTCCGGTGTTCACGCGCTGATGCAAGTGGTGCACTTTGACACCGAGTTGCAGCGTGACATCCACTCCTGGGTTCGCGGCACCAATGCCTGCTTGCCGCGGGACATCGCCGTGCAGTGGTCTGTCGCCACCCCCGACACCTTCCATTGCCGCGCCAACGCCACGTCCAGACGCTATGCCTACGTATTGCTGGAATCGCCCGTGCGCCCCAGTGTGGATACGGGCAAAGTGGGCTGGGCCTTTCGCCCTCTGGATGGAGACGCCATGCGCCAAGCCGCCGGCTACCTGATTGGCGAGCATGATTTCACATCCTTCCGTGCATCGCAATGCCAAGCACTCAGCCCCGTCAAGAATATGCTCGGCATCGCCATATCGCAGCGTGGCGCCTACTGGCGGATTGAGTTTGAGGCCAACGCCTTTTTGCACCACATGATTCGAAACATCATGGGGTGTTTGGTGCAAATCGGGCAAGGCAGGTATCGCCCGGAATGGATTCTGGAGGTCTTGGCAGCCCGTGACCGCAAAGTGGCAGCGCCCACGTTCTCGCCGGATGGACTCTATTTCTTGGGCCCCCGGTACCCAGCGCACTGGGGCATTCCGGACCGCACGCCTGCGTATGATGGGCTTCCATGAACTATTTACCCCCCAATGCTGTGCGCACGCGCATCAAAATTTGCGGCCTGACCCGCGAACAGGACGTTGACGCAGCAGTTGCAGCCGGAGCCGATGCGATTGGTTTTGTGCTGTATGACAAAAGTCCACGCTTTGTGATGCCCCAACGTGCGGCCGAATTGGCCCATCGTTTGCCGCCATTTGTCACTCCGGTGCTGTTGTTTGTGAACCCAAACGCTACAGAATTCATAGCTGCTTGCGCGATGGTGGCGGGCGCTACAGCCCAATTTCATGGTGATGAAAGTCCACAGGACTGCCGCACCATGACTTTAAACGGTGCCCGCCCCTATCTGCGTGCAGCCCGCATTCCCCTGGGCGACGCCGGATTGGACTTTGACCTCGTAAAATACGCCCAGGATTATTCAAACGCCCAAGCCATCCTGCTCGACGCCCATGTCGACGGTTTTGGCGGCGGCGGCAAGGCATTCAATTGGTCACTTCTTCCTCCAAGCGTCAACGCTCACCTCGTCTTGAGTGGTGGACTCACACCTGCAAACGTGGGCGACGGCATCGTCCAGGTCCGGCCGCGCTGTAAAACGCTGGCCGTGGACGTGAGCTCCGGCGTAGAAGCCGTGGACGCTCAGGGCCAGCCCCAAAAGGGCATCAAAGACCCCGAAAAGATTCGCCAGTTTGTCGCCGCCGTGCGTGCGGCAGACCAGAAACTCTGAAACAAATTCCCCGTTCGTCTGGAGCCTGTCGAAGCTTCGCAAGTCCTTCGGCAAGCTACAGGCAAACTGCACATGAAAGCGCAATAGAACCATGTACGAATACCACCAACCCGACCCGACCGGCCACTTCGGAAAATACGGGGGCAGCTTTGTCTCCGAAACCCTGACGCACGCTCTCAGCGAGCTGAAAGACGCCTACTCAAGGTATCAGCACGACCCGGCCTTCATTGCCGAGTTTCAGTATGAACTGGCGCACTTTGTGGGACGCCCCTCGCCCGTCTACCATGCGGCCCGCATGAGCCGAGAAATGGGCGGGGCGCAGATATTTTTGAAGCGCGAAGACCTCAACCACACCGGCGCGCACAAGATCAACAACACCATCGGCCAGGCCATGCTCGCCAAGCGTATGGGCAAGCCGCGCGTGATTGCCGAAACCGGTGCCGGCCAGCACGGTGTTGCCACCGCCACCATCTGCGCCCGCTACGGGCTGGAATGCGTGGTCTACATGGGCAGCGAAGACGTCAAGCGCCAAAGCCCCAACGTCTACCGCATGAAGCTGCTGGGCGCCACCGTAGTTCCGGTGGAAAGCGGCAGCAAAACGCTGAAAGATGCCTTGAACGAAGCCATGCGCGATTGGGTCGCCAATGTGGACAACACCTTCTACATCATCGGTACGGTGGCGGGTCCCCACCCCTACCCCATGATGGTGCGCGACTTCCAAAGTGTGATCGGCGAAGAATGTCTGGTGCAGATGCCGGAGATGCTGGCGCACGCGGGTGCCAAGGGCGAGCAACCCGATGCCGTGGTGGCCTGCGTGGGCGGAGGCTCCAACGCCATGGGCATCTTTTACCCCTACATCTCCCATGAAAAGACACGCTTGATCGGCGTTGAAGCAGCCGGCGAAGGCATGGACAGTGGCAAACACTCTGCCAGTATCCAGCGCGGTAGCCCCGGCGTGCTACATGGCAACCGCACCTATGTGCTTCAAGACGACAACGGCCAGGTAACCGAAACGCACAGCGTCAGCGCCGGCCTGGACTACCCCGGCGTTGGCCCGGAACACGCCTTCCTTAATGACATTGGCCGAGCCGAATACGTCGGCATCACCGACAAGGAGGCGCTCGAAGCCTTCCACTACCTGTGCCGCACCGAGGGCATCATCCCGGCGCTGGAATCCAGCCATGCGGTGGCCTACACCATGAAGCTGGCCAAGACCATGCGCCCAGACCAGTCAATTTTGGTCAACTTATCGGGGCGCGGTGACAAGGACATCGGCACCGTGGCCGACCTGAGCAACGCCGACTTTTTCTGCCGCCCCAGCTGCACCGGCCAATCGGTCAAGGGCGGTGAGCAGACTATTCTCATGACAAAAAGTAGAGGTGCGGCATGACCATCATTCTGAAAGGCGTCGCAGCCTTGATTCCCAAACATGCCAAGTCCCGCATCACCGCGAAATTTGACACGCTCAAAGCGCAAAAACGCAAGGCGCTGATTCCCTTCGTCACGGCCGGCTTCCCCTATGCCGACGTCACTCCCGAGCTGATGCATGCCATGGTGGCGGGCGGCGCCGATGTGATTGAGCTGGGCGTGCCCTTTTCCGACCCCAGCGCCGACGGCCCCGTAATCCAGAAGGCGGGCGACAAGGCCTTGTCCTTTGGCATTGGGCTGGTGCAAATCCTGGCCATGGTGCGCGCGTTCCGCCAAACCGACGCCAACACCCCCGTGGTGCTGATGGGTTATGCAAATCCGGTGGAGCGTTACGACCAAAAGCACGGACCAGCAGACACAACCCATGGTGCAGGCTCCGCCAGCAGCGCTTTCGTGCGCGATGCCGCAGCCGCAGGTGTGGATGGTGTATTGATCGTCGATTACCCACCCGAAGAATGCGAGGTTTTTGCCGCCGACCTACGCGCGAATGGTATGGACTTGATCTTTTTGCTGGCCCCCACCAGCACCGATGCACGCATGGCGCAAGTGGCCCGGGTGGCCAGTGGCTATGTGTACTACGTGTCGCTTAAAGGGGTAACGGGGTCCGGCACGCTGGACACCGACGCCGTGGAGGCCATGCTGCCGCGCATCCGCCAGCACATTCAGGTGCCGGTGGGTGTCGGTTTTGGCATTCGCGATGCCACCACCGCCAAAACCATCTCGAAGGTCGCAGACGCGGTGGTCATTGGCAGCAAGATCATCCAATTGATCGAAAATCAGCCGCGCGACCAGGTGGCGCCCACCGCGCAAGCGTTCCTCCAAGAGATCCGAACTGCTTTGGATTCATAATCGCGGAATGAAAACTTGGGGGGCAGACAGAAGCCACGCAATGCGTGCCAGCACTGTCCCCAACACTTTGAAAGGTGACCATGAGCTGGCTTGAAAAACTTTTACCCCCGAAAATTCTGCAAACCGCCCCTGCGGACCGTCGCAGCGTGCCAGAAGGCCTGTGGATCAAGTGCCCCTGTTGCGAAACCGTGCTCTACAAGACGGATCTGGAGCAAAACCAGAACGTTTGCCCCAGTTGCAGCCACCACCACCGCATTGGCGCACGGGCCCGGCTCAACGTGTTTCTGGACAACGAAGGCCGCTTTGAGATCGGGCAGGAGGTATTGCCCGTAGATGCGCTCAAGTTCAAGGACAGTCGCAAATACACCGAACGCCTGAAAGAAGCCCTGGAAAACACCGGTGAAACCGACGCCTTGGTGGTAATGGGTGGCTCGGTGCACGGGATCAGCCTGATTGCGGCCTGTTTTGAATTCGAATTCATGGGCGGCAGCATGGGCTCCGTGGTGGGCGAGCGCTTCGTGCGCGGCGTGGAAGCCGCAGTGGAGCAAAAAGTACCCTTTTTGTGCTTCACCGCCACCGGTGGTGCCCGTATGCAAGAAGGCCTGTTGAGCCTGATGCAAATGGCCAAGACCAATGCCGCGCTCACCCGCCTGGCAAAAAAAGACCTCCCCTACATCAGCGTATTGACCGACCCCACCATGGGCGGCGTCAGCGCCGGGTTTGCGTTTTTGGGGGATGTGGTCATTGCCGAGCCCAAGGCGCTGATTGGATTTGCCGGGCCCCGCGTGATTGAATCCACGGTGCGGGTCACCCTGCCAGAGGGTTTTCAGCGCGCCGAGTTCTTGCAGACCAAAGGGGCGATTGACTTCATCTGTGACCGACGCGAGCTGCGCAAAACCGTGGCCGATACCCTGGCCATGCTGCAGCGCCTGCCGGCCGACGCGGTGATCTAAAACCCTGAGCCAGTCACCGCGCCCAAGGCGGTGGCTTGCACAGCGCCCAGCACGATCGAGGCCACCTGCAGCAAGACCAGAAGCACCAGCGGTGACAGGTCAACCCCACCGACCAGTGGCACCATGCGCCGCACCGGACCCAGCACAGGGGTCACCAGCCGCTCCAGCAGATCCGACAAAAACGACCGGGTTTGAACCCAGGACAGCACTGCGTAGACAATCACCAGGCCGGTCAACCCGGACAAAGCCATGCGCACCACACCAAACACCGCCAGCACGGCAACCGACACCCAGCCAGCCCCGCCACCGATCAGCAACCACAACAGGGTGAATTGCACCAATTGCAGCAAGTAGGCACCCACCAGGCTGGCCAAGTCCCAATTGCCCACCGACGGCACGACGCGGCGCAAAGGCAGCACCAGCCAGTCGGTCAGGGCAAAAATGAACTTCCCCATCGGATTGCCGGAGCGCACCGACATGGGTATGCGCTGGTGCTGCATATACAGGCGCAAAAGGCAGGTGCCGGTCAGCAAACCGCCAACAACTTCCAGCAAGAGAGAAACTATTTGGTAGAGCATGGTGTCTGTGTGTATTGAGCAAATGCATCATAGCCGCAGTGACCCTCTTAGAATCTACCCTTTAGCGTTCCTTATGTTTTCTCAATAGCGGCCGCTTTTTGGTAGCCCACCGACCCCCCATTCATTGCATCCATGTCTGACCAACACTCCCCCGCCCAAGCCCCCCAAGACGAAAACCAGCTGATGCACGAGCGTCGGGAAAAGCTCAAAGTCATCCGTCAGCAGCAGGTGGACGGCAAGGGCGTCGCCTTTCCCAATGACTTTCAGCCCAGCCACCGGGCGGCCGAGCTGTTTGCAAGCCATGAGCACCAGACCACAGAAGAATTGGCTACCGTTGCAACCACTGTCAAGGTCGCCGGTCGCATGATGCTCAAGCGCGTCATGGGCAAGGCCAGCTTTTGTACCCTGCAAGATGCCTCGTTTGGCCCGTCGGGTGGGCGCATCCAGATCTACGTCAAGGGTGAAGACGTGGGCGACGAGCTGTACGCATCCTTCAAACATTGGGATCTGGGCGACATCGTGGCGGCGGAGGGCACCCTGTTCAAGACCAAAACCGGCGAGTTGTCCATCCACGCCACCCGTGTGCGCCTGCTGACCAAAAGCCTGCGCCCCATGCCGGACAAATTCCACGGCATCCATGACCAAGAGGTGAAATACCGCCAGCGCTACATCGACCTGATGACCGACGAGACCACGCGCAAGCGTTTTGTGGCGCGCAGCAAGGCCGTGAGTGGCCTGCGCGAATTCATGGTGCACCACGGCTTTCTGGAGGTGGAAACGCCCATGCTGCACCCGATTCCCGGGGGCGCCAACGCCAAGCCCTTCACTACCCACCACAATGCGCTGGACCAGCAGATGTTTTTGCGTATTGCGCCAGAGCTCTACCTCAAGCGCCTGATCGTGGGCGGGTTTGATCGCGTGTTCGAGATCAACCGCAACTTCCGCAACGAAGGCATCTCAGTGCGCCACAACCCCGAGTTCACCATGATGGAGTTCTACGCGGCTTACTGGAATTACCAGGACCTGATGTCCTTCACCGAGGCACTGGTGCGCGACGCCGCCTTGAAAGCGGTGGACACCCTGCAACTCACCTATGGCGGAAAGCCGGTGGACCTGTCCCAGCCATTTCAGCGCCTCACCATCGTGCAGGCCATCCAGAAGTACACCGACGCGGGAGACAACGTATTTGAAGTGGAGTGGCTGCTGCCCGCCCTGCGCAAACTGGGCTTGACCGAAGCCAAGCACAGTTTGAGCACCCGCAGCCTAGCCAGTCTGCAGGTCATGTACTTCGAAGAAACCGTGGAAGACAAGCTTTGGCAGCCCACCTTTATTTGTGAGCACCCGGTCGAAATCTCCCCGCTGGCCCGCGCCAGCGACACCAACCCCGGTGTGACCGAGCGCTTTGAGCTCTACATCACTGGCCGCGAGTTTGGCAATGGATTCTCTGAGTTGAACGATGCCGAAGACCAGGCGGCACGCTTTCACTCCCAGGTGGCGGCCAAAGACAACGGCGACGACGAAGCCATGTACTACGACCACGACTTTGTACGCGCCCTGGAATACGGCATGCCCCCCACCGGCGGCTGCGGCATTGGCATTGACCGCTTGATGATGCTGCTGACCGACAGCGCCAGCATCCGCGACATCATCCTGTTCCCGGCACTGCGCCGGGAAATTTAAGCAAATAATAGCCACAGCCCCCGTGGAACTTGCGCAAGCAGCTATAAAAATAGTAGCAAAGTCACCCCTCAAATTCCTCCAGGGTTACCCGGACACCACCCTGGGGCAGATTGAGGCCATGTTGCTGGGTGGGCGGCTGGGGGCTTGGCTGGGCAACAAGTACCCCCAGCCGCACGCGGTGCGCACCGATCGCGCGCTATACGACTATGTGCAGGACCTGAAGCTGCAATACCTACGCGGGGCAGAGCCCCTGAGCAAGGTGGTGTTTGACAGCAAGCTGCATGTGGTGCACCACGCCCTGGGCACGCACACCACCATCTCACGCGTGCAAGGCTCCAAACTCAAAGCCAAGCGCGAGATTCGCATTGCTAGCTTGTTCAAGGAGTGCCCCCCGGAGTTCCTGAAAATGATCGTGGTGCACGAGCTGGCGCATATGCGTGAGCGCAACCACGACAAGGCTTTCTACCAGCTGTGCACCCACATGGAGCCGGCCTACCACCAGATTGAGTTTGAGCTGCGGGTGTACCTTACCCACCTGGAGGCGTCGGGCGCCAAGCTGTGGGGCAAACCGGCTAGCGCGGCGGTCGCTAGCGCAGGAGTGGTCGACCCCGGTTAGGCCGCATCAGGGCAGTTGCGACAAGTAGTCGGCCACAGCTTTGGTTTCCATCTCGGTCAGGCGCGAGGCCACCAGGTGCATCGCTTCGTTGTCATTGGTGCGAGTGCGCAGATTGAAATCCTTCAGCTGACTCAGCAGATAACGCGCGCTCTGCCCGGCCAGCCGCGGCAAGGTGGTGGTGCCATAGGCCTTGTCGCCGTGGCAGGTGGTGCAGGCAGGCACGCCCGACCAACTGTTGCCCTTGGTGTAGATGTAGCGCCCCACCGCCAGCAAGTCTGCATCCGATACACGGTTCACCTTGGCCGGTTTGCTGGCAAAAAAGGCCGCCAGCGCCACAATGTTGTCGTCCGACAGGTCCACCACCTGGGGTGCCATCGTCTCACTGACCCGCTTTTTGGACCGGAAGTCGGTCAGCTGCTTGGCCAGGTATTCAGGGTTTTGCGCTGCCAGTGACGGGAAAATCGGGGAGGTCGTCTGCCCCTGAGCGCCGTGGCAAGTGGCGCAGCGCTGGGCTACCAAGTCAGCGGCACTAAGATCTATGGCAAAAGCGGGGAGTGCAACGCAGCAGCCGATGACCGCACTGACGAGCACGAGGTAAAGACGTTTCATGGAATTTTCCTTTCAGTAAAGCATTTAACGATGGCGCAAGGGCTTAAGCAGGTCCGACAGGCCGTTGTGGTCAATCTCGTGCATCAGAGCCAACAGGCGGCCAATCTCACCCTTGGGGAACCCTTCGCGGGCAAACCAGTTTAGATAATTTCCAGGCAAATCGGCAATCAAAACACCCTGGTGTTTGCCAAAAGGCATGGTGCGGGTCACCAAAAGCTGCAGGTCTTCGGGCTGCATGGCTTAACCCCCGGCGCGCTTGACGGTGAAACCCTTGGCCTTGAGGGCCTCGATCACCCGGTCGCAGTGGTCACCCTGCACTTCTATCGTGCCGTCTTTGACCGTGCCACCGGAGCCGCACAGGGCCTTGAGTTGCTTGCCCAGGCTGTTGAGCGCCTCCGCGTCCAGCAACACGCCTTTGACCACAGTGACGCCCTTGCCCGCTCGCCCCTTGGTCTCACGCGACACGCGCACAATGCCGTCACCCACCGGGCGCGCGGCCAGGGCCTTGCAGCGGCAATCGGCCTGTGCCTGGCGGCACTCGGGGCACATGCGCCCACTGTCTGTGGAATAAACAAGGCCGCCGGCGGGGAAACGCGATTTCATGGAGGATGGGGTTTAGCTGCAAGAGGCTCCATTGTCGGGGATGACGATAGGGGGCTTTCGCCCAGCCGGGCAATGCTATCTTTTTGGTAGCTGCTTGCGCAGGCTCTACGGGGGCTATGTGCCAAAATGGCACTTAATTTATACGATTTCAGGAAACCTGCCATGTCACGACAAAGCGCTTGGGCTACTAAAGTAGCCGCTCTGGTCCAAAGCGGCAATAGCGACGCCGCACTGGCCCAGATCAAAGTCGCCCCCACGGTGCGCGACGTGCAGCAACTGCGCGCCCTGCTTTTGGCTGCCAAGCTGCTGACACGCCACCCCAATGTGGACGCAGCCACCAGCGACCAGATCGTGGCGCTGTCCTCGCCCCGGCTGCACCGATCGCCATAGAGGGGAATGGACTCCAATTCGGCGGCACCTCTGCCGGCCCCCGGCCAAGCACCCCGATTTGACCTGTCGTACGAGGTAATCTGGACCAGCTACCAGGTCGGCGCCGCAACCTCTGCGGCCAGTGGCATCATCCCAATTGCTATTGGCTTGAGCGATCTTTCTCGTATTGGTCGTAATTCTGCTTGTTTAAGCGCGCACGACACTCCTGCGCAGCACCGGGTGGCTGCTTGGCGCATTCATTTTCGGCGCTCACCTTTGCGCCCTCGTACCAGGCTTGGGTGCTACATCCGCCAAGCACTGTGATGAGTGCGATTGCGAGAAATGCGCGGGGAATATTTTTTGATTTCATTTTTTTTAGTCAATAAACGGAATCCGTTATGGCATCCAGTCCAGCGCGTGGATGTAATCAGGCTGCACCATCAAATCATCCCACTCGCGAGCGGGCGTGCGTGGCAACAGGGCGCAGCGACGCTCCTCGCTGGCCTCCAGGGGCTGCCAGTCACCTTTGAGCTGGGCCTCGGTCATACCGGAGATGAGAGCGTCTACCGCCCGGCCGCCCTCGGAGCTGTTGGGCGTGGACTGGTTGCACAGCAGCACCATGTCGCAGCCGGCGTTCAAAGCGGCCACGGCAGCTTGGGTGTAGCTGACCTGCTGGCCGTCAATCAAACGGGCCCCGGCCATCGACAGGTCGTCGCTAAAAATAGCGCCACCAAAGCCCATCTGGCCGCGCAGGATGTCGTTGAGCCATTTGGATGAAAAACCGGCCGGACGTGCATCCACCTTGGGGTAGATCACATGCGCGGGCATCACGCTGCTCATGGTGGTGTTGAGCCAACGGTAGGGCCCGGCGTCGTCCGCCAAAATGGCTTTCAGGCTGCGCTTGTCCACTGGGATGTCGGTGTGGGAGTCAGCTTTAACGAAGCCATGGCCGGGGAAGTGTTTGCCGCAGTTGGCCATGCCGCTGAGGCGCAGGCCGTGCATCAGGCTCTTGGCCAGCAGGCTGACCACACGCGGGTCGCGGCCGAAGGCGCGGTCGCCAATGACGCTGCTCTCGCCATAGTCCAGGTCCAGCACCGGGGTGAAGCTCAGGTCCACCCCGCAGGCGCGCAACTCGGCACCCAGCACAAAACCGCAGGCGGTAGCGGCATTGGTGGCGTCCATCTGCCCGGCCTTTTTGCCGGCTTTGGGCGCGGCCATCCACATGTCGCCCAGGGCGCGCATGGGCGGCAGGTGCGTAAAACCGTCGGTCTTGAAGCGTTGCACCCGCCCGCCTTCGTGGTCGACACAAATCAGCAGATCTGCGCGCACCTTCTTGATGGCGCGGCAAAGTGCGGTGAGCTGGGCGCGGTCTTTCCAGTTGCGGGCAAACAAAATCAAACCACCCACCAGCGGGTGCTGGAGGCGCTCGCGGTCGACCTTGGACAGCGTCAGGCCGGCAATATCGATGATCAGGGGGGCGTGTTGGGTCATGGGAGTCTCCTGGTTTTGCTATCAACTTAGTAGCTGCTTGCGCATATTCTACGGGGGCTAGAGGCCTAAATCATCTAAAACCTAAGCCGCCTGGGTCTCCACCACACAAAAGCTGGCGGCGTAGTCTACCTCGTCGGTCACGGTGATGTGCACCTGCAGCTTGCGTGCCTCAAACCAGTCTTTCAGGTCGCCGTGCAGCACGATGTAGGGCTGCCCGGCTTTGGGGTGGTCTTTTGGCTGGTTGGCAATCTCGCACAGCCGCCAGGTCATGGGCATGCGCATCCCGGTGCCAATGGCCTTGCTGAAGGCTTCCTTGGCGCTGAACCGGGTGGCCAGGTAGCGCACGCCCCGGTCGGGCCAGCGTGCGCCGCGCGCTTTCCAAACGGCAAACTCGGCTTCACTCAGCACCTTTGCCGCAAAGCGGTCGCCGTGGCGCTCCAGGCTGGCGCGAATGCGGCGCACGTCGCAAATGTCAGTGCCAATACCGTAAATCACGCTCGCGGCTCCAGGCAGCGCAGATAGGCCTGCACGGTGGCGGCGTAGCCCAGCTCCAGTGCATCGGCGATCAGCGCGTGGCCAATGGAGACCTCTTGTACGCCGGGGACCTGCTGCACAAATGCGGCCAGGTTGTCGCGGTTCAAATCATGTCCGGCGTTGATGCCCAAACCGACCTTGAGTGCGGCACGGGCGGCGAGGGCAAAACGCTCCAGTTGCACGGCCTGCTGGGGCGTGCCCCAGGCGGCAGCGTAGGGTTCGGTGTACAGCTCCACGCGGTCGGCACCGACGTCTTTGGCGGCCTGCATGGCAGCCGGGTCGGCGTCCATGAACAGGCTGACACGCAGGCCCCAGGATTTGGCGTGCGCGATGAGGGGGCGCAGACGGTTGGCATCAAAGGGGAAGTTCCAGCCGTGGTCGCTGGTGAACTGGCCTTCAGAGTCGGGCACAAACGTGACTTGGTGCACCGGCAATTTTCGGTCCAGCAGGTCGCGCACACAGTCCAGCAGGTTGTGAAAGGGGTTGCCCTCGATGTTGTATTCGCACCCGGGCCAGGCTTTGAGCAACTCGCCCAGTTGCACCACATCGTCCGCTCGGATGTGGCGCGCGTCCGGGCGCGGGTGCACGGTGACGCCGGCGGCACCGGCCTGCAGGCACAAGGTAGCGGCGCGGGTGACGCTGGGAATACCGAGGTGGCGGGTGTTGCGCACCAGCGCAACCTTGTTCAGGTTGACGGAGAGAGATGTTTTTGTCATATTTTGCCGCCCGGCCGCCCGTAGGCAAAATGCGCCCCTTTGGGGGGCAGCGAGATACTTGAGGTGAAGAGCGTGGGGGCCATATTACAGAGATTGGATGTCGATCATCATCTGGCGCGTGCGCAGGGTTTTGACACCGCAATGGTAGTGCAGCAGCGCGCGCAATTGCGGCTTGAGCTCGGACATGACCGCAGCGCAGGCACGCAGCGTGGTGGTGAACGGGGCGGACTCATTCACGGCGTCCTGCAAAGCGGTCCACTGCGCACCGCTTAAATGGGCCCGGTCCTGCGCATGGGCCTGGCGCAAGCCGCCCTCGGCCACCAAGGTGTAGCGGGTGTCCGGCTCCAGCGGGTGCAGCGTCATGGTCTGTACATCGAGTTGCGGCAACAGGCCAATTTCGCGCAACAGCAGCAGCTCGAAGGTGCGCAACGCCGTTTGCAACACTTCGCCATGCTCGCTGGCGATCACCCGCACCACGTTGGCATACACATCAAACAAACCGGGGTGCGGGTCGTCCCGTGCCAACAGGGTCAATATCAGTTCGTTGAGGTAATAACCAGACAGCAACGCATCTCCGGAAGGCATGACGTGCCCACCCTGCCATTCGGCGCTTTTGAGGGTTTTGATTTCCGCATCACCGCCGAAGGCGACATGCAGCGGCTGCAGTGGCAACAAAATCGGACGAAAACTGGAATTGGGCCGCTTGGCCCCCTTGGCCACCAGCGCAATGCGCCCATGGTGGCGGGTAAACACCTCAACGATCAGGCTGGTTTCGCTCCAGTCGTAGCGGTGCAGTACAAACGCCGGCTCGTCCGAAATGCGTTTAGTCGCCACTATGCTTTGCCGCCGGGCCGCCCCAAGGCAAAACGAGCCCCCTCGGGGGGCAGCGAACCACGCAAAGCGGGGAGCGTGGGGGCAAACATTTCACTCGTAGCCAAAGCTGCGCACCCGCGCCTCGTCGTCAGCCCAACCGGAGCGCACTTTCACCCAAAGTTCAATGAACACCTTGGCGTCGGCCAGCTTCTCCAGCTCCACACGCGTCTCCATACCGATGCGTTTGATGCGTTCGCCCTTGTCGCCAATCACCATCGCCTTGTGGGTGTCGCGCTCCACCACGATGGTGGCGGCAATGCGCAGGAGGCGTTTTTGGCCTTTGCGTTGCGGGGGTTCTTCGGCAAACGTGTCGATGATCACGGTCGAGGTGTAGGGCAGCTCATCACCGGTCAGGCGAAACAGCTTTTCGCGCACCAACTCACTGGCGAGGAATTTCTCGCTGCGGTCGGTCAACTCGTCTTCGGCGTACCACCAGGCTTGCTCGGGCAAGTATTTGGCGCATATGTCCAGCAAACGTCCGACATCCTTGGCACTTTTAGCCGACATGGGCACAAACTCGGCAAAGGCGTGCTTTTCTTGCATGGTTTGCAGCCACGGGGCCACATCGCCGCGGCGGTTCAGGTTGTCGAGCTTGTTGGCAATCAGCAGGGTGGGAATGCCCTTGCCCAGCAGCGTCAGCACCCGCGCATCGGCGGGCGTGAAGCTGCCGGCCTCGACCACGAACAAAATCAAATCCACATCGGCCACAGCGCCCAGCACCGCCTTGTTGAGCGATTTGTTGAGCGCGTTGGCATGTAGGGTCTGAAAACCCGGAGTGTCCACAAACACAAACTGGTTCGCGCCCACGGTGTGCATGCCGGTGATACGGTGGCGCGTGGTTTGCGCCTTGCGTGAGGTGATGCTGATCTTTTGGCCAACCAGTGCATTGAGCAATGTGGACTTGCCGACGTTGGGCTTGCCCACGATGGCGACCAGACCGCAGCGCTGGCCTTCGGACACGGTGCCGGGCTGCGCGAGCTTGGTCGTGGTTTTCAGCAAGCCTTCGAGCATGGAATCCAAATCATCCTGCGCTTGTGGCTCCTGTGGCACTTGTTTCTTGATCTCTTTGGGCGTTGGAGCGGCCTTTGGGATTTTTGGGGCTTTTTGGGCTTTAGCCCCGGTGGAGTCTGCGTGGGCAGCTACGTTTTTAGGAGCAGTCATGATTTGGCCTTTGCCTTGATTGTTTGCAGCATCGCGGCAGCTGCGGCCTGTTCTCCAGAGCGCCGGGATGCGCCAATGCCACGTTCGGTCAAACGTAGCTCGGGGATTTCGCACTCAACGTCAAAGCTTTGCTTGTGCGCGGCTCCCACGGTGCCCACCACACTGTAGGTGGGCAACTTCATTTTGCGGCCCTGGAGCCACTCTTGTAACTCGGTCTTGGGATCTTTGCCAATGGCGTCCATCTGCGGGTTGATTTCAACGGCTTTGAACAAGCGGTGCACCAGTGCCTGGGCCACGGTAAAACCAGCGTCCAGATAGACCGCGCCAATGATGGCCTCCAGCGCATCCGCCAGAATCGAGGGCCGCTTTTGACCGCCGGAGCGAAACTCGCCCTCCCCCAGCTTGATCACATCAGGCAACCCCAAGTCCACAGCAAGTTGGTGCAAGGTTTCTTGCTTGACCAGATTGGCACGCACGCGGGAAAGGTCGCCCTCGGGCAAGGTGCCCAAGCGGGTGTAGAGCAGGTCAGACACGGCAAGACTGAGAACGGAGTCCCCCAGAAATTCAAGTCGCTCGTAGTGGTCAACCGAAAAACTGCGGTGCGTCAGCGCGCGGGTCAATAACCCAGGATCGGAAAACACGTGCTGCAGACGACGCTGCAGTTCCTGCAAACTGGTATCCACTTACTTGGATCGACCTGCGTATTTCAGCGTCAAATACGCGGGGCCTGCCAAATGGATTTCACGCTCGTAAGCAAAGCTGACCACGACTTTGTCGCCTTCCTTGGTGACATCCACGTCCTTGCCGCTGATGGTTTTGATGTCGTCCACTGATGCCTGCTTGTCAAAAATCATGCGGGCTTCGGCCACCGACTGGCCCTCTTTGGCTTTGTTCACCGCCTTCAGGACAGACTGGTATTCCAGATAGGTGGGGAACATTTGGGCGACGACCACACCGGTCATTGCCAGCAGGGAGCCCATAAACACCAGTCCGATAAAGGAAATGCCGCGTTGTTTGGATTTGAATTGCAATGTCATTTGATTTCTCCGGCTCAGATAAGCAACTATCGATGAAAAGTTCAATTGAACGCGCCAATGCGCTTAAGGCTGCCGAAATTCATCCAGACAAAAAAGGCCTTGCCCACGATGTTTTTTTCTGGCACAAAACCCCAGTAGCGTGAATCCAGCGAATTATCGCGGTTGTCACCCATCATGAAATAGTGTCCATCCGGCACCTTGCAGGTCACGCCTTCGGCGGTGTAGCTGCAGTTGTCACGACCAGCAAAGTTATCCGCTCCCGGCACAAATGCCGGACGTTCGTCGTCGTTAAGAAGCCGATGCGGTTTATCGCCCAATGTCTCTTCAAACTGTTTGAAGTAACGCATGGCATCTTCGTCAAAAAACTCGGGAACCGTCGTCGTCGCTACAGGCTTCCCGTTGATCGTCAGACGCTTGTTGATGTAGGCCACATGATCACCCGGCAAACCAACAACCCGTTTGATGTAGTCCAGGCTCGGTTTGGGCGGGTAACGAAACACCATGACGTCGCCACGTTGGGGCTTGTTGCCCTCAGTGATCTTGGTATTGAGTACCGGCAAACGCAAACCATAGTGAAATTTATTCACCAAAATCAGGTCGCCCACCAAAAGCGTGGGGATCATTGAGCCCGAGGGAATCTTGAAAGGCTCAAACAGGAACGAACGCAAGAAAAAGACAGCAATGATGACAGGGAATAGGCCAGCGGTCCAATCCAACCACCAGGGTTGCATGAGCAAACGGACTTTGGCGTCTGTAATGTCGCCATCCACCCGTTTGATGCCCTGCTTTTCCAGCTCTGCCCGGCGCTGGAGGTCGTTGGCCTCCAGCACAGCCGCAGCGGTTTGGCGTTGCGGTAAAAAGTAGAAACGCTCGGCCAGCCAATAGACACCCGTCACCACGGTGGCCATAAAGAGCAACAGGGCAAAGTTACCGTCAACCAGCCCGAAATACCAGGAGCCCGCGTACAAGCCGAATGCGGCAAGAATGGCAGCAGTGAGAACTTGCATCAATCTTCCACCTGCAAAATGGCCAAGAACGCTTCTTGTGGAACTTCCACCGAGCCAATTTGTTTCATGCGCTTTTTACCTGCTTTTTGTTTGTCCAAGAGCTTGCGTTTACGTGAAATATCGCCGCCATAGCACTTGGCGATCACGTTCTTGCGCAGCGCTTTAATTGTCTCACGGGCAATGATGTTGGCACCGATGGCCGCCTGGATGGCCACGTCGTACATCTGCCTTGAGATGATCTCGCGCATCTTGCCCACCACGGCCCGCCCGCGGTAGATGCTTTGGCTGCGGTGCAGCATGATGGACAAGGCATCCACCTTCTCGCTATTGAGCAAGATGTCCACTTTGACCACATCGGCCGCACGGTATTCCTTGAACTCGTAGTCCATGGAGGCGTAACCACGGCTCACGCTCTTGAGCTTGTCAAAAAAGTCGAGCACGATTTCGGCCAATGGCATCTCATAGGTGAGCACCACTTGGCGCCCCTTGTAGGCCATGTTCATTTGCACACCACGCTTTTGGTTGGCCAATGTCATGACCACACCCACATACTCCTGTGGCATGTACAAATGCACGGTGACGATGGGCTCACGAATCTCGGCCGTCTTGCCGACCTCGGGCATCTTGGAGGGATTCTCCACCATGATGACTTCGCCATCGTTCTTCATCACTTCATAGACCACGCTGGGCGCGGTGGTGATGAGGTCCTGGTCAAACTCACGCTCTAGGCGCTCCTGCACAATCTCCATGTGCAAAAGCCCAAGGAAACCGCAGCGGAATCCAAAGCCCAGGGCCTGCGACACTTCGGGCTCATAGTGCAGCGATGCATCGTTGAGCTTGAGCTTTTCCAGCGCATCGCGCAGGGAGTCGTATTCACTGGCTTCGGAAGGGTAAAGCCCGGCAAATACCTGGGGCTGAATTTCCTTGAAACCGGGTAAAGCCTCCGTTGCGGGGCCTGCATTGTTGGGCAATTTCTTCTCTAAGGTGACGGTGTCACCTACCTTGGCGGCCTGCAGCTCTTTGATGCCCGCAATGATGTAGCCCACTTCACCCGCATTCAGGGCATTGCGCGGCTGGTTGGCAGGGGTGAACACACCCAGGGTGTCTGCGTTGTACACCGCACCCGAGGCCATCATCTTGATGCGCTCGCCTTTGCCCAAGCGTCCATCCACAACGCGCACCAGCATCACAACGCCAACATAGCTGTCGAACCAGCTGTCGATGATCATGGCACGCAAGGGCGCAGTGGGATTGCCCCGCGGCGCAGGTATTTTGGCGACCACCGCTTCCAAAATGTCATCAATGCCAATGCCCGTCTTGGCAGAGCACACAATGGCATCGGTGGCGTCGATACCAATCACGTCTTCAATCTCGCTTCGCGCGTTGTCGGGGTCGGCGTTAGGCAAATCGATCTTGTTGAGCACCGGCAGCACTTCCACACCCAGGTCAAGCGCGGTATAGCAGTTGGCCACCGTTTGCGCTTCAACACCCTGACTGGCATCCACCACCAAGAGTGCGCCTTCACAAGCCGACAGTGAACGGCTGACTTCGTAGGAGAAGTCCACATGCCCCGGCGTATCAATCAGGTTGAGGTTGTAGACCTGTCCGTCTTTAGCCTTGTACTGGAGCGCAGCCGTCTGCGCCTTGATGGTTATCCCGCGCTCTTTTTCGATGTCCATCGAATCGAGAACTTGCGCCTCCATCTCCCGCGCCTCCAAGCCTCCACAACGCTGAATCAAGCGGTCCGCCAGCGTGGATTTGCCGTGGTCAATGTGGGCAATGATCGAAAAGTTTCTGATGTGATTCATCAAGGAATGGCGTCAAGTGGTTGAATTAAAACGGCTGGGCAAGAAAAAAGGGCGCATCTAATTTAGACGCGCCCTGAACCAACAATCTTTGGCAACTGCGAAGGTTGGAACTTCATTGTAGGCAAAAATTCTGGAGGGCACAGCCCAATAATTTGGATTTTGTTGTCGTTGCAACTCAACAACAATCAAGTTATACACAGCTTACGAACAATTCTGGCGCTTGGCTTTTGGCATCATCCGACTGATCCGTGGCACAGCCATGAAGAATCGCCAATCTTCCCGCATTATGAATTTCTTACGACTCTATATACCCACAATGGGTCGCACCGCGCGTCCATTCTAACCAGAACTCAAAAACAGCTCATAAGTTAGCAGTCACATACATGGGTCGCCGTCCACCCACAAAAACATTGGTTAGGCCGCGTTGGCACCTTTAACCCACCAATAACCCTCCAATTAACAAGGGCCACTATCCCAAAGCCACCGCTATCGAACCGCGCGAATGACTGCGTATTGCGTCCACTCGCCGCGCCGAAAGAGCACCGTCAACGGCTTGTTTTTATCCTGCTTCGTCAGCAAGGCATCAAAATCCTTGACCGACGCCACCTCGGTATTGGCAATCGACAAGATGATGTCGCCCTCCCGCAAGCCGGCACGGGCAGCCGCATCGACTGAGGACTCTACTTTGACACCGCCCTTGACTTTCAACTCCTTTCTATGGGCATCCGATAGCTCACTCACGCCAAGTCCAAATGCCTGGCCGGCAGCAGATGCCTTGGGCTTTTCATCGCGGGCAGCGGCCTTGGCAACAGGTTTGTCGGCGTCCACCTCGGCAATGACAACGCTGAGGTCCTTGGACGCACCACGACGAAACACCGTCAAGACGCTCTTGGTGCCTGGCTTGGTGTTGCCCACCAGGCGCGGCAAGTCGCTGGACTTTTCAATGGCCTTGCCTTCGAACTTGACGATGATGTCGCCGGCTTCCACTCCGGCTTTCTCCGCAGGAGAGCCCGCCTCCACCCCGCGGACCAAAGCACCTATGGGCTTGCCCAGTCCGATGGATTCAGCCACATCTTTACTGACCTGTTCAATCTGCACGCCAATACGCCCACGCGATACCCGGCCTGAGCTTCGCAGTTGGTCACTCACACGCACCGCCTCGTCCATGGGTATGGAAAATGAGATACCCATGGAGCCCCCCGACCGGGAATAGATCTGGCTATTGATGCCCACCACCTCACCGCGCATGTTGATCAAGGGTCCGCCCGAGTTGCCGGGATTGATGGCGACATCCGTCTGAATGAACGGCAGGTAGTCACCGGTATCGCGCTGCTTCGCGCTCACGATGCCGGCGGTGACCGAGTTTTCCAATCCAAACGGGGAACCAATGGCAATCACCCATTCCCCCACCCGCAGGCGACTCACATCCCCCACTTTGACTGCGGGTAGACCGGTGGCCTCAATCTTGACTACAGCCACGTCGCTGCGCTTGTCGGCGCCGATGATTTTGGCCTTGAACTCGCGCTTGTCGGTGAGCGTCACCAGAACCTCGTCCGCACCATCCACCACATGGGCGTTGGTCATGATGAGACCGTCTGACGACAAGATAAAACCTGAACCCACGCCACGGGGCTGATCCTCATCGGGTTGGGGCCGATTTTGGCGAGGCCCTTGCTTGGGGATGTTCGGAATCGGCAACCCGAAACGGCGAAAAAACTCCAGCATTTCTTCGTCGCCCGGCACGCCCTGCGGGTTACGAGCGGCCACCTTTTCCAAGGTTCGGATATTGACCACGGATGGCCCCACTTGATCGACCAGATCGGTGAAGTCCGGCAAGCCCCTGACCTGCGCCATGACCGGCTGTGCCGGCAACATCACCACAACCGCAGTACTGGCCATGGTGGCGGCCAAGCACAGGGAACGCAATATCTTCATTGAAATAGGTGTTTTCATTTGCTTCATCGAAATAGTATCTACCGTAAATAATTCGCGCCACGCCCAAAAAGCTCCAACTGGAGTTTCATTTTTTGCGTTCAAGTGCTTCTACAAAATAAATCAGTGTTGACGGAGGAACTTCACCTACCGCGGTGATCCACCAATCCTTGGCTCTGCGGGTCAGTGTGTGGGTTGCACCCAATCCCTCCAACGCGCCCTCCCGGACGTGACGGGCCACATTGAATGGTTCGGCAAACAAGGAAACTGTTGCCAAGCCATCCGAAAAGACCCACTGGATAGAACTGTTCGCAGCACCCATGGTCTTGTCCAGTCCAACCGGACGCCTATAACAGGCCATGGATTGGAACCCGTCAGGCAGGTGTCGCATGGCCCATCCTTCGGCACCGGGGTCTACCCTCTGCACATCAGGATGCACGACACGGTATCCGGCCGTGTTGTTCATTAGCGCAGTCAATTGACCCATCTCCACGGGCGCGTCCAGCTGCAACTCTGAAAAAGCCGACTGCTCCAGCACCCGTCCATGCATATCCAGTGTTTGCAACTGAATCACCAAGCCGGTCTTCTTTTCGCTCCAAACCCGGTAGCCGTAACGCATGCGATCTTTCGGCGCCAGCTGGACGACATCCGCATCGAAACCCGCGACCCGTTCACTGCCCTTTTCTTTCAGTAGATAGAAGTTGGCAACGTCAACTTCACTTGTTTTCAACAAGCCAGGAAATGAACCCAACGCGTCGCGCTTTTGCGAAACCACCACCTTGGACTCAGTTAGAAAGGTGACCACTTGGTCGCCGTGACGGAATGTCGATCTTGGCGCACCCGTCAACGCTTCCACGCGTTCCATTTGCTGGATGCCATCGCAGACATGCCAAATCTTGGCACTGGCCATGATACCCCCACTGGACACGACGAATGTTCCGGCATAAGCGCGCTGGCGTGATGCCTCATGGGTACGCGCCAGCCAAGAGCCGATTGACGGTTCAGGCACGACGGTCTGTGCGAGAGAACTCCCACAGCCCAAGATAAAAAACAGGGCCGCAACAAGGCACCGCGATGCAGATGTCAACGCATTCACCGCGGGGGCTCCTTAAAAGTGGCATTGCGCAAAAAACCGGTGGGAACCTGCAAAGCGGAATGCCCGCCAAATTGCTGGTGTGCAGCCATCAGTTCGTCCAGCTGCGGATCCCGGACCATGAATCCAGCGTCAAACTCTTTAACAACGAACTGCGGCGCGTCCACACTTTGCACAGACGGCATAGTAGTCAGAACTGATGTTTGAACTGATGTCTGAACTTCGGATTGACCCCAAAGGGTTACACCCACCACTCCAATCAAAACCGTGCTGAGCCCGCCCGCCAACATCTTCCAACGGAACACCGACGCGTTGGCAACCGCTGCCCCACCCGGCATCGACACCGTGGTATCGGGCATGGTATTGGCTTGAGCGACGCCGCCCTCCTGACCGCTAAGCGTGGGCCAGTTTGGCTCTGCGGCAAGGCGCTTTTCAAATCTTTCCAAAAATACCAGATCACTGGGCATCTGAAATGGCTCGCGATCTCGCAAGATGTCACCTAAGATGTGATAGACCCGCCATGTGGACGCCGCCAGCGGGTCGCGGTGCAAATCCGTCATCGCCTGCGCGAACTCAATCCCGTCAAGTTGACCGTCTGTCAGCGCAGAAATCCGTTCGGCAACGGCGGCGTGTGGCTCATTCATATCAACATCCCTCACCAGCGTTTCCCCGTTTGTTTTTCCAACAGCGGCTTGACTTTCGCAGAAATGGCCTCGCGGGCTCGGAAGATTCGGGAGCGAACGGTCCCAATCGGACAAGCCATCGCGCTTGCAATGTCTTCA